>Ga0214923_10001487_pt1 | contig 33200 bp, 23 predicted proteins | sample LL1510_MetaG_FD_177993 | JGI IMG/M metagenome (GOLD analysis project Ga0214923, IMG submission 177993) | Freshwater microbial communities from Lake Lanier, Atlanta, Georgia, United States - LL-1510 | ecosystem: Environmental > Aquatic > Freshwater > Lake | place: USA: Georgia | collected...
GAAGGAGCCGCAGGAGAAGCCGCCGGTTTAACAGCTGGGGCCTGAGTTGAAGGAGCCGCAGGAGAAGCCGCCGGTTTAACAGCTGGGGCCGGAGTTGAAGGAGCCGCAGGAGAAGCCGCCGGTTTAACAGTGGGAGCAGCAGAAGCAGTGGCCGGTTTAACAGTGGGAGCCGCCACAGGAGCCGACTCACATCCACTTACAAAATAGCAAGAACTGCCCAATGGTTTCCATGATAATTGCCACTTCGATAAAGGCGAAGTAGGGCCTCCATATCCACTCATTTCCCACTTCTTCTTTCCATAATTAACATCTATAACCTTTCCATCACTTCCTTTAAAATCATCAGCATTTTTATTACCATCTGCATTTCCGCAAATACCGCTCATTTTTCCATAATAAGAAATCGGAACATTTACTTCTAATACTCCACAATAACTTCCTTCAATCATTACCATAAATCCATTCTTTGTGATTACCTTCATTCCAGACGCAGTTGCTTTTTTGCCTTTCCATTCAATCGTCTGTTTTCCATATTTAACCTGAACACCCCCAAAAGTCTTTGTTAAACCCTCCGGAATATCAACTGACTCACCATTTACGACAACTTTCTTATAATTATAAACATCAACCTCAATAATAATACTTCCAGATTTAACAACTGCACCAATCATACAAGATGGGACTCCTGCTTTATTTTCTCCATTCTTCTTCATTTTTTCTTGAACCTCGAACCCATCCATTTTAGCAATTGTATAAATTCCCGGTTCTTGAATATGGAAATATGAGCCATCATAATTCGTGACGTGAGGGTCACCAGAAGCTTGACAGAAGCGTCGATTAGTTCCTTTATGGTCTGATGAGATTACTTCTTCTGCGCTTAGAGCACTCTCTTTCGCAATATTTTTATCCTTAATAATCATCATATCCTCTAAGCAACCATTATATACGCGTTTATTATTCAAAATTCCAAGAGATTTACAAAAATCAACAGCCTCTTTTCCTTTATCAGTATTTAACCAATTATCTAATTTCTTTTCATTGTTTGCCACAGTTGCGGAAGCAGGAGACTTAGCGCTTTTCAATAATTTCCGATTTGTATGATGATGTGTTGGAGGACCAACAAATGATTCATTTGTATCTTTTGGAACAATAAAATACATTGGTTGAATAATATTCAAATCATCCAACTTATATTCAACTGACTTTTCATCAATAATAACTGCGGGTTTAATCATTTCTGGAAGATCATTAATAGAAATCGCACTAATTAAAGCAAAACTAAATAAGAGAACACTCATTTTTATACCTGAGCCCATTATAATATAATAAAACAAAAATTTTATGCTAAGATATTTTTATTATTTCTAAAAAATAAAATTTTCCAAAAGTTTTATTCCCTAACTTTTTTTCTAAAAAAGTTTATGGATTACGAAAATCTAATATCAATAATAAAACAAAATAAGCATAAAGATAATGGAAATGATTTAGAACCGATTCCATCGATATATTATATTGGGATGCTTAAATCTGGAAGCACCTCAATACAGGCCGGTTTTCCAACAAAATCAGTAGCCCACTGGCATCACGTAAATCACTTTAAATCAATTAATAAAGTCAAATTACATCCCACTTTCACATTCATCGATTTTATAACCTACATCGGAAAAAAATACAATTTTAAACCACTCATTATAGAATCAATTCGTGAACCAATTTCTCAAATAATCTCCCATAGAATGAATCATATAACGCTACATGATAACTGTATATGTAATATTTGTAATTACTCTAAATTCCCCTCCGAAAAATTAATTCAGGAAATAAAATCCACTATAACAATTGACGACTGGCTCAAAAAAATATGTCTCCCTAAATTAGTTAAATCTCACTTTAACATAGACATATTAGACAATTTCAATAAATATAAATATTACAACCTTGAAAATATCATCATCCTGTTTATTCGATTTGAAGATATTAATGACCGCTCCGCCATCTTTGAATCAATTGGAATGACATATATCCCGACTAAATCAAATGATACTTCATCCATTTTCAAAGTCCGCGACATTTACAAATTTGTTAATGACAATATTTATTTCTCAGAGTCTGAATTAGATGCAATATATGACAATCCAACTGTTAAACAAATCTATTCCCCCGATGAGATAAACTCATTTCGTAAAAAATACAAAAATATAATCACAACAATAAATGACATAATATATGATGAAATTATCAAAATGTTCTCCAAGAGAATCGAAATTGGTAATCCCTCAAAAGAAGGGGTCCCATCCATCTACTATATAGGAATGCCCAAAACGGGGAGCACATCAATAAAGTTCGGTTTTCCCAATAATACAGTCGCCCATTTTCATTCGGTCGCCCATTTTGAGCAAATATATAATACTAAACTTTTATCAAATAATAATTTAGATTTATATGATATTGTAAAATATGTGGGTCAAAAATACAATTTTAAACCGCTCATTATAGAATCAATCCGCGAACCCGTCTCACAACTATTATCCGCATTTTTTCAGAATCACCGAAATAAAGAATTCAATAAAAACTTCATATCTTATGAAAATTGGGTCAATTATGAAAATCGAGGAATTCAATCAATCTATCTCTGGAAAAAACACTTCAATATTGATTTAACGCACAATTTTAAGCGTTATAAATATTTCGAGTTGGATACAGTTAAACTTCTCTTCATCCGGCTCGAAGATTCATATGATAGAAAATCACTGTTTGAAGAAATTGGATACTCTTATAGCGACATGCGCCTCAAACCAACAGAAGACCCCATCTACAAAAAAATAAAACGGACCATTTCTTTCACGGACTCTGAACTGGACTCAATATACTCCGGCTTCACAAAAGTATTCTACTCCCCTGATGAAATTGCTTCTTTCCGGCGCAAATATACAAGTGCGCATAATCACATATATGATACACTTATTGACGACATAATAAGTAAAAGGATTGAGCTTAATAAATATACGAATCCCTATCCAACTATTTTTTACATTGGTATGGAAAAAACAGCGAGTTCCTCCATAATACACGGAATCCAAAATCATACAATCACTCATTTTCACTCAACCGAATATTTCGAGAAGCGATATGATACGAATCTATTAACGAGCAATGGCCTCGATATTTACGACTTGATATTATACATTGGGAAAAAATATAATTTTAAGCCGTTAATAATAGAATCTATCAGGGAGCCCATTTCTCAAATGACTTCCGCATTTGTACAACACTTGAAACACTGCACCATTTGCAAGGACCCAATTTTTTGTGATGATATTTTTCCATCCGGTGTAAAAAAGAAGGGAATCCAAAATATGTTGGACCTACTTCACCGAAGTATAACTCCTCATAATTGGATAAATTATCGGAACAAAGGTTTCCAATCCATAAAACTGTGGAAAAAACACTTCGGCATTGATTTGAATAAACAAAGATATCAATATATTGAATTAGAGGACGCTAATTTATTACTGTTGCGATTCGAAGATATTGAATCGCGACCATCAGTATTTAAATCGCTCAGATATGATTACATAGAGACGCACTCTAACCAAACTGAAAAGAACAAGAAGGTAGGGGAATTATATATAGATATTAAACGACGTTTAAAATTCACAAAAGAAGAACTCGACAATATTTATTCGGGGGAAGTCCGGATTTTTTATACGGATGATGAAATCGCAGAATTCAAAGAGAAATACTTGCGCAGATAGGTTGCTAGGTTGCTAGATAAGATATAATACGCAATTCGTGTTGATGTCAGTTGTATAAGTCGCGTTGTTTATTTTGAGGCGGATGTTTTCAATATATACTTGGTCTCTGTCGCGCTCGACTAATAGGTCGTTCTTACTGACATTTTGAATATACTGTCCGTGTTTATAATACGTATATTTTCCTTCTATTAATCCGTATAAGACTGCTTCTTGAAATTTGTTTGGAGTCGCATCGAGTTCCTCGTATGAAAATAGTGATAACCATGATTCATCAGTTATTGCTAAAAATGTGGAATTGTATGCGGTTTTGAACTGGGATGTGAGATTCGGGGATGAATTGATAATGGCGCTTGTTATAGAGAGATCTGGAATTTGTGTGATTATGTTATAGAGAGTTTTCGCCTGAATTACGCACTTTTTTATTTCGGGAATGTCGGATTCACTTTCCATATAGTCTACATCTTTCCATCGGTCTGCGAGTTTCTCAAAAATATTGTTAGTTGTCATTGTTTAATTATATAGAGATTATTTTTAATTAGAAAAATTGATGGTAAACATTATTTAATTATTAGATGTAATAACATCGATATATCTAAAATGGAAAATCTTCGATTAAAAATAAAAGAAATGATTTTACAACTGAAATCATCCCGTCGAGAAAGACTGGGTAGGCTGGGCACCTGGGGGAAAATGTGTCAGACATTGTTCTATAATATCTACAATTGTGAAGATTGTTGTTCCCTTGAAAAAGAAGGTCGATATGTGTGTTTCTCAGTCGTACATGAAAAGGCTTGTGTGGATAATCGAGAAGATTACTGTAGCTGCCAATATCCAGTTAAAGATCCACTCATAAAAGTGAATTTTATGAGTGAATTCTTCAAAGATATGATTGATGCATCGCACTCTCAAATATTATTTGATGGAGAATTTAATCCGATTGACCTCGAAGAATTATTTGAGAATTTTCGGGTTTCGTTGAACCATATCAAGTTATTTGAATTTGAAGAAGCTGTTGGTGATCCTTTTTGCGAATCAAACCATGCTGATGCTGATGATGAAGAGTTCGAAAAAGAGGAAACAGCAGAATTTCAACTAATACGGGATGAATTTGAGTGTATGCTTTTAGAATATATCCGACTTGCTTTTACTGATCCGGAATCACTTCCTCGGTGTTTGTTGGATTCAGATGAAGGTCCTACAATGCTTCTCTCTAAATTGAATGCGTGGTTGAAATCTAAATAAGGTTTCAACTTAAAAACGTCAATCTATTATAATGAAAATAATAATGAAACTAAAACAAGAAAATATTACATCATCCTTTTATTCCGGCTACTTTGTGAAAAAGTCGCAGGAGTATTTGATATCGTGGGTCGCCGGCGAGTTTCGGAAATCGACGGATATAAAGAGCCTCAAAAAGAAGCAGTTGATTAAATCGATTCTGGAACATTTCTCGAAATATTTTGATGGATTGGAATTAGGGGACTATTTATACAGTATCCAGTTCTTCGTTGATTCCGAAGAGGGTCATTTTTTTGAATTGGATAAGGACCAAATTGAGATTATAAATCGGTATCACAAGAGGGACGTCGCCCTTTTTGAGGAAAAACCGAAAGAGTATTGGAGCGACTTCTACTTCAACTGCGATTGGATCTCAATTTATGAAGTTCAGAAGGATATCATCCAACATTACCGGATGACTCAAACGAAGCTCGATGAACTTTCACAATTCAAGTTCGACAATTTGGATAATCTGGGCGCCTATATTCTTCAAAATCCGGCGGTTCTGTTTGTTCAAGGGCGAGGACTGAAAACACCGCCCTATTTGTTAAAGAATGGATACATGCCGATGGAAATTGCGGGATCAGCGCAATCGAAACACGATCAGCTCAAAGAAACATATGATGATTATTTGACTCAGAATAATATTCGGCGGATGATGAAGACTCTGTCGGCGCTTGATGTTTCGCCAGACCTCTTCATTTTCGGAAATGAGGTCATCAAAGAAATTTCGATTTATGGGGTAAAAGAGCTGTATTGTTTTGATGAATTTGAGGCGAAACTGCGAATGAAAATGGATGCTTCTTTATTCAATTTTGCGATTATTTCTTTTTCGAAGGAGAAAATGAAATGTTATAAGGAGTTGGAGACGCTCGATTCGTATCGGGGAATTTTTGGGGTTAAGTATTATTAGGATTTCTGGGGTTATTCAGTTGAGATTTTGTACGTTGATTTGAAAAATTTTGTAATAATATATTTAATAATTCCAAATTACTTTTGTTGTTATGCTTCTTTTTTAATTCTTCTAATTTATTTTTATTTTCTAATAATGAACTTAAATTATTAACTTCTTCATTTGTTAAATCTTGATGATTATTTATATATTTCTGAATATGCTTTATAATTTTAGCATTTTTAACTCTTTTTATAATTTTAACTCTTTTTATAAAATGTTTTCTAAAACTATTAATATGATTTTCATTATTTGTATTTAAATCATAAAATTTTTTTATTTTATAATCACTCGCATATTCTTCTAATTCTTGATTTGTAAAGTCTGGATGCTTTTCTAAAAATTTCTTAACATATTTATTACCTATATTTCTATTATTTGTATTATTTAAATTATTTCTATTATTATTTCCATAAATGGCTCCTGTATTATTATTAGTTTCTCTTTCTATTTTTTTAAAGAAAACATTTTTTTCATCATCATTTAATGTTTCATCACATATTTCAATTAATAATTCAATGCTTTCTAATAAATCATTATAATTTGAAGTATTATAAAAATCGTTTTTAATACGCAAAATTTTATTTCTTTCTATTAATAGATTACGCAATATTTCTAAATCACTTTTAAATAATTTTATATCAAAAAATGAATGATATTTTTCACCACTACTAATACCAGTCATCTTGAATTTCAATATTTTTACATATGTAAAAGATTCTTCATGTAAATACCACCATAAAAAATGTTGTGCATTATTTAAATTTTTCTTATTTCTGCTTGACTTATTTAATTTTGTTAAAAATAACATTTTTTCAAAAAAATCTTTAATATCCAATCTTTTATTTGAATCATCTGGATATAAACGATTAAAATAAGGAATTAATGAATCTTCAACATGAATATAATCATGAGAAAGTTGTATTCTTGGAGCATAAATTCTACCATCATGTGTTTTATATGGAATTCCTAAAATTGGAATTACAGGAAAAGCATATAAATTATTCGATTTTTTTACATTTTGAAAATAGCTTGTAAAAATTAATAGACAAAAATTATTTAAATTTAATGTTTTATAAAAAAGTTCTTCAATAATACGATAACCTCTTGACAGGCTTTCACTAATAGAATCATTATTTTCTATAATTGTTCTAAATGTAATCGCATTTTCTTTATTAACTTTTTCAAATAATTCATCGATATAAATATTTTTCTTTTTATTTATTTTTACTAAACGTTTTTTATTAGAATTAATTGCAAATTTTATTCGAATATCATACCATTTACAAAATGAATAATGAACATCTAATAAATCATTATATAATCCACCATTTTTAGTAAATTGATCTAATTTATATAAATATAGATTATATAAAGATTTTTCATGATAATGAGAACGATTCAAATCAGGTTGAATTCCATAAATAATATAACTATTTAATATACATGTTATTTGATTTATAAATAAAAAAAATACATAATCCATAATTGGCCAATTTGGTTTTTTTATATTAGATAATCTTAATAATAACCATCGTTTATACATTTTTTCTGCGCTCCATGTTTCAAATTGTTCTGGATTTTCGTTTGATCCTTCCGTAAATATCCTTAATTCAGTAGTTTCTTGTAATTTTATATTTGAAGGTTTTAACGGATCATTATATAAATCATTATTTTTAAGATGTTTTAAAAAAATATTTCTTTTTCCTTTATATTTATTAATATAACGATTATTACTAGATTCTGTTATAACTTTAATTTCTTCCCCTTCTTCTAATTTTTTAGCTAATTTTTCATTTAATTGAATTGGATAACCTGTTTTATTTAAATAATATTTTTTTGGTTTAAATCTTGACGGTTGTATTTTTTCTTCTTTTCCATTTTGATCTTTTTTTATAATTTCTTTAAATGTTTGTGTTAAATAGTGTTCTCTAAAAAAAGAATTTTTTTCAAAATCTGATATTATACTTGGAATATTTTTTTCCGTAAACAATCCTTTTAATTCAGTAAAGAAATCAGTCATATATTTATAAATAATTTAATTTCATTATCATTTCAATAAAAATAAAAAATTTTATTTTCACGATTTTTTCTTTTTCAAAGGAGAAAATTAAATCGTATAAAGATTTAGAGACACTCGATTCATATTGGGGTATTTTGGGGGTTAAATATTATTCTAATTTATTTGCTTCCATAATAATTATATAATATTTATTATGGAAGCAAATAATAGAGAAAGAATCGAAGGACGCGATTTTGTAAAAGGATGTGTTTATGAAGTTTTTAGTAATGATAGATATAATTATTCACAAGGAATATATTTTTATCCAACATCATATCCTGATAATATGGAATATGAATATAATTCAAGAGGAACTTTAAGTAAAATTTTAAATAAATTGTCGAAGCCTCTTATTTTAAAAAAAATATATGATCGTAATCATGAAAAATCGGATAAGAAGTATACAAAATTTGATAAAAGTAAGATATATGGAAAAAAACCTGTTTCAATTATTTCTAATAATCCTTTTAAATTAGTTGATTTATCTGGTTTAGATTTATCTCATGCGGATTTTAAGGGTTTAGAGTTAATACGTATTAATTTTACTGGGGCTAATTTAGATGGTGCTAATTTTAAAGGTGCTGATTTAACTGGTTCTGATTTTACTGGTGCTGATTTAACTGAGGCAGAGTTCGATAATTATATATTAACTACAATGGAAAAATCAACAACTTTCCCAACTATATTAACTAATTTAGTATCAAGTGGAATTAAAGGAGCTCCAAGAAGTTTACCAAAAGGATATTATTTTATTGAAGGGTGTATTATTGGCCCCGATACAAAAATATCAGATAAATTACGTAGTAAATATACACAATTACAAATTAGAATTAAGGGTAAGGATAAAAAATATTTACTTGGTCCAAATATTGATTTAACTGATGCGAATTTAACTGGTGCTAGATTAGATGATTCTGATTTAACTGGTGCTGATTTAACTGATGCTGATTTAACTGATGCTTATTTATATGATTCTGATTTAACTGGTGCTAATTTAACTCGCGCTAATTTAACTGGTGCTGTTTTAACTCATGCTAAATTATATAATATTAATTTAACTGATGCGAATTTAACTGATGCGAATTTAACTGGTGCTGATTTAACTGGTGCTGATTTAACTGATGCTGATTTAACTGATGCTTATTTATATGATTCTATTTTAACTAGAATCAAAACAAGTGGAATTAAAGGAATCCCAAAACTTTTAAAAAAAGGATATTTTTTAGTTGATGGAATTATTATTGGTCCCGATATAGATATTCCTAATAATACATTTAACACATTTAAATTAAAAAAAAAATATAAAAAAATTAAAATTACAATTAAAAATAAAAATAAAAACGTAATAAAAGAATATTTAATTGGTCCAAATGTTAATTTAACTGGTGCTGATTTAACTGATGCTGATTTAACTGGTTTTAATTTAACTAGTGTTGATTTAACTAATGCTAATTTAACTGATGCTAATTTAACTGGTGCTGATTTAACTGATGCTGATTTAACTTATGCTTATTTATCTCGTGCTAATTTTACTGGTGCTGATTTAACTGATGCTGATTTAACTGATGCTTATTTAACTGGAATTAAATCAGGTATAATTAGAGGAATACCAAAAAAATTACCAGATGGTTATGTATTAATAAATGGTTATATAATTGGTCCAAATGTTAATTTAACTGATGCTGATTTAACTGGTGTTGATTTAAGTAGGATTAATTTAACTGGTGTTAGTTTAACTCGTGCTGATTTAACTGGTGCTAATTTAACTGGTGCTAATTTAACTGGTATTAAATCAGGTCATATTAAAGGAGAACCAAAATTATCTAAGAGATATAAATTAATAAATGGTTATATAATTGGTCCAAATGTTAATTTAACTAGTGCTGATTTAACTGGTGTTGATTTAACTGGTGCTAATTTAACTGGTGCTGATTTAATTAATGCTAATTTAACTGGTGCTAATTTAACTGGTGCTGATTTAACTGATGTTAATTTAGATTATTCTATTTTAACTGGAATTAAATCAGATATAATTAGAGGAATACCAAAAAAATTACCAGATAGTTATGTATTAATAAATCGTTATATAATTGGTCCAAATGTTAATTTAACTCGTGCTGATTTAACTGGTGCTAATTTAACTGGTGCTAATTTAACTGGTGCTGATTTAACTGGTGCTGATTTAACATATACTATGCTGATTGATGTTAATTTAACTGGTGCTGATTTAACTGATGCTGATTTAACTGGTGCTAATTTAACTGGTGTTGATTTAACTGGTGTTGATTTAACTGGTGTTGATTTAACTCATATCATATCAAGTAAAATTAATGGAGAACCAAGATTACCTGATAGATATGTATTAATAAATGGTTATATAATTGGTCCAAATGTTAATTTAACTGATGCTGATTTAACTGGTATTGATTTAAGTAATGTTGATTTAACTGGTATCTATAGCAATAAAATTAAAGGAGAACCAAAATTACCAGCTGGATATGTATTAATAAATGGTTATATAATTGGTCCAAATGTTGATTTAACTGGTGCTAATTTAACTGGTGCTAATTTAACTGGTGCTGTTTTAACTAGTGCTGTTTTAATTCGTGCTAAATTATATAATGTTAATTTAACTGGTGCTGATTTAACTCAAGCTGATTTAACTCAAGCTGATTTAACTGGTGCGAATTTAACTGGTGCTGATTTAACTGGTATTATATCTGATAAAATTAAAGGAGAACCAAAATTACCTAAAAGCTATATATTAATTAATGGCTTTATAATTGGTCCAAAAGTTAATTTATCAAGAAAAACATTTTATGATCTCGATTTAAGTTATGTTAATTTATCTAATGCAAATTTATCAAATGTTAGAATAGATAGTGTTTGTTTATTAAGTTTTGCTAATTTAAAAGGAGCAAATTTAACTGATGCTTCTATATTAGGAAGTGTTGATTTAACTCGTACTAATTTAAAAGGAGCAAATTTAAATGGAACTAAATTATCTGAAAAATTATTATCTGAAAAACAAAAATCAGAAATTATTGGAGAACCAGTTTATATAAATAACAATGTAAACTTAGACCTACAATCATTATCTATATCAAAACGAATAACTGATGGAAAGAACAAAATAAATAAAGAACAGATGGAAAGAGCAAAGATGTCAATAAAAAATAAAAAGAATGAACATGCTATACGAGAAGAATATAATAAACGAATGGAAAAAAAAAGAAAACAAAATAAAGAAGATAAAAAAGAATTAATAAAGACTTCATTTATAGAAAAAGAAGGTAAAGAACCTACACAAAATGTAATAAATAGAATTTACAAAAATACAAAACAAAAAAATATAGGAAAAGAAAATAAAAATTTTTCTGACTTATTAGATTATCTTTTAGATAAAAAAAATCAAGTTGAAATTTCAACAAAGTTTGTAATTGTTGGAGAACTAGGACTTAATATGGGAGGACCAACAAGAAGTATATTTGAGAAATGTTATAAAATATTTCTTGAAAGATATTTTATAGAATATAATTTTAAAGAAAAAAATTATGTTATACTTAAAGACTTAAATGAAGAATTATTTGAAGAATTTAAAAAAGCATGTGAGTTTATGATATTGCTTGCTCAAAAAGGTGGAGTAAAAATATTAATTCAAATAAATCCACAATTATTGGAATTGTTTGATTATTTGGATAATCATCATTCTGCATTACCAGAAGAATTTCCTTTATTTAATAAAAATAATTTTTTTAAAAAGAAAGAAGAATTTAAATCATTAAAAAGTCGTAATCCAATTTATTATGAAAAAAATAACAGAGAAAGACTGCGTAAACCAAAAAATTACACATTTAATGAAAATGAAAATTATGAAAATGAAAATTATGAAGATAATGAAAATAATATGAAAAGAATAAGTAAACAACAGCAAATTGAATTAAAAAATTTTAATTCATTAAATAATTATGAACAAAAAAAAATAATGTTTGAAATGTTTTTGAAAAATAATAATTTTAATAGTAAAGAACATTTTAATAAAATGCATGAATTTTATTTCATTTATTGGAAATCGTATCCAGATTTTTTTACAAATCATATTGATTATAGTTGGAATAATTTTAAAAAACGATTGTGGTTTCAATTACTAAAATCTGATATATTTATTAGTTTTGATGAATTAATGAAAAAAGAGAATATTAAAATAAATACTTATCCATTTATAAAACTTATACTTGATTATCTTGAATATTCCGATGAATATAGAATGAGATTTACTACATTAACATGTGGTTCATATACTTATATCGGTCCTATATACATAGAAATTCTTAATAAGAGTTCTATTTTAGACCCATTTACTGCTCATACATGTTTTCAAACAATAGATGTAAATATAAATTTATTAGTTCGTTATCCTAAATTATATAATTCATTATTTTGTGAAAGTAAAAATAGTAATGTAAAAAATATAAGTGGAAATAGAGGTGTGAATGCAGTAATTGAAAGAAAAATAAATTCAAATGAAAGAGAAAACGGAAATGGAAACGGAAATGGAAACGGAAATGGAAATGGAAATGGAAACGGAAATGGAAATGGAAATGGAAATGGAAACGGAAATGGAAACGGAAATGGAAACGGAAATGGAAACGGAAATGGAAACGGAAATGGAAACGGAAACGGAAACGGAAACGGAAACGGAAACGGAAACGGAAATGTAAGAGAAAATAGTGATCCAAGTATAAATAATAAACTAGATAATTCTAATAATTTCTTAAAAAGAATACAAAATGGAATATATCTAAATAAAGATTGTATATATTCAATTGAAAAATTAAATAAATTAATTAGAATATCAATTAATCAAGGTTTTAATGTACGTTAAAATATGTAATAACCAATTTACAAAAAAAATTATTTTATCAGACATATAAAATAATCAAAATGGAATTCATCCACGGAAAGGTATTAGACACCTGTACAATATGCATCGAAAATATTAGTGAGAAGCAAACTCGTGCTCTCCGTTGTAATCATTAATTACACAAACATTGTTATTAAAATCTCATCGACAACAACATTCATCGATGTTCCTCCTGTCGTGCCGACTTCAATCAACGTGTCTTCAAGACCTGCAAATTCTGTCGCAAATCCATCGAAATTCATGAATCGGAATCCGGAATATTTCGATTTATGGGGTGAAAGAGCTGTATTGCTTTGATGAATTTAAGGCGAAACTGCGAATGAAAATAGATGCTTCTTTATTCAATTTTGCGATTGTTTCTTTTTCAAAGAAGAAAATGAAATCTTATAAAGAGTTGGAGACGCTTGATTCATATCGGGGTATTTTTATTTGAAAAATTATTATATCAATAATAATTATGGAAGCAATTAATCGTAGAGAAAGAATTAAAGGACGCGATTTTGTAAAAGGCGGTGTTTATGAAGTTTATGATAAAGATAATGATAGATATCCACTCGGAATATATTTTTATCCAACATCATATCCCGATCCTGCAACAATGGAATATGAATATAATTCAAGAGGAGCTTTAAGTAAAGCTTTTAATAAAAAACCGCTTGAATTACTATTATTACATCATAATACTGGTTATAAGAAAATAGGTAATTATGAGAAATTTGATAAAAGTAAGATATATGGAAAAAAACCTGTTTCAATTATAAGAAGATCTGAATATGGTTCTCAACCTATAGATTTATCTGATTTAGATTTATCTTATGCTGATTTAAAGGATACAGAGTTAATACGTATTAATTTATCCAATGTTAATTTTAAAGGTGCTAATTTTAAAGGTGCTAATTTAACTGGTTCTGATTTTACTGGTGCTAATTTAACTGGGGCAAAGTTAGGTAAAACAATATTAAAAGATATTAAATCAAGTGGAATTAAAGGAACCCCAAGAAGTTTACCAAAAGGATATTATTTTATTGATGGATGTATTATTGGACCTGATACAAATATATTAGATGAATTACGTGATAAATATACACAAATTGCAATTAATAGAAAAAAATATTTACTTGGTCCAAATATTGATTTAACTGGCGCTGATTTAACTGGCGCTGATTTAACTGGTACTGATTTAACTGGTGCTAATTTAACTCGTGCTAATTTAACTAATGCTCGTATATCACATGTTGATTTAACTGGTGCTAATTTAACTGATGTTGATTTAACTAATTCATATATAGCTCGTTCTATTTTAACTGGAATCAAAACAAGTGGAATTAAAGGAATCCCAATAAATTTACAAAAAGGATATTATTTAGTTTATGGATGTATTATTGGTCCTAATATAGATATTCCTAATAATAAAAATAATACATTTAATACATTTAAATTAAAAAAAAAATATAAAAAAATTATAATTAAAAATAAAAATAATGAGACAAAAGAAAAAGAATATATAATTGGTCCAAATGTTGATTTATATTATGCTGATTTAACTGATGCTGATTTAACTGGTGTTAATTTAACTGGTGCTAATTTAATTAGTGCTAAATTACATAATGTTAATTTAACTGGTGCTAATTTAACTGGTGCTGTTTTAACTAGTGCTGTTTTAATTCGTGCTAAATTATATAATGTTAATTTAACTGGTGCTGATTTAACTCAAGCTGATTTAACTCAAGCTGATTTAACTCAAGCTGATTTAACTGGTGCTTATTTAATTAGAATCAAATCAGGTCATATTAAAGGAAATCCAATATTAACCGATGGATATAAATTAATAAATGGTTATATAATTGGTTTACAAGTTAATTTATATCATGCTGATTTAACTAATGCTGATTTAACTAATGCTATTTTAACTGGTTCTGTTTTAAATGGTGCTGATTTAACTGGTGCTAATTTAACTGGTGCTGATTTAACTGGTGCTGATTTAACTAATATCAAATCAGGTAAAATTAAAGGAAACCCAAGATTACCTAATGGATATAAATTAATAAATGGTTATATAATTGGTCCACGCGTTAATTTAACTGGTGCTGTTTTAACTGGTGCTGTTTTAACTGGTGCTATTTTAAATGGTGTTATTTTAACTGATGCTATTTTAACTGGTGCTGTTTTAACTGGTGCTATTTTAACTGGTGCTAATTTAATTGATGCTGTTTTAACTGGTACTATTTTAACTGGTGCTAATTTAACTCATGCTGATTTAACTGGTGCTGATTTAACTCATGCGGATTTAACTGGTGCTAATTTAACGCGTACTTTTTTAATTGGTACAGATTTAACTCGTGCGAATTTAAATGATGCTATTATATTTCGAGATTGGTTAACAGAACGACAAATAGAACAAATTATCGGACAACCAAATTATTTAGAAGAACAAAGAGAACGTCAAGATAGTTTTTATTTAACTATTAATAAAAAATTATCAAATGGAAACCGATATTCTATAAGTACAGGACAAAAATTAGATAATTCGAATGTAAAAACACAATACAAAATAAGTTTTGCGGAATTATTCAATTTTCTTTTACAACAAAAAAATCAAATAGAAATCGCAAATAATTTAATATTTAATATTCGTGGAGAAGAAGGAATTGATCAGGGTGGTATTACACTTACAATTTTTCAAAAATGTTATGAAGCATTTATAGAAAGATATTTTTATTCATATGAAGAAGAAGATAATAGTAATTATGTCGTTCTTAAACATTCAATTGATGAACAATTTGAAGAGTTTAAAAAAGCATGTGAATTTATGATTTTATTCGCTAGAAAAATAAAACTTAAAATATTAATACCAATAAATTTTCGTTTATTTCAAGTTTTAATATTTGAAGGAAATCCAGAAACTTTTTTTAAATTAAAAAATAAAAATAATTTTTTTGGTAAAAAAGAAAATGGGAGTTATTCAAGTCAATATAAATTGAATAATCCATATAATTTTATTGCTACAAATGGTAATAATAATAATAATAATAATAAAAATAAAAATAATAATAATAATAATAATAATAAAAATAATAATAAAAAATTTAATAATTTATCAGAAGATGAACAACAAAAGTTAATGTTTTTAATGTTATTAAAACAAAATCATATATTCAAAAGAAGACATTATGAAACAATGAAAAAATTTATTGAAGAAATTTTTAAACCAAATATAGATTTTTTTACTGCCCATATTGATTATAGTTATGAAGCATTTATAAAAAGATTGAAATTTAATAATGATATAAATTTTGAATCATTTGTATCTTCAAATATAGCAAATAATCCAGTTATACAATTATTATTAGAATATATTAAAGTATCTGATGAGTATCGAATGGTAATGACTTCTTATGTTTGCGGTTCTTATTGTTATACAGGAGATATAAAAATAATGACTTTTACAAATCCTTCAAAAATTCCATTTCAATCTCATACATGTTCAAAAGAATTATGGATTTATATTATACGAACAAATTCAAGAAGTTTTAATTGGTTATTAGAACAAAAAGAAAATAATGATATTACTCCGATTCAAAAAATGTATAACACATTCTTAGATAAATCAATGCAAATAGCTTAATCAAAAAAACTAAATTTATTATTCAGATGAATATAGTAAATGCAAATGCTAATGCAGCAAATATAAATAGATCTAGAAATGTTTGCAATTATTCAATTGAAAAATTATACAAATTTATTAGAAAAGCGATTGATGACGGTTTTAATATAGCTTAAACATTTCATAATCATTTCATAATCATTTCACAAAAAAACAAAAAAATTGAAAATTATTTTATCAAATATATAAAATAATCAAAATGGAATTCATCAAAACACTCATCCACGGAAAGGTATTAGACACCTGTACGATATGCCTCGAAAATATTCGTGAGAAGCAAACTCACACTCTCCGTTGTAAGCATCAATTACACAAAACTTGCTATCGAAATCTCATCGACAACAACATTCATAGATGCCCCTCCTGTCGCGCCGACTTCAATCGGCGCTTCTCGAAAACATGTCAATTCTGTCGCAAATCCATCGAAATTCATGAATCGGAATCCGGAATATTGAAATCCGGAGATTGTGAAGACTGCTATTTCCATTACGATTGCTTCAAGCGCGGGAACCACACCCATTGTGGCGATTGCTCCCATATTATCAATCCAGAAAATGTCTCCGCTCTCAGTTATCTCTATTTTCAGAACGGATTCGAAGCATGGGTTGGCCAATTACAGAAGTGTCGCCATGAAGGTTGTTGCTATCTTGGTTCACCAAAGAGGTATGGCTACTGTTATCACCACAATAAAGAAGAAACTATGAATAAATCAATCGCAAAATCACTTGAATATATGGTTAAATATACAAATATTCAAAACGAACAAGAAAGATACGATACATTTTATAAAGCATTAAAATTTATTGATAAAAAATATGAATATACCGATTATGAATATATTGTCTTAAATAAAAATGAAATTAAAGAACAAATTGCTATAACATCTTTGTATTAATTATTTTTGTTTTTCCACAACTTAATACAGGCCTCTGTGAATATCCACTTACCTTCAAGAAACAATTTAAGTCTTTAAGGAATGTATTCCAGACATAATTTGGATTTGATTTTAATAATGTCAAAAAGCAGTATGTTAGGGCTCCGGCCCATTTGTTTGTAATATATGCATCCGCACTCGTCTGAGTGTCCGCGCATCCACTAATCAGAAACACGTCCCCACTCGTCAATGAATAGTTTTTAAGTTCAGTTATAGTTTGATTAATCAACCAGTCATTGGGGTTAAAAACCTTAGGAGTCTTCAAGTTTTTTTTTAAATAACTTGGATCGTCGCACTTGAATCTGAGGTCCGCCCCCGTTCCACTATGACAAGCATCCAAAACAATAACCAATTTGACACCAGCTGGAACTTTTACTGCCAAATTTGCGCGGATGATATCATCAGTAATAAAACCAGTCGATGGGAAATCAGATGGACATATGCAAGAATCTTGTCCGCTAACTTCATCTTTGTTTGTGTCGCGTTGTAATGTTCCATGGCCTGAATAATGAAACCAAAGTTCATCCCCCACTTTTGCATTGTTTAATAAACTTAGAAAACCAATTAGAATATTATTCCTCGTTGGAAGTTTAGTGGGGTCATCATCCGTATATTTGATAAATTCTGTATATCCAATCGTTTTAAGGAATGCCTCCATATTAATAACGTCATTAATACATCCATTCAAGCGGTAAGGAGTTCCGATATAATTTATTCCGACTAATAAAGCCCTTTTCATACTTTAACTATTATTATTTTTTCATTATTCGGAAAAAATAATAGCAACTATTCTATATGAGAGACGTTCGGTTCAATGGAAATTTTAGTGTTTTAGATAATGTTTTCATAAAAGAAAATCATCAGACTAATTTTACGAATACTCCCTCTAATTTTAGAGCAAATGCAACAATTGAATATAATAATATAAAAATAAATATTATTCTAACAAAAATAGAAATTCAAAATACGAAAACGTTATTCCATTTTGATAAAACACATCCGCATAAGTTTCCGGAAATCATTCAAAATTGCTTAATTAAATTCACATGGCCGATCCAGCGCCCCGCTAACCTTTACACAAATGTAGAATCTGGTTATTCTGCGAAAAAATCGTTCCCAAGCACTTATAACGCGGTCTATCAATACGGTCCTCAAAGAGGTCGGTCCCAAACGACGCCTATGGTCGCTTTATAATTATTACAATAATGTATGATATTGCATACATGGAACTGGGTATGATTTGAAAAACTTAAACGGATAGTCAAATGGCTTACGGTATAGGTCCTTTCTATAAAAATCCATAGGGGTCGCTCCGATTGAGAGATAATTGTATGGAGACCTCATATAATTTTGCCAATCCTCCTTCAAGTCGAACTTATTATTTTGGATTGTAATAATCAATATGACTATAATTATAATTAGAACAATAAATAATATAAAATAATTCATATTTACATGTTAGAAATAAAATATTAATTATATTATTAGAATGAATATCATTTACTTTATTTTAGGAACAATCATTCTATCGCTATTTGTAGGAAGTATCACATACTTCATAATTGAAGCTTCGAGTATAAAGAGTAAAGATAAAAAAGTAGTTGGAGGATGTTCAACTACCCGTTATGGTTGCTGCCAAGATGGAACTACCGCCAGTAATAAAAGTGGAAGCAACTGCTAAATTATTCACTAAATCAATATTTAGAAAAAATTGATTTAAAAATATTCAGATTATTATAATTATAATAATTTATAATGAGACGAAAACAATGTAATGAACTTAATTGTCATTCAAGCGCAATAGGAAAAATTGGTAAATGTATCAAGCATGGAGGCGGTAAACGATGTAATGAACCCGATTGTTATTCAAGCGCACAGAGTAAATCCGATAAATGTAGAACACACGGAGGTGGAAAACGATGTGTTGAACCTAATTGTAAAAAAGGTGCAATCGGCAAAACTGGTAAATGTATCGCACATGGAGGAGGAAAACGTTGTAATGAACCTGATTGTCATTCAAGTGCACAAGGTAAAACCGATAAATGTAAAGCACATGGAGGCGGAAAACGTTGTAATGAACTGGATTGTAAGGCAGGTGCAATAGGCAAAACAGATAAATGTATCGCACATGGAGGCGGAAAACGATGTAATGAACTTGGATGTAAAGCAAGTGCAAGAGGCAAAACTGATAAATGTGTCGCACATGGAGGAGGAAAACGTTGTAATGAACCTGACTGTCATTCAAGCGCAATAGGTAAAACCGATAAATGTGTCGCACATGGAGGAGGAAAACGTTGTAATGAACCGGATTGTCATTCAAGCGCCATAAGCAAAACTGATAAATGTAAGCGTCATGGAGGTGGAAAACGATGTAATGAACCTGAATGTAAAGCAAGTGCAAGAGGTAAATCAGATAAATGTGTATCACATGGAGGAGGAACCCAATGTATAGAACCGAACTGTCATTCAAGCACGCAAGGTAAAACCAATAAATGTATAGCGCATGGAGGCGGAAAACGATGTGTTGAAACGAATTGTAAAGCAAGCGCCAAAGGTAAAACAGATAAATGTAAAGCACATGGAGGCGGAATCCGATGTCCGAATTGTATAGATTGGATAGATTCAAGATGTGGAAGTTCAAAATATGACGGATATTGCGCAACTTGTTTCAAACGTATTTTCCCTGATGATGAAAGAAGCAAAATTATATATACTCATACAAAAGAAATAATGGTAAGAAATAAAATCAATACACATTTTGAAGGATTTGTCCATGATAAACCATTATATACTGGTGATTGTAATTGTACACATCGTCGTCGTATAGATCATCGAAAATTAATAGGTAATACAATATTAGCAGTTGAAACCGACGAGTTTGGACATAGAGGATATGACCAAAAAGATGAAGAAATACGTTATGATGATTTATTTATGATACATAGTGGTAAATGGATTTTTATTCGTTTTAACCCAGATAATAACATCAGTAAAACAGATATCGATGATAAATTAGATAAACTTATTGAAATAATGGAAGATTGTATTTCACGTATTGAAAATAATGAAAACACAGAACTGTTAGAAATCATAAAATTGTATTGCTAAGCCCCTTTACCAGCTTTGCGGGAAAAAGGGGCGAACAGATAAAAACAAAAGTTTTTATCTCTTGAATTTAAATGACTACGTCGTTTAAACTGAACCCCCAAAAGACCTACTAACAAGCATATTTTTAGAATATACATTTTTATCACAAGAGTTAAAAATAAATTATTATTTTTAACTTCAATCAAAAAACTTTTTATAAATTGTAAATACTAAATACATTATTACTCATAACCATACATCTCCGACAAAAAGGCATGGATAGTTTCGAACAAAGTCATCTGAATAACAGGTCTATATATACCAATAGTATTATCAGAATCGTCATATACATAGTCAATTTTTAACCGATAAGTATTTGGATCAATGTTTGAATTATCAATCCTTCCAATTCCAGTCGTAGTCAAAAACCGTAAATGAGTAATGATCCATATCCGCACATCATATGCACTCTTTTTACTCAAAAAGTGAACGCTAACAATATTTGGTCTATATAACATTCTATCAATCGCAATCTTTTTATGGAGAAGTTTAGAATTCATCTTATTCCCAATCTTCTCAATTGAATAACCAATACAAAAGCGATTATATTCATTGTCAATGTTCTTTACATTATAATGTGAATAATCAATCCAATTCTTAAAATCCATGAATGCAACATGAATACGCGTTTTCGCATTTAGACGATGTCTGAAAAAGATTACACGGTCATCTCGATGATAGTCCTCAAATTTAACAAAATACTGCTGAATTTTCTTCTTCTTATTTTCCATCTTAATACCAAACTGATTTAATTCATCAGTTTCCATATAGTCGCAATAGTTCTCAAATGGAAGACGGGCCTTCTTTGTTCCATAAAACTTTGCACGTTTTCTCAAATTGAAAATGGTATCCACTGGAAATGTTGTAATTGAGTTAAGAGTGGTTCCATTATATTCATATCCATATGATACAAAAACTGTATTTGGAGGACTCTTCTCATTCGCTTTTAATAAAATATATTTCGACTCATTTTTATAAAAACGCAAGTTTGATTCAGCCTTTGAGCAACAAAGGCGAACTTTTTTAAAAGTTCTTGGGACCTTCATGTCCTTATGAAAAGTAGAATTCAAAAAAAATTTTGCGAGTGCGTTTGACTTCTTAATCTCTCCCTTCGCACCAATTCCATTATATTGGAAATTGGGGTTTGATAGGTTAGCGCGATATTGTTCCTCTGTTTTACCAAGACAAACAGATGAAATAATCGGCTTCTTCAACAAGCGCTCCACTGCGGTCTTTCTTAGAGAGGGGCGCATTTCTCTGAGATTGCTATATTTCCCAAAGTATTTAACCCCAGCATGTAATACGTGATAAGTCGTTGGAGCTCTAATGAAAGCGAAACAGTACGTTGTACAAGTCCCATTTGCTTTGATTTTTGGTGTTGTCCATGTAAATGATACCGGTAAGTCATCCATTTTATACAATTATATGTATTGTTTTCTTTAAACTGTTAAATAATAAAAACTAATTGAAACTAATTGCTAAATTTATCACTAAATCAATAATTAGAAAAAATTGATTTAAAAATATTCAGATAATTATAATTATAATAATTTATAATGACACTAAAAAAATGTAATGAACCTGATTGTAAGGCAGGCGCAATAGGAAAAATTGGTAAATGTGTAGCTCATGGAGGAGGAAAAAGATGTGTTGAACCTGACTGTCATTCAAGCGCCAGAGGTAAAACAGATAAATGTATAGCACATGGAGGTGGAAAACGTTGTAGCGAACCTGACTGTCATTCAAGTGCACAAGGAAAAACCAATAAATGTGTCGCACATGGAGGTGGAAAACGTTGTAATGAACCTGATTGTAAAGCAATCGCATTTGGTAAAACTGATAAATGTGTAGCACATGGAGGAGGAAAACGATGTATCGAACCAGATTGTAAAAAAGGTGCAGAAGGCAAAACTGATAAATGTGTAGCACATGGAGGAGGAAAACGATGTAGTTATCCTGATTGTCATTCAAGTGCATTTGGTAAAACTGATAAATGTGTAGCACATGGAGGAGGAAAACGATGTAGTTATCCTGATTGTCATTCAAGTGCAATCGGTAAAACTGATAAATGTATAGCACATGGAGGAGGAAAACGATGCAATGAATCAAATTGTAATTCAAGTGCAATCGGCAAAACTGATAAATGTAAGCGACATGGAGGCGGAAAACGATGTAATGAACCTGATTGTAAAAAAGGTGCAGAAGGCAAAACTAATAAATGTGTAGCACATGGAGGAGGAAAACGATGTATCGAACCTCATTGTCATTCAAGTGCACAAGGTAAAACTAATAAATGTGTAGCACATGGAGGAGGAAAACGATGTATCGAACCTCATTGTCATTCAAGTGCACAAGGTAAAACCAATAAATGTGTAGCACATGGAGGAGGAACTCGATGTCCAAATTGTATAGATTGGATTGATTCGAGAATTGGATATTCAAAATATGACGGATATTGCGCAACTTGTTTCAAGCGTATTTTCCCTGATGATGACCGAAGTAAGGTTATATACACTCATACAAAAGAGATAATGGTAAGAAATGCGATCAATACAAATTTTGAAGGATTTGTCCATGATAGACCATTATATACTGGTGATTGTGATTGCTCCCATCGTCGTCGTATAGATCATCGGAAATTAATAGGTAATACTATTTTAGCGGTTGAAACTGACGAGTTTGGACATAGAGGATATGACCAAAAAGATGAAGAAATACGTTATGATGATTTGTATATGATTCATAGTGGTAAATGGATATTTATTCGTTTTAACCCAGATAATAACATCAGTAAAACAGATATTGATGATAAATTAGATAAACTTATTGAAATAATGGAAAATTGTATTTCACGTATTGAAAATAATGAAAACACAGAAGTGTTAGAAATCATAAAGTTGTATTGCTAAAACAGTTATGTCAATATCTTCGTTCTTTTACCGTTGTCATGTATGAGAAGTGAACTAATTCGTTTTTTATTGTTCTCACCGAATGCCCTCGATAATCCCACATCAACCCGCCATAGCTTATGATTACACAACGAATTTATTTGTTTTTGAACAGTGTGTCCCACAACCATATGATTCGCATGATAATTTACCAATGTTTTATTTAAACGCACATAATCAACATCATCTACCCCAAATTCCCGTGTCGTAAGTATTCCGTGCGTCCCAGAAATAATTTCAATGAATCGATTCTTAATAATATCACTCATTTTGTTATCTAAATATAGTAAAAGAAGAATATTCAAATCATGTATAGAATATTTCTTCGATATTTCAGGGGCTATTCCTGCGTGGCAGAAAATCCAGTCATCATATTGAACCGCTAAATAGCATTTTTTCGCAAATTGCTTGAATTCTCCTCTGAAATATTTAGAACGACCATTTTCTCCTCCCATCTCCTTAGTTCCCTTTATTCCACTATACGAAAAATTACCGGCCATGTTCATAAATTCATGATTTCCAAGTAGGATAATAACCTTCCCACCCATTTTGTTGGCGGAACTGATTAGTTTTTCTAAAAAGTTGATGACTTTTATATCACTATCATTCGTCCAATCTCCAACGCGATTTTTTCCATCTACTAAATCACCGATTACAACAAGATGTGTTTTTTTACCAGCCCATTCCAGTTTTTTATTTATAAGTCCAGCGTATTGAAGAGTTTTTATTAATGTTTCATAGTCCGCGTGTATATCTCCAATGACTACAAGTTTCTCTGGAATCTTAAAGAATCCAATATTTTTTGAAGATGACATAAATTATATAACAATATAAAAAAATATTACTATTAATAAATATGAACACGATTCGTTATAATCTTGAAGTTATTTATAATAACCAAGTTCGGACAATTACAGTTAATAGTGGATTATATATAAATGAAGTTATAAGAAGAATGTTAAATATATATGATGCTTCTATATATGATGTAGCAGGTATTTATTTTTATAATAATTTAGATGTCATCTATCTTGACTCGACGAATGACACCGGATTCGATTATCTGTTCGGATTTTTCTATAATATATATCAGGCTAACCGTTATTACATTGAAACGATGGAACAACATAATAATAGAATTGTTAATCCTCGGATGAATTATTTAGTCCAACAATTCCAAAACAATTTTATTAATCGCAATCAATTAGTTGGTAATAATCCAATAACGATCAATAATTATTATAATAATACGACAAATACGAACCATCGACCTCGAAATCGTAATCGTAATAATCCCCGAGATGAAGAAATGGCGCCAATTCCACCATTGGAACCAGCTCAAAATCAAGGAAGACTATATGAAATAATTTTTGATACAAATAATTTAAATTTAGATAACTATATTAATAGTATATGGACAAACCTTCTTAATAGAGATACTATAACGACAACCGCTTTTAATGATTTACCAAGAGGAGAATATCAAAATCTTCGAAATCAGAATATTATCCATCAAGAATGTGTCCGTTGTGGAATATCATTGGAGGATTTTCAGAATGATTCCGATGTTATTGTTCTTCCGTGTCGCCACGCATTTATGGAACCGCAGATTCGCCGTTGGATAATTACAGACCGGCACACAACTTGTCCCACATGTAGAGCACCAGTTCAGAACACGAACCAGAACGTAAATCAAACTTAAAAGAATTGGACTATTATATAGAAATGAAACCCATTCAATCCCCAACATTATATGAAAATAGTCATGACAATCTGTTTCATCAGATGCGACATCACTATATAAAATTAAATATTTCTTTACATCACGAGTTCGAGGATAAAGATATCCCCAAAATCGAAAAAGTCGCAGTTGATAAACCACCCATTCAGGGAACAATATTACAAGCCCGAATGAAAAAGATGCAGTTCATGAAGGTATTAAGAAAGGGAATTTCAATTGATGATGACCAAGAGACTAATCTACAAACTTCAAAAACGAGTGGATATTACAGTTATAATAATCTAATGGAAAAGCTAAGTCAGAATGATACTGTAGATGAGACCGATAAATTAAAGGCATGGAGGCAACTCACATATGACGAGCAAAAAGATAAATTAATTCATTTTACGGAGAAGTTCAAAATGACAATGGATACAGATGTTTGGGAAGAATTTCAGAAGGACACTCTTAAAAAATTGAAGGAGAAATATTTTGTTAGCCGAACAATTATAAATTGGCATAAAAATTCACAAAGTATTCTGGAAATCAACAGTTTAGTCATTCACCCATCATGTTTTTATTGGGAAGAAGAATAGAATAGTTTAGTAAAGATAATATTTTTTTCTTATAAAAAATAATGTTAATCCCAATATTAATAATAATTATTATCGTAATCGCAATAATAAATACGAAAAGAGATTGTGAGGAGCCTTATATAAATAAACCAACAGTCCTTGACGGAAACCCCCCAAACTATACAGATTATAATACGGATTTGACACACATATCGAATGACCCCAGTGGAGAACCCCTCGCATTCGACGATAAGAACAATTTTAATTATACGCAATTATATTACGCTTTTTTGGTCCAGCTGTTTAAGAGGATATCTGAGAAGTCTAAGAAATATGAAAAGAAGTTGGTCCGTGATTACGCAAAGAACACAATTGATTATCACAATATGGACAAGCTGAATATAATGATACGCCCCCTCCTTGATAAAATGAATAAGCTATCTGAAAACAAGACTGACTTTTGGTTGGTCGGGTATGAGTCGTGGAAGATATACGAAGTCGCGGATTCTCCCCTCAAAATAAATCAGGTCGATTGTTTCGTCTATGAGCGCGTGGGCTGGACGCAAATGCGCCTCTTATTCGAAATCTGTGAATTACCGAAGAAGGATCAAATTGGAAAGTATGATTGTAAGCGGGGAGGAAATGCGAAGAATATTGCGGAACTGACGACACCAGAGTTTCCATTCTATCATGTGGGAACCCCTAGCGAGGACCAACTTATTCCGACACCGACTAGTGTTCTTACATCGGGGAATCAGGTGGATTCTATGAAGGGCATCTCATTCCCAATTCCTTGTCCATTTGAGAAAATCTGGGTAAATTGGATTGAGATTGTGAATTCCAGTTTGGTATTGAATGCGTTCGAGAAGTTCGAGAACAAGGAAATCAAAGGGTTCGATAAGCCAGTATTTGATTACACTCTTTGGAAGAAGAAGGAGAACAGTCCATATCAATTACCGGCGCGTATTGAAAACCAGTGGATTACTTTGAACACACAGCCGAAGGGTGAGAAGGCATGGCCGTGTGGAGTTTATGATTACACTTGGAACAGTCAGGGAGTCCAGAGCCAAAAACAGCGCCCGAAGGGAGACAAGAATTGTAAAGGTATTCGGAAAGGGTTGGAGCAGGAGCCACTCGCGACGAGTTTAGACCCAAGCATGTTCAATTATCCCCGCGGTATTACACAATACACTTGGTTATTTGCAAATTCGAACAAGGATATGGGCTTACAATACGAAGGTTATTAAAGGTGATTTGTTTTCAAATAAAAATATTGTTTTTATTTGTTAAATATTTAATATATTTGTAATATTATTAAAATGCTACATGTTGGAGGTAAAAACGCAAAGAAGACATCTTCTTCTACCAAACGTCATTTCATGGTTGTTATTGGAAATAAGGAGCATGGATTATATATTTCATCGAGTCCATCATCTGCGGCCAGAAAAGCAGTTTCTAAATTATGTTCTGATAACAAAAAGAGGAAAGTTGAATTTAGTATTCGGGAGATTACTCAGAGGTCTAAAAAGAATACTTATGGACCATATTTAGGATATATAGAAAAATTGGATAATCCGATTGAACTTAAAGGTCGCGTTATTCGGTATAAACCAGTCGCTAAATTGAAACGGAAAATAAGTAAAAAAATGAAAGGAGGAAAAATACTTGGTATAGGTACGGAAGGAGTTGTTTTACATCCAAATATAAATAATAAAAGAACAAATCAAGTATCAAAATTAATACAAATACCAGATGAAAAAATAGATGAATTAATTGAGTTTGAAACTAAATTAAATGATATAGACCCGGAAGGAAGGTTTCATGTTAAAATAATACCTGAAAAATCTGGTAAATTATCTCAAAAATTTAATAATATAAACGGAATAAATTCCGGAAATAAGATTGAATTTAAAAAAAAAATGAATAACAGACAAAAGAATGGTAATAGTATAATTGAACCAAACTTTAAAATTACATATGAATATGGTGGTATCTCTATTGAACACTTTTTAGAAAATTATGGGAATTATGAAGAAATGATTGATCTGACGTTTTGTAAAAATATATTACTTGGAATCGCAAATATTTTCGAAGGTCTACATAAATTTCATATGGAAGGAATTCACCATTTAGATTTACATGCAGGTAATATTGTTTTTTTACTTGGTAATCCAGCAAAAGTTAATTCAGCAAGAGGTAATTCAGCAAAAGTTAATTCAGCAAGAGCTAATTCAGCAAAAGTTAATTCAGCAAGAGCTAATTCAGCACATGGCAATTTAGCAAAAGGTAATTCAGCACATGGTAATTCAGCAAGAGCTAATTCAGAAAGAGCTAATTCAGCAAAAGGTAATTCAGCACATGGCAATTTAGCAAGAGCTAAGTCAGCACATGGCAATTTAACAAGAGCTAAGTCAGCAAAAGGTAATTCAGCACATGGCAATTTAGCAAAAGGTAATTCAGCACATGGCAATTTAGCAAGAGCTAAGTCAGCAAAAGGTAATTCAGCACATGGCAATTTAGCAAAAGGTAATTCAGCACATGGCAATTTAGCAAGAGCTAAGTCAGCAAAAGGTAATTCAGCAAGAGCTAATTCAGCACATGGCAATTTAGCAAAAGGTAATTCAGCACATGGCAATTTAGCAAGAGCTAAGTCAGCAAAAGGTAATTCAGCAAGAGCTAATTCAGAAAGAGCTAATTCAGCAAAAGGTAATTCAGCAAAAGGTAATTCAGAAAAAGTTAATTCAGCAAGAGCTAATTCAGCAAAAGTTAATTCAGCAAGAGCTAATTCAGCAAAAGTTAATTCAGCAAATGATAATCCAATAAAGATGCGTATTATTGATTGGGGAAATTTATTAGAACCATTAGGAGGTCATCCTTATGTAGAAAGTTTAGTTTCTTTTTATAATGAGTGTATTATACGACTTATTGGAATTTTAAAAAGATTTGATAAAAAATTAAATGTTGTAAAACTTGATGAATTTTTAAAAATACCCGAGTTGTTAATATTTAAGACAAGAAATGGTACTAATGAAACTCTTCAAAAAAATCCTGAGAAAATTACAAATTTACCAAAAATAATAATTAAATTTGTTGAAGATTTTGATAATTAAAAAAAATAATATTTGAAAGATTACTCAGGAATCGAATAAAAAGGTTTATTATCAGCTATTTATACTTATACCGCTACTTAAAACCGTATAAAACGGTACCCGCTGGGATGAGCTATGCTCAACCCAAGGGGTCTTGGAATCACCTTTATTATCTCTAAATATTACGATTTATTTTTTTGGTCTTTAATGACGTAAGCGGATACACCATGCCTTAATAGATTTCTCTATCCAAGATACAATATTTATTGATGATATACTTTTTAACATTATATTTCTATCTCCATTATAATCTCTATTCATAGTTATTTTACATTTATTACAGTTAAATAATTTCAAAACAAAATTATTATTTGCTGAATTATCTGAATCAAATTGACAAACTCTCGTATTTTTTGCGAATAAAGTCTGAATTTATACGCGTTTCTCTACATTTTACACCTTTGCACATTTAAAACGCCGATAGAAGTTATCTTATTGAGTTTCAACATTTTATTTATGAAAGGCTTGAGAATTAACTCATGTAAAAACAATTGATCTGCATTGTTTTTCTCCTTTACTAGAGTCAATGCAAGTATTTCTACAGAAATTATTATTTCTGGATTTGTGATTTATCCAATCACTTGATATTTTTCTTATATTTATACAGGCATTCATATCTCTATTCATAAACGTAATATTTTTGTTTTCTAAACCATTACTTTTACAACTACGACAGACAAGAAGCCGATGAAGTTTTTTATTTTTTATTTTATAATTTTCTAATTCTCCATGACAACAAGAACAAAGCTTCGATGTTCTGAATTCATCTACTAAAACAACATCGAATTTCTTTTTAATTGCTCGTCTCATTCCAATTCCCTTGGTAGGCATTAAATATTTCATTTGTTTTGTATTACTCCAATTACCATAACATAATAATATATCTTCCTTTTTTCCATATGTTTTTTCTATATTACTAATAAAGTTATCTTCACTTTTTCTTTGATAAATCCAAGTTCTCCATTTAAATTTACGATGAATATCTTGTTCATAAAAACTTTTTACTTTATTATTCAATATTGTTTTTTCTTTTATATAGATTTTGAATTTATTATAATCAGTTGTTTTACTATTTTGATTTGAGAGTTTTGTTTCTTCTTCAATTATATTATTATTTAATTTTTCCCATCTTGAAATCATATTACATTTTTTTCTATAACTTTCTATTCTTCTCTGACATGCTGTATATCTTAATTTTTTATTATCTTCATCTAACATATAAACTAAACTATGTTTTCCTGGGTCTACTGATACTAATTTTCTCTTTTTACATTCTTTTAGTTCTTCATCATCTAAATCGGTGATATATAATTCATCCCATTCAATAAATTCATTATCTTGTTTTATTTTACAGCCAATTTTTTGATAACATATTGATACTCCAACACCATCAGTTTGAAATGTTTTAAATTCATATCCTTTTTTATTTAGAATTTTGTTTTTCATGTTGAATATTTTATTCCATATTTTTTCTTTATTTTCATTTATTTTACGACCTAAATGACTTTCTCCGTCATCTCCAAAAATAGATAAAACACCACTTGCATCTAATGTAATATAATGAGGAATAATTGAATTTCTTAATGGTATTGGTTGAAACAATTTAATTTTATCATTACAATTTAAATTTTTCTTTTCAATTTCTTCATTCATTTTGATTGTATAATAAAAATACTTACTTGGATTTACTTTACAATCATAACCAAATGATTTTTCATATTCAGTTGGTAAAAAATTATTTCTTATCCATTTAGACCATTCTTTAATTTCATCTGGTATTTCATCAATCGTATCAAGTAAAATTAAATTTTTAACAGTATTAAACATTTTTTTATTTTCATCGATTGATAAATCAATCGGAGCAAAAACATTCATAAATCTTCTAATTCTTGTTATAAAATGTTCTTTTATATTGTTATTTAATCCAGTTTGTATTTGAATTGCTAAATATGGTATAATATAACTTTTATTTTTAAGATTATATTTTTCTTTATTTATACATTCTTTAAATTCAGTATCATAAAATAGTTCTAATTCTGTTTGAAATTCATTGTTTATTTGATGTCTTCCTCTATTATCTCGAATACCTTCAGCTCGAATAAAATATAAAATATTATCTTTATCTAATATTGGTATTGTTTTATTTTTATGATAGCAATCTAATAAATATAGTCTGATAAATTGATATGTTCGAATTACAATATCATTACAATCAATAACTAATTTATTTATTATTGAATAATTTGAATTATAATCTTTAAGTATTGATTTTAATGAAGTTTTAATTGTAATAATAGGACCTTTTTCTTTTTGAGAAAAAAATGATTTTCTCTTTTTATCATTATCTTTCTCCTTTTTTTTCTTTTTCATCACGTATATATTATATGTGATAAATCTTTTAAACTATTTTCCGCAGAATAAAAATCGGCGTTTTAAATGTGCAAAGGTGTAAAAAGACTTATAAAATATAATATTTACTTATATTTTATAAAATAATATCTTATTTATAATTATGAGGGATAAATCTAAAAAACTACCATGTCAATGTCAAGGTTGTATTGGAAGTCTTTATGGGACAAAAGGAAGGTGTAGGAAGAGTATTCGTGAAATGAATGAATCAATTCGCGCATATAATGAAATGGAATACCCAACTTCAAATAGACATGAATCCAGAAATTATATTAAAGCAAAAATTATAAAAAACACAGCAAATCAATCAGAAAAAAATCGTCTTCAAAAATTTATTACAAAACATTTCGGTGATATACAAGTTCCGAGAGAAATATATAATTCACAAGAATTTAAAAATGATATATCTAGTTCGACCAATTCAGACGGGAACATACTAAAAACTGCTTTTTGTCGTATATTAAAAAGACATATGAAAATAAATAAACAATTAGAGCCCAGTTCTAGACATCTTCGTAGGAGTATAGGTCATACACCTAGGAATCATATTAATTCATTTATAATAGACACTGAAACAAAAGAACAAAAAGAACGTTTAGAAAGATTTATTAAAAAGCACATACGTGATACATCATCAGCTCTGGATGAAATATATAAATCACAAGAATTTAAAAATGATATAATTAGTTCGACCAATTCAAATGGGAATATACTAAAAACTGCTTTTTTTCGTATTTTACACCTTTGCACATTTAAAACGCCGACTTTTTAAATATGTAAATTATAAATAATTTTTTAATGTTTTTTTTCTATTAGAAGGTTTCTTACTGTATTTTTTTGTTCTATTATAAGTTCCTTTAATTATATTTTCATACTTTTCTTTTGGTATATCTTTAATGACTTTTTCTATATTAGTTTTTAATTCTTTGTGAGTTAATCCATCTAATTTTTGTAATCTGGATTTCATCATACTAAAATAATTTTCTATTGAATTTGTAAAATGTTGATATGGAACACTATATAATAATGTATTATGCTTATTTACTAATTCTTTTATTTTTTCATTTCTATGACTACTTGCATTATCCAAAATAATTAATTTATTTATGTATTTTTTTGTAATATATTTTTCTAAAAAATCATATAATCTATCACTATCAATTCCTCCTTTATCATATAATTCCCAACCTAAAACACCATTATAAGAAATTGCAAATATACCAGTATATTTTTTGAAGACTTCTTGCGATTGTGTTTTAATTACACATCTTTTACCTAATTCGCTATAACAATGACTTCTTTTTTGAAGACCACAAATTGACGTCTCATCAATACATATAATATCTTCTAATTTATGCTTTTTAATTTCATCATAAAATTCTTTTAATTTTTGATTTATATTTATATCTTTACCAAATCTTTTTTCTGGTTCATGTCTAATTCTTGTTATTTTTAATGTAATGTTATTATCAGTAATTATTCTATTGATATGAAATCTACTTAATTCAATCTTGAATTTATCTTTTAATTTATGCTTTAATTCAGTCATAGTTATAGTTTTATTTTTATTGATTTCATCTAATAAAAATTTAACGTGTTCTTTATGAACTTTATATGCAACTGGTTTTCTATTTTCTCTTTTTATTTCACCTTCCTTTTCATATTTTTCAACCCATCTCATTA
>Ga0214923_10001488_pt1 | contig 33193 bp, 46 predicted proteins | sample LL1510_MetaG_FD_177993 | JGI IMG/M metagenome (GOLD analysis project Ga0214923, IMG submission 177993) | Freshwater microbial communities from Lake Lanier, Atlanta, Georgia, United States - LL-1510 | ecosystem: Environmental > Aquatic > Freshwater > Lake | place: USA: Georgia | collected...
CAAAATACATTTATCTAATTCAGAAGTGACAATTTGGTTAAATGTGAACCTTTTCAAATGTGAGATTGAAAAATCTTTCTTTGTTGGATCTAAATGATGAAATTCTAGAGCACCCATACACTTGTTATAGTTGCAAATTATACAAGAACCACCTTTATAGTCAACACATTTGTTTTTAAAATCTCTAAGTCTAATTATGGTTTTCTCATTTGTACAGGATTTACAATAGACAGAACCGCCATCTTTTGCTCGTCTTTTATAAAAATCATTTCTACTCTTTGTCAACTTACAACATGGACAATTTTTTATCTCACTTGAGATATTATTTTTCTTTGATTTTACAAACTCAACTAAGTCAAGTTTCTTAATCCAATATCGAATAGTTGTAAACGATTTTCCAGTTCGTTTTGAAATATCTCTTATAGAAAGTTTATTGTCAATCAATTTACTAAGTAATTCTTTATCCATAGCTCAAAAGTTAATTTTTTTTATATATTAAAACTGAGCTATCTTTTTTAAAATTTTACATCAACTTTCTATCCTTATTCTTTTATAATAACTGTTGTCATTCATCAATAAAAATGTCTGGGCTTAAGATAGACCATAAACGATATCTATAATAATTAAATCATTAAAAATGAACAAATTCAATCTAGAGGCGTCTCTTTTGCAGACACCTAAAAATGGAACAGGCATAACCTATATCGGTTATGTAAAATTGGCCGATTTAATTTCGGCACAGAATCAAATCGGTAAAGATATCTACTCAGTAAACGTGAGAGGTTGTCTTTTTACAGGTAAATCATCAGATAGAAAAAATCGAGTTTTTAAGGGTATTAGTGAATCATTAATAGGTATTTCAAAGGGTGAAGTATCTCCTAATATATTCTTAAATAGTAATCAAGGATGTCTCCTAATGTGTGAATCCATAAAAGGCGACTTAAAGAATTATGAAATTACAATAAGTCAACTCTATCATGGCATCGGCAATGGTCAACAAACAATTTCAGTAGCTTCTTTTGTCAACAATAAATTTCCAATAAGTTCGGATGTTAATATTCCGATAAAGATAATGGTTGGATATAGCTCCGAAGAGTGTTACTCAGCTTGCGAATACAACAACACATCAAATAAAATATCTCTAAAAAATATCATTTCAAATAACTGGGAACCAATATCGAAACAACTTCTGAAATTCGGATATATCCTTCATTACAAACAGGATAAAATTATCCCAAAATCTGACAAATTAATTAATATTTGGGACAGAAATTTTTATAATTTCTTAAACGCTTATCATTGTGAAACCCCTTGGGTATCTGGTGATAAAACGATTAGTAACGGATTTGACGTATCACAAGTGTCAGTAAAATCTTTACTTGATGTAGTCTTGATTAAATCTAAAATAGATAAGTGGTTTTCTACAAATATTAAACAATTCGACACATCTCTATTTGACGCAGAAAGAACTGGATATATTGGAAATATTATAGTTACCGCTTATAAAAATTACTATGATAAAAGCATGTCTGTTGATGACTTTATCAAATTATGTTTTGAAGATGTTATTTATCAAACAATCGTTTCTCAAAATAAAAGAGTAAATTCTAGCTTTTTCACAACAGAATCGAATTGTAAATTTATTCTAAATGATATACAGAACAAAATAGAAATTTCAAAATTAAGACAGATGGCGAAGTTACAATCAGTTTGAGTATGGAAAAATGTCGTAGAGTTCATCATAGAAAAGAACCATTTGATATTCTAATAGACAGAACTACGAAATGGGGTTGTCCTTTTAGTAATAAACCACATTCAACCGCACCTTTCAAAGTTAAGACTCGTAAAGAAGCCATCGAAAAACATAAAGAATGGTTACTTAATGGAGAAGGTCAATATCTTCTAAAAGATTTACATGAATTAAGAGGTAAAGTTTTAGGCTGTTGGTGTAATTCAAATCAATCTTGTCATGGAGATATTTTAGTTAAATTAGTAAATGATTTAGATAGACCGACTTTGAATGATTTTTTCACTTAATCATATCCCCACCATTTGTCGAGTTTCGGTGGATTTTGAATAAACTTTACAAACTTATTGAATTTAGTTATTAAATTTGGATTTTCTTCTAAAGTATCTATACTTTTAAGAAAAAAATCATTAACTTCTTCATCCTTCTCTCCAAAAAAGGCGTCTTTAAATTTAGTAGCTACATATAATTTATTTGTCTTTTTTAAAGATTTATCCTTGGCAAGTTGTAGCTTTTGTTGAGTCGTAAGGTCTTTAATATTTTCCTCTTCTGGTGTCCATTCTCCAATACTAATATTAATTTGGATGGGAAATTCAGTATCTTCCACTTTGAATAGACTCATTACTAAATCTTTATTCAAATACTTTTTTGCTTCATATTCAAAGAAATCTTTATCAATCCAAATCTTCACTAAATCCTCCCAATATCGATTTAATTTGATTGGATTTGTTTTATTGATTTGAAATGTCATTCCATCACCAATACTGACCAGGCCAAGTGAAATTGGAGCATCTAAATTGACCAATCTTCTGAGAACTGCGCTACGATACCTATAATAATCATCATAATGTAAATTATAATTTCCAACTTTTTTTGATTTACCAATTATTTCAATATCTCTTTTGAAATTCTTTTCATCTTCTTTAGTGTTTTTAAACATACAATAATACATTAGCGTGTTAATAAATGCCTTCCAATCTTTATTATCATATCCTTTAAAAGACTTACTTTCATTTTTAAGTAAGCTTTTTGCTACTAAAAATTCTTGAGTAAAGTCTAACTCAAAGTCTGAATTGGCAAAAAGCACATAGCTCAACATAGACTCCAAAGTGATAGCTTTAGTATCTCTAATTACACTTGATAAACTAACTCGACTAGTCTTTCCTTTTTCATTTTTGTTTCTTTTATTTGAAGATTTACAAGAAATAATTTCATTTTTTTGAGCGACTCCTGGTATTTCATTTACAATTGCAATGTCAACATGCGGATGGTTTTTTGATAAGTGATTTAGATTGACACCATCTAAAACTAGTCTAAGTATATTTTCGGCCCAGACACCATTATTAATCTTTTGATTAAAAAAAGATCTCATGTTTTGATATATTTTTCTTCTCCTGCGAAATATATTTTGAGATAGCTTATCACTTGGATCTGGATTACTAGATAGAGAGTAGTTTTTAATTTCCATATACTTATATATATTAATATGAAACATTTAAAAACTTTCTCAGAATTAAATGAAGATATCAATATTCCAGTTAATGTTGGTGATACCGTTTATATGGGTAAATTTAAAAACAAGAAAACCGTTATCAAAGAAATCGGTGAAGATGAAACAGGGATGCCAACTATAAATAAGAAGAAAGTAGTTACATTCAGAACTACACCTCCCAAGAAGAGCAATTATAAAGGCAAACCATTTTGGTTAAGATTTAGAAAAAAGAAGAAATAAAATGGATAAATTAAATAACTTCAGAAAATTTAACGAGAGTAAAAAATTATCATCTTGGGAACTCGATTCCAAGATAGAAAAAATAATTAACTCTAATATTAAGGAGATACCTTATGAAGGCACAGAGGTTGATAAATACGGAATGAGAAGTTCTATTTTAGAGTTAATATATGAACTATGCCCTGAATATAGACCAGAAGGTTGGGGAAATAAAAGTCCTTATTGGCATGAGTGAAAAGATATTTATATACGGATTATTCAGAGACCAAGCCAAAACACTTTTAGGAGATTTTAAATCTTTAGGAAGAGATTCAGTTAAGGGTAAAATATTTAAAGTAAATGAATTTTATCCTGGATTTAAACCTTTCGATGGTAAAGTTTGGGGTGAAGTCGTAGAAGTAAATGAGTCAGTAATTCCGAATCTGGATGAATATGAAGGACATGAATATGATAGAGTTAAAATCAAAACCGAGTCTGGACTCGATTGTTGGATTTACCAATATAAATATGATATTTCAGATTTCAAAGAAATTAAGACCGGAGATTGGTTTTTAAGATAGTCTTTTATTAGCCAAATCGACATACTCCTGATTGACATCAAATCCAATCCAATTTCTATTCAACTCTTTAGCAGCAACCGCAGTTGTTCCGGTTCCCATAAACGGATCGAAAACAATATCGCCTTCTTTAGTCGAACCTTTAATGAAATATTTTACTAACTCTAAAGGATAAACGGCAACATGATTATCGGATATTCTTTTAGATTCAGATGATATATTGACTAAAGTTGTTGGTAGAGCTCCTTTTGGATTTGGTTTCCACTCTTTATATTCATCAGAGTTTTGATTTTGTTCAGTTCTGGCAAATCTCTTTTTAAGAGGTTTCTTCATTCGTTGAATTGACTTTTGAGAGTACTCTGTTCTCATTTCATCTATATCAAAATAAAACTGGTCTGACTTAGCAAACCAAAATAGAAACTCAACTCTATCACCAAAACGACTCCTATTTGGAAGGCCTTTCATTTTATTCCAAAAAAGTCTTTCAAACATTTTCAATTCGGTTTCTTTATGTAATCTTGAGATCAGATCGAACACATATGGATGTCTAAAACCATTTTGAACTTTATCATTTATATTAAGAATAAAAGAACCAGTAGGTTTCATAATTCTTTCTATCTCTTTACAATATGGTAAGAACCAATCAACATATTCATCTGGATGAATACCTTTAAAATTGATATACGTTTTCAAATCTGAGTATGGAGGACTTGTGATGACCAAATCTAATGAATTATCGGGTAGATTTCTCATTAATTGTAATGAATCACCACACAAGATTTTGTTAATTTCCATAAAACTTATATTGACATTAAGATAAAAGTTAGTATATTTGCAATATGAAATTTGATAAAAAACAATTAGAACGATGGATTGATCACGAATTATCTTTTTTAAGATATTATGGTCTGAGAGAAGATAGAATCAAATTGACTACTGATTCAAATCTTTATGAAGATATTCGAGTAATTGGTTATACAAAAAGACCAATGTCTTTAAGAAATCGATGTATTCCAGCATTGATTAAATGTGATACCGAAATAAGCTCAAATACAAAAATTGAAGAGCTAAATACGACAGACGAAAGAACTGGTGTTATTTACTCACCTTGTGAAGTCTTTATGAAAATGTTTCCAGATAGAAGAAGTGAGATTATTGAGATTCTGCAAAATCAAGAATCAAATCCACCAACAACAATTTATATATAATTTGTGAAACATTTAAGAAAATTTAACGAATCTTCAAATTGGAGAGATTGGTGGGAAGAAGAGACCAATATATCTGTCCAAGAGTTACAAGAAATTGTAGATTTGCTTGGTGATGATGAATTAGATATTCTCAATGTTCGTTCTTATCCTCATGGTAAATTTGATGGTGAAAATCACTTTGATTCTTTTGAAATTAATATAGGTCTACTTGGCCATTTTGGAATGGGTCAGCAAAAAAATTATATAACAAAAGAAAGATTTCCAATCGAAAAATGGAGAGATTGGTTAAAATCTTTTTTAGATTCACACGACTTCAATTTAGATTATTTTTATCATACCACACCACCTTCACCTGGAATCAGAATTATGTTTAGTCGAAAAGTTCCAAATTAAACTTTTTGAGATTTTTTTAATATCTATTTATCACAAACTAATAATTTATGAAAAGACTTTTAGTTATTTTATTTACACTTGTCACCTCTTTTGCCTATTCTCAAGATTCACTAAGAACCACCGAATTAGAATCTGTTCAAGTTATAGGCATCAAGCCAATAAAGAAAGAGCCAATTACTCTTACAACAATTGGAATCGATTCAATTAGACACTCTCTTCAAGGAAATGATCCTTTCTTTGTTATGAATAGATGGTCTCCAAGTATTCTCTCACAATCTGATGGTGGTTTACCGGTTGGTTATTCTTATTTAAGAATGAGAGGTTTAGACCAAACAAGAATTAATTTCACCTTAAATGGTATTCCACTAAATGAAATGGAAGATCAAGGTATATACTTTTCAAATATGCCAGATTTTATGTCTAACATTTCCGAAATACAAATTCAAAGAGGTATTGGAACTTCTAAATATGGAACTACTTCTTTTGTCGGTTCTGTTAATTTAGAAACCAAATCTTTACTAACAAGAGAAGCTTCAGTTGAGTTTGGACTCGGTTCTTTCAATACTTACAAAGGTACTGCCTCGGCAACAACTGGATTGCTTAAAAATAAACTATCATTTTCATCTACCTTTTCTTATCTTAAATCGGATGGATTTAGAAGTAATTCTGGCACCAAAGGATTTACTTACTTTGGACAAGCTGGTTATTTTGGAAAAAATGATATAGTCAAACTTTACGGTTTTATCGGAAGATCCTACAATCAGATGGCTTGGTTTGCACCAAACGACTCTATGATAAGAAATGATTATAGATTAAACTTAAATACACCAGAAGAAAAAGATTTATTTGGTCAGAATTTTGTAGCTCTGAACTGGGTCAACTTTAAATTAAAATATGCTAAATTCAATTCTTCAGTTTATTTCAATAACATAAACGGCAATTATACAGCTTACTTAGACACGGCTACTTTAGGATTATTCATGCTTAATTCTTATCAAACCGGTGCAATGACTAATGTAGTTTATGAAAGAAACTTTTTGACTATCACTGGTGGACTAAATTACAATTACTATCAAAGAAGTCATTCTTTAGCTGACAATTTGCTACCAAATGACCTTTTCTACCGTAATATCGGATACAAGCAAGATGTAGTCGCTCTTTTCAAACTGAATCGAGACTTTAATGGTTTCAATTTATTTTTAGATTTACAGTACAGATGGGTTAATTTCAACTACAACAAAGAACTGAATTGGACTTGGAATTTTTTCAACCCAAAATTCGGAGCTAAATACATTGGAAAAAATTGGACAACTTATGTTTCATTTGCTACAACTGGTAGAGAAGTTACAAGAACTGACTTACTTCGTGGATATGATAATGTTTCAGTTATTGGAAATAACGTAGAAGCATTTGGTGACACATTCACAGTCAATCCACTTCCGGAAAGATGTTATAACTCAGAATTGGGTGGCTCATTCAATTGGAAAGGTTTGAATCTGGCTGGAAATTTTTATGTTATGTATTTTAACAATGAAAGAATACCAACTGGTCAAATCAACTATATCGGTCTTTCTTTAAAAAATCCAGTAGATGAATCTATACGTTATGGATTTGAATTTGATGGTTCTTACTTTTATAAAGGATTGACAATCGGAACTAATCTCTCAGTTTCTAAAAGTAGAATCTATTCTTGGAAAGACGAATCGGGTAAGTTATATCAAAATACTGAAGCCTTCGCTTCACCAAGATTTTTAATGAACAATTTTGTACAATACAAACATAAATATTTCTTAGTTGGATTAAACGGACAATATGTATCAAAAATGTTTCTTGATAATAGACAAGACCAATTCTTAACAACACCCGCTTACTATATTTTAGGAGCTCAAGTTGGTGGAATGTGGAATAACATCTCTCTTACTTTGAATGTCAACAACATTACAAATCAGAAATTCTATCTACCAGGTGGAACTCTAATGAACAGACCAGCTTATTATGTAGGCGCTCTTACTAATTTCTTTGTTAATTTGAAATTTGCACTATGATAGAGTCAATAGCAGTAATATTCAGTTTGCTATCGGTCATTCTTACCACAAAAAAGAATCTCCTTTGTTGGCCTATTGGGATAATCGGTGTGATTGCTTATGCTTTTGTTTTTTATCAAAATAGAGATTGGAGTAATTTTCTTTTACAATTTGTTTTCATTGCACAATCATTTTCTGGTTGGATAAACTGGAACAAATCTGAAACTAAAGGAGTTTCAACTTTAGAAAATTATGAGAGATTTAACTTAATAATTGCTTCTTTTGTTGTTTTCTCCTGTTTGTTCTTTTTGAATAAAGTTTTCTCAGGTAGCTTTACAGAATTAGATGCTCTTACTTCGACATTGAGTATTTTTGGTATGCTTTTACTATCAAATTCAAAAATAGAGGCTTGGACATTTTGGATTTTAGCAGATGTGATTTACATCTACTTTTTCTTTTTGAATCAACTTTATCTTTCTTCGGCTCTATATTTCTTATTCTTAATCTTAGCAACATATGGATATTTTAATTGGAAAAAAATCAAAAACTAATCTTATGATTGAAAATTCTACACTACGAGTAGGTGGTAACACCTTAAAAGTTTGGATGGGTGAGTTTCTTAACAATATTGGTGAATTCTTTACCAAGAAAGGAACAAACATGGTTGTTAATAACAAACCAAAAATTGTAACAAATCCTACTGCCAAACTAATTAATCCGTTTACACTCATAGTCAGTTTTACGGTTGATACAAATCAAAAGTATCAAGTCGTTTTACAAGGTGACTATAAAGAAAAATATAAAGAGTCTGAAAACGGTGAAATCAATTTAACTGAAAATGAATTGTTTATGATTATCAATTCAGCTCAACCAGTATGGTTTAAAAAAGAGTAAAAAGATGAAATCGAATAATTGGCGTTGGGCAAATAATTGGAGAGGTCTTCACCTACAAAGAGTTTGGGTAGATGAATATCCAAGACAAGGTGATTTTGAATTACCTGAATTAATTAGTGAAAAACAAATAAGTAAAATTGAAAAACTGGGTCCTGGTATAAAGAGTTGGTTTTATATTCAATGGTTAAAATTCAAATTAGGATGATTATACTCTTTAACAGATTTGAAGGTAAATGTCCTTACTATCTTTCAGATTTGGCTCATACGGTAAATGCCCTACCAGGAATTGAAGTTGATTATGCTTTCCATCATCATGGACAAGGTCCAACAATATTGTTCGATGTTGAAGAAATGAATAATAAAGGACTTTTCTTCTTAGCAAGGTGTATTGATAAAAGGTATTTTAAATGGGGAAGTTTTTGGGATATTAAATTGTCAGTAGGTGATCAGTATCAGGACAAAAAACTTCCAATAATCTATGAACTATCCACCACATCACAAGATTATGAAAAATCAATTAAAGATTTAGCTGATAATTTAAACTATCACTTTCATCATGAAAACTTTATGAAATACTACGAGCTAAAGAAAGATGATTTTAAGTGGATCGATACCGTAATTGAAAATAGAAATGACAAAATAAACCAAATATTAATAATATGATAGCTGCAGTTTTCGGTGGTGCAAGAAAAGACACTACTTCAAAAGAGTATTTAGATACCGTTTTAATTGGTAACCTTTTAGCCTTAAAGGGATTTAAAGTTAAGAGTGGTGGTTATTATGGTATAATGGAAGCTATCTCTAAAGGGGTTTCCGAAATGAATGGTGTGGCAATCGGACACACTTGTAAATCTTTCCCAACAACTAAAGGTAATTCATATTTGACTGAAACTATACCAGCGAATGATATCTATGACCGACTAAGAATGTTGATAGAAGGAACAGATGTTTTCATTATTCAAAGGGGTGGTATAGGAACTTTGACCGAATTGTTTCTAACACTGGATGTGGTTAGAAAGATGAAAGACAAGCCTCAAATAATTTTAGTTGGAGCATTTTGGAATGATATAATGAAACCGGCCTCGGATCTATTTAATCCAGGTGATGAAACACTTTATACTATTGTTAATAATTGGCAACAAATAAATGATTTTATATGAAAATCTTTAAAATAACAACATCAAAAGAAAAACCTTATACTCAAAAAGTAGAGGGACAAATACTCAGTACTTATTGGTCAGAACCAGATGAATGTTACTGGATTATTTGGGCTTCTGATATGCTAACAAAAAATGAAATTGTCTCTCTTTTAGAGAATGATGAATTGCTTGATAAATATTTAGAACAATGAAATACCCAGAACCAGGTAAGTATTATCGACACTATAAAGGTGGACTTTATAAAGTCCTTCATCTTTCAACACACACTGAAACTAAAGAAGTGCTTGTTAATTATCAATCAATCCACTTTGGTTCTTATTATTCAAGACCTTTAGATTCTTGGAATGAGATGGCTTTTGATGATTTGAAAAGACCTATAACAAGATTTGAATTAGAAGAAAATGTTTAAAAACTCATTAGTTTTAGGAAAGTTTTTTCCCTTGCACTTAGGACATATTTTTTTAATCGATACTGCTATTTCACAATCTGAAACGGTTCATGTGATTATGACTCATAATCCATCACAATCAATATCAGGAGAAATCAGATTCGAAGCTCTCAAATCGATTTATGGTGATAATCCTCAAGTTAAACTTTATTCGATTTCAGATGAAGGATTACCACAATATGACCATGAATGTGAAACTTTAGACCAGTTTTACTCTTATTGGATTCCACTTGTCTATAATAATATCAAAGAATTAGATGCTGTTTTTACTTCAGAGGATTATGGAGATGATTTTGCTCGTTACTTAGGAGTTAAACACATACTGGTCGATAAAGAAAGAAAAAAGTATCCGGTTTCTGGAACTTTTATACGAACTAATCCTTTCAAGTACTGGGATTTTATACCTGAACCAATTCGACCCTTCTTTGTTAAACGAATTGTAATAATGGGCCCGGAGTCTTGTGGTAAATCAACTTTAACTCAAGACTTGGCTAATCACTATCAAACTAACTTTGTAATTGAGTATGGTAGACTAGTTTATGAAAATAATGGTGGTGTTACAATTGATGACTTTATTCCAATATCGAAAGGTAGACAAGACTTAGAAGATTGGATGATTAAATATTCTAATAAGTTATTATTCTGTGATACTGAGGATATTACAACTTATCTTTTTAGTAAGATGTATCATCCAAATGAGTGTGATAAAGTTGAAGATTACTTTATAGATATCTTATATAAAAAACCAAAGTATGACCTTTATATTTTATTGAAACCAGATTGTGAAGCTGTTCAAGATGGTACCAGACAATTCTTAGATGAAAGATGGTCACATTATGAGGTTATCAAAAGCGAGTTAGTAGATAGAGGTTGTAATTTTGTTGAGATAGGTGGTGATTGGAATAATAGATTCAAAGAATCAAAAAAATTGATTGATGATTTAATATATACAGAAAACTATCAATCTAAACATGGAAAAGATTAACGAAAGCCAAGCATCAGAATTATTAATGAATATGTATAATTTCTATAAAAAGAGATATGCTACAAATCAAACTGAAATGGAAAAGAAGTTTAATGATGCTGTAGAAGATTTAATTAATACTGGTGATATTTCAAAAGCTGAATATATGTCTTTCTGTGTTACTCACGATATAGAACCAAAAGTTAAAAAGAAAACTACATCTTCATCTTCTTCAAGCTCAAGTTACTCAGGCGACTCTTGTGGTGGTGGAGGAGGCTATAGAAGAGGTGGTTGTTAACCTTTAATAAATAACCTTAATGGAATCTATTAATTTATTTGGAGTTGATGTTAAACTGAAAACTCACTTTTGCTCTTTACTCGGTCAAGAACATCGTAAAGTAGAAGAACCTTATATCAATCTTTATATCAGAACTAAATATTGTAATGCTAGATGTCCTTTCTGCACTTATCACTCTGATGCTTCTAAATGGAATGAAAAAAGATATATTGAAGTTTTAAAAGAACTATCTTCAAAAATCAGAATCGGCAAATTAGCTTTTTCTGGTGGTGAGCCAATGTTATACTGGGAAAACTTTAAATCAATGGTTCAAATCGGAAAAGATTTTACACCACATTCAGAGTTTTCACTTAACACTGATGGTTTAAGATGGGAAAGATTCTTTTCAGATGATATTTGGAAAGGTTTTGATTATATTCAATTATCTCGTCATCACTATGATGATAAAATAAATGATGAGATATTCAGAACCAAAACACCTACATCAGAAATGATTAAGGCAGTTTCAGAAATACAATTGAATCCTCATCAGATTCAATTTAGATGTAACCTGATTAAAGGTCATATTGATTCAAAAGAAGAAGTATTTAAGTATTTAGATTGGTCTAATTCAGTTGGAATTAATGATATAGGATTAGTTTCACTTATGCCAATTAATGATTTCAGTAAAGAAAACTTTATCTATTTTCATATCAAAGAGTTGATTGGTGATAATTTCTTATTGACTAAAACTCAACAAAGACACGGTGGTGGATGTGAGTGTTTTAATTATGTATATATGCCACCTGAAGATCAATTCAGAAGACCAATACGTGTTTATCATAAGAACACATTTGCTCCGAATGATATACATGAAACTTTAGTATTTGATGGATATAATATTCGTTTAGGATTTGAAGGTCCGATTATTTACTAATACTTGATACATGCTTTGGAGGAATGCCACCTAACTCACAAATTTTCTCATTTAGTTCTGGGTCTTTACAAGTGATTTTTCTTTCTTCAAACTCAATGCCCGCCCATCTAGTACCATCTAAAAATCCCTGTATCCAATTTTGGATTTTATCGTGATAATAGTCACCATATTTTTCTAAAACACCATCTATATAAATTGCATGAACTCCTTCCCCTTGTGGAAAATTAACGATGGTGAATGTGTGGTTTCCCAATGATTCAAAGGTTTTTAAATGTTTCATTAATCTATATTCCATTTTGTCCTTGCTCTTCTTAAATAATCTCCGTGGTCACCAACTGGATATTTTTTCATCCATTGGTCTTCACTCATTTTTAAAGCGTCTGACATCATTTTTTCTTTTTCTTCATCAGTTAAAGTTCTGAACTTTGGTTTTTCTTTGGGTTCTAGAAAATCAACTAAGTTATCAGATTCTTCACACCAAGTTCTAAACTCCTCTAAATCAGTCCCATAAGGTAAACCTAATGAGTGTTTAACATATTCAGTGTAAGCTGCAACTATATTCTCATCTGTAACTCCACTCTTTTTCAGTAATTCATAAGCACTTACTGGAACAGGAATCGAAATAGTGTATTTAGATTCATACTCTTTTTGTTGTTTCATTCTTTTTTCAACGAATCCTGGCTTGGTTTGAAAGTCAGATGAATCATGTTTTACTAATTGTGATAGTGGTCCAATATTTATATCGTCACTATCGTCATTCCAAGTGGAACCAAAGAAAGGACTTTCATTGAATTTCTTTAAACGTTTCATTATTAATTACTTATTTTTTGACCAATTTTTAATCATATCAGCGATGTAAGGAATAAAATCTGGATCGGATTCTTCAATAGCATCTACATCTAATTTAGAGGCATCTAAAATCTGCTTAACTAATTGTGTTAATGCTGCATCATCTTGAGATTTATCAGATTTTTTGATACGGTCATATGCTTTCCATTCTTCATCCTCATCCTCATCATTCTCCCAGTCAATTGGTTTCTTTCTATCAAGTTCATCAAGATAACTCTTTCCACAAACTGGACAAGAAGGTTCTTTACCTTCACCGTGACATAAATGACAATCATTATAGTCGCCTCCTTCGTTAAATCTTTTTAAGTGTTTCATAATTAGTTTTTATTTTTTATAAGGTTCAACTTTAACCACTTCACACTTAGTATCATCTTTTACCGCTACAATACACTCACAATTATGTTTAGCACACTCTTGTTCTGATTTTTCTTTATCAACATTATCAGCCGGACATTCTACGGTCAAAAGAAATAATTCAGTTCCAGGATTCTCAAGTAAATCAGGATTTACATCTTCTAATTTAGAAACATAGAACTCACCAGGAGCACTTAAATCAACAACTGGATGAGATGTTAATCTGTAAAGTGTCATAGAACCAGTTGTTGGAGTTTCAACTTCTGGGGCTTCCATAACTTCAGGCATTTCTACATCTTCTTTTAATAAGAACTTCTTATACGTTTTAAGAACTTTCATTTTATTTAACTTAATTTTTAATATATATTAAAAATCTAAATTCAAAAAAATGTATTCTAAAATATATGATTTCTGTAAAGTAAGAAACGAAGGACCTATCAGATTCAATGACCCTCAGATACCAACTAATAGAGTTATCTTTCTACTTAAACTACTTAAATCAGAAGGTATAGATTATGAATTAGACATCTTTCCATATAGAGAAACATCAGCCTATAATTTAATACTTAAAGGATCATCATCTAAAATGGTTGTGGCTCATCACGATATAGTTAATCCAGATATTGATAATGCTAATGATAATTCAGCTTCTGTAATAAATGCAATTATGATTAAGAAATTGATGCCAGAAATGAATGTCTGTTTACTCGACGGGGAAGAGTACGGTGGCGTAGGCTCTCAGAGAGTATCTGAACAAATTAAGAGTGGCCAATTTGGTTCAATTGATTGGGTTCTCAATTTAGAATTGACTGGTAAAGGTGGTAAATACTTTTTTATTGGTGATTATCCAGGTCCTCTAACTAATCATATCAAATCCCTATTTAATTGTCCAGTAGTAAGAACTCCATTTAATGATGCTGTTATTTTCAGAAAGAATGGAATAGATTCTTGTGTAATTAATCCACTACCACCAACTGATAAAATAACTGGAGTAAAATGGAATGAAACGACATATTTAGATTTCGATCTTCTTTTTAATTGTCATAGTTCAAAAGATACAATAGATACTATTGACCCGAAAGATATGCAAGAGTTTATAGAAGAAGTGGTCTTAAAAATATTACGATAATATGAAATACTTAAAATTATTTGAAGAGTTTGTTATAACTAAACAAAAACCTAAAGTAGAAACCGAAATCTCTGATAAAACGGTTGATGATATTCTTAAAGATGATTTTTTAAAAGATGAAGAATCAGAAGAAAAAGAAGTTTCACAGGACGAAAAGGGCATTTATCAAATAAAAAATTGGCACGTTTACTAAACTTTTTGAAACAATTTTAATATTACTTTCAGTAGTGAGACACTTTCGTTGTTTGTTATCTTCTTTTCTCGTCTCATGAAAACTAGCCACTTAAAATAAATTATTATTTAAGTGGCTTTTTTATTTTAAACTTTATTCGTATTTTTGATAAAATCTATTGATGAATATAGACTCAGAAATACTCTCATTACTTCCTTATTTTGTTCCTAAAGTCTTAGTAGCGACTCTTTGTGGCGTTATTATAGGTATAGATAGAGAATTAAAACAAAAAGTTGCTGGTGTAAGAACATTTATTCTAATCAGTGTTGGATGTGCCGTTTTTTCAGCTATCTCAGTTTTAATGTCTGATAATCAAATAATTGATCCAACTCGAATAATTGGTCAAATTATCACGGGAATAGGTTTTCTTGGTGCTGGTGTAATTGTTAAAAATGATGATAAAATAGTTGGTGTAACAACAGCGGCTTTTATTTGGTGTATAAGTGCGGTTGGTGTTTTGGCTGGTATAGGAGCTATTTGGACACCTATCATTTTAACATTCGGTTTACTTATTGTCAGTTTAGTCTTTGAAAAATTTGAAACATATATTAAAAAAATCAAGATACTAAATAAGAATGGCGAATCTAGAAATTGAGAGAAAGTTTCTTCTTAAATCTCTTCCTAAAATTGAACCTAAAGATTCAATTAAAATTGAGCAACTTTATCTCAAGAAAAATGGTATCTGGGAAAGACTCAGATCTTGGGAATCTGAAAAGACTGGAAAAAAGAAGTGGATCCACACCGTAAAAACATCTTTAGGTAAAGGTGTTAATCTCGAAGATGAATATACCGTGACAGAAGAAGAGTTTAATCTTTTCAAGAAGGAGTGTTTTAATTCAAATCTTGAATCGAGAATGATATTTAAGACTCGACATATTTACAATAATCCTAATAGTAAACTTTACTGGGAAGTAGATGAATTTCACAATGATTACAAATTGATAGTAGCTGAAATAGAAATTCCCAGAAAAGATTTCAATATTGATATTCCAAAGTGGATATCCGATTTAATACTTTTAGAAGTTACTGGTTTGAAACAATTTTCAAATCGTTCACTATCATTAAAAATAAGATAAACAAATTATGGAAAATTTAGAATTAAGAATGTATGGATTAGTTCCCTACAATATCAGTCCGATACAACAAGGTATTCAATTTGGACATGCCAAAGATGAATATACTTTATCGATGTTTGAAATATTAGATGAAAAAGAAAAGCACGATTCAGAATCTCTTAAATTGGTTTCTCAATATCGTGACTGGTTAAAAAACTGGAAAACCTATATCATCTTGAATGGTGGTACTACCAACTTGAACTCTGAAAGACCTGGAACACTTAATCAACATCTACAAACTTTGAAAGATAAAAAAGTTTTCTGTGCGGCATTTCACGAGCCAGATTTAGGTGATCAATTGACAGGAGTTGACTTTCTAATTGATGAAAGAGTTTTCAATAAAGAAAAATATCCTGATTTTGACTTTACTAATAAAAGTCAAAAAACACCAGGATATGGTATGTGGTCAAATGATCCACTAAATCCTCAATTTTTGAATGAATCAGAAGCTCAAAGATGGCAAGAATGGGTTCAATCAATTGGTGGAGAAACCAATCTTTGGTTGAGATTCTGGCTTAAAAATTTCAGACTAGCTTAATGAAGTCCATTAAAATTGATGGTGAAACTTATGAATATCATGATTGTCAATGTCAATTGACATTCGGAACTCATGCTAATTTATATTTGACTTTTGATATTAGTAAAAATCCAAGTTATAAAAAACCAATTATTACTCTTTATGAGAGTGATAAAAGATTCGAAATTATAACAACTAAATTTGTTTCAAGGGGAAATATGATTAAAATGATGGATATTACAAATCAATTTGTAAACTTAGAAATAAGAGCTGAAATGTTAGAAACTATACCTCAAGATAAAAGAAGAGACAATTTATTAGATGATATTTTAACACCAACTTTTTCCGAAACTGATTCTATAAACAAAGAATAAACTATGATTATGGATAATAACAAACAATCAAAAGAAGTCAAATACTTCAAAGAGAAGTATAATTTTAAAAACTCTGTGGATGACGATGATGATGATCAAGATCAATTCTCAAAGAGTTCAAATAAGGGCAAGAGCCAAAATTCTAACTCTAAAACTCCAATTTTAGATTCATTTAGTCGCGATTTAACTAAAATGGCAACTGATGGAAAACTCGACCCAATTGTTGGTCGTGGTAAAGAAATTGAAAGGGTTTCTCAAATTCTTTCTCGTAGAAAGAAAAACAATCCAATTTTAATTGGTGAGCCTGGTGTTGGTAAATCAGCCATCGCAGAAGGTCTGGCAATTAAAATCGTACAAAGAAAATGTTCTCGTATTCTCTTTAATAAGAGAATTGTCATACTTGACTTAGCTTCAATGGTTGCTGGTACAAAATACCGTGGTCAGTTTGAAGAAAGAATCAAAGCCTTAATGGGGGAATTAGAAAAGAATCCAGATGTGATTCTATTCATAGATGAAATTCATACTATGATTGGTGCAGGTGGAGCTTCTGGTTCTTTAGATGCTTCTAATATGTTTAAACCGGCTTTGGCTCGTGGTGAAATTCAAATCATTGGTGCAACCACTATTGATGAATATCGTAAGCATATCGAAAAAGATGGAGCTCTTGAAAGACGTTTTCAAAAAGTGATGGTAGAACCTGCTTCACCAGAAGAAACTCTTGAAATCTTAAATAATATTAAAGATAAGTATGAGTCACATCACCATGTTCACTATACAGAAGAAGCTATTAAAGCTTGTGTTGATTTAACTAATCGTTATATGACTGACCGTTTCTTACCAGATAAGGCAATCGATGCTTTAGATGAAGCTGGATCTCGTGTTCATATTTCAAATATTGTTGTTCCAAAAGAAATTACAGATATTGAAAAAAAGATTTCAGATATCAAAGATAAAAAAGCTGAAGTAGTTCGTAGTCAAAGATATGAAGAAGCAGCTAAGCTTCGTGATGTGGAAAAACAACTTCAAAATGAATTAGAAGTGGCTCGTAAAAGATGGGAAGATGAATCTAAAGATAATCGTCAAACCGTTTCAGAAGAAAACGTTGCCGAAGTCGTATCTATGATTACTGGTGTTCCATTGACTAAAGTTTCTCAAAACGAAAATAAAAAACTAGCCATGATGTATGAGACTATGTCAGGTTCAGTGATTGGTCAAGAAGATGCTATTAAGAAGGTTACAAAAGCTATCCAAAGAGGTCGTGTTGGTCTAAAAGATCCTAATCGTCCGATAGGCTCATTCATTTTCTTGGGACCTACTGGTGTTGGTAAAACTGAATTAGCTAAACAATTAGCTAAGTATATGTTTGACTCAGAAGATTCTCTTATCAGAATTGATATGTCTGAATATATGGAAAAGTTCGCAATCTCTCGTTTAATTGGAGCTCCTCCGGGATATGTTGGACACGAAGAAGGTGGTGGTCAATTAACTGAAAAAGTAAGACGCAGACCTTACTCTGTGATTCTTTTAGATGAAATTGAAAAGGCCCACCCAGAAGTATTCAATTTACTTCTTCAAGTTCTTGATGATGGTCAATTGACTGATTCACATGGTCGCAAAGTAAGTTTCAAAAACTCAGTCATAATCATGACTTCTAATACTGGTTCACGTAAATTAAAAGAATTTGGTACTGGTGTTGGATTCAACACAAAAAGTCGAGATGGTCAAAAATCAGAGGTTGAGAAAGATGTTATTCAAAAAGAATTGAAGAAGACATTTGCCCCTGAGTTCTTGAATCGTATCGATGATGTTATTACATTTAATTCTCTTGATAAACCAGAGATTGAGAAAATCATCATGGTTGAAATTGAAAAACTTAAAAAGAGAGTAGTCGATTTGGAATTTGAATTAGACTTCACACAACCTGCAATCGATAATATTGTTAAGAATGGATTCGATCCTCAATATGGAGCTCGTCCGTTAAAAAGAGCAATTCAGAAGTATGTAGAAGATGTCCTTACTGAAGAAATCATTAGTAACAATCCGGATAAAGGTTCTAAATTAATTTTGGACTACAACTCTGAAGAAGATAAAATGATCGTTAAAATCAATAAGAGGAGAGGTAGAAAATCGGATGAAAAAAACGACTAAAAATTAATTTAAAAACCCCTGAGATATTTTCTCAGGGGTTTTTAAATTAATTTTCAAATTATAATATCACTTTCATAAATTTAATTACAAAGTAATCCATGAATCCGGAATTAATATTGGTGTATTCTGGCCATTAAACCAACGTTTAGGTGCTATTACTTTCTTATTTTTGTTACCATTCAACCAGGCACCCCACCAACTAAAAGAAGAATTAGCAATGATGTTATCACGACACTTGCTCATCAACCATAAATCATTGACGTTGGAATTACCTTCAATAAAAACTGTATTCGGAAATTTTAAATTCGATTTACACCATTCTATATCGTCAGAAAAAATGAGTATTTTTTCATATTTTTCCAAGATACTTATTGCATTGATATAATAAGAAATTGGTTGTACTGGATGGAATCCACCTGATGTGAGATAGTCCGTTCGTCTAACATGAAGAGAAATAGTATCAGAAAGACTTCCATATTTTTGAAAGCAATCTGAACTGAATTTATCAGACATCTTTAGAGATTGTCTGATAATATCAGTACAATTCAAAAAGTATTTTTCAGATTGAAAATAACCATAAAGAAAATAGTTTTTACTAATATCTATTTGAAAGTTTGGATAACCACAGTCTTGAATTTCGATAAGGTCATATAGTTCTTGCTTTTCTTTATACTCTAGATTTAAAAATTCAAATTTATTAAGATTGTATTCTCTTGGTGTGACTCCGATTTGATTTGTATAAAAAGATTTATCTATATAATGTGGTACATTGTAGATTTGAGATAGAGATTTACCATACGCCCATTGAAAAAGTTGATTGCCTAAACCACCCATTAAATAAGATATTATCATAAGGATTCATCATTTTTTGAAAGTAAAAATATCAATCTATCTCCAATTTGTAAGTTATTTTTAATTCTATCATTAAGTATTTCTTTTAGATTATCTTCAGTTATACCTGACCAATCTTCATTTATGTTAGTGCCAAAAAGACGAAAATCATCTATGATAATTAAACACTCATTCTTGAAATTTTCTTTAATTGATTGTAGTTCTTCGGCTAATGGACAATCTTTAGAACCTCTGGCCGTGTCACCACCAGAGTAGTGACCATCCAACCAAAATACAGTCTTTAATTTTATATTTTCTATAATTTTTGACAATTCAATCGAACTATCACCGTGATATAAATTTATGTTTTTATCATTCTTGAAAATATCTTTACACATTTCATATAGAGTAGTGGACAACTCGATAGAGTGTATGTCTTTAAATCTATATTTCAAATTCTGTAATGTCTGTCCATAGTTTGTTCCGGTTTCTATTAAAACTTCGAAACTATTTGATTCCAGACCAAATCTATTCAAGATATCATTATATTCGTTTTCTGTTAATTGTGGCATAGTATTATTATTATTTTTTAAACTTTTTCAAACTTTGATTCAACATATCCACCGTGTTGAGGTGGAAAGACTGGCAATTTTATTTTTGAAATATCATATTCTTCAAAAAATGTTCTCCATCTCTCGTGAATGAAAATTAAATTTGTATGTGCCATTTCGAGGTATAAAAAGTATTTTTTTTCTTTTGCTAAATTTAGGTAGGCTTGTAGAGATGCGCTATAAAAACCATTTGTCCAGTCAAACTGATAATTCGCATCATATTTTAAAGAAACTGAAACACCATGTGGGATGTTCGAATTATATTCGATTATAACTACATCAGGGAAATAATTTAGATTTTTCCAAATCCAATAGTCATTACCGTCTATATCAATTGATAACAGTTCAAATTCATCTGGAACATTATATTTTTTGAAAAGAAGGTTTATATTTTCAGATGTAATAAACTCCTTCTTAACGTCTGTCGTAATATCAGACTTTCCTTCTCTTTCAGGATTTCCATCCATTTGTAATGAATTCCATCCGAGTTCTATAAAATTTCTTATGTTTGAATACCAGACTCCATTTGCAGCACCGAATTCTACAGCAAATCCAGTATTTTTATTAATCTTTTGAAAAATATCGAGTAGTATTGGGAATTCACCGTGTTGTGAGTGGTCTTTCATAGTCTTTTTAATTAATTTTTAAACGTTTTTTACATAAAGAGCGTCGCCCCACTCATATTCTGTAATTGATGTTTCTACTCGTTTGAATCCGAATTTACTGAGATAATCGTCTAATTCCGATATCAAAACACAATCTTTGTAAATACTTGATAAATTTACTTCAGTATAAATATATTTGAAATTGAGAAGTTCTTCACCGAAACTTTTTAGAGCCAACAATTCAGCACCTTGTATATCTAAGTTAATAAAGTCAAACTCAGATAAATTTATAGAATTTTCTCTTATAATAGTATCCATACGTTTTGATTTAAGTAACATTTGCTCAGAAACAAAAATGTGTGGATGATGTAATTTGTGTTTGTCTAATTCTAATATAGATGACGACTGACCATTATTTGTTATATTGAAAACATATTCCTCATCATCTTTATCTGAGATTAAATAATTCAAAGCTAATTCTTTATTTGGTAAATTGTTTATAGCAGAAAGGTGTTGATAAATTTTTGGATTAGCTTCAATCCAAATAGTATTGTTTAGATTATTTTGTATATAAACACTTCTTTCTTCTGCCAAATGAGCTCCTATGTGTATCACTCCAATCGGTAATCCCCACTTCTTTACTATAAAATTGAAATCTATCAACATATTTTTAATTTTTTTTTATTATCTATTATAGTTTAAGGTCTTTCATAGCCAGTCATTAGATACCAAGCTGAATAATAATATTGAAAACAATTAGTATCGTTGGCTAATTCTGGAAAATATTCTTCATATTTCTCATCAACAAATATCATGTTTCCATTGTGAGTGAAAAGTTTATATCCTTTAGATCTACCTAAATCATAGCAAGTCTTAAAATTTACACCACCATTTACTTTTCCACTTCTTGAAGACATATTTTCATAACTCAACTCATCATCATTAAAAATTAAATCAGGTCTGAAAGACGAGTTAATCTCAATTATTACAACTTTCGGTTTATATTCAGTAAATGCTTTCCAAATCAAATAATCTATACCATCAACATCTATGGAAAGTAAGTCGAAATTATAAGGTATACTAGTTTTTTGTAGCAACTTATCTAATAATTCTTCACCTTCAACCCCTACCCAACTTTTAATTGGAATAATTTTTTGATATTCTTGACAGGTGTTTAATAAATCGGTAAATTTTTGTTCATCTCCTTCGATATAAACCGCATTATAATTTTTACTTTGTACTAAGTTGAATGTATTGGATAAATGCTTTCCATCCCATGCTCCGAATTCACAACACCATTCATCTTTATCAGGTATTTTACCGAGTATATACTCGATAATTCCATCCTCTCCATTTTGAGAGTGAATATTTTTCTTTAATTCGTTAAATAACATTTTAAAAATTTATTTTTTTATACTTTCCATATTGTAATATAGAAGTGCTTCATCTACAAATCTACAAGTGGAAACACTACTTGATAACAAATTTAACCAAGTATGATAGTCCTCAATCCTCCTAAACTGTGGACTTTCAGAAATCAGTCCAATGTTTATTAATAAATCTCTACGAACTAAAACGCTGGAATTTATTATCAAATTATGTTTACTCAATATATCAAAATTCAGTTCATTGGTATTAGTTGTATTTTTTTGAAACCATACATCAACATAAAAATCTTTTAAATATCTTTTTGTCAGATTATCATCACAAAAAGCATCGGAACAAATAAAATCATAATGACTAGTCAATTCCATCTGTTTTGATATTTTATCAGTCAAGAAGAAATCATCATCATCCAAAAAAGATATCCATTTTCCGGTCGAAGCTTTTATTCCAATATTTCTTGGACAGGCTGGCAGACCACTATTTTTTTCTAATTGAATAAATTTAAAATCTTTTGAATTGAAAAAAGATTTATATCTTTCATCTTTACTACAATCATCTACAACTATTAATTCTATATTGTTGTATGATTGATTTAAAACTGATTCAATTGATTTTTGAACTAATTCAAACCTTTCATAGGTTCCTATAACAACACTAACTAAATCTTTCATAATTTTGAATTATTTTCCAGTATTCTGGATGTCTGATATCTTTTTCATCAAACACATCACCGACATACTCGTAATTTTCTCTTGTTGTCGGAAAAGGCTTAATCTCACCACCAAATCTTAAACCAAACTCTGAATGTTCTAAAGCCTTGTTTCTTACATATGGATATATGACTTGACCAAGAAAGTCTTGGTCTATACCTTTCCTACCAAATTTATTCCAATGTTCTATTTGTTTTGATATTTTAATATCTCTTAAAATACCATTTCTACATCCCCACATTCCACCAAGTATCGAAACAGTATGATAAGGATGGTCTCTCATAATGTGAAAGTCTTTATCAGAATCTAACCACTCCTTAACAGCAGCAACTTCACGTTCTGAAATCCTTGAATCACAATCTCTCGATAGAAATACGTTTACATCTGAATCTTCAGATGCCCAAAATCTCCAGAACATACCATGAAACGAATCTTTAGAATCAACTAAAACAACCTCAACATTTTCACCTTTAATTGTTTCAATCAATTCTGATTTACAATTTTTATCAATGTAAAATCTGCATATAAATCCAGAGTAAAAATTATTTACTAATTCTATATTTTTAAGAGCACCTATCCAATACATAGGATGATCACCCCATAGACTGAATGCGACTATATTTTTCATAATACTATCTCAGAGAATTTTTTCAAATTTTCTTTATTTTTTATAAAAAAAGACTCGTAAGGGTATTGTCTCTCATCACTCAAGACTTTGAAGTGAGGTTTGCCAAAAAGACCACTTATTTTAGAATTAAAATCTGATTTATATTTCAAAGAAATGAATTCCTGATTAAATTTAGGTTTATTCGCATATCCTATTTCAACATTATTAGCAATCATAGATTCATCAGAAACACCAGTCTGATGTAAATTCATAACTACTGGTAATGAAACACTCGAAGGGTGACTTTGAAATTTATCAATATATCTCCAAACAAAATCTCCATCCTCTTCACCATGAAGTAAAAATCTCTCATCGAAATAATTCATATCATCTAAAAAGTTTTTTGTTAAAACATAATGACTCCAAGAGTTATTTATGGTGAAGCATTTAGCGTTTGGATTTTGAATTATAATTTTTTTTATCAATTCAATGAAATTTTGCCTCTTATCAAATACTAGATCATCATTCAATATTAAATTGTATTCAGTTACGGAATTTATGACCAATGTGTTCCATAATTTAGAAAGAGATCTGAATTCTTGATGAAATGTTGGAAAAATATTAGGATATTTAAGACATAATCTTAGTATACCTTGTCGATATTGTTCGTCAAATTCTTCTGAGACTTCACCGTTTATTGCTATGTTGATTATCAAATTTTTATCACAGGATTTCAAATAATCAATCATGCTTTCCAAACTTGCCAATCGTCTTTTAAAAGTTGTTATACCTACACTTAACATCAGTTTTCAAAAATTTTATATAAGAAAGATTTTATATTTTCTTCCCTATTATCATTTGGTATTATATTATCAACTAACCAAGGAGTTTTTAACATTTCCAGATATTTGTCATTATTTCTGTCTAAATCAATGATAGTTTCAATCATTTGTTCAAGATATTCATATTCGTAAAAATTAACAAATGATTTAGTATTAAACTCTTTATGAATTAGAGGGTTTCCCCAATATATCGGAACTGAATTTACAGTCATAGGTTCCATAATCTTTTCAGTTGTATAACCTGGATGTTGAGGTCTATAAGCATTGTTTTCAAAGGCAATTGAGAATTTGTAATTAGATTGAAAATCTCTTTTATTGGAGACTGCGAACCCAACATTGTTCATCCACTTACCACCAGAATCGATTCTCTTGTATTTGGATAATTGTTCAACAAATTTATTTCTTTCTTGACAATTAGGATTAGAAGCAACAAAATTACAAAACTTACGGTTTGCCATCCAATCTTCAATTTTCTTTTCTCTGGTTAATTCATAATAGCCATCATAAAGAAGATATAAAGGTAAACGATAGTTTCTTGAATCATCTAAATAATCAAATGAAAAAGACCACTGACAATAATTCAAGGGAGGAGCGATGTTTTCACCTGTATAGAATATCTTTTGACATTTATAGTTTTGATGTGAGTTTCCAAATATTGAGAAAAAAAGAAAATCTGGTTGACTATTTATCTGAACATCAAACTCTTGTTTCAGAAGATTGTAAAAGTAATTGTTAGTTTTATCAAAACCACTCCAGAAATCAGAGAAATCAATTTTAATAGATTTTTTCACTGTGAACAAATAATTTTTCATTTGTTGATAGGAACTTTCTATTATTCCAAGTCAATTCATCTGCTTTCCATTTCCCATAATAGGATTGATCAAAAGCATCTGGACGTCTTTTCCCAGCAGCATGGTGATGATGTTCAAAAGTGGTTGAATCATTGATTCTATCATCAATTAACATACCTAAGTCTTTAGCTGTCAAATAAAGTTCACAATCCGAGAACATATGATGGTAAACTGGATGATAGATAATTTTATTCATTTTTTCTAGAGCCGATCCGGTCATTATTGGAATAGTTATTGCTGGATGTAACATATTAGAAGAATCTGGTAATTGATATCCATCTCTTACCATTAAAACTCCACTTTTACTATTCAATTTTTGAATTAAATATTCATCCCAATTTTGTGGTGGTGTGAAATCATCAGAACCAAAAACTATTACATCATCAGAGTTAAATTCTAATGTAGAAGATAATTTATAAGAGGGTAAACAAACTCCTGGATAAGGCGGTTGAAAAACCACAATTCTATTATCATGTTTTATAGAATCAAAATATTGTTTAAGATAATTTGATTCTGCATCAGTGGAAACGAGTACGTGTGTTTTGACTGAGTTTTTATCTTTTATTCTATCAAACCAGAACTTATGAACGTTTGGAAAGTTACTTGTTCTGATAGTGCACCAGAGAAGATGTATCATTTATAAGATATATTTTATTATTATACTTAAAATATGTCTGTGTGTTTAGATTTTCTGAATAATTTGAGGAACAACTCCTAATTCAAGAACTTTAGATTTATTAAGTAGAAACTCTATATCATAGAAATTGAAACTGAATGTTAGTTCAAACTCTTTAGCTGATACTTTTTGTTGTGCATAGTCAAAGTTATTTCCACCTAAGCTTTTTAGAATAATTTGAAAAAATTTTATAACATAAATGCCATCACGGTGTATATCCAAGGCAGTAATAGTAAAAGGATTCAAGAATAGATGTTCAACATCTAAATAATGTTTAGTTACAATATCAAACATTAACCAATAATTTAAATCTGAATCGACAGAGGCAAATTTAATTTGTAATTCATGTCCAACTATATCCTGAACGTTTCTAGAAGGCTTATAAGATATTTGCTTACCCCTCATGATGGTTTGAGTTGGTGTCTCTATTGTAATGCCTGGAAAGTTTACAGACTTTATAGTTGAATTAAGATAATCTATCACATTTTCGTATTGAACCCAATTCTTTTCTAAAATTGGCTGATAAGTAGCAATGATTTCTGAAGGTAGAAAATCAGATGGCAGATTGAATATAAACTGTGAACCTTGACTATTTAATCTCATATCTTATATATCTATTTGTTAACTCTAATTTGTCTTCGAGTCACAATTGCAGTTTCGACTCTCTGTGTATCTTCAAGAAAGACCTGACCAGCATCTATTTGATTTTGTAATGAATCTTGATTTGAATCAAAAATTGATACTGCCTCTTTACTATCAGAAGGAAGAAATAAACCAGAATAAATTACTGTTCTTGTGCCTTTGTTATTAGTAGTGATATAGAAGATATTATTTTTTTCCAACCAAATATTTTTCAAATCACTAAATGAAGATTGTGGCACTCTAAAAACACAACCACCATTCTTTAGATTTGACTTCTCAACATTATATAAACCAAATTCAAGATTTGATTTATCTGACTTGAAGTTAATTTTTAAATCTTGACAATTGGTCAAATCGATAAATTCCAAACTAGTTGTATTTTTTATAGCTAATGAGAATTTTAAGATATTATCAAAAGGAGAAATCAAAATTTTGACTTCGCCAAGTCCACGATAATTCATAAGAGTTTCTTCTACTTTAGGATTAAGGTCATTTTCTGAGTAACAAGCAATATTGTTTAGATTAATTAAACTTGGAGTGTTAACATCTATGATTACTTCTTGTTGATTGCCTCTGGTCAATGAATCTATTTCAGCTAAATCAATTTTCTTTTTGACATAAATTTTTGGTTTTTCTGTGTTCTTAATATTAATTTTTTTGATATTAAGAGAGTATTTAGAAATCTGGTCAGGTTTCAAACCATAAACGGCTTTTCTTGTTATAATTGTACCATCAACCTTATCAATCAATCTCATTTCAACATCTATCGAAGCTATCGTTGTTGAATATTTAATTATTGGTCTATATTCTATTGTCTCAGTAAAGTCTTCATCTATTATAAATCTGGTTGTTTTACCTTTGACATTTTGCTCAAAAAGTGTGACTAAATATTCGGTAAGATACATTTTATTAATAGTCCAAGATTGATCAATCCAGATTTGAAAATCTGTAAAAGAATTATTATAAGTCGGATAGAATTCAAAATAGTCACCCATCGAAGATTCTTCAGCATAAAGTTGCAACTCCTGTAACTCTTCAGTTTGTGAAACTTGTATTGTAAAAGGGGTTGTGACTAAATAACTTTTGATAGAACCCACTTGTGATATCGAAGTTATAAAATGAAAATCGATAAATATTGGTGATGTTAGTGATAAACCAACACCATCTGTAAGAACATCATTGAGTGATCCAATAGTTGGTAAACCTGAGCTTCTTTGTAATGAAACAAAATTAACCGAAGGTATGTCTAGATATATTTCTTTATCCCACAATCTATCTTCATATAATAGAGGTGGTGTTATTGAATCAATAAGATTAGATTGACTTGAATCATTTTTATCGTAAAAGAAATTCGATAGGCTTACTAATTTCTTCTTATCATAATCATAAGTATAAACTTTTAAGAGCAGACCTTGATATTCAGCAAAATTATAATTTGATGGAAAGTGTAATTTTATAGTATCATGTCTAATTGGACCTTGTGAATTATAATTAGTTACTTGTAAGAAATTATAAGTTGTAGTGTTTATTTTAGACCATTTATTCTTAACAATATCTACTGGAAATAGTTGATTTTGAAATGAATTCGCTGTCAAATTTCCACCGATATATGAATTAACTTGATCCTTATTATTTTTTAAGATTTGAAAAGGCTCAGTAATGTTATTATTTGTATCATAAATCCATTCGAGTAATACATCACGATGAACTTTTTTATAAACTGATTGTTTCATTACTCTTTATTTATTTTTTTATCAATTGATGCTAACTTTCTATAAGCCGGATTTACTTCAAATTGCAATTTAGTTGCTAAATAAGTTTTAATCAACTCATAAGCATCTTTCGTAGGTACATTTGAACCTTGTGGAACTTGAGACTGTGGCTTTGGCTTTGGTTCAGAACTCTTTAAATATTTTTTCAAATCTGTAAGATTATTGGCAACAAATTGTTGAATACTAACATCACCAGGATTAAAATTAAACATTTTGAAATAACCTAGTATCAAATCTACTTCGGCTTGAGTCGCTGGAGATAATTGACCAGTTTTCTTATTTGCAATAACATCTGATATAACCCCTAAATCTTTTAATTGAATTGCAAAACTTCTCGGATTAGAAGGTAAAACATATTTGTTTGTTGAGTTAGAAACATTAGTTTCAAATTGATAATTATAAGCTCTAATCATTATATTAAAATCTCCCATCCAATAAGGTTTCCACATCATAGTGATTTTAGCTAACATTTCATTTAGAATCTTTTGTGGATCTTCTTGATTCATTTGACCTAAAACCTTTTTATCAACATTTTTAATTTCTGTTGTGTTAGTAGAGGTTTGTACATTTTCAGATACATCAATCGCAGATTTTACGTCTTCAATTATAGCAAGTTCATTTACTTTTGAGTTAGTAACTGTTTTTATAGTTGGTTTTTTAAGATTTCTAGTAAAGTTTGTTTCTAAATTAGTCACGTTATCTTTGAAGTCCCAAGGTAAAAACTGACCAGTATAAATAATCATTTTATTCCCACTGACGAGGCCATTAATATAGAATGTATTAAAACCAGAAGCATATATCTTTTTTAAATCACCATATTTATCTTCTAATATTTTAAAAGAAACTTCACCAATCTCTAAATTATTTTCTATATCTCTAAAAATCTCAAAACTGATTGTTTTCTTATCATTTCTAATTGTTAGTTCAATATCATCATATTGAGTCAAATCAACATAAGCAAACTTGGTTAAAATATCATCAGTCAATATTTTAAACTGTATCAAATTATCAAATGGAAATATAACAATCTGAGTTTGTCTATTAGCTAACCAAATTGTTTTGTCAAAATTAGCATTAGTGTTAGATAAAACAACTGGATAAAATTTAGAATATATGGTGTAAGAAATTGGATTTATTTTCAAAGAACTTTTGATAGAACTTGAACTATTAATATCCAAGTTAGGTGTTGCTATACCCTTGATTTTATAAACATTCACCTTTTTAGCTTTAGTCAAATTAATTTTAGACAGATACTTGGAATAGTCAGAAACTTCATCTTGTAATAAACCATAAGAAGCCTTTCTTATTACTTCTGTATTATCGACAGCATCAATCAATTTACAGGTAACTTCTATAATAGCAGTTGTGGTTGTGTATTTGAAAATAGGTCTGAACTCTATTTCTTGAATAAAATCTTCGGTAACAATCACTCTTTGAGTTTTTGTTTTTATATTTTTTTCATAGATATCAATTGTGAAATCTAAATAATATCGATTGCCAAAAACATAGGATTCTTCTATGAACTGATTAAATTCACCGATCGATCCATTAAATACTGGATAAATCAAAAAGAATTCACCTTGAGTCGATGGTTCCACTACCACACCAAACTTTTCAAACTCTGGAGTCTGTGGAACTGATAAACTTCGTTTGTTTATTAATTTGAAGTAAGTATTTGAATTAACATTTTGAACTGATTCTATGAAGAAAAAATCGAAGAAAACTGGAGCAGTTTTAGATAAACCTTTACCCTCAGTCAAATTAAAATTGATTGTATTCTCTCTTGTAATATTCAATCTTCTCTGATCTGATACTTTATTAACAGATGGAAATTGAATCTCAATATATTTACCCCAATTCATTTCACTTTGATAAAGAGGTGGGTTAGCATACTCAATCTCATCACTTTGATTAACATCAGAAATATTAAAAAAGTAGTTAGATAAATCTACAAATTTAGTGTTATCAAAGTCTAAAGTAAATACTCTTAAATGAAATCCTTTATAATCTTCAAATACATAATTAGTTGGAAGCCATATTCTGATTTTATCATATCTAATCGGTATTGAAATTCCATAATCTCGTTTTTGAATAAATGTATAGGTATTCAAATCGAGTTTACCCCATTGACCTTGTACAGTATCTAATTTAACTAACTGATTAGTAAATAATTTTGATACCGTTGAACCATTTTCTATAATTGCTTTCTGAGCTAAATAATTATTAGTTTCTTGTAATGAACTCAAAAAAGAGTACACATTTGTATTTGTATTAAAAACAATTGAATATGGTTCACTTATGAGATTACCATCATCATAAATATATTCGATTAATATATTAGGATCAATTCTTACAAATTTAGAGGACCTCATTGGTTTCTTATCTTTCTTTTATATATAAAAAAACCTCTCGTTTAGGAGAGGTTTTGTTTTTTTAGAGCTTCTTGAATATGGTTTCTAATTTCTTCATCTGGGATATCAGAATAAACCTGTTTAATCTCTTTGTAAAGATATATCTCTTCTTCTCTTAATTTATCCATTTTTTTGTTTAAAGAATCAATTGAAGCATCAACTTTATTCATATCATCCTCAGTTCTTAAAACTATTTCATCTAATTTCTGTCTAGCAACATCTACATTTGATATCTTATGTTGATTCAAGTTTTCTAAAAGATCTTCTAAATCTTTTTTTCTATCTGAAATTGAAGTAATCAAGTCATTGGCAATCTTCTCATAAGAATTTATATCTTTGATTAGTTTCAAATACTCTTTTCTGATTTTAACAGCTCTATTTAAATATAATTCTGAAATCATTATTTAGTTTCTTGTTTTTTTCTCCTTGTAGTAGTTTTAGGTTTTGGTTGAACCACTTCAACTGGTTCTACCTCTGATTGAGATTCACTGACAACAACTTCAGTTTTTAAATTGTTTTTAGGATAAACTTTCTTTTTAATTTCCTCAATCACTTTCATTTTCAACTTACTAGGATTTTGTAACAAATCATTAGTAAACTCATCTGCCAAAAACTCTATTATTGAAATCTCATAAGAGTCTTCCATCATTTCAATAAAATCAATTCTTGGTATTTTACCTTCAATTTTTAAATTGACAGAAAAATCTACATTTCTTTTAGCATTTTTAAACATTGTAATAATTGGGTCTTCAAAGTTAACTCTTTGAACAACATTTGATTGAGGTTGTACAATCGGTTGAGACGGTGCAATAGTTTGAGGTTGTGAAACCGTTGATTGTCTATCAGCATCGATTTTTGTAACTTCTCCACCATCATCTTCACCTAATAATCTCGCGAAAGCTTGATTTTGTTTATTTAAGGCATCATTATCAGTTGCACCATACTTTCTCATTAACTCCGCCTTCTCATCTTCTGGGTCATACATAACAACAGCTGATTCATTTGTAGTTGGACTAAATCCACTATCAGAAGGTAAATTAATCGAATCACCATTGAGTGGTGAAGTGTCTTTATCGACTGGAATCTTGCTTAAATCAACATTACGAATTTTTTCAGCAAAAACACTATAAGTGTTCTCGTTTTGAAAAAAAGATTTTGGATCGATGTATTCTGTATAAAAACGATTATCCATCAGTCGATTAGCATCGATTTTTTCCTTACTATCAGTAATGGCAATATTTTGATAAGAATCAATAATTCTAACAATCTCACCAGTCTGATTATTTTTGAATGATTTATTAACTAAACTCATAAAATCTAAAATGATTTTTCTTTTTATAGAAAAAACTAAATAATAAGTTTATCTATTTAGATAGAAGAACTTCCTATAAAACAAAAAACCCACTCTTTTGAGTGGGTTTAAGGTTATTCTTATCTGATTATAGGTCAGAGAAGAAATCATCTTCTTCTGTTGTTGAAGAAGCTTTTGAAGTTGAAGTTGATGCGAAGTTATCTTCGAATTCAAAATCTTCAGATGTTGGTTTAGCTTCTGGTTTTGCAGTTTGATAACCACTTGAAGATTTACCAGTTAAGAAGTTACAGATTTCTGTAATCTTAGCCTGTTGTTCTTCACTTAATTTCTTAGCTGCGAACTCTTCTAAATCGTGTTCTCTATCAAGTAAGAAATCTTTGATTTTAGATTGAACCTCAGCAGAAACTCTTCCTTCTACAAGTGGAACATTTTTGAATACTGATTTCTCTTTGAAATACATCGGAAGAGAAGTTGTTTCTGGTTTAAACATAGACATTTTATAGTCTGGATATGTTTCATCACCAGTTTGAATTTCTTTTACAAGAAGAACGAAATCTTTACCTTGTGAAAGGTCAAATACGTTACATCCTACTCCAGAGATTTCACCGTTTTTTTCAGCCAAAATCTTATCTTTAATAGTTTTTCCATATTGGAAAATTAAGATTTTACCTACCAATTCTGGTTGTTGTTCATCTTCTAATACTAAAACATAAGAATAGTATTTTTTAGAATACTTCAACATTTTTGCTCTTTCTTGAAGAATAGCATTCTTTGAGTTAGTCATCTGATAATAAAGATCAGTAAGAGCACATTTCTCATTGAAGTTTTTAGGACTATCGAAGAAACCTGATAATTCCTTTGGGTTTTTGATATCCACG
>Ga0214923_10001489_pt1 | contig 33185 bp, 45 predicted proteins | sample LL1510_MetaG_FD_177993 | JGI IMG/M metagenome (GOLD analysis project Ga0214923, IMG submission 177993) | Freshwater microbial communities from Lake Lanier, Atlanta, Georgia, United States - LL-1510 | ecosystem: Environmental > Aquatic > Freshwater > Lake | place: USA: Georgia | collected...
GTCGCAGGAGTATCCCTGTATTGGATAAAAATGTAGTATACGAGGATAAATCAAATACAACCTACGAACAATACAGAGATATCGCTAGGAGACTTATCTCGGTTCTAATGAAGATGTCTCAGAAAAACCCAAAGAATTATTCTGAGGCTGAGAGGAATGTCACCCCAAGCGTCGTTAAAAGTGTTTTGATTGGATTAGGAAACTCTGATCCAGACCTCAGTAAAGTTTTGACCAAGGTTGGGTCGGTTGCCTATAAACCAAAGAAATCCAAAGTTTCATTGGAGTGACCTATGTTGATAGAGAGTCCTGATAAACTTATAGTAAATGGCAAAAAACTGTCTTGGATAGACGGTACCACTTTTTTTGCATTCAAGACTCCTCAAGGAAAGACTCATATATCTATAACATCGGGATCCGGCACAGAGTTTCTGTTACAAATAAATAATATAGATTTAACAGAATATGTTAAGAAGAATTTCCCAGAATTTTGTGTGTATTTAGATCACGAGAGTCTTGCAAACGTTCTCCATAGATTAAAGCCTGAAATGATAAAGGAAAAAATGTCCCGTGACGAATTTGTGTTCAGCGGGAGACTTTGGAATGGGGATGGTAGAAATTACATATCATTTTGGAACAATAAGAAATCGGTGGATAAATCTTTGTTGGATAAACTTATGGGATATGTCAAATTGACATATCAAAATACGGTATTTGAATTTCCTGTAAATCAGGGAAATTATAAACCTTATGATCAGATAGATGAACCTATAAACACACATTCTCAGAAAAGTTCGGAAGAAAAATTCATGGCTCAGATTCATACCCTCCCTCCGGGAGCAAAAAAGTGGGCAATGAAAGGTATGAGCATGAGGGAAGCATTGTTTACTGAGTCTCCCGATGTCATATATCCGTGCGAAGGGGATCCTTCCGTAGAGGTAACGTTTGAGTCCGACGAAGTTACATCTGTATTCTCCATTTTTAGAGATGTGTTTACTGGTAAAAAGGTTTTGATTGTGGGATTCATTAAGAATGGAACTGTAGAAAGGATTACCACCGGAGATAAAACCCTCGACGATGAAATAGGTGTAAAAGACATTGAACAGAACAATTCTAGACATGCGTTGATTCACGTAAATCTATTAACTCCGATTGCAAATAGATTAGGTATCCACGAAGATGATTTTGATATAAGAGATAAAACTTTGATATCTGGACGTTCTTTTAATTTTGAGGGGACGGATTATATATCCGTCTGGAACGATCTACCTGCCCTCAAGCGTCAGAGGCCGGAGATAAATAAACTATTGAGTTGGTTGGGGAAGAATAAAGAAAATGTTAAATTTGAAACGATTGATTTCCAGGGAGAATATAAATCTTATGACGAAACCTTTGGATCAACCGAAAAAAGAAAGTCAGATCTTTCTGCTGAACAGATACGGGATTTAATGAAGAAACAACATCTCGATCCGAGGGCAAAAAAGATACTTAGAACTATTGCTTCAAGTAACAAACATTTGGATTCCATTTCTAGGGCAGCAAATGATATGAATATAAGTGTGGCTCAACTTAAAAACATGATGACTGTTGGAGATTAATATGATAAAGGAAAAACGAAAAAAAGCGATTTTATCAACAAAAAGACTTCGGCGAGATAATTCTCTTGAAGAGATAAATTATAAGAGTCTCGCCGCAGCGGGATTGATTGGTCTATCTTCATTGGTATCTCCGACCGATGCGGCTGAGAGGACTCCCACAGAAAAATCGGATCAAGTTAAATATCCTTATACAGTTGAAGATATCATTGCTGCAACCCTTGTTGATGAAGCTGGTGGGGAAAAGGATTATGAACGAGGGATGATAGCGGTAATGAACGTTTTGATGAAACGGGGGAAAGGGGATTTTAGACAAGCAGCAGCAGCGTGTTTAAAACCAAAACAATTTAGCGGGTGGAATTCCACAAACACATCGGATTTAAACAGTGTTAAAAAATTCATAGAATCAAAACGGAAACACTCTAAGTTTTCCTTAGCATTAAAAATTGCATCAAAGGCTAGAGAAGGAACTTTAAAAGATATAACAGGTGGAGCTGATCATTTTTTGAATATTAATTTAACGAAGTCACAGTCAAAGTCTTCAAGTTTACCATCTTGGTTCGATAGAAAGAAGATCACGACTACAATAGGAAACCACACATATTTAAAATTGTCATGAACGACGAATTTAGAACTTTAAATCATAATTTGGGCACATTCTCGGATCCATTTCATTCAATGTTAGTCCGAAGAAAGAATGGAGAACCGGATTTCCCTCCGGTCATTAAACACGATGAACACGATATACTCGAATTGAAAGAGTTTTGTCAGAGACATGGTATTGTAGGAATGAACTTTGGACATATGTCTCCACGTGCAGCACTTAATATGTTGAAATCCAGATACGGAGAAACAACGAAACCACAAAAGGTTTTATTGAAAGGATAATATGAAAATAAAAATGATGTTTTTGATTGGTTTGTTATCACTAACTGTGAGTTGTGGAACGGTGAGGGATTTGTTTAAGTCGTCTTCCAACTCTGAAGATAAACTTGATAAAAAGAAAGTCGAACTTCAGGTAGAAAAGGATAAACTTGCTAAGAACAATGAAACTAAACTGAAACAGATCGGTACTGTTTCAAAGGGGATTGATCACGCTTTAAATATCGAAACAAATCGATCAAAACCCATAGATGTTGCCAAAGAATTGAACGAACGGGTCATGTCTTTGGCCGGAACGCCGGACGTTCAAGATGTGGTTCGCATGAAGAAAATCGTTGACGAACTGGTATCAGAAGTTATTAAGGAACGTAAGGCGGGAGAGGCTGAGTTAGCTAGACTTGATAGAGAATTGCAATTTTCTCAATCTTCTCGTGACGTGATTAAACAAGCTTATGATAAGAAGTCTGCGGAATATGCTATTTTAAGTGAGAAAATTGCTCAAGAAAGTGATAAAAATGAGGCGATTGTAGGTGAAATGGACAAATGGTTCGGTTTGGGCGCTATAATTTACGGTGGGAAGAAATTTTTGATGTCCACATTAACTATAATCCTTGTTGGATCGATATTGTTTTTGGTGTTAAGAGTTTTGGCTCAATCCAATCCTATAGCAGCTGCAGCATTCAGTGTCTTTGAAAGAGTCGGTGCAGGTGCATTACATTTAATAAAAGCTACATTACCTAATTCATTTGGGCACGCCAAGTTCGTGGAACAGGGGCCAGCGGAACAGTATAGATCAACTTTGGATAAAATCGTAGACACAATACAGAGTTTGAAGGAAAAGAATGCGGTGCTTCCGGATGATAAAAAGATTGTATTGTCTGCCATATTTGATGAGTTTGACAGAAAGCTTGATGTCGTTGATAAGAAAGTCGTTGATGAGCGACTCAAGGCCCTCGGTTGGAAAATATAATTAGTTGAAATAACGGTTGGAAAGGTATATATTACCAACACGTTATGAAGTATTATATTGTAGATACAACCGAATCCTCCGCTCCAAAAATTTTTGATTCCCTACGGGGATTAGTCAATCACTTAGAGGGAACTGTGAGACGAAAATTCCGTCTTGATAGAAAATCCTATATGGATAATTTGATAAGTCTTGGATATGGATATGATGACACAGACGGAGCGACGTTTACCACATCTATGTCCGAACACTTCAATATCGGAATTGTAAAAGAAGGGAAGTTGTTAAGGACGAATGTTCATGAAGCAACAACCCACAATGCATTTAGAGCACAAACGGGGGATTAATGGTTTCGCTTGACGTAAAGTGGTCCGAACCTTATCAGTTTAAAACTGAATACGGTGATTGGTGGAAGAGGGAGTGGTTAATACCTATCCAACACAGAAACGAATTTTTCATTTATTGGAGGGGAAATTCTTTCAAATTAAAAGACAAAGGTTATGGTGTTTTTAAGAAAAATGAAGATTGGTATCTTACCGAATCTAAGCCGGAAAAACATCTCTTTAAAGAATTTTCCCACACTGCTCCTCAAGAAGTAGAAAAAAACGACTTCTTTCTTACACCAAAAGAAGTCCAGAATACAAACGGGTTACGTCCATGGCAAGTTTCAGCTGTCGGTAAAATCTGTGCAGCAATAGAAAAATGGGGGTGTGCAATAGATGGGTCGGATGTGGGAATAGGAAAAACCTACACTTCATGTGGAGTCGCGAGAGAGCTTGACATGGATATTTTAGTTATATGTCCGAAAGCAGTAAAAGAGTCGTGGAGAAGAGTGGTAAAAAACCATTTTAAAATGGCTGGGCGGCTCGTAGGAATTACAAATTATGAACAGGTTAGGTTGGGGAAAGAGGATTCCGATATAGCGTCGTATGTGAGAAATAAAAAAACTCATGTAAAAGAGTTTATATGGAAAATCCCAAAGAACACCCTCATAGTGTGGGATGAAAGTCAAAAGTTGAAGGGAGCGAAAACTCAGAATAGTGAAGTGTGTCTCCACGCCTTAAAACAGGGATACAAAATGTTGTTTTGCAGCGCCACGAACGCGACGAATCCGTTGGAACTGAGAACTGTGGGCATGGCTTTAAAACTGTTTGAAAACAATAAACAATATTATACTTGGTTGTATCGTCACGGTTGTTCAAAGGGGAGATTTGGATTACAATTCAATAATAGTAAGGAAGTTCTGACCAAGCTTAATAAAGATATATTTGTTGATAGAGGCGTAAGGCTCACTCGTGACACTATCCCGAATTTTCCTGAAAGTCAAATCATAGCTGAATGTTATGATATGGAAGAAGAGAGTAGGAACAAGATCGATACCCTTTATGCCGAGATGAAGGCCGAATTGAATAGGCTTAACAAAAAAGAAAAGCGCAGTAAAAAAGATAGCACTACCCAACTAACCGCCATACTACGTGCTAGACAAAAAATAGAACTGGTTAAAGTTCCGTTGTTTATCGATATGATAGAAGAGGGAATTGAGAATGGCATGAGTGTAGTTGTATTTGTGAATTTTACAGAAACACTCGAAACCATTGCTAAGAGATTGAACACAAAATGTATCGTGAATGGGAAAGTCAAAGATGACGAACGACAAAAAAATATAGACGATTTTCAATCAGATTCTTCGAGGGTAATACTTGTGAATATAGCTGCCGGCGGCGCGGGACTCAGTTTACATGACTTAAATGGAAAATATCCTCGATTAGCATTGATATCCCCATCATACTCAGCTGTTCAGATGAGACAAGCCACCGGTAGAGTTTGGAGAGATAGTGCAAAGAGTAAAAGTATACAAAAAATAGTATTCGTCGCTAATACGGTCGAGGTGGAAGTGTGTGAAGCAGTCAATAGAAAACTCGATAATCTAGACCTATTAAATGATGGAGATTTGGAAAACCATGAATAAACTCATAAATGTTAAATGTGCAGGGTGGGAAGTTGACGTGTCGGTGAATACAGACGACTTTGATGATATATTTGTTGAAGCTTGCACCAGAGCTTTGGAAAAAAATATCAGGGAATCTAATATGTTGGTGGCACCATTCATGGAAGCAAGGATAAAAAAAACAAAATCCGTGTTTATTTTTAACAGTTATAAAATTCTTGTAAACGCTGGATTTCACACCTACGCTGAAAATCTTAGAAAAAACGTCAAACGTCAGATGAAAGTTGATCTTCAAAACGAACCAATAAAGGGATAATGCAACCTGAGAATCAAGAAGCTTTGCTCAAGGGACTTATAGAACAAGTCTCTAAGTTGACTAATGAAGTAAATGAATTGAAGAGGGATATTCCTTCTCAAGAAGAAGTCATTAAAGAGATTTCCATAACTAAGAACGCAGGATTTACCATAAAACCTTTTAAATCGAAAAGGAAACGGGGTATGGGTGCTATCCCGTTGATGGAATCTGAAATACGAGAGGCTCAATTAAAAGCGAAGAGTGCTTCCCAAGCAGCAAAATTTTTAAATGTTTCCTATATAACGTATAAAAAATACGCAAAGTTGTACAATATTCATTCCGAATTTTCAAATAGGTGTGGGAAAGGAATTCCTAAACCAAAAAATCCTAATCATGGGAAGTATCCTCTAAATGAAATTTTAGCAGGAAAGTTTCCAGAATATCCTTTGTGGAAACTTAAAGATAGACTTATTCGTGCAGGATTGAAAGAACCGTGTTGTGAACAGTGTGGATATAATGAACGAAGAATTACGGATAATAAGATACCGTTGCTCTTGGTTTTTGAGGATAACAATGAAAAAAATCATGCTTTGGAAAACATAAAGGTTTTCTGTTATAATTGTTCGTTTACAGCTGGAAAGATTTGGGTGAAGATAAAAGACCGAAAACGGTGGATAAACGATCCTGATAGATTGCAGGGGTCGGAGTATGACACTCAACAAAGATATTGACTCTTATTTGTTTCTTATCCTATTTATAGGGTAATGGACAAAGGCATCAATCATATCCTCAATGTCGAGGGAATATTAAAGAATTTTAGTATTGCTAAAAAGATAAGTTCGTCCGAACTAAGAGAGATAAAATCTCTCGCTTCAAAATCGTGTTCATCTAAAGAGGATTATGTAGAACTTTTAAAGAGGGAGATAATCCGATACACCGATAGTTACGTGAAGAAGAATAAGATACCAGGGCTCATAATAAAAAAGAAAGACGGGTTAAAAAACTTCACTATAAAAGACCCAGTCTATATTAAACTTTACAAAGAAGCTGCACTGTTAGCGAAAAATCTTACAAACGGTCGAAATCTAAGGAAACAAGAACTCATCTTTCTCATAATGTCTCTCGTTGGTGCGTTGGGGTTAACGCAAGATGATTTCAACAAATTTAATAGAGAAATAAACCGAAATCCAGATTTTGAGGAAAGTGAAAAGTGGGGAGGATTTGGTGAGTTCGATGTAGGGTCAGATGACGACGATGACGACGATGACGACGGGGAGATAGTCTAAAAATCGAACAATAAATATAAGTTAAAGTTAGTCTTTCTTATATTTATACCGTGTATGGCACTAAAAACCAAAATAAGTGAATTTCCATCGTCATCCTTTTTGTCAGGAAGCGATTTACTTCCTATAGTCCATGATTCTTCTGGCAGTTTAACAAACTACAAAACTAATCTTAATGATATAAAGGGGTGGTTAGTTACAACCATTCCGATCGGCACACCACAAGGAGACGCTGTTTATACGGACGGATTTTTTGATACGTTTACATCAACTACAAACTTAGCTGATGCTATAGACGATATAAGTGAAGCTTTTTTGGATCTTGCTCCTGCTAAAGCCGGAACATTGACCTCAACAAACCTAACGATATCGGGGGTAACACTGTATTCTGGATATTTAGCGTCAGGATTAAATACACATTGGTATAGCGGGTCCTATTCAGCCGGAAGTTCGATAAGCTCTTTCGTAAATCAAACAAATTTAAAATTAACCACCTCCGGCTCTTCAATCTTTAGGTCTGGAAAATATAGTGATTTCACATCTCTAACGGGAGGGGTAACAGCAAGTTTTGTTACAGGAAGCAATTCGGTGGTTCAAGCATCGAGCGCATCTATACTCCGTTCCACGGGTTCAATAGTATCGAGCAGTCTTTCAATCGGAACGGGACTACTTCCATCTACATTTATAAATGGAACCTCACGGTATAACACGTTTTGGACTCAAACATCAGCATCTATAAGTCATTCTCTCTCCTTGACTGGTTCTTCGACCTATAAGATTACGGCTGATAATGGTGCCGGTTCAAGTCTTCCATACACTTTATGGTTTGCTACAGGAACAACTGATTACCCAGATCAGACGGTGGCAGCATCAGCAAGTATATCGTCTGCTACATTGAAGTATATCAGTGGAATGGCTTTCTTATCTGGTTCATCTACTGTTGATGTGCGATTGACTGCTAACAATTTACACAATCCGGTTTACAACACTACGCCTATATCATTTGCATTTTCAAACCCCACAATTGGAACCATCTCTGCCACGGGAAGCGTATCCACACCAGCACACACGGATCAACTGGCAATAACCACATCCGTAAGTTTGTCGACGGCCAATTTGGTTTCTTCTGTTCCGTGGACAACCAACCCAACACTCGTTGTAACTGCGACAAAACCAGGAAAATCAAACGCTGGTTCGGGAACCGTGACGGTTTACTCTAGGCCAGTCAATACATATTCAAATCCTGCTTCAGGAACAACCAATGACTCTAACACTATAACCGAGTTGTTTCTCGACGAGTATTACAGACTTGGAAACTTAAAGAGTGGTTCCCTTTCATCATATGCAACCAATTTTCCATCCTCTTCAAACCTACAAACGGTTGTATCCAATAGCACATCATCACATTTGCAAGTTCAGAATGGACGATTGATAGCCGCGGGAAATGGAGATTACAGCGGATTTACGTCGGGTTCTTCAGGTGGAGGATATGCTAACTATTTCAGAAGATTGGATGTTCTCTCTAATAACGTGGAAAGCGGGCAGTTGACAATGTCATTCAGTGGGTTTTCCACGGTGGAAGCGTGGGGTTCATCCACAGGAGCCGGCCCGGAGGTCGCTTTGATATTGTCATCCAGTATAACATCTGAATTGACTGCAAGCAGCGTATTTGATCTGGGACTTGGAACGGGTCTTTATTCCGGAACAAATGTTACCGGTTCACAGAACTCTTCTCTTTCTTCGTTGGGGTCTGGTCGGGTATATTGGGCGTTGCCTCTTGGAACAAACACGGGCCCCGCTTCAACAAATCATCTTATTCTGTGGATACGTTACAAGAACGCATCTACTAATTATATAGACGATGTAACATTCAAAGTTTAATTTGTAACGTATGTCACTGAACAAAACAGATCTGGCCTTCAAGAAACTGATAAACCGTCAGTTTTCAACACCCAACCGCGCATTTTATCAGGAAATTGGAACAAACACTCTTGAGATAGATGCGGGGATGGTATATACAAGCACGATATCAGCTTCCCGCTCAGCAGCAATTTCTGCCAGCGTTGTAAGATTAATGAAGTGTGTGTTGACAAAAGATTATAGTGGAACGGTTTCTACATCATCTTATTATGTCATCTCCGGGTCAGGATATTCGGTGGATTCAAACAATTACAATGCTAACTTTACTGATTTGGGTGCGAATTTCTTTACTTTAAGTGGTTCTTATGTTCAAAGGAACTTTTTAAGTGAAAAATATGGCACTCAATATGCGGTGGATATCCGAGATAGTTCTGGAAACCAACTTTCTCCAGACTCTTCTATAAATTGGTATTTCGATTATAAGAGTGGAGTTCTACACGTAGCTGATCCTTCACCATCAATACTTCCATACTCAATAACTGCGTCACAATATATAGGCAGTTTCTTGAATGATTCTCTAGTAGATGGAAATGTCGGAACCCCTGAAATGTACGGTGCTTTGGGTGACGGAACAACTGATGATTTCTTAGCTTTTAAACACGCCCTTATAAGTCATAGTATCGTTGAACTTGGTGCCAAGACTTACGCCGTTCGTGGATGGTTGGGAATACCATCATACAGGTCCATTGTAGGTAAAGGAAAAGATCGTTCCGTGATAAAGTTGATGGATAATTCTCCATACGGATATAATGGACAACTATATGTAATACAAAACGTCGTGTTGCAAGATGATGTTCAGTGGACCGGATCTGTTGGAACGACCACAGGAACAGGATCTATAGTATTAGACTACAGAGATGTATACGTAAGAGACGAATCCCCTTCAAGTCCACTTTATCATCAATCACAAACTCAAGCTTGGGCAGGTTTGGGATATTGGTCATATGACACGTCGGTATCTAAAATAGGTGCCAGAAAAAACGTTTTGATTGAAGGGATTACTGTAGATTGTAACTTTAATAATCAAGCCCGCCACGCGAGCTACAATCACTCGAACAATCCATATTCAGCATCCCGTGTTTCTGGTGGAACATATTATATACCAAAATATGCTAATAGAGTTCGATCAACCGTTCATGCTATTGTTCTTAACGGTGAGAATATTGTATTGAAGGATGTAAAAGTTGTTAATTACGGTTACGGATGTGACGCTGCATCGGCCGGCCCATTGGATTACGCCAATAGTGCAACGTTACCACCATATAATGAAAATTTTCCATTATTGGTTAATGCTGACGTTGGGCTCAATTACACTTCTTCGGATTATGATATAGGTAGTGACGGTGTGGGATTATCTCGTTATCGAGGAAATTATGCTATAGGTTGTGAGGTGTTAGACATTGCTGATACGGATCTATTGAACCCGTTTTCCAATACCACTGCAATCTACGTGACTAATCAAGCAGTAGAGAATTCAACTGGCAGAAGCAATTTTTCGTCTGAGGGTGGTATATTCGATTGTATTGTAGATCCTGGAGAAAGAATTAAAACTCCAAGCGCAAGTTTTTGGAGCGGATCCTATCTAGATGGATTTGTAAGTTCCAGTCTTAAACAGTCGGCATCGACACTTGCTGAGTGGTTATATACAACGCAAGGATCTTTGACTGGATCAAATGGTGACGTAGCTATAAGTTTCGGTTCCCCGGCAGGTGCAGTCACCACCCACATGAAGAAAATAAGTGGAAGTTGGTATCCTCTCGGAAATGGATATAATATCCACGAACACTCGGTGCAGGGGTTCTCTGGATATAGAATGTCTAGGTGTCTTGCTAAAAATCTGGAAATGGGTTTCTATCTTGACAGTTGGAGAAATAATGCTTTCTTGGACAACAACCAGATGATCGGTGTCACAAATGGATTTAGATATGTGGTGTCCGATATAGGGCTTACATCGAGCTACAAGAATGTCATAATTAAAGATAACTACATAAAATTGTCTCCCCATGAAAGAGTTTATGTTCCCGGTCACGGAACAATAAATTATGCTCTGGATATATCTGCAGGATCAGGATCAGCTCTCCGCCACGTAGATAATTTGGTTGTAGAAGATAATATCTTTGAAATTCCAATTTCCAGTTCCAGCAATGTATACGGAACGGGAAATTCTATATTCAGAGAATATCCACGATACGTTGGATTCTATTTGCCAGCGGAGGTTTCTCCATCTGGATCTAATCATAGATTCCATCGAGCAGTGTCAATAAAGAACAATAAATTTTTTAACTGGAATCCGCCGACGGCTTCCTTTGAAGCTGCTTCGGAAGCTTATGGACATAACATTCCAATATACTTTACCTTTAACACAGGAAGTTTTGGGATGGATGCGTCAGATCCAGCATCGGGACCATATCCACTGTCGGTAATTAAATTTAAAAATCAAGTTCTTCCAAATTATATAATAGAGAATAACACATATTCTGATGCACGGTATCCATCTACAAGTTCTCTAACTCCTATAACCATACAAATAACAGGGACAGGAAACAATTATTACTATTCTATCGACCAAGTAAATAGATTCGCCACGGTCACATCAAACTTTATAACTTCTACCACAGCGTCGATCAGAGTGTTAAATGCTACGGGCAGTTTACAAGGAAGTTCTAGTTTTTCTACAACCGCGAGCTATGCTTTGACGGCCAGTTATGCTTTAAATGGTGGTTCCGGAGGTTCCGGATATCAACCCTGGGTATCTTCATCATTGGAAGTGACGTTAGATGAGTCAGGAAGTCTTCAAGATGAAGACGGAAATCCAATAAGTGAAGAGGGAACGGGTTCATTTATCTACTACACAGGAACAGTTTCTATAGGAACATCTGCATCAGCAGCCGGATACAGTCTTTATGTAAGTAGATCAATAAAAATATCCGGAGAACTAAGTCAAGGAACAGGATCGATACCCCTTGGAAACTGGTCCCATGCAGAAGGGGATCTCACTTATGCCGGTGGAATAGCATCTCACGCTGAAGGATATTCCACTAATTCTAGTGGAAGTTATTCTCATACGGAAGGCGGACTTACCCATGCCAGCGGATTATATGCCCATGCTGAGGGATCGTATACGTCGGCGAGCAACTACGCAGCCCACGCTGAAGGATATAACACTGTCGCAAGTGGTCAACAGAGTCACGCTGAGGGATCTTCTACTTTGGCGTCTGGTGACGGTTCTCATGCTGAGGGACAGCACACCACGGCAAGCGCACATTACCAACACGTATCGGGAAAATACAATGTAACCAGTTCCAACGCTGATGACTACTTCATCATTGGGTCTGGAACAGAAAATTCACGACGTTCTAATATAATGGTTGTAAACAGAAAAACTGTATATCTTAATAACGGCGGCTATGTATCAGGTAGTGGATTCAATATTGCATCCGGAAGTTCTTTATGTGTCAACACAACAGAATCTTTCTTTGACAGAACATATTGGAGCGCGTCACTATCTGTCGGCGGAGGAGTGATTATCAAAAACGGTATTTTGATGGTCACTGGTTCTGAATCGAATGGTGGGGGAAACAATGCTGGAAGCATCTTTGTTAAGGGTTGTGGAGATGCACCGTTTTTGACATTGGGATCGAAGAATGACGGAGCATCGTCTGTTCAACAATACGGATTAATACAATCATCTGCTAGAAGGTTGTGGTTGGCAGCAGGGACTTCCGCAGGTATACTATGTTTAGGGCCGGATGACGAAAATAATGCCACGTCAATCGGAACCACGCCAGACAGTGCTTATACACTTAATATAGGTCCTGGAGCAGGAACATATGCTTTGAGAGTGCAGGGTGGTATATCCTCAAGTTTCTTCAAGACCCCAAATAGTAGTTCGGTTGTGGTCGGTGTCACCGGATCAATGTTCTATAGCGGAAGCAATTTGTTCGTATTCACAGGAAATGGATCTGCTGGAGGATTGGTTGGGTGGAAAACTGCTTCACTAGGCGGTTAATTTTAACATTTAGTGATTATCAACAATATTTATAGGAAATACTATTATGGCAAAGATTAGCGAACTAACGACACTCACAGCACCGGTAACGTCATCCGATTTGGCTATGATGATACGACCGAACGCTCTCGGCGGATATTCTAGTTATAAGACTCCCTTGGACAATTTTGGACGGATACGCGTCACGGGATCTATTGGAGTGACAGGATCAATGGTAATAACCGGATCAGGAGACAGTCTTATCATTTCGGGAAGCGGATTATTTGGCTCTGGTAACTCAGTTGGGTTTTACGGTGCTAATAAAATGGCAGCCATAGCTCATGGTTCAAATGGATATGCACGGACTGAACTTGCAACGGGGTTTACTCTACACTATAAAGGTGGGTTGCATGTGTGGAGTTCCGGGAGTGAATCTCCTTGGTCATCGGGATCAAATTATATGTGGTATAATATTGCTCAATCGAAAGTTCCATTTGGAGGACTTCAACAATATGGATATATTGTAAGATCCCAGTATGCAGGAACCACCCAAGGATCCGCTTCTTACCTGACATTTACACCTACTGCTTCTCAGGCATTGTGGGTTCTTAGACCATCGTTCAATGATCAAACTGATGCTTATGCAAGTTCTCAGTTTGGAGATGCATTCGATTTGTCGAATCCGCCAGGTGACGTTCACGCTTTGACTTTTAAAGTAGTAACCGGCTCCGGTGTGGCACAATTCTCGGTGTTAACCGCTGGACCAGAAAATTCGGAATACAGCACAGGTTCATTTGCTGCAGTTGGGTCTTCCGGAAGATACGGTGGATTCAGAATGCCTTATGGAACCATTTTTGCTCCTAGAGCTTACGGAGTTCAACTTGGAAATCTCGGAATAGCATCATACACCACCGCGGTCAAGATGGGATTTGAAAACGGCGGCGGCATCGGACACATCGTCCTCTGTTCCGGCTCAAATATGCCAGGAGTTTATTCATCCTACAGCGCAAGTTTAGGTCTGATAGTAACGGATGGAGATTTACTTCTTTACACAGGTGCATTCAATGAAGGCGGGGTTAGAATAATTGGAAGCACACGCACTACAGGTTCTATCACCGTTGGTGGATACTTAAATTTACAAGATGGAGCCGTAGCAGGCTTGGGTGCTTCTGATGTAAGAAGTGGGTCAATGACTTATGTGAGTTCTTCCGGTGAACTGTTAGTATTCACGGGGGATGGTGCCACCACGCACCGCGGGGCCACGGGTTGGAAAGTCGCTACACTAACTTAATCTTTACTTGGAGAAAACTTCTTTAGAAGATTGGAGAAGAATTTTGTCAGCCCCCGTTCGGTCAACCGAATTCGCTTAGTCTCTTGTTTATAAAAATTGAGAGTCGTCTCGGTGAGTTCTACCTTTTCCATATCTCCTACCGAGTTTACAAGGGTAATTGTTTTCTTCATAAAATGGTTTCTTCCGAAAGGAATTAACCCTTCGGAAGAAATTTGTTCTAATTTGTTCCAGCTGCCTCAAGGAAGTGTTTCCAATCGGCGTGTTTTGCTTCGGTGATTAAATCACACACTCTCACAGGTCCAGGAGCGACGGGCTTACGGATTAATCTCAATCCGACTTCCTCGTTCAATTTATTTCCCTTACGGGTATTGATTTCTCTGGAAGTAACGACCATGTTTGTCCAAGTATCCTTACCACCTCTGCTCGACGGAACAATATGGTCGATGTTTGCCTCATTCTTATTTAAAGGCTTTCCTGTGTATTGGTCAATTCCACCATCACGTCTCCAGAGAGCCTCCTTTGTTGGCTTCCCTCTGAACATCCTGACCGGCATTTTGGTGTAATTGGTTGCCACTACAACTGTTGGCACTCTAATTTCGCTGTGAGCACTGTTAATGGTCACATCCCAAGGGCGAATTGGGAGTTTGATCCAGTCATCCCATGTCAAGGGAATTATTTGGGTCGGTTTATCGAAATCTGGATTACCATCCACATCAAGTTCGTAATGAATATCCAAAGCAACCGACGAGGGTTCCCGTTCAATGGAAGCTCCACAAAGCTGAATGATGGTGTCCTTTACGGTTTTATAACCAACAACTTTCCAGTTGCGGTTAAGACTCAAACAGATTAACTTTTGTGCGATGTTGCTCATAACAGTATTAAATATACACGGAACGTTGAAAAAAGTCAACGACTTTTTATCACTTCTTTCCACCAACCCTCAAATTTCTTTTCCAGTGTGGGGTCTGTGGCCAGTCTTCTATAAATTTCTTCATTGGTTATTTTACCAGTATATGGATCTTCGGTATCGTAAAAGTAGTGATTCAACTCGTGACTTAACAACGTGCCGAAATGCAACCATTCGAGAGGGTCTTTATAGTTTAATAAAACAGTGTTCCTGTCCAGGAAGATATGCTTATATTGTCTGTTTGGGTCTAAACCGTAGGTGACGGTCAATCCAGAATATTTATCCCCTAAACTGGCCCAATATAATGAATCAGGTAAAGATGGATATACTTGGTTTGGGTCAATTTTAGATATTAAAAATAGAGATTTTCTTGCTATATCTCTATCCTTCTCCGATATTAAACGGACGTTAGTAATTTTGATTTTACTATCATCCGTATGTATAATTTTTCCAACCCCTACAGTGGAACATCCGCACAAATAACATGAAATTATTAGTGCCAGAAAATTTTTCCACATATAAACCTAATTCATATTATTTCGTCACACAATCCATACTTAATACACTCTTCCGGAGACAAACAGATATCGTGCTTCAAAAGTTCGGTCAAATCCTTTTCTTTCAACTTTGTATGTTTCAAATAAATTTTTTTAATCATAGACATGACTAAATCTAAATTTTTCATCTCATCCTGAAATTGTGCGTAGTTTCCCCACATTGCACTAGAAACCTGATGGATTAACATATTGGCGTTTTTGCGAATATATCTCCGTCTCCCAACGACGCTTAAAAGAGTAGCAGCAGAAGCGGCTATACCTTCAACGTAGGTATCGACAGGTATTTTACTTGAAAGAATTCTATCTACAGCAGTAAATCCGCTATACACTTCTCCGCCTTCACTTGCAATGTAAAGTTCTATTGGTGGCAAATATGGAACGTTATATTGTATTTGAACTAATCTTAACTGTTTTTCGACTTCAACTAATTGTCGGTTTAGGTTGTAAATGCTTTCACGAGTCACATCACTGTAAAAGAACAGTTGATTTGTCTGATTAGAAAAATTCCCCAAATCTCTTTGGGGTTTTAAATCGTCACTTTCTTCGGCAGCGGATATTGATAGTGAATAACGGGGCGGTCTTTGAGGAGATTTCATATTAATTGAAGAAAAACCTTTCATGTTATTGATAAATATCAGACAGATGTGGGAAAGTTTGGTTTTTGAAAATTAAACCAGAATGACCTCATCAAAGCCTTCGTTTTTTGATGGTCGCACATATTTCGCCAGCATCTTATCGATAACAAATTCAGGAACCTCTCGCCCGCCAGAAGCTTTTCTTTTGGCTTGATTTTTCATTAAAGTAGATTTATCTCGTTCCAAAACGTAAGCTACAACCTTTGCGCTATATCTTTTTGCTGCCAAAATATAGTCTTTCCTTTCCTTTGGATTGAGACTTGTCGCATCAATCATTACATTCTTTCCTGCGGCCAAATCTCGGTTTAGATTGTATTTGATTGTAGAAAATACCTGTGGGGTGACTGATTGATCTTCTTCACCTGACCCCAGAACTGCACGAAGCTTGTCACTGCTGTGGACAATTACGTCTGGATGAGATTTTAAAAAGTTTTCAATGAAAGTTGATTTTCCTGCTCCGCTTATTCCGACCATAACGTATAACGTATTTGTGTTCATAAAAGTGTATATGCTCTCTTAAAACTTTCAATGTAAGATTCTATATTTGATTTACCTATAGGGTTCATACTATGGCAGACGTAATCCGGAAAATTCAATCCGTTCTTCATACAATGTTCCACCGCCCATTTTGCACAGTCGTATCCAGTTTTTTCCTTAAAAAAGCCAGAATTGTAAAGTCTATTATAATCTTCGGAGTTATTGCTATACATCGATGGGTGGTAGTGTTCCGTGGACAGGTCGTGATCGAATGATATGAATTCTGGCATACCCCACTCTTCGATCTTTGAAATAAATTGATTGTAGTTCCTAACTATTTCCCAAGGAACTAATGGTAAATTTACCCACGTAACTGCTTTAGGAACACGAATATCGTCCAAAAATAAGTAATATAATTTCTTATCCATTGAGATCAATCATAACATTTGAACTTAGAATGTCAATTGATAAAAACCATCTCGTTACTCAATATGAGGATGTGAGTATATCTTTCCCAACTATTAAGCTCTCTATCAGATTTTTTTAGAGGACCTCTGTAATCTACACGAGAATCCCAATTGACAGGTGTGAGGGAATCCACATCCTTTATCTCCGATATCCTGACAGTAAGTGTGTAATCTTTATTAAAATTCGTTTCCTGAGACATTGCAAACTCTAATTTATCATTCACCGACAATGACAGTGTTAGGTTAAAAGGGATTTCTGTGGATTGATTTAAAGAAATCCGGTTTTGAGAGACTCCGTTTTTATAAATAGTCAAATTTAATACATCCGTTGGTTTGGATTTAGATGTTCCTGCTGACCCGGATATAGAGAATGTTCCATTTCTAGGAGATGTCCACTGCCGGATGGATTTTAAAGAAGGATTTTGAGACAACGTTCCTCCGGTTTTCGTTACGGAAAGTCCCTTGAAGAAGTCGTTCGTGGAACTGTAAACATCTTTATCGAATCTTTGAAATTCAAAGAAGTTTGACGGAACCTTAGTTCTGTCATTAACCACTCTGTAACCGTATTTCCAGTTATATTCTTTCTTAACATCCGACATATCTTCTTTCATGGCACCTTCAATATAACGAAGGCCTATTTTAATTTCTAATGGGGACGGGTCCCTTTGAAAACATATTCTATACAATGTTCTTATTTTATCCTCTTCTGTTACGATCCTAATAAATTCCGGTCGAGTAATCATGTTCCTGACCTGTTCTATAACCATGGCGTTATTCATCAAAAATAAGGCTTGTTTTGGAACTGTAGTTTGAAATCTTCTTCCCGTGGTCATCTCTGGTGTAGCGAAATCGAAAGTCGTGAATACTTCTGGCAACCGACCTCTATCAACAAGTCCGTAAACCGTCCTTCTCGTAGAATATTCTCCACCATTGGCAGCAACAAGATTTACGGATTGTCCTCCCATAGTTGTGTCAAGTTTTCCGCCGAGAAACAGAATGGTGTCTCTCAATGTTTCAAAATCCAATCTTGATACGTTCATTCTCCAATACAATCTATTATATGGATCGATTAGAGATTTTTTTCCATCACCATTTGACAATTGGCAGTAAGTCGATGATGTCATTATTAGTCGGTGCATATCTTTAATAGACCATCCTTCCCGAATAAATCTCCCAGAAAGATAATTTAACAAATCGTAATGGACTGGTTTTGGTGTGTTGATTCCAAAATCGTCTACGGAAGTAACCAATCCTTCTCCAAAATGGAATTGCCAAATTCTGTTTATTATAACTCTTGGAGTTAGAGGATTTCTTGGGTCAGATATACTTCTAGCTAATTCAAGTCGCCCACTTCCGTTTGTGAACAAATTTGGATTGAGATAATCAAACGTGGAGATAAACCTTCTAGCCACTATAGGCCCACGAGTTCCTGGGTCACCCTTTATAAGAACAGCAGAATCCGTCGCTTTTGGTTTGTCTCCTAAAGCCATAGCTCTTGCGGGTGTGAACGGATGGGTTAATTCGTGGGTTATCAACTTTCCTCGTTGCTGGCGCAATTCATTGTCGTATCTCATGGTTTTTCCGTTATCACTGTAGAATCTCGGAAAAGAATCTCGGTCTATATCGAGGGGTCCTCCATTTTTGAATATAGATGAAGCGAATTCTTCTACACCGTTTATATTGGTTGACGTAATTCCTACACCCATGACCGCGTTATGATAAGCCGAAGCTAAATCCTTCATGTTTTTTATTACACCGATCTTCTTTATATGAAACATCAGATAAGGATTTATGTTCGTTGAATTTTTTTCTATCATTGATAGAAACTCATCCTTGAATTTCGTGTCCGACACGTTGAACATTATTCCGAACGGGAGAAAAACAGATTTCCGTGAATCAGATATTGAAGATTTTTTTCCCTTTGAATTCGATTGTGTTGTTGCCATGTCAACGTCATTACCACCCCTCATGTTTGGTTGTTTAACATTTATCATGGATGTCCACCTCTGAATCATTCGTATATTTAGACCAGAGTCACGAATGTAATCTGTTCGATTAGATGAAGCAACGGAATTTAACGCATAACCCCCATAAACGTTTTTAAACGTATTTGTTTTAAACTCATTCAATGCGGATACGTGTCTCGTATCTATAAAGTTTTCGATTTCTTTTTCTATTACAACCTTCTTTGCTAAATAATCCCTATAACCATCTGTGTCCGGAACCGGTGCGAGGAGAGGTTTTTCATTGTCCGTGGGGAAATATGAACTGTTTAAAATTCCGTGTAGTGCATAATAATCTTTTGTGGTGATTGGATCGAACTTGTGGTCGTGACAACGGGCACAAACAACTGTTGTGGCCATAAACCCTTTAAACATGACATCGATTTGATCGTCTATAATGTCGTTTGCATTTCCTGAATTTTTTCCGAGAGTTAAGAACCCCAATCCTGCCAAATCTTGTCTTTTAACGTCTGGCAACCTGTCCGCTGCTATTTGTTCCAATATAAATTGATTGAAGGGTTTATTTTCGTTGAAACTTCTGATTACATAATCACGATAGGTGTGTGAATATGTGTAACGTGATTCACGGTTAGCATTGACCGCTCCTGAAGTATCGCTGTATCGGGCCGTGTCCAACCAATGTCTCCCCCATCTTTCACCATACATGGGATTATCCAATAATTTGTTTATAAGGTTTTTATAAGAATCCTCAGAAGTATCTGACAAAAACGACTCAACTTCTTTCTCTGTAGGAGGAAGTCCGATCAAATCGAAATATGCCCGACGAATTAAAACCTTTTTATCAGCTATCTGTGAGGGCATCAAGTTGGTCTTAAGCAGTTCCGAAAAAACGAAATTATCTATAGGATTTGAAATCCATTTACTGGAGACTTTGGGTATCTCTACTACAGTTGGGATGGGTTTGTATGCCCAGTGTTCTTTGGTTTCTTTATTAAGGTCTACCAACTTGACTTTATCTGTTCTTGGGTCCGCAGCTCCATTTTTAACCCACGATTCAAAATCGGAGATGACTTGAGATGAAAGTTTTCCGTCGGGAGGCATCTGTAAATCTTTACTTGTATACCTGATAGCCTTTATAAGCAAACTTTGTTCCAAATCGTTAGGAACTACGGCCGGACCAGTTTCGCCGCCTTTAAGTGTGGATTCCTGATTATCGAGTAATAATTGTCCTTTAGCCTTTTTAGCTTCGGTTGAGTGACACTTGTAACATTTTTCTACAAGGACAGGGCGAATCTTTTTTTCAAAGAAATCGGATTCATCTTTGGTGATAGAGTAACTTGGTAAAACGCACAAAAGTGCGAATATGAATGTCAAAATACTTTTCATAAATATAACTAATATCCGATTATGCTATAACGGGTTTAGCGACTTCTCCGAAAACATCCGTGAGCCTAAAATCACGACCATTATAACGGTAACTTAGCTTTTTGTGATCGAAACCAACAAGATGAAGAATTGTAGCGTGAAGATCGTGAATGGACATTTTATCGTTAACTACCTGAGCACCGAATTCGTCGGTTTCACCGTAAACGGTGCCGCCTTTCACGCCGCCGCCGATTAGAACGGATGACATGGCTCGGTTCCAATGGCTTCGTCCAAATCCATTTGCTCCACCCACACCGTCTCTTGAAGGCGTTCTTCCAAATTCACCTGTCATCACAATGAGTGTTGAGTCTAACAACCCTCTGTCTTTCAAATCTTTGATTAAAGCAGCGATAGGTCCATCAACTTGGTCCGCAGCATTCTTTAAAGAACGACTTATTCCGTCATGAGTATCCCATCCACCGGTCCAAACTTGAACAAATCTTACACCCTTTTCCACCAACCTACGAGCGATAAGCATTTGTTTTCCCTGATTTCCCGTTCCGTATGCATCACGAACTGACGAAGGTTCCTTACTGATATCAAACGCATCCGTCGCTTCTGTCTGCATCTTGAATGCGAGTTCAAACGACTGAATTCTTGCATCGAACGCTTCATCCTTTTGAAAATTCTGTCGGTGAAGTTCATTTAACGCTGAGAGCGTGTCTAACTGTGTCCGCTGTTCTTTGAGAGAAGCATATTGGCTCTTAATGTTTTGAATCATTCTATCAACTGACCCGAGTGAGGTATCAATGGGTGTTCCCTGATACATACCAGGCAAGAAGGCGCTTCCAAAATTTTGAGTCCCGCCAGTTGGCATCCCTCCACTTCTTAGACTTATAAAGGAAGGTAGATTATTATTTCCACTACCGAGTCCATATACTACCCAAGATCCCAAACTGGGTCTTACGAGCCGAAGATTTCCTGTGTTCATCAAGATCGTCGCCGTCTCGTGAGCAGGAACATCGGTTGTCATACCACGGAGAACTGCTGCATGGTCAATATATTGAGCAGTTTTTCCAAAGACTTCGCTGACTTCGATTCCGCTTTTTCCGCTCTTAATAAATTTAAATGGTGAACCACACGCCAATCCATTTACCCCTGGGATTGGTTGACCATCCATTTCAACCAACTTTGGTTTGGGATCCCAAGTGTCAATGTGAGACTGTCCGCCGCTGAAAAATATATGAATTACGTGTTTTGCCTTTGCCGGAAAATGAGTCGGGAGTGTCTCAGCTGCTCCTAATGAACCCTCAAACAGAGACGCGCATCCAAGCATACCCATTCCCATACCAAATTTGGTGAGGAACTGTCTCTTGGTCATTATTAGGTCGGTAGGTTTTACTTGGTCTTGGTTACAATATTCTTTCATAGGCAATAGTATTATGTATAAGTATCTTTTAAAGATGGAAATATTCTTTTAAATTAGTAACTTGTTTGACGTTTAAATGAAAAACCGAAACCAAGTATTCTCAAAGAAAACAGCCAGAAATATTTTTCACCGTCTTCAAATCTTGTATCCAGATATACAATTTCGGTCGGAAATTTTGCAGACAACTCGACGCCGGTATCAGTTTCCATCAAACGTTGACCGTTTTTTGTAAAAACGAAATCAGGAAAAAAGTGCAACGTAAGAGTTAGATAATTAAAATCTCCCTTCCTAAGTATATCAAATGTTTTTTTCATTTTTTTACGGGATTAAATCCACAGAGTATAGCACTTTCCTTACATAAGGTTTTCATCAAAAACCCTCGTTTGCACATTTCTCCTTTTCCACCTGTAAGTTCACACGTTTCTAATGAAAGATCTTCATATTTTGAAATTATGGACTGGATGTGTGACCAACCTTCGTCGGATACGGATAATTCACCGTCTACCTTAATATAAAATCTTAACCCACCAAACTTTTCTTTTATCTGAGTGGCAATAATTTGTCTTCTGTTTGCATCAGACCATTCTTGAAGTTCCTCACACAGATTGTAGAGTAAATCATACCAACCGTCATCACAAGATATTCCATAGGACATACAAGTGTATTGAGAATTTCCATACATATCTACGAGAAGTTTTGGAAATCTCTCTCTAAGTTTTAATTCTAAAAATTTTGTCATATTAAACTCAAGATCCACAGTTGGTTTCCAAATTTACAGAAACGAATTGGTTGCGTTGGATAATTAAAGAGTCAAGTATGTTAATGAGATCATCGTGACGTTCACATTTTGAAATTGATTCGTAGATCTCTTTGATGTTTTTATTAACAATCAACGTCCGAGTCCGGACTTCTTCCTCCGAATAACACTTCTGTTTCTGTGTGAAGGAAAGCATCTGTTCACTTCCAGGAAGTTTTCGATAGGTGACTTGCAATCCAACCGTCCCAACCACAGGAACTTTTGTTTTACTTGGTGTTAATTCGTCATTATCCCAACAATCTTGTTTAAACCACATAATTATATCCCTTCTCCATGAGCCGACAAGCTTGATTGCTTTCTCGACCATTCTAAAATTTGTTCATAAACCTTCATCAGATGGTCATAATCATAATCATCTTCTGATGCGTTTCTGCCAGGCATCGCCGGGTCGACCTTATATTTAGCCATTTTAATTAAGTCGGATACACTCCCTTGCCAATCCCAGTGTGGTTCGTTCGGACCTTCACTGTCTGATATTCCGCCGCCCGTAATTGCTGCCCATGTATCATAACATGAACAGTGTCCGTATTTTGTTAATGCGGCCCAATCGCCGACCACGACTGCTACCCAACCAGATTCCGAATAATCACAGTCGTCGTCCTGGGCTATTACAGATTCTCTAAATAAATCCACGTGTCCCTTTGTAATCATGGATATACTCTACTCTCTTTTAACGATGTGTCAATTTTATATTTCCACTTAAACTTTCTGTATGTTTTTAGGTTTCCTCGGTTACAACACCTACTTATACATTTTTTAGAAAACCCAGTTTCTCTTGAACACTCTGCTAAAGAATTCCACACTTTTATAATATTGTCATTTAAATCCATCTGATATAGAATTTTTTTGCTTGTGCTTGAGTTCCTCATTTTTATTTTGGATTCAAGAGAAACTGTTCTCCCTCTATTTTTTGATGAAGATTTTTCTATAGATTCTTTGGACATCTTTTTACCTAAATGGAATTTTCGTCTTTTTTCTCGTTCCTCTGCTGAAATAATCGCCTTGTACATACCATTGTTTTTTCCGGAATTAGCCAGGCTTATTTTTTTCTTTGTTTCATCGGTGTGTTTTCGACCCTTACCGCAGTCGGAAAGAGATTTTTGTATTTGTTTAATCGGAACAAATATTTCTCCTCCATCGGAGGTATTTGTCAATTTAAATCCCAAAAATCTTAGATAACTTATATAAAATTTTTCGGAATCATTCCAATCTTCATCCGGAACTTCTTCTATTATTTCTATGATCGGCCTCAACCCGATTTTAGATAGACTTTTTATCCAACACGATTTGTGATTGAATGTCTTCTGACTTTCTCTAATGTGAGTATTTAATCTTTTTGATAGATTTTGAACTGTCTTTCCGACATATCGTATTTCATTGGTTCTTGGATCCACAAGAGTATAAATTTTTGTCATACCTATAAGTAGTCGAAAGAAAATTAATATGTTCTCCAAAATCCGTCCACCAATAATATCCTGGCCTAGTTGGAATCTTTTTTGACATTTTCATATTTTTTAGATTTTTTACATTTTTTACAAATACCGTCGTGCCTAATATAGTTGAGTCTAAAAAACTTATTCTCGTCTAATTTAGATTTACAAACTCTACAAGTGATGGTTACTTTCATTTCAAAAGTTCTGAGTGTTGACAAATATTACCGATGACGGTGAGTTCTTTGCCTAAAATGTTTCCATTCATTCCGGCTTTCCAACCTTTTAGAGTAAACCCTCTCCATCCTAAAGAACTTTGTGACCATTCTATTAATTGAATGATTTCTATTGGATGTTTATCTTCCCACGAATCATAGACTTGCATAGATACTATATCTCCCTGATAAACCGGCGTGCCGTTGATGTCATCTCGTTCAGTATACCTGTGGATGATATAATCATCGTCGTCAGTTCGTGTGAGAGATATTTCGTTCCCGGTATGAAGCCATAAAAGATGATTTCCAGAACCACCGAGGTAGGGACTGTCTGTAAAATGTCTCGTGGTCTTACACCACACCCGGATCTTGTTTTTTAAAATCATCATACGTCGACTATACATCACCGATATTTAAGACACAAGTATAGATTTACTATGGATACGATTGTAAAGGTGACATTGCTCGCCAAAAATCCATAAGGTATAGTCACCGATGTACATGAAGCTAAGATTGAAAAAACGTTCCCCAATACAGCAATTTTGCATGAGAGAGGGTTTATATCCTTAGAACTTTTAGTTCTTAAAATCTGTAATATCTGGGGAATATTGCACGAAACGAAACATAACATCATCAAAAACAAAAATATATGATTCATTTTTCTTGAAAATAACTTGGTTTCAAGTCATAAAAAACCCATTCCTGTTCCTGACTTTCGCTTCCGGATCCGTTTCCTTGGCCAGAAAAACCTTTTCCGTTTTCTCGCCACAAATTCCACTGTCGCCCAGTCGCCTAGTTTTTCGTATAATGAGAAGAAATCGGGGAGTTCTTGTGAAGTCAGACACTCAGCATCCGCAGCAGGAACAAAACAATCGTTACAGTTTAAAAAAAGAACTAAGGTTTCTTCTCTCACTTCGTTGGAAAATGGATCTAGGAATTTCCTACTATTACAGAACAGTATATTATCATCCAAGAGTTTAGAAATCATGGATTCTTCGTTTGGAACCCTTTGTCCATCAATAACATACCAATATTCGTTCTCGATCATAGTTTATTTATAATCCACGATTCTATTACATGGGAGTTTGGGATCCAAGACGTTAATTTCCTCCATATTTTAAAAGTTTTTCTAATTACTCTTTCTGAAAATTTGGGTTTCATGGAATCAAACAAAATCTTCATCCGAGCCTCATATTCTGTTCTATCACGTTTTTCAAATTCTAACAGTTTTACTTCCAAAAGAACCGAATTTGAAAATGTTACTTCGTAACGCATCCAATAATCAGACGTAGTGGTGTTTTGATAATTTTCATCGTGTGGAGAGTAGAGTTCATATATTTCAATTATGTCGTTGTGAACATGATATGGCACCCACGTTTGGTTATACTTTATAGCCCTCTGATAACCACCCACGGTAGTTCCAAATAGTTCCGAATATTTTTTGGAATATCCCGGGTCATCTACATATTTTATATCATACAATTCTTTCCATAAAGTGCCGTCTTCCCGTATTTCGTAATTATTCATCCCCTTCCCTAAACCCTTGGTTTGAAAAGTGACTAACGTTCCTATCGGTTTCCCACCGAACTCTGACAAGTCTATTCCTTCGGGAAGAGGAAGCGGAAACTTACATTTTATTGTATCATATAATCCCATATTATCTATTTTATCTATTCAATTTTGAAATTTTACCATTAATACATTTTAGAAGTCTTTTATAGGCATCAAGGTGTTCTTTTTTAGAGGATTCATCTTCCCACGTTTCGGATGATGTCAATTTTATGATTTTGGTGAGTCTGTCGATCAAATCTTTGATTGTATCGTCACCAAGAGATTCTAAATCAATTTTTTCGTCTTCTATAAGAAGGGCCACATTTACAACACCCGGTGTATTGAAACAATTTGCCTTGTTTTTGAGTTCTTTTTTAACCAACTTATCCACAACTTCTGATATTTGGTAAAAAAAGCCTGCTGCGTTGTCGCTTTCACCCCAATGATTTAATCCCATGTATCCCATATGTTATTTTTGTTTAAAAAGCAGATCTGAAAAGTGTTGATTAATTGTGGTCAATGATTCTTGTTTTCCCGCAGATCTCCCCTCACTGTAGGCTTGGGAGTATAATACATCCATTAACTTTCCTATGTCATTAACAATTTTATCCAGAGGAATGTAAATTTTTCTATAATAAAGTGACCATACGGAATGCTTTGGTGAACAATCGGAAACCCTTATAGACCCCATCGAAGACATAAAATCTACTGTGGATTTATCTGGATGTTCTCTGTGTGAATAGTAAGCCATATTAATTTGTAGGAGGAGGGATTTCAAATCCTGTTTTTCTTCTTATAGACGTGTCGATTCTCGTTCCGTCTTCAAATGCAGATTTTGTTGCATCGGTCATTTTAAGAAGTTCCGATAGACTTAAATTGTGTCGTTTTTTTGAGTAAGCTTCTATAGCACCCAATAGATCAGATAATTCCACCAACGCCATAACAGGATTCTCAGATTCTAATGCATCTTTAAATTCCAGGTATTCTTCGTCAATCTTGCTTACTTCTCCTAAAATTCCTTTTGGTATTTTATTTTTGTGGTATCCCATATTTTTCCATTACTCGTGATAGTCTTGGTTCCGCTACACCCGTGGCATAAACCCAATCTAAAAATTCACAACTCCTAATACCATAACTTCCAAGTTCAATGTTGTCAAATGAAATGTCGTATTCTTTTCCAGCACGAATGGTTTGTATTCTGACATCGTTGCCGAGTTTCGATTTGAAGAAATCTAATGCGACTCCCATGACATATTCCAAAGAATCCTCATCGACTTTATCGGTTTTTATAAGTTCGTTTTTCAAAAAGTATTTAGTATGAAAAACATCGAACGCATCGTCTCTAAAACACGGCGTCGTTGTCTGAAACTGTCCTTTCGGAAGAAACCCTTTATTGTATAAATAGAGGAAAGACTGTTCCCCGCTTGCAACAAGAACCTTGTTTTTCTCCTTGATTGTAAAATCGGGAAAAGTTTCTCCTGGGCCAAAAATCGGTTTAGTTATATCCGAAATCGCCTTTGTCACCGTCCACGGACTTTCTATCCTACGAAATCCCCGAACTTCATAGAAATTTATAGAGTCTTGAATATTCTTGTAGTTTATCATACCTTTATATTATTTGATGACGTTTCCACGAACCATTCGTTGAACCACAAAGGAGGAAAAATATTCTCTTGAAAATTCACAAATTGAGTCGGTTAAATCGCCTACGGTTTCGTAATCTTCAAATTTCCAACGGAGGTTTTTCTCGTCTTTAGTTATTCGGTCAGCAAAGCCAATTTTAATATCCGATTTACTTACCTTGAGTTGTAATTGACCAAATCGGGCGTTTCCATCTGGGTCATTATCCAACCAAATATCAGAATCTTTTTTGAACCTTCCTCTGTCTATGTAACAACACCCCATATCTAAATCATTCATAGAAGATAATATTTCATCTATAGTGTATTTTTTATTTTTCATAAATCCACAATTTCCATATCAAACTCATCATTTGAACAAAATTCACCGTCTATCGTCCCATCGGGCATCATTCCTCTTACACAGATACCTTTGCCAGCAGACTCTTCCCACTCTTTTAAAGTTACCCTCTTTTTAAGGTCGTAATGTTCGTTGTAGTCAAAAACTTCCGTTCCTGGTTTAAACCAAGGAGACGGATCTTTTACGGTTAATTTAACGTATTTCATATTAATTCTAACTTTTCTTTTCTTGAAAGTTTTTTTATTTGATGTTCTCGTTTTAATGCTTCCGATTTCGTTTTGAATTCTTCAAAGTAGATTAATGTGACTGGAGTTCTACGTTTAGTATATTTAGCGCCCTTGCCACGGTTATGTGTTTCGACGCGTTTAGTCAAATTATTCGTATAACCACAATACAGTGTGTCATCTATACAACGGAGAAGATAGCAATAATGAATTTCATTTTCCATATTAAGAATTATGATAGAATCAAACGGCCACCTCTGCTTTTATCGCTTCTTGAGGATAATAACCAATCAGTTCTATATCTTCATAATTTATGTCAAATATTGATTTTCCGGGAACCTTAATTTTGACATTTGGGAGTTCCCCAAAACTTCTGCCTAGTTGAGTTTTTGTTTGTTCGATGTGATTTTCATATAAATGGAGATCTGCTATGCTTGAAACCAACGTCCCAACTGTCATGTTAAGTTGATTTGCAACTAAATGTGTCAATAGTGCATAAAATGCATCATTGTAAGGTTTTCCTAAAAATAAATCGTTGCTACGCATCGAGTAGTAACAATTCAACCTATATTTCGGTATTCCTGCTCTATCATAATCTTCCGACGTCATTCCTGCCCACCCCCCACTCATCTTTCCTATATAAAGGTAATTTCTTTCATCCCGAGTGAGTTCCTCCGTCCCGAATTGAATATAATTATGACAAGCCGGTAGTAACGCATCTTCTCTCCTATTGCTGTGATATGGATGCCATGCTGAAATGATTATCCTGCGGCTGTCTGGACTTGTTTTTAAATCGTTTAGAGCAGCGGATAGTTGGTCTACGTAAATGTTGTCTTCCTCAAACGACATATCTGCGCCAAGTTGCCATTTACGAGCAGGAAACCGTCTCCATAATCCACCGTAAGCAAAATTTCCAACACTTCCAAATCTATGTGCAAAGTTTTCGTTTGAAATGATCTGCTTTTCAAACTCCTTTTGTGTAAAAGGCCGGCGGCTTCTTGCTCCGGTATCGACTCCACAAAAAGTTCCACCATCAATGCTTATAGCCATTCCGTTATCTTCATAATACTTGAGATATGATTGATACGGCCACTCCGTCCAGAAAGTCACTCCATTTTGGAGAAGGTAACGAATATTCGTGTCACCTGAGATCATCCAAAGTAGTTCGTGAACAACGCTCTTCCAGTGAATTTTTTTGGTCGTCAATAACGGAAACCCCTCGCTTAAGTCAATGCGGGTCTGTCTCCCCCACACTTTGCGAGTATTTATTCCGGTTCTGTTGGAGGATTTTTTTCCATTTGACAGAACATCAAACAGTAATTTAAAGTAATCTGGCTCGTATTTATTCATATTCTTCTTTTATAATATCCAACAAACTTTGAAGTTCATCTTTGTTGATTCCACCCAGAAGGTATCCCACAATCGGGTATTTCCCCTTTTTGATTTCCACCGTGCCGAAGTGGCAGTCGTAGGAATCGGTTTTTTCCACGAGACTCCATTGATGGCCACCGATATATTCCCAGTTTCTATCTTTCATAAGCTTCTTCGGAAATTTCCTGTGTAATATCCACCGGTTTGATACCAGTGTTATTGTCTCTGACTCGCAAAACAGTATAATATGCCAAGAACTCATCCTTGAACGGTGGAAGAGAATCAATAAGTTCGTGTTTAACGGTATACGCCCGTAAAGGTGTGTTGTTGTAACACAAAAGGTAAATATAGGTTGCTCGTGCCATTATTGTTTCACAAATTTGCTAAATTTTTTATAATTTTCGGAATCTTTTATATAATCAAAACACATCTGATGTTCACAGTCTTTACAAGATACGATTAACCAGTAATTATCGTCAGATGGATCGAAATTTCCTGTACTTGCGTCATAACACGCTTTGACATTTTCATGTGGACACGTAGATTGAAGCATCCGAAGTTGTTCGTTATATTTTTTTATCTTTTTTAAAACAGATTCGACTTTTTTGTTCATAGTGTTGGGTTCACGTCTCGATTAAGTTGCACTATAAATGCAACGTCGGCGGTATAAGCTGCTTTAGATAGGGGATCTATGAAAAGTAGATAAGGAATATTAAGTTCCCATCCCGCGTCTGACAAGTATCTGTTGATGTAATCGACCGCATCTTTTCCTGATTGTTTTCTTGACAACTGATTATGATTCATATATCGATTCCTCAATTTTATCCCACCGCTCTCGTTCTTTTTTTAATAAGGATAACTCCACCCCCATGTGACCGGCAGCTACGGCTATTTGAGATTCTATCTTTTCAAGTTTTTCAGAAAAACCTAAATTGAATCTTTCCTCAGATTTTTCCATTCTTTCTTTCATTTCAACCAATCTGTCAAATTCGGCCAACCAAAATCCCGATGACGAATTTAACAAGGAATCGGAATCCAACTGACACTCCAACATCCTTCTTGTTTTATTAGTAAGTTTTTTCATCACTATTCTGTAAAATATTCTCTTACAGTATTTTCGAGGATTTTCCTCAACTGAGGTGGGATGTTGTATTTTTGAGAATTTATCTCGATGGATTTTCTTATATTACCATCTTTATTTCTTTCCGTCGCCGCCTTCCAGTCAGCTAGCATTTCCAATACATCTATCAAAGTCATGTCTTCTACACCGTTCGGCCAATGTTCTGGGTGGTGACGGTTTTTTGAATAATGGTGAGTTATTGCGGGCCGAACTTCATCCAAAAGTTTTTTATATTCATCACTGCCGTAAACGGTTTCCCCTAACTTATGTGTATTAGCTGCAAAAATTCCCAACTCTGGTTCTTCAAACTTGGAATTATCGTGATTTTCTCCCCGACTTATAAGATCCGTAACAAATAGATTGATATTTTTTTGAACAGTTCTTACGTGTTTGTGGGTTTCGGCTAAACAATGACTAACTTCATGCGTTTCCATATCACCTACTATATTTCACGACTTTGTGTCCGTCAAATTCTTTTACAAATGACTGGTTGGGAAGAAGGTGTTCAAACGGTGGCATAAATGTGTCCCCTTTATATTCACCTGAAATGTGTGTGATGTAGAACTCTGTGATTCTAGGTAAGAATAATTCGTAAATTTTAGCACCGCCACAGATTATAACATCTTCCGGTGCTTCATCAGCAACAATTTTTCCACAACTTACCACAAACCAATCTTCAATCGTGGTGTCTGCTTTCATCCAACTTTCCGTATTGGATGCTACTATAATATGTCTCTTCGGAAGATATCCCCGACCAAACGAATCGTAGGTTTTTCTTCCAACCAGAATGGTTTTATCCATAGTGATTGATTTAAACCATTTGAAATCTTCTTTTATTGATGGCCACGGAAGTTTTCCGTTTAACCCCAATACTCTCCCCTCCGACATGGCTGCAACAGCAATCATTCGAGAGGAACCATTCTCTTAGAAACACCGTTTGTTCCGTAAGCGTAGTTGAGTGTGCTTGCTTCGGATTCGGTGAGAGAATACACCAAAGTATCAATCCGTTCACCTGTGGAAACATCCACGAGTTTATATTTTATGTATGTTTTTTCCATATTATGTTGTTTTGATTGTCATCACCCTATATACCGATTCAAATCCGTTGGTATCGGAAATCTTAATGACCAAATCTTTTTCCGTAGAAAAATAGTGACTTACAAACTTAAATTTAGACGATTTTTCTTTGAAAGATTTTTCAAGAGATTTCTGCAAGAACTCCGTGAATTCTGCTTCGGTGAGTTCGGTTTTCTTTACAGAGGTTGTTTTGGTTGCATATTTAACCTTGACATTCTCGATGAAATCGTCAACTTTTTTATCGTTATGAAATATTCTGTCTCTCAGAAATGAAACTAAAGACGGATAACTTTCTACTTGAGAAATCAATCCCAATGCGGGATCTTTGGAAATATTTTCTGCAAGTTCAATTTGAATTTTTTCTACAAGTGTTTTTAGTTCCATGATTCTATGATATTAGGGTTTTCCGATATGTCAATTTAGTAATTATAGTTCAATCCCACAAATTTTGAAAGTATTTTCCAAATAACTCAAAACCCGCTTGGACTCTACGTTCGTGATCAGTAACCGGCGACCAATCCACGTTTCTTTCATCCGCCCTCTTAAAAGTTATTCCTTTATCTGATACCTCCGTGACAACTTGTCTATCATCCCAGTTTGGAGGATAAATCGGGTCTACATCTTTGTCAAAATTTTCCATTGACCAAATAATTTTATCCAGAATCGATTCCCACTTTTCATGCGGCGTAGGTTTCGGTTCAATTGAACCCATGAAACTAAAAAAATATTGGTTGGTAGAGTTTTGGTCGTCGGCTTCATCCATGAAATTGATAGGATGGCCATTTAGATTATTTCTTAGTTGTTTTAGTCTTGGTAACGACCACTTTGCACAATGGCTGTAAAAATCAAAAGATTCTTCGGAAGGGAATCCGTCTCTCAACCGCTGTCCTTGTTTTCTTAGCCAGTATGATAAATCATTCCAATACCAACGAGGACTCCATAAAATTCTTTCCCACCATGTCGGAGGAGTGAAATCAAATCCCCAGCTCGAAACATAATCACCAACTTTAAGTTCTTTTCTATTAGCCATATCTTTATTTATACTACACGTTTTCTTCTAAGTCAATTCCGTTCTCATAAAAAGAAAATTCACAACACGGATATTCCCTTCCAAGTTCATCTACATGACACCAGACCATTCCATTCTCTATCCATTTAAATTTCTTTTTCGGAGGATTCATACCGAGGTTTAATCCGTCATATGTCGCCAGTGGATTTTCCGGTGTAAGTTCACGGTTACACGAACAACCACGAGGAACACACGTCTCACAATAATCCCCTTTAGATGGCATATACGACCAAACCGCCATTTCTACTTTACATTCGTCACATAACTTTTTCATATCATTTAACATCGTTCATGTGTAAAATTACATCATCCACATCATCTGAACCGTTGAATAGAAAATCCCAGACAAATCCTTCATTGTCCT
>Ga0214923_10001490_pt1 | contig 33181 bp, 21 predicted proteins | sample LL1510_MetaG_FD_177993 | JGI IMG/M metagenome (GOLD analysis project Ga0214923, IMG submission 177993) | Freshwater microbial communities from Lake Lanier, Atlanta, Georgia, United States - LL-1510 | ecosystem: Environmental > Aquatic > Freshwater > Lake | place: USA: Georgia | collected...
AGGGGGTGGTGGCGGCTCGGGCGTGGGTGGCGGCTCGGGCGTGGGTGGCACGGCCGCAGCAATGAGCAGCGACGAGGTCGTGTCGAGGCGAATGGCGTTGACGCCGCCGCTCCCGTCGCGCTCGCCCAGGCTGCTGCCGGCGCCGCCTGCGGCGGTTGAGCCGGTCGCATTGCCCGCCGTGCCCGCCGTGCCGGGCAGCGTCGTCCCCCGGACGGTCAGGGGGATCGCGAGGGTGCTGCCGGGGGCCAGGTCGCCGGCCAGGTCGAGTTGGTAGACGACGCTGATGATGCCCCCCGGCGGCACGGCATCGATCACGAGGTCGAGCCGGCTCCCGGTCGAGGTGTCACGAAACCCGGCGGGAGCCTGCCCGGCGAGCACCCGGATAGTCCCCGGCACGATCGTGGCCCCGGCCGGCAGGTCCCCTTGGACCTGCACGTCGTGCAGGGCCGCCCGCGACGGGCCGCCGGCCGCCCCAAACGCGACGCGTTGACCGACGCGTCCTCCACGCGGGAAGGGCCCCGCCGCGGTCAGTTCGCCTCCCGCCGCCACGGTCCGGCTGGTGAGCCACGCCAGTGAGCCCTCGGCCACCGTGACCACATCCGTGGCCGTGGCCAGCAGCGGGAAACCATCGATGATCAGCCGCGCCCGGCTGACGAGGTCCGTTCCCCGGTCGTCGTGCACCGCGTTCCCGACGCCGTTCGTCACGAGGGCGTTGAACTCGAGCACGATGAACTCGTCGTTCGCGTCGGCGTCGCCGTTGGCCAGCACGCCGAAGTCGAAGATCACGTCGCCACCGTCGCCGAATCCACCGGGATCGGCGAGGATCGCGGCCGCGGGTAGCGGCCTCGTGGGAACGACGCCGGAGGCTGTGCCGCCGCCGACATGCGTGCCCGGGGACGGCGGCAGGCGGCTGGCCGAGAGCCGACCGTCGCTCACGAGCGCCACCCGCGCCGAACCGTCGGCGACGAACGCGAGGCCGGGCGGGAGCTCGACCCGCAAGCGGGCCGAGGCCATCGAGATGTCTCCCTCGGGCACCAGGGACACGACCCGCTGGCGGACGACCTCGCCGATGGTCGCCCGCCCGGCGCCGGTCGATTCGCTCGTGGCCGTCACGTCGAGCGTGAGGCCGAAGTCGGCGGCCCGGAAGTCGGCCAGCGCGACGATCCGCGAGCCGTCGACACCGCCGGCCCCCGTCCGTTCTCGGGCGGCGGGGTCGGCCGCCCGCGTGCCGGGGTCTCCCGGCAGGCTCGTCCAAGTGACCGTGGCGGCACTGCGCGTCGTGTTGCCGGGCAGGATGGTGTTGGAGACCGTCCCGGAAATCGTGGCCGTGATCCGCCGGCTGGCGTCGCCCCCCACGTCGAAGCCGGCGCGGGTCTGGAGCGTCCACCCCGCACCGTCACTCCCGACCAGTTCGAACGCCGCGGCGGTGACGAGGCTGGCGGTATCCGTGACCACGAAGGTCGGCGCCGACACGAGCGACCCGGCGGCCGCCGTCGGCAGAGGCCAGGAGACGGCCACCTCGTGGGCGGTGGGTGATCCGGCGACGCCTCCCAGCGTCAGTTCGTAGGTCACTTCGTCGCCGACCGAGCCGGCGGTCGCCCCGCCGGCGATCCGAACGGCGGCGGCGACGTCGAGTCGGGGCTCGAGGATACGGAGCGGCGCGGAGACGGCGAGCACCGGGTCGACGCGGCCGGCCGCGGTGAACCGGGCGGTGGACGAACTCGTGGCCGAGTCGCGGGCCGCGGCCACGTTGCGGACGATCGACCGATACGTGAAGGTGATCGTCTCGGTCGTCGTTGGGTCGACGTCGGCGTTCACGATCGTGCCCAGGGCGAACGACAGGCTGCGGCCGTCCGCCGCCAGGACGGGCGTGAGGCTGCCCGACACGGTCACCAGCGGCGACGACGTCTCCGCCCGCAGGAAGCCGACGTAGGCCAGCGCGTCGGCGAACGCTTCGCGGAGGACCGAGTCGCGGAGGGTGCCGGCCGCCAGCCCGAGCGTGAGCGTGTGCGTCACCAGTTCGCCGACGACCGCCGCGTCGGCGGCATTGCCTAGGGCATCGATTTCGGTGGCCGCCAGGTCCGACCGCAGCGTCACGCCGGGGTCGGCGGCGAGGAGCTGCCTGGCTTCGAGCCGCTCCGGTCGCGGAGTGGTGTGGCGGCACGGACGTCGTAGGCGCGACGCGAGCGGACGGGGGGAGCGGCGAATGTTCACGAATGGTCCGGCGGCGGGCGAGAAAATCGCAAACTCTACGCCTCTTGCCTAACCCACCATCTTCGGCGGGTCAAACAACGGGCCTTGAGCGGGACTTTTTCCCCGGACTTTCGACAGCGGCGGCCCCTCGCCCGCGCTGGAATGTTCAGGCCGCCCCGAGGATCGTGCGGCGGGCAACGCTCCACCAGCCCGGTCGGGAGAGGGTGTGGTAGGGGGAGTCGGCCGGCAGCACGACGGCCAGATGTTCGTGGGCCCGCTTCAGGTTGTGGTAGGGCATCGACGGGAACAGGTGGTGGAGGGCGTGGTAGCGGATCGAGAACGGGAACAAGAGCAACGTCAGCGGATCGTTGGTGGTGAAGTTGCAGGAGTCGAGAATGTGGGCGTCCATGTCGACCCGGCTGCCGTCGCCCTCGAAGTGGTGGTCGGCGAGTTGCCGCAACTGATTGAGCAGCACCGTCGCGACCGCCAGCGTGTAGAGCAGCGGGATCCTGGTCCAGGGATTCAGGCCGGCGAACACGAGCGCCGGGATCAACGCCGCCCGCAGGAAGCAGGGGATCTCGACGGCCAGGATCGCCCGCCGGTCGGCCGGCGTCAACTTCCGCTCGTAGCGGCGATTGAGCGTCAGCGACGAGGCCTTGCGGAGGGTCCACTCGCGAACGGCCGGATGCACGAACGTCAGCGGCACCAGCAGAAAACGCAGGAATACGAGCCCCGGAAAGGCCAGGACGTGGACCACGTAGCCCGCGATGCTCGCGAGGTTGCCTCCCTCCATCACGTTGGCGACGTATTCCGGATCCTCGGGCGTGCCGTAGAGCCGCTGGCTGTGGTGGTCGCGATGGTGGCGGGTGAAGAACGGGCTGGGGGTGAGGGTCATCACGCCGCCGAGCAGGTTCCAGGCCGCCTTGAAGACGGGCATCTCGTGGGCTCCGAGGTGGCAGACCTCGTGGATCAGGGAGCCCATCCGATAGAGCCAGAAGGCGCCGATCGGAAAGGCGATCAGCTGCGGCCACGATCCCATGGGGGCGGTCAGGTAGATTCCGGCGGCCAGATAGGCCGCCGTGATGCTGACCAGGAAGTCGAGCCAATACCGCCAGGGGGAGACCCGGAAGAAATCGGTGTCGGCGTCGCGGACGGCCCGCCGCACCTCGCTGATCCAGGGCACGCCCCCGTCCTCGGAGAGCGCGGCCGGTTCGATCAGGGGCAGGGTGCCCGGAGGTGGCGGCATGGCTGACTCGCTTCCTTGCAAAGGTGAGCGGAGATTCCAGCAGAACGAGCCGCCGTGTGCCAGTCCGGTTCCGCCCGAGCGGAATCAGCGCGGCTTGAGCGTGCCGAGCCAGGCGACGAGGTCGACCAGTTCCTGCTCGCTGAGCACCGTCGCCAGGTCGGCCGGCATCAGCGAGACGGGCTGGCGAACCAGTTCCTCGACATCGCCCGTGGCGAGCGACACATCCACCCCGTCGGCCCCGCGGATCACGACGCCGTCGTCGGTCTTCGAGATCAGGAGGCCCGAGAACGAGCGGCCATCCTCGGTGATCGCCGTCCACGTCTCGTAGTTGTGACTGATGGCGGCCGATGGGGCGAGGATCGATTCGTAGAACGCCTGCGGCGAGAGCTTGGCGCCGATGCCCGAGAGCTCGGGTCCCACCGCCTTGCCCTCCCCGTTGACCACGTGGCACTTGGCGCACGTCCCCGCGCCGGCGAACACCGCCCGGCCGGCCGTCGCGTCGCCCTTGCGCTTCACGAGGTCGGCCACGGGCGGCAGGCTCGATCCGCCGCGGGCCTTCGGCAGGGGCAGCACGTCGGCGGCAGACGTCCGCACGTCGCCCCAGGGGCAGGCCGAGATCGCGGTGGCCGCCGCCTGCACCGCCTGCGCCGGCAGGTCACCGGCTTTCGCCAGCGCCACCACTCGCTCGGCGCCGTGCTTGCTGCGCGTCAGGCCGCGGACGGCGGCCGACCGCCGCTGGGGCGGGGCGGCCTGGTCACGGATCGTCGCTTCCAGGAGCGTCACGGCCGGCTTGTCACCACGGATGCCCAGCACCTCGAGCAGCCGCGCCGCGGGCTCGTCGTCTCCGGTGATCGTCGCCGACACCACGTCGGCGCCGCCGAGTTCCATGGCGGCCGCCGCCGCGTTGGCGGCCAGGGCGTCGTCGGTGCCGCTCGTGGCGGCGAGTTTCACGAGCGTTGCCGCCTGGTCCTCGAGCCGAAACCTGCGGGCCAGCTCGACGAAGGCCGGCGTGCCGGCCACGCGGGCCGCCGCCTCTGAAACCCGCCGGGCGACTGCCGGGTCGGCCATGGCGTCTCCATCGAGCCGGAGCACGAGCTCCGGCAGCACCACGGCCGCCCGCTCCTCGTCGAACGCGGCCCGGGCCACGAGATCGCGGACGGCCGCCGCCACGGCGGCTTTGTCCTGGAAGTCGAGCGCCCGCAGGCAGGCCAGCGACTCGTTGGTGGTGGTCGAGGGATCGCCGATGATCGCGCAGAGCAGCTTCGGCGTGGCGGCCGCCCGGCTTCGCCACACGATCTCGCGGCCCGCCGGCGAGTTCCAGCCGGCTCCCGCGGTCGCGAGCCACGCGGCGAGCCGCGTGTCCCACTGGCTCGCGCCGGCGAGGCCCGCCGCGCCGTCGGCCCCGATCCCGAGCGCCTCGAGTTCCCACCGGTCGCCGGTCGCGTGCCGGGCGGCCAGCGCCGCCCAGGCCCGGTCGGCCCGCTCGCCTGCGACACCCCTGAGCGCGATCGCCGCCTCGCGGCGGACGGCGGCCGACGGGTCGGCGGCGAACTTCTCGACCAGGCCGAGCACGTCGCCCTCGACGCGGCGGCAGAGCCGCACCGCCACGATCCGCAGGTTCTCGTCGGCATCGCCCGCAAGCCTGGCGATCCACGCGTCGGCCCGGCCGGGCAGCATCCCGGCCGCCCAGGCGAGGCGGGCCCTGAGCCGGGGATCAGTCGCCTTCACGAAAGCCTCCTCGAGCGCCGGGGCCGCGGCCTCGGGCTGGGTCGCCAGCCGCTCGAGCGCCGTCGCCCGGGCGCAGAGGTTCGGGCTCGCGAGCGCCGCCACGCAACCGGCCACCGAGGCGAAGTCGTATGTCGGCACGCTCCACTTCGAAGCCGGGGGCGCGATCCGGTAGATCCGGCCCTTCTCGACGTCGCCCATGCCGTGGCCGCCCACGCCGGGGTCGTACCAGTCGGCCACGACGAGCGACCCGTCGGGCGCCACGCAGACGTCGCTCGGCCGAAACCAGCGATCGGCCACCCCGTCGGCCACCGGTTCGATCCGCGACTCGTAGCCCGCGCCGCGGGCAGCGATCGGGTAGGCCCGCACCACGTTCGGCCCGGCATCGCAGTGAACGAGCGCCCCACGAAACCGCTCGGGCAACAGCGCGCCCTCGTAGACGCAGATCCCGGTGGGCGAGCCGCCGCCGGTCTGCAGCAGGTTCGGCACCACGCCGGGGTCGTTCTGATGCCAGTGCCGCAGCGGGATCTCGGGCTCGATGTTCGTACGGCCCGCCTGCCAGCCGGCCCCGCTCCGCTCGTCGACGTAGCCGAAGTTGCCGTATTCCATCACGAAGTTGATCCGCACCCCCTTGTTGCCGTCGTCGTCGTTGTCGCTCTGCCAGAGCGAGCCGAACGAGTCCACGGCCACCTCGTAGTTGTTGCGGAAGTTGTGGCCGAGCACCTCGAAGTCGCTGCCGTCGGGCAGGCAGCGGAAGACCATCCCCTGCCGGTACGGCCTGCCCGAGTCGTTGACCACGTTGCCCAAGCGATCGGTGACGGGCTTGCCGTCGCGGTCGTGCACGGCCCGCCCCGTGTTGCCGAAGTTGAAGTACCAGCGGCCGTCGGGGCCGACCACGAAGGCGTGCACCGAGTGGTCGTGTTGCGGCTGGCCCGTCTTCGTGAACAAGACCTCGCGCCGGTCGGCCTTGAGATCGCCGTCGTCGTCGTGAAACACGAGCACCTCCGGCGCGCACGACACGATCACCCTCCGTCCCTTCCCCTCGCCGATCACGCAGATGCCAAGCGCGCTGTCGACGTCGCGGCCCTGGTGAAACACCGTCTGCCGGTCGGCGACGCCGTCGCCGTCGGTGTCGTCGAGGACGAGGATCCGGTCGCCCTGGGGACGCGTGTCCTTCCGGCCGCGGTAGTTGGTCACCTCGCAGACCCAGACCCGGCCCGCGGCATCGACGTCGATGTCGGCCGGACTCAGGAGCAACGGTTCACCGGCGAACAGCGTCGCCTCCAGGTCGTCGGGCACGGCGAGCGTGGCCGCACCGTCGGCGGGCGGCACGGGGCCCGAGCGGCGGGCGGCCGGCGCGCCGGCGGGCTGCTGCAGATGGATCGCGAACACGACGGTCGAGCCGCCGTTCCGCTGGCCCACGCCCCCCTCGTCGAGGCCGGCCGATCCTGTGAGCCGCACCGCACCCGGCGGCACGTCGAAGACGATCTCGGAGGCGGCGTGCACGCCGATCCCCGTCACGTCTTTGCCGGCGACCCGCAGCGAACCCCCGCCGGCGTTCTTGCCCTTCCTCACCTGCCCCCACTCGGCCCGCGCCTCCCGCCACTCGAGCGTGGCGAGCGGCTGCTCCGAGCCGTCGGCCTTCACGAACCTGGGCGCGATCCAGTCGGCCCAATCGCAGCTGTACCCGTCACCGCCGTCCTCGACCACGAGCCAGACCTGCTTCGCGTCGCCGAGCGGCACGTCGAAGGCGACGGCGTGGCCGGGCGTGTCGCGGTTCACCACCGCGCTTCTCCAGGCTGGCGCCGCGACCGCCGACACCGCCGTCATCACCCAACAGACTGCCGCGGCGACCGGCAAGCGGGTGTGGCCGGCACACAGCCGCACATGGCAGGGACCTGTTCGGGAGGGCATGGGTGACTCCACCGAGGACCGGAGGCGGGCGGCCTCGACGGCCACCCTGACCGCCCCATGATAGTTTCTCCCGGCGTCGCGGTCAGTGCGCCGCGGTGGTCCGCCGGGCCTCGAGCGCCTCGTGGTCGGGCTCGGCGTGGGGGATGAGTTCGGGGATCGTGCCCCCGGCCAGCATCCCGACGATCGAGGCCGCCAGGCCGTAGAGCTGCGGCGGGATCTGCCGCCAGATCGCCGGACTCGCCTCGTCGAAGGCCGTCTCCGCCCATAGCCAGACGGGCACCGCCAGGAGGATGGAGCAGAGCGCCGCCTGCGTGCTGGCACACTTCCAGTAGATGCCGAACACGAGCGGCACGAAGGCCACCACCAGGCTCACCTTGTAGCCGCTCTCGACCATCTCGTACATCGTGCTTTCGGAGTTGCATGCGATCAGCGTGGCGGTCACGGAGACGCCCACCAGCATCAGGCGGACCGTCCACAGCATGGTGCGATCGTCGAAGTGCTTGACGAAGGGCTGCAGCACGTTCTCGGTCAGCACGCTCGCCGGCGCGAGCAGCGTGCCGCTGGCGGTCGAGAGGATCGCCGAGAGCACCGCCCCGAAGAACAGGAGCTGGCACCAGACCGGGGTGGCGTCGAGCACGAGCGTGGGCAGGATCTTCTGCACCTCGCGGGCGTCCTCGGCGGCGAACTGCGCGTGGTACGCGGGGTCGATCACCGTCGCCGAGTAGGCGATGAACATCGGCACGAAGGCGAACCCGAAGTAGAAGAGGCCCCCTCCCAGCGTTCCCCAGAACGCCGTCCGCTCGTCCCGGGCGCTGGTCACCCGCTGAAACACGTCCTGCTGGGGGAGCGAGCCCAGGGCCATGGTGAGGAACTCGCCGACAAACGCCAGCCAGGCCGCCGTGGTGACGTGCGGCAGGAGCGTGAGCTTGCCCTCGCTTCGGGCGGCGTCGATCACCGCCCCCAGCCCGCCGGCCCGGTCGGCCAGCAGCCACGCCACCAGGATCAAGCCCACCACGATCGCCACCGTCTGCACCACGTCGGTCAGGGCCACCGACCACATCCCGCCGAACAGCGTGTAGACCGTCACGATCACCGCCCCGATCACGATCGCCTCGTTGAGGGAGAGGCCGGGGAACAGCACGCTGATCACCAGCCCCAGCGCCGACAGCTGGGCGCTGGTCCAGCCGAAGTACGACGCCGCGATGCCCAGCGAGCAGAGGATCTCCACCCCCTTCCCGTACCGCTTGTGGTAGTAGTCGCCGATCGTCAGGAGCTCCATGCGGTAGAAGGTGCGGGCGAAGAAAAAGGCCACCAGCACGAGGCACATCGAGGCGCCGAACGGGTCGCCCGAGACGAAGCCCAGGCCCTTGTCCGCGAACTTCGCCGAGACCGAGAGCACCGTCTCGGCCCCGAACCAGGTGGCGAACACGCAGGCGAAGTTCATGAACAGCGGCAGCGACCGCCCCGCCACCAGGAAGTCTTTCGATTCCTTGACCCGCAGCGACGCGATCAGGCCGATCGCCACCGTCGCCGCGATGTACAGCAGCACGCCGAAGATCAGCATCCGTGACTCGCGGTTCGGGCCCCTGCGGACGAAGACCGGCGGCCGCCGCTGCCGTGCGCAGGAGGATAGGACGGGCGAGCGGCCGGCCGCAACGGGGCGCCGACCGGCAACGCGACCGGCCGGCCCGTTCCCCCGACCTCAGACCTGCGGGATCTCGTAGCCTGCCCGCGGCTTCCGAGCCGTCATGGCCTGCGCCTGGTCGTCGCCGGTGATCACCTCCGCCGCCGGATCCCAGGTGAGCGACCGGCCCAGCCGGGCGGCGATCGCCGTCAGGTGGCAGGTGTTCATCGTGATCAGGTGGCTGAACACGTCGGAGACCGGCAGGCCGCCGTCGCGGATGCAGCGGAAAAAGTTCTCCTTGTGCCCCTCGAAGGGCTTGCCCCGGTAGAGGGCCACGAGGTCGTCGGGCGTGAACTGGTCCTTGTCCCAGTTCTCCTCGATCGGCTGGCCGGTGATCTTGCCGCGGTTCACGAACAGCTTGCCCTTCTCGCCCTCGAACAGGATCCCGTTGTCGCCCCGGCTGGTCACCGTCATTTCCACGCCGCTGGGGAAGGTGCAGAGGATCGCGAAGTCATGGGAGGTGTTGAAGGAGTCGTCCCGCTCCGGGTAGCCGTCCTTGAACGGCACCGGGTGCTTGGCGTCGGTGCCGTCGATCTTGACCGGCCCCTTGCCCTTGGCGTCCTCGCGGAGCGCCCACTGGGCGATGTCCACGTGGTGGGCGCCCCAGTCGGTGAACTTGCCGCCGGAATACTCGTACCACCAGCGGAAATCGCCGTGGCACCGCTTCTGGCGGTAGTCCACCTTCGGCGCCTGGCCGAGCCACATGTCCCAGTCGAGTTCCTTCGGCACCTCGGCCACCGGGAACGGGCCGCCCGTGGGGCTGCCGTTGATCCCGACGGTCACCTTCTTGATCGGCCCCAAGAGCCCCTTGTGCACCAGGTTCACCGCCCGCAGGAAGCGGTCCTTGTCGCTCCGCTGCTGGGTGCCGATGAAAAACTGCAGCTTCGGATTCTTCTCGCAGGCGGCCCGGATCAGCTTGTTCTCTTCGATCGTGAGCGTGAGCGGCTTCTGGCAGAACACGTGCTTGCCGGCCTGGAGCGCCTCGATCGCGATCTTCACGTGCCAGTGGTCGGGCGTGACGATGCTGACCACGTCGATGTCGGGCCGCTCGAGGACCTTCCGGTAGTCGGTGCACACCTCGGCCTTGCCCTTGCCGATGTTCTGGTCGTCGCGGGCCCGTTCGGCGTGCTTGCGATCGACGTCGCAGACGGCCACGATGTCGCCGAACCGGGCGTGGGCCCGGGCGTCGCCGGTGCCCATGCCGCCCAGGCCGATGCAGCCGATCAGCGGCCGGTCGGTGGCCGCCTGATTGGCGAAGGCGGGCTGGGTCCACGCGAAGGAGGGCACTCCGCCGGCCACGGCCCCGGCCGCTGCCGAAGTGCCGAGGAACGTTCGTCGCGAGGTCGTGTTGCGGGCCGCCATGAGATTTGCCCCGGGAGGAGATGAGCGGAAAACATGCGAACGTGCCGCTGAAGCGACTCGATTGGCTCGGAGTTTACCTCCCAGCGCTGCCGTTGAAAAATCCTGCCGCGGCAATCCTGTTCGGCACGGGAATGCCGTCCACGAGAAGCCCCCGGCGCAAGCCGGGGGACTGTGACGTCGCCTACTGCCTGACGAGCCATGCTAAGCAGGCTGGCCGACCTCGGGCGGCATGGACACCGGGCCGGCCCAACGACCCGCCGTCCCCGGACTCGCGCCCGGGGCTTGTATGCAATCACAGTTGTCTGTCAGTCGAACCGCGCAGTGCCGCGTGGAGGATCTCGGCCGGATGGAGCGCCTGGCGACCGGTGCCGTCGAGGATCTGGTGGCGGCAGCTCGTGCCCGGGGCGGCGAGGATCGTGTCGGCCGCCGCCGCCCGCACCGCGGGAAAGAGCACGAGCTCGCCGATCTGCATCGAGACCTCGAAGTGCTCCCGCTCGTAGCCGAACGAGCCCGCCATCCCACAGCAGCCGCTCGGGATCGCCTCCACGGCGTAGTTTCGCGGCAGCGACAGGATCGCGACGGTGGGATCCATCGACGACAGGGCCTTCTGATGGCAGTGGCCGTGGACGAGCACCCGCCGGGAGTCGGCGGTGAAGGCGTCGGGGCCGATCCGGCCGGCGGCCGCCGCGCGGGCCAGGAACTCGTCCAACAACAGCACGCCCTCGGCAAGCTGCTTCGCCCTCGCCGCGAGCGGCAGCGGCACGAGGTCGGGATACTCGTCGCGAAACGACAGGATCGCCGAAGGCTCCACGCCCACGAGCGGCTCGCCGGCCGAGACCACTCCCGCCAGCAGCTCGACGTTGCGGGCCGCGAGGTCGCGGGCCTCGCGCACGAGCCCCTTCGAGAACTGGGCCCGGCCGCTGTCGACGTGCTCCGGGATCACCACCTCCCAGCCGAGCCGCTCGAGCAGTTCCACCGCCTGGATGCCGATCCCGGCGTCGAGCGTGTCGGTGAACTCGTCGGCGAAGAAGTGGACGCGTCCCAGCCGGCCCGAGCCGGCGGTGCCGCCCCGCCGCCGCCACCACCGCCTGAGCGTCGTGCCGGGCAGTCGCGGCAGGGATCGTGCCGGTGCAAAGCCGAGGCTCCGCTTGACGAGCGTCGAGAGGCCCGGCGCCGACACGGCGAGGTTGTAGGCCCAGGGGGCGACCGCGGCCCGCCGGAGCAGCGCCGCCGCGCCCGCGACGAGCCGGCTCCGCCAGGGCACGCCGCGGGCGTCGTGGCGGTGCTGCTCCCACTCGGCCTTGAGCCGGGCCATGTCCACGTTCGAGGGGCACTCGCTCTTGCAGGCCTTGCAGGAGAGGCAGAGATCCATCACGGCCGCGAGCTCCGGCCGCGTCCAGGGGTCGGCCGCCGCCGGATCGGCGAGCGCCTGGCGGAGCACGTTGGCCCGGGCCCGGGTCGTGTGGTCCTCGTCGCGGGTGGCCATGTAGCTCGGGCACATCGTGCCCCCGGCCGCCGCGGGCTTGCGGCACTGGCCCACGCCGGTGCACTTCTCCGCGGCCCGGAGGATGCCGCCGGCCTCGGTGAAGCGAAACAGCGTCTCGTGCCGCGGCTCGACCGCGCCCGGGAGGATCCGCAACTGCGTATCCATCGGCGGAGCGTCGACGATCTTGCCCGGATTGAAGATCCCTTCCGGATCGAAGGCCCGCTTCACCCGGCGAAAGAGTTCGTAGCACTCGTCGCCCACCATGGCGCGCACAAACTCGCCCCGCAGCCGGCCGTCGCCATGCTCGCCGGAGAGACTGCCGCGATACTTCTTCACGAGCGCGGCCACGTCGGTGGCCACCGACCGGAACATCGCGAGCCCCGCCGGTGAACGCAGGTCGAACAGCGGCCGCAGGTGCAGTTCGCCCGCGCCGGCGTGGGCGTAGTGCACGCAGTCGATGCCGTACTTCTCCGCGAGCAAGCGGTCGAACTCGGCGATGTAAGCCGGCAGATCGGCGACCGCGACGGCCGTGTCTTCGACGATCTCTCTGGGCTTCGCGTCGCCGGGCAGGTTGTTGATCAGCCCCTGCCCGGCCCGGCGGAGTTCCCAGACCTTCTGGGCGTCGGCCCCGGCGAGCAGCGGATAGGCATGGCCGAGGCCTGCCCGCCGCAGTTCGGCCTCGAGGCCGCGGAGCCGCGCGGCGAGCACGGTCTCGTCGGCATGCCGCATCTCGACCACGAGCACCGCCCCCGGCTCGCCCACCACGAACGAGCGGTTCCGCGCCTGCTCGAGGTTGTCCTTCGTGCAGGCGAGGATCTTGTCGTCGATCAGCTCGCAGGCGGTGGCCCGTGCCGCGGGATCGCGGTCGGGCCGCATCACGACGAGCGTGGCCCGCAGCGCCTCCTCCACGCTGCCGCAGTGGACGCAGAGCAGCGCTCCCGGCGGCGGCAGCGGGATCAGATTCAGCTCATACTCCACGCCGCAGCAGAGCGTGCCCTCCGAGCCGGCCAGGAGCGTGGAGAAGTTGAAGGGCCGGTCGCTCGCGGGATCGAGGGCCGCGGCATCCATCAGGGCGTCGAGCGCGTAGCCCGTGTTGCGGCGGGTCACCTCGGGCCGGGGGAAGGCCGCGCGGATCGTCGCCCGCGTGGCCGGGTCGCCGAGCATCTCTTTCGCCATCCGGTAGAGCCGGGTCTCGAGCGAGTCGGGCCCCGCACACTTCGCCGCGAACTCGCCCGGCGCGAGCGGCCCGAAGGCGGCCTCGCTGCCGTCGGCGAGAAACCCCCGCACCCGCACGAGATGGTCCCGCGTCGTGCCCCAGGCGATGGAGTTCGAGCCGCAGGAGTTGTTTCCCACCATCCCGCCGATCATCGCCCAGTCGGCCGTCGAGGTCTCGGGCGCGAAGCACAGGCCGTGCGGCGCGAGGAACCGGTTCAGGTCGTTGCGGACCACGCCCGGCTGGACCCGCACGCGGCGGCCCGCGACGTCGAGCGCCACGACCCGGTCGAGGTGCCGCCCGGCGTCGACGATGATCCCGCCCCCCACCACCTGCCCGGCGAGCGACGTGCCCGCGGCGCGGGGCACGAGCGGCACGCGGTGGGCGGCGGCGAAGTGGACGAGCTCGCGAACGTCGGCCTCGGTCCGCGGCAACGCCACCGCCAGCGGCCGCTCCTGATACTCCGAGGCGTCGGTCGAGTAAATCGCGCGGGCCACGTCGTCGAGCCGCAGCTCGCCGGCCAGGCGGCTGGCAAGATCACGCAGGGCGGCGGCAGGCACGAGCGGCGGCGTCACGACCTCGTCTTCCTACCACGCCGCGGCCGCTTGACGCACGGGATAGACGCCTGTACACTCATCGGGAGTCAAGCGTGAACCGCCGGACGTCGTCGCCCTCGGCAGTTGCCTCATGAATACCTACCGGATCTACGAAGACCTGCGGTCATCGCTGGGCGACGAGGCGGCCAAGTCGCTCGCCCACACACTCGGGCCGATGTTCGAGGAGTTGGGCAACACGGTCACGAAGGCCGAGTTCCGCTCGCTTGACGCAACCGTCGTCAGACTGGCGGAGGCCCAGGAGCGCACCGAGGAAACGGTGGCCCACCTCGCCGCGGGGCAGGCCGACCTCACGGTCGCCCAGGCCCGCACCGAGGCCAACCTCGCAGCGCTCACCGAGGTGGTGCGATCGCTGGTGGTCGGCGGGGAACGCCAGGCGACGCGACTGGACACCGTGCTTGGGCGGACGTTCGAGATGCAGTTTCGTGACCGACTGACGTCCTACCTCGGCCGCCTGATGCGCCGCGGCAGGCTGCTGCGGAACGACGAGGTGCTGGATGCGGTCGAGCAGGCCGTCGATGCCGGCGAGGCCGACGAGCTGTTGCGGGCCGACGCGATCGCCGCAGGCGTGGTCGACGGTGTCGCCAGCCACGTCGTGGCGGAGGTTTCCGTGACCTGCCACGCCGATGACGTCGACCGGGCCAGGCGGCGGGCCGACATCCTGCGCAAGGCGGGTCTGACCGCGGTCGCGCTGGTGGCGTGCGAGGTCATCTCGCCGGAGCTGCTCGCGTACGCCCGCAGCCGTGAGGTGCGCGTCTGGTGCGACGGCACCATGCTCGATGCGGCCGCCTGAAGCCGCTGGGCCGCAGGCCGGGGATGCCCGGCCGGATCGCGGCCGCTCCCTGGCCCCGGTCTCGTCCCGTCAGGCCGCGACGCCGGGCTGTCGCGCGTGGTGCGGCGTCGCCCGCAGGAGCACGCAGCCCTGCAGCACCTCCGGCCGGCCCGGACTGCCGACCGCCGCGGTCGGGCAGGCGACGACGCCCCGGAGCCGCGGCCAGGTGTGGGCGAGGGCGTGCGGCACCGAGCAGGCGCTCACGTTGCCCGTGCGGGCCACGAGCCCGTTGACCAGTTCGCCGCGGACACCGAGCGAATCGAGCTGCATGCCGGTGAACCGCACGATGCCCGTGCCGGCCTGGTGAGGCACCACGAAGTCGACGTCGGCGGGCACGAGCTGCGCCGCGGCCAGCGACGAGGCCGTGGCGGCCGCCATCGCCCGCGGGGCGAGTTCGGCGATCGCCATCCCGTCGAGCGAGTAGACGAGCCGCTCGGCCGCCTGGTCGCGACCGCCCCGGGCGGCGGGCAGCGGCACGTTGTGGCGGAGCTGAAAGTCGAAGGCGGGGCGGTCGGCCGGCTGCTTCTCGGCCCTGGCGTGGACGATCTCGAAATGCACCGGATGACGGCGGTTGGCCATCGTGGTCACGAGCGTGGCCGAGGCCATGTCGCCGAACAGCCCCGCGGTCTGGCCGCAGCCGTAGTCGGTGATCCGGCTGATCCGCGTCGCGACCACCACGAGCACATACTCGTTGCGCCGCAACGCCAGGCGGGGCGCCCAGCGCCGCTGCACGAGCGCGAGGGCCCGGCTGTAGCCGCAGCAGAACCAGTTGATGCCCACGGCCCGGCAGCCCGGCAGACCCAGCCTGGCGACCAGCACGCGGGCGGCGGCACTCGGCCGTTCGGCGGCGGCGGCGGCGGGGTCGAGATGTCGCAGGGCGATCGAGGGCGGAATGAAGGACGGCGAGACGAACATGATCCCGCGGCAGTCGGCCAGGGAGCAGCCCGTCTGCTTCTGGAGCGTGCGGACGGCCGCCAGCCCCATCGTGACCTCGTCGACCGGCGAGATGCCCCGCGACTCGATGCCGGTGTGGTGGGCGAACTTCCGTGGCATCGCATCGCCGAACCAGGCGTTGTCGAGCCGCCAGGCCGGCTCGTGGATCGCGATCGCGGCGATGCCGAGACGGGGTTCGGGAGGAGCGGCCATGGAGCGGAAGGGTCCGGGGAGCGCGGCCTGGGAGCGAACCGGGGGGGCGGGATTGTGCCGCGGGGGGCCTCCCCGGGCCAGCCGGGTTTTTCCCGGGCGGAACCGTGGTTCCTGCGGCCCGGGCGGACATCTGGCGGGCCCGGCAGGGCCGGGGAGAATAATTGCGGTTCATTGCGCATCGTTCTGGGTCGAGGCGCCGGATGAGGAAGGAGCCGGCGGTGACCGAATCGGGTGGCGGAGATCCTGATCGCCCCGCCTCGGACCGGCCGCGGCTCGACGCCGACCACGTCCACGCGATCTACGAACGATGGCACACCGATGTCCGCCGATTCCTGCTGGCCACCACCGGCGATGCCGAGCTGGCCGAGGAACTGCTCCAGGCCACCTTCGGCCGGCTCGTCGAGGCGGGCCAGGCCGCGCGGCCGGAGAGCATGCGGGGCTGGCTCTTCAAGGTGGCCCACAACGAGCTGCGACTCTGGAAACGCCGCGCCGCGACCCACGCCCGCTGGCTGGGCGGCGCTGCGTCACCGGCCGCGGCCGGGCCGGTGCCCTGGGAAGAGGCGATCCGCGGCGAGGAGCGGGCGGTCGTGCGGCGGGCGTTGGCGGAGCTTCCGCCCGAACAGCGGCAGGTGGTCGAGGCGCGGATCGATCAAGGGAAATCGTTCGCGGTGATCGCGGCCGAGCAGGGGCTGCCCTTGGGAACCGTGCTCACGCGGATGCGGCTGGCGCTCGAAAAACTCAGGCGGGCCCTCGGAGAGGATCGCTGACATGACCGACCAGCAGCGGATCGACGCCGCCAACGCTAGCGCTCCGTCCGAACTGGACTGGCTGGCCGACCGGTTCGTGCTTGGTGAACTCTCGATCGCCGACGAGCAGGTGGTGGTGGACCGGCTCGCCGACGATGACGAACTGGCCGCCGCCGTCGCCCGCTCGAGCCGGATGCTCGCGGCCCTGCGGGCGGCTCCGGCCGCCGCGCGGCCCACGGCGGCGCGAGCTCGGCGTCGGCTCGCGATCGCGATCGCGCTCGGCAGCCTGGCCGCCGCGCTGGCCGTGGTCGCCTGCTGGCCGGCCCTCGCACCCCGCCTCGGGGCACCGGACGGCGGCCCACGGGAAGTCGTGCGGCTCTGGCGGCAGGCCGACGAGGCTGTCTGGGCCGAGGAGGAGCCGCTCGCCGAGGAAGAGACCGGCGACGTCGATACCGTGCCCGACTGGATGCTCGCCGCGGTGGGGCTCGACGCGGCACCCATGCTCGATCCCGGCGTGCAGGAGAACTGATCCGATGAATCGAACCGTGTTCCGAGCCCCGTCGGCCGTCGCGGCTGGTTTCGCCCTCGGGCTGGTGGCGGTTGCGGGCCTGGTCGTGGCGGCCGAACCGATCGCCACCGCGACCTCCGCGGCTCCCGTCAGGGCCGCGGAGCCGGGCCCGGCCGCCGATCCGACGACCGCGGCGGTCGCCTTCGCCGTCGCCCATCACCCCGAACTGGTGCCGCTGCTCGACCGGCTGCGAGAGGATGCGCCGGCCGAGTTCGCCGCCGCCGTCGCCGACCTCGACCGCACGCGGGAGCGGCTCGCCAAGCTTCGCGATCGGCAGCCCGAGCGGCACGAGGCGGCGCTCGCCGAGTGGAAACTCTCGTCGCGGATCCGGCTGTCGCTCGCGCGGCTGGCGACGAATCCCTCCGCGGAGTCCGAGCAGGAACTTCAGCAGCTCGTCCGGCAGCGGGCCGAGGCCAGGCTCGCCCCCCTGCGGGCCGAGCGGGAGCGGATCACCGCCCGCCTCGAGAAGATCACCGCCCAGCTCGAGGCCTTCGACCGCGACCCCGAAGCGGCGGTCGCGGCGGAGTACGACGCCGTGCGGGCCAAGGCCGCCAGGACCGCGCCCCGGCTGAAGCCTCGCTCCCCGAAACCCGCACCCGCCGCGCTCTGAAGCGTCCCGAGGAGACTCCACCGATGCGCCCGACGCCCTGGTTCCTGACGCTGCTCGCGATCCTCCCGACCGCGCTCCGGGCGCCCGCCGCCGAGATCGTGCCGCCGATCGACGCGCGGTTCGCCGCCGAGCTCGCCGCCGTCGCCGCGGAGCCCGCCGGTATCGATCGGAAGCCCGACTTCCGCCGCCACGTGGTGCCGCTGCTCGGTCGGCTGGGCTGCAACGGTCGCGCCTGCCACGGTTCCTTCCAGGGGCAGGGGGGCTTCATGCTGTCGCTGTTCGGCTACGACTTCCAGGCGGACCACGCCAACCTGATGGGTGGCGACGAGCCGCGCACGAATCCGGCCGATCCCGCCTCGAGCCTGATCCTCACGAAGCCGCTCGAGGAGGAGCCCCACGAGGGGGGCAAAAGGTTCGACCGCGGCTCGTGGCAGCATCGCGTGCTGCTCGAGTGGATCGCGCAGGGGGCGGAGCCGGCCGCAGCCGACGACGCCGCGTTCGAGCGGCTCGAGGTGGAGCCGCGGGAGATCCTCGCCACCAAGCCGGGCGAGACCTGGCGGCTCAAGGCCGTCGCGGTCTGGAGCGACGGCACCCGCGAGGACGTCACGCCGCTGTGCCGCTTCCAGTCGAACGACGACCAGGTGGCCATGATCGACGAGACGGGCCTCGTGACCTCGGCCGGCCCGGGCGACACGCACGTCGTGGCCTTCTACGACAACGGCGTCGTGCCCGTGCCCGTGCTCCATCCCGTGTCCGACCGGCTCGGCAGCCGCTATCCCGCCGTGCCCACGCCGATGCGGATCGACGAGCTCGTGGTGGGCAAGCTGCGGAAGCTCGGGATCGTGCCGAGCGACCTCTGCACCGACGCCGAGTTTCTCCGGCGGGTCTCGCTCGATCTCACCGGCACGCTGCCGACCGCCGCCGAGGTGGAGGCCTTCCTGGGCGACGCCCGGCCCGACAAGCGGGAGCGGAAGATCGACGAGCTGCTCGACTCGCCCGGCTATGCCGCCTGGTGGGCCACGAAGTTCTGCGACTGGACGGGCAACAACCTCGACCGGAACCAGAACAACGGCCCCGACACCCGGCCCGTGGCCACCGCCGCCTGGTACGAGTGGCTGCGGAGCCGGATCGCGGCCAACGTGCCCTACGACGAGATCGTGGAGGGCATCGTGCTGGCCCGCAGCCGGCTCGACGACGAGTCGTACGCCGACTACTGCGAGCGGATGAGCGACTACCAGCAGGCCGACTTCGCCAAGGCCTTCGCCGAGCAGCCCTACCTTCCCTACTTTTGGAGCCGGCGGGGCTTCCAGACGCCCCAGGAGCGGGCCCTGGGCTTCGCCTACACCTTCCTCGGCGTGCGGATTCAATGCGCCGAGTGCCACAAGCATCCCTTCGACCAGTGGACGAAGGACGACTTCGCCCGGTTCCAGAACTTCTTCCTCCGGGTCCGCCACGGCGAGATGCCTGCCGCGAAGGACGAGATCACGGCGATGATCGAGAAGCTCGGCGTCGACCCGAAGCTCCGGGGCAACGACCGGGACAAGGCGCTGGTCGCGCTGCTCAAGGAGGGGAGCACCGTGCCCTACCGCGAGACGTTCGTCGTCGCCCCCGCCAAGCCCGCGCCGGCTCGTCCGGCCAAGGGGAAGGAGAAGCCGCGGAAGCCCGAAAAACTCGTCGCCGGCCGCACCGCCACGGTGCTCGGCGGCGATGAGCACCGCATCGACGCGCTCGAGGATCCCCGCGAGGTGCTGATGGACTGGATGCGGGACGAGGAGAATCCCTACTTCACCCGGGCGATCGTCAACCGGGTCTGGGCGGCGTACTTCAACGTCGGCATCGTCGAACCGCCCGACGATCTCAGCCTCGCCAACCCGCCCAGCAACGAGCCGCTCCTCGAGCACCTCGCCGCCGAGTTTCGCCGCCACGACTTCGACCTCAAGTGGCTGCATCGGGAGATCGTGACCAGCCGCACCTACCAGGCGGGCTGGCGGACCAACGACACCAACCGGCTCGACGAGCGGAACTTCTCCCGGGCGGTGCCGCGGCGGATCCCCGCCGAGGTGACCCTCGACGCGATCCGGATGGCCACCGCCGCCGACGTCGACGCCTGCACGATGGCCGCCTCCTCGGGCGGCCGGGCCGTGGCCGACGCGTCCGCGGTCGGCTGGGGCCAGTCGGGCAAGTACGCGCTCGCCGTCTTCGGCCGCTCCACCCGCGAGAGCAACTGCGACTGCGACCGCTCGCTGGAGCCGAGCCTGCTGCAGACCGTGTTCCTGCAGAACGACCGCGACATGCTCGCCCAGATCGACCGCCGGGGGGGCTGGGTCGAGGCGGTGTCGCGGCCTTTCGAGGCGGCCACGGTGGAGGCCACCCGGGCGGCCGTCGGCAAGGCCCGCAACGCCGAGCGGCTCGCGCTCCAGGCGGAGCAACGGCTCCAGAAGCTCTTGGCTCGCGGCGCGAGCGACAAGGCCATCGCCGCGGCCGAGGCGGCCCTGGCTGCGGCCCGCCGCAACGCCCCCGGCGACCAACCGCCCGCGGTGTCGCCGGCCGCGTCGCCCGCCGCCGAGCCGGCGCCCGCCGACGTGGCCCGGATCGTGCGGCAGGCCTACCTGCGCACGCTCTCGCGGCCCCCGTCAGAGGCCGAGGCGTCGCGGGCGGCCTCCTACTTCAGCGAGACGGCGAGCGTCCGCGAGGCGGCCCGCGACCTGCTCTGGGCCCTGCTCAACACCAAGGAGTTCGTCGTCAACCACTGAGGTTTTTGAAAATTCCTAGGTCGGAGGGGTAGCCCATGCCAATCGAGCGGCGTAGGAAACCGAGCGCAGCCGGGAAGGCGAAGCGAGGTTTCCTCCGAGCGACCGAAGGGCAGGATGCCCAAAGGGAGCGTCCGGCGAGATGGCATGGGCTACCCCGGACCACCACTGAGGTTCGCAGTTTCCATTCCGAAAGGACGGCACATCATGACGATCCACAAGACCTGTAACGGCGTGCGGCGGCGCGACGTGCTGCGGGTGGGGGCCCTCGGCGGCTCCGCGCTGACGCTCGCCAACTACCTGGGCTGGGCCCGGGCCGAGTCGGCGACCGGCGCGCCCGCCAAGGCGGCGATCTTCGTCAACCTCGGCGGCGGGCCGACCCACCTCGACACCTTCGACCTCAAGCCCGACGCCCCGGCCGAGTTCCGCGGCGAGTTCAAGCCGATCGCCACCAACGTCCCGGGCATCCAGATTTCCGAGCACCTTCCCAAGCTCGCGGCCTGTGCCGACCGCTACGCGATCCTCCGCGGCGTGTCGCACACGCTCGCCGCCCACGAGCTCGGCAGCAGCTACGTGCACACGGGCAACCGCCCGATCGCCTCGCTGCAGTTTCCCGCCTTCGGGTCGGTGGCGGCCCGGGAGCTGGCCGGCCCCGCCGAACTGCCCTGCTATGTCGCCGTCCCGACCAGCCGTCAGGGGGCGGGCTACCTCGGCGTCCGCTACGCGGCCTTCGGCACCAACGCCACCCCGAAGGCCGGTCAGCCCTTCACCGTCCGCGGCGTGGCGCTCGACGGCACGCTGACGGTGGCCCAGGTGGACCGGCGGCAGGCCCTGCTCCGCGACCTCGACGCCACGTTCGCCGAAATGGCCGACGACAGCCAGCTCGTCGAGGGCCTCGACAGCTTCTCGCAGCAGGCCCGCACGATCATCACGTCGCGGCGGTCCCGCGAGGCCTTCGACGTCTCGCGGGAAGATCCGACGTTCGCGGCCCCGTTCGGCGCCACCGACTTCGGCCAGAGCTGCCTGCTGGCGACGCGGCTCGTCGCGTCGGGCGTGCGGTTCATCACGGTCCAGCTCGGCGGCTGGGACACCCATGCCGACAACTTCACCAAGCTCAAGGACAAGCTCCTGCCGACGCTCGACGAGGGGCTCTCGGCCCTGTTCCTGGGCCTCGAGCGGAAGGGGCTGCTCGACTCGACGGCCGTGATGGTGACCGGCGAGTTCGGCCGCACGCCCAAGATCAACGTCCGGGGCGGCCGCGACCACTACCCGCGGGCGATGTTCATGCTGATGGCCGGTGGCGGCATCAAGGGGGGCCAGGTCGTGGGCGAGAGCGACGAGAAGGGGGCCGGGCCCAAGGCGGAGGGCATCAAGCCCGACGACGTGGCGGCCACGCTCTACCGCTGCCTGGGCATCGACCACCGCCAGGAATACCGCACGTCGACCGGCCGGCCGGTGATGATCGTCCGTGACGGCGAGCCGATCCGCCGGCTGTTCGGCTGACCGCGCGGCCGGCGGCGAAGCAGGCAGCCGCTCGTCCGGCCCCGAGGACTCATGGCACCACCGGTTGCACGCCGGTGCGGCCGCTCGCGTTGGCGGGGCCCACCACCCCGCCGTCTGCCTTGCCGCCGAGCGCCTGATACACCCAGTGGTCGATCATCTCGGTGACGAACACGGTCCGGCCGTCGCCCATGGCGAACCAGGCTCCGCCGCGATGCCGCGATTTGAAGCCCAGCGAGGTGACCCAGTTGCAGGGGAGCCTGCAGTTGTCACCGCTGCCCAGGGAAGGGTCGGTGAACGAACCGCAGGAATCGGCGTTGATCGGGATTTGCGTGCTGACCAGGCCGCAGCCGTTGTCGGTCATGCCCCAGCCGTTGTTGGCGTGGCTCGAGCACTGCGGCACGACCTCCCCGAAGAAGATCGTCTTCGAAAGGCCGTCGGTCACCTCGCCGGGCTTCGTGGTTCGCCGGGTCAGGTCGTGCAGCCGATCGCCCGCCGCCGTGCCGAACACCGGGGTCAGGCGGTGGAAGGGCCCGCTCGTCCGATACTCGCCGCTGGACGCTTGGGGAAGCGTGTAGAAGTTGTTCCAGGCGTTCGTGCAGGGGCAGGGGTTGATCGAGACGTTGCCCACGGTCGACAGCTTGCGACCCCCGGCCGAGGCGGCGTAGTTCAGGGAGCCACGGGCGGGATCCGGCTTGAGCGTCGTCGTATTGACCGGACGGCTCGGATCGGAAGGGCAGATGTAGAGCGGAATCACGGTGCTGCGGATCAGGGCTCCGGTGCTGTAGCCCCCGCCAATCCTCTGGTCATCGAGCCGCACGCCCCGCTTCCCGTTGGTCACCCTCGTCGCATCGAAGTCATAGTGGTCGAACAGGGCCGCCTGCTCGATGAAGGGCAGTAGATACATCGTCGTGGAGCCGTAGAGTTCGGTCGTCCACGACTGCTCGAACGTGTTTTGCGGATCGCTGGCATAGCCGCCGCCGGGAGGCAGGCGGCCGCGGGCCGCCGTGTAGGCCTGGGTGGCGATCATGATCTGGCGGAGGTTGCTCGCGCAGGCGATTCCTCGGGCCGACTCGCGAGCCGCCTGCACGGCCGGGAGCAAGAGCGCGATCAACGTGGCGATGATTGTGATCACGACGAGGAGTTCGACGAGCGTGAAGCCCGGCCGGTGGCCGGCGGTTCGGCGGCTGAAAGCCTCTTTCCAACCGTCGGCGAACCACGGTCCGCTCATGCCCCCCTCCTCACAGGTACAGTAATGGTTTGTCCCACCCCGCTCAAGGCGGCGTCGCACCGCCGTCCGCCGTCATGCCCGCCCGCCAACTCTCGATGTTCGGCGAGCCGGGCGACGACGCCGGGATGGGATCGCATCGGAGCCGCGGCGGCGAGCCGGTGGGAGCGGCCGCGGTCGATGCGGCCACGCGGGCGATCGCCGCGACCCTCCCGGACCGAATCCGGCTGGGCACGTCGAGCTGGTCGTTTCCCGGCTGGACGGGCCTCGTCTACGCGCCGCGTGACGGAGGACCTGAGAGCGAGCAGCGGCTCGCGCGGGAGGGGCTCGCCGCCTACGCGGCCCAGCCGCTGTTTCGCACCGTGAGCCTCGACCGCACCTTCTACGCGCCGCTCTCGGCCGCCGAGTTCGCCCGCTATGCCGCCCAGGTGCCCGCCGGCTTCCGGTTCGTGGTCAAAGCGCCGCAGGCCTTCACCGATCCGGTCGTCCGCCAGGCGGGCTCCGGGGTCGCGGCGCGGGACAACCCCTCTTTCCTCGATGCCGCGACGGCCGCGGCGACCTTCGTCACGCCGGCGGTCACGGGCCTCGGCGACGCGGCCGGCCCCCTCGTGTTCCAGTTTCCGCCGCTCGGCCGGCGGCTCGTGGCGAACGTCCGGCCGACGGCCGGCCGGGTCGCGGCTTTTCTCGCCGCGCTGCCGGAGATGGTCGCGGGCCGGCGGCCGCTCTACGCCGTGGAGGTCCGCGATCCCGAGCTCGCCTGCGACGAGTTCGCCGCCGCGATCCGCGCCGCGGGGGCGGTGCCCTGCCTGGCGATCCATGCCCGGATGCCCCCGGTGGCCGACCAGGCCCGGGCCCTCGGCCTCGACGCCGCGTCCGACCTGCCGCTCGTGGCCCGCTGGAACCTCCACGCCGGTCGGCGCTACGACGAGGCGAAGGCCGACTATGCCCCCTTCGACCGGCTCGTCGAGGAGGATCTGCCGACCCGCACCGCGCTGGCTTCGCTCGCTCGGGCGGCAGCCGCCGCGGGCCGCGACGTGTTCATCACGATCAACAACAAGGCCGAGGGCTCGGCCCCCCTCTCGGTGGCCAAACTGGCCGCCGCGATCGTGGATGCGTGACCGGGCTCGGGCGGCGGCCGAGACGGCCTTGCCCGAGCGTCAGCGATGGCACACAATGCCCTGTGAGGAGCAGGCGAATCACGGATCGACCGGCCGCCGCTCTCCGGGGGAGCCTTCATGATGCGACAATCGGCCCGGGCGACCGCGTTCACCTTGGTGGAACTGCTGGTGGTGATCGCGATCATCGCCCTCCTGATCGCGCTCCTGCTGCCGGCCGTCCAGGGCGTGCGGGAGTCGGCCCGGATGGTGCAGTGCCGCAACAACCTCCGGCAGATCGGGACCGCCGTCACCCAGCACACGTCCGCCCACGGCCACCTGCCCACCGGTGGCTGGGGCTGGGGCTGGATCGGCGACCCCGACCGCGGCTTCAACCATCGCCAGCCCGGCTGCTGGGTGTTCACGGTGCTGCCCTTCCTTGAGCAGGAGCCGCTCTACTCGTTGCAGGCGGGCAAGACGTCCAGCACGACGCCCACGAAGCTCGCCGCCGGCGCGCAGCTGGTGTCCACGCCACTGGCGGTCTTCAACTGCCCGTCGCGGCGGCCGGCCCAGAACTACCCGCACTGGCGGGCGTCGCAGGGATACTTCACGGCCTCGGGCACGCCCGCGGTGGCGAAGAGCGACTATGCCGCCAACGGCGGCGACCGGAGTTTTTACCCGAGTTCCGCGGGGCTTTGGCAGAGCCACTGCGGCAACCCGGATTGCGGCCCGGCGAGCCTCCCTTCCGAGGCCGAACTCGACACGTTCGTCCAGGCGACGAACCTCAATGCCGCCACACAGCCCACGGGCGTGGTGTTCGTGATGAGCGCGATCACTCCCGCCTCGGTTCTCGCCGGGCTGTCGATGACCCTCTTGGCCGGTGAAAAGTCCCTCAATCCCGACTTTTACGCCACGGGTCAAAGCGCCGGCGACAACGAGGCGATGTACGTCGGTGTCAATGCCGAGACGGTCCGGGCGGCGAACTCGGGCACGCCGGCCGCGCAGGACCAACGGGGGATCGACGCCGTCAACGCCTTCGGCAGCGCCCATGCGGGACAGTTCGCCACCGTCCGCTGCGACGGCTCGGTGCACGTGCTGTCCTACGACATCGACGGGACCACGTACGGCCGGCTCGCCAACCGCCGCGACGGCCAGGCGATCGATACCTCCGGGCTCTGACGGGCCCCGGCAGCGTGGTCATGCGGCTGGGGGGCTCGCCAGCAGCCGCTCGAGCAGGTCCCTGACGCCGAGCGATTCGGCCATCCGCCGCATGTGGGCGACATCGAGCGTGTCGCCCAACAACGCCACCAAACGCGACACGTCGTCCCACTGCCGTTCCGACGCCTCGTCGCCGAGCCGATACCATTCGAGTTTGGCGACGATCGAGTCTTCGGCCGTCGCGATCGGCACCGCCAGTGAGCGGTCGCCGCCAAGCGGCTGTGGGGCGGCCCTGCCAAGTGCGGCCACGTCGAACGGCCGGCCCCGGCTGACGAACACGTCCACTTTGAAGGCCGTGGGCAGGTGGATGACGTTGAAGCAGCTACGCCGCTCCACCGCGTCCCGCACCGCGGGCTCGCTGATGTAGCACTCGGGGCCGAAGGCCGACACGAAGGCGGCGACCTGATCCGCCCGCAACTCGCAGACGAGGTCCACATCCATCGTCGAGCGGATCGCCCCGTGGTAGGTGCTCGCGACGCTGCCCCCGACGTAAAATCCGACACCCAGCCGAACGAGCGCCGCCGCGACCGGCTCCAAGGCGGCGACGAGGTCGTCGATGTCGCTCACGGGCGGCGTTCCCCGAGCCAACGCCGCACCTCCGCGGCGACCGCCGGCCCGAAGGCCAGTTCGAGGTAGCGGAGCCGCACTTCCGTGTCGTCGGCGTTCGGATGCCGGCGGCGGATCGCCGCCAGGGCCATCCGCCGGCCCCGGTTCGAGAGCGCGCAGCCCATCCTCAGCCGCTCGAGCGGCGGAAGGTCACGGATCCGTGCCCGCTGGACCGCGGCAGCGGATGTCGACGTGTCGCTGGGAATGGCGGTGTGGAACAACCGGCACCTTTGCGTTTTCGGGAGGGTCAGGGCGGGAACCGTTGAATGGACCTTCTCGGCCAGGAAGGCTCAGCGAGCCACGAGCTTGAGGTCGACTTCGGCCGTGGCCCCGGCGGCGTCGGTTCGCTTCACCTTCACGGGCACGATGTCGCCCACGTTGAGCGTCGTGCGGATCATCCGATCGAAGGCTCGGCGGTCGTCGCGGCTGGAAAACTCGAGCCGCTGGCCGGCCCACTCCACGATCTCGTCGCCGGACGTGAAGCCCGCCGCCGCGGCCGCGGAGCCATCCTCCACCTTCTCGACCCGGGGGGCGAGGTCGTCGCCCCGGGCCCGCGCGAGCGCGAGCCCGAGCTTGGCCCGCTCGGGCGCCGTCAGCGTCACCTCGAGCACCGTTTCCGCATCGCCCCGCTTCACCGTCACCGGCACCGTGTGGCCGTCGGGGTAGATGCCGAGCAGGCCCCGCAGCCGCAGGGCGTTGGCCACCGGCGCCCCGTCGAGGCTCACGATCGCGTCGCCGGCCGTGAAGCCCGCCGCGGCGGCCGGCGATCCGTCGGCCACGTCCTTCACGACCAGGCTCTCGGCCGACTCCTTCGGCCCCTTCGCGAACTCGAGCCCCGCGATCCGGGCGTGCTTCACCTCGCCGCCGCCCGCGGCCTCGAGCCGCGGCAGCCAGATCGCGATCTGCCGCGCGCTGATCGCGAAGCCCAGGCCCGTGTTGCTCCGCAGGCCGAACCGGGTGCTGATCTGCCCGTTGATCCCCACCACCGCGCCCGCCAGGTTCACGAGCGGCCCGCCCGAGTTGCCCGGGTTCACCTCGGCGTCGGTCACGATGCACTCGGTGTAGGTGCCCTGGGTGTGGTTCAGGGCCGAGATGATGCCCACGGTGAAGGTCGGCGCCTGGTCGAGCACGCCGAGCGCGAACGGGTTGCCGATGGCGAGCGCCTCGTCGCCCACCCGCAGGGCGCCCGAGTCGCCGAGCTCGAGGTGCGGCACCGTCTGCCCCTCCGGCACCTCCAGCTTCAGCGCTGCGAGGTCGCCGACCGGATCGGTGCCCAGCACCTTCGCCTTGAAGGAGCGGCCGTCGCCGATCCGCACCGTGAACGACCGCTTGCGGCCGATCACGTGGTCGTTGGTGAGCATCAGCCCGTCGGGCCGGATGATCACCCCGCTGCCGCCGCCGATGAACACGAACGCGGGCCGGACGCGGACGCACAGTTCCGTGAGGTCGACCGGTTCGGTGGCCGGAGCCACCGCCACCGCCGCGGCCCCACCGGCTGCCCACCCCAGGCCGAACGCGAGCACGGCCGCCCAGCCTCGTCGCCCGAGCCGCATCATCGGTTCTCCTCCAGCTCGACCTCGATCTCCCGCGTGTCGTCGGTCGAGAGCACCCCCTCGAAGGTCTCGCCCGGCGCGAGCGATTGTTTGAGCCGCTGGAGATCCTCGAGGGTCTCGACGTCGCGGCCCGCGATCACGAGCCGCGGCCCCCGGCTGGGCCGCTGCACGAGCAGCGTCACGGTGTCGCCGGCGGCGCTGGCCGCCACGCGGTCGGTGAGGTCCCGCCACGTTCCGAGCTCCACCCCGTCGAACTCGAGCAGCCGGTCACCCTTTTTGAGCCCGACCCTCTCGGCGGGCGAGCCCGCCGACACGCCGCCGATCACGACGTCTTCGCCGAAGGCCCGCGCCATGTCGGGCTGCACGCCCAGGAACGGCCCGGGGATCCGGTCGAACGACCGCCCTCCCTTGAGCGCCTCGAAGGCCGCCGCGATCCGGTCGGCCCGGGCCACCATCCCGACGCCGGAGTTGGGGGCCCTGGTCCAGCGCATCAGCTGCGGCGGCGGCACGATCCGCCCGAGCAGCGTGTCGGGCTCGATGGGCGCCGTCTCGATCCCGAGGAAGTTGCCGGCCGCATCCACGACCGGCCCGCCTGAGTTGCCGTAGTTCAACAGGGCGTCGGTCTGGAACTGGTAGCCGCGGTTCCGCGAAGGCGCGCTCACGATCCCGGTGTTGAAGGTGTGGCCGGACCGGCCGCCGGGCGCCCGCCCGACCACGGCCACCGGGTCGCCGAGCAGAGGCGACGTGCCGGCGGCGGCGAGGTCGAACGCGGCGAGCCCCTCGGCGTCGATCTTGAGCAGCGCCACGCCGAGCGGTTCGTGGCGGGCGACCAGCTTCGCCGCCCGGCGGTCGCCGTTCGGCAGGATCACGGTCGTGCCCGTCACCGCGTTGGGCTGGCGGTCGAGGCCGCCGGACGGGTCGGCCAGCAGCTTCTCGATCGGCTCGTCGGCCTTGAACGTCCGCGGCTTGCCCGTGGCCTTGGCGACGAACGCGACGTCGTCGCCGAGGTTGAACAGGCTCGTGAGCACGAGGCCGTCGGGCGAGACCACGAGCCCGGTCACCGGCCCTGGCGGCCGCCGCAGCAGTTGGTTGACCTCGAGCGCCCGGGCGACGTTGGCGAAGGCCGCGAACCGTTTGGCCTGCTCGGGCTTCGCCAGCTTGTCCCAGCCCTTGATCGCGGAGCGGTGCTCGTCCCACGAGATCCGGGGCAGCGCCTCGGGGGGAAACCGCCTGGCGACCTCGATCCCCACGAGCGCCGGGGCGATCGCCCCCGCGGCCCGCTGCAAATCCAGGGCCTTCTCGGCCACGCCGGCCGTCGTCGCGTCGGTGGCCAGGTCGGCCGGCGGCTCGAAGGAGAGTGGCACGTCGGCCGACGTCAGCGCCGCGAACGTTTCCAGCAGCACCGCCGTCGGCACCGCCACCCCCTGCCAGCGCTGCGGGGAGACCCCGAGGCTGATCACGCCACACAGTCGGCCGCTCGAGTCGACGAGCGGGCCACCGTCGGATCCGGGGTTGACCGCGGCGGTGGTCTCGATGGCCGGCCCGGCGTAGGGCGATTCGCCCTGCTTTTCGACCTCGTACAGGCCGCTCACGAGGCCCCGGCTGAACGAGGCCCGGCCGTTCGTCATCAGCACGCGATCGACGTCGCTGGCCGTGTAGCAGAGCGCGCCCAGGTCGGGGCTCTGCCGCGCGAGCGGCAGGCAGGCGAGGTCGTCGCCATCGACCTTGAGCAGGCTCGCGGCCAGCGAGGGGTCGACCGCGACGAGTTTGGCCTCCCGGGGCACGAAGCCCGGAAACATCACCTTGATCTCCGACGCGTCGGCCGGCACGACGCTCGTGGAGGTGAGGATGTGGCCGCTCCGCGTCACCACGCTGCCGGTGCCGGTGAACGACGCCCCGTCGGGCGTGCTCGAGGTGATCCCCACCGTGGCGGCCAGCACGTGGTCGGCCACGGCCCGCGTGGCCGGCGGCGTGGGAGCCGCCGCCAGGGCACTCCAGCCAAAGACCAGCCAGCCGGCCACGAACGTGATCGCTTCCGTCGCTCGTCGCATCCTGACCGCTCCGAATCCGTGCCCGAGTTCACGCCCGCCGTTGACCGATTCTAGTCGCGTGCTCCGCCGCTCCATAGCGGCTCCTTGCGGCCCTTTTGGCAGCCCCGTACAACAACGTCCTTCGGTCCAAAGTCTTCGCAGCGCAGGGGTTTCTTCATGGCCACCGCCACCGCGTCCCGTGCCTCCGCCCGGCTCCCCGAAGCCAAGAACGTCGGCTCCGCCCTCGACCGGGCGTTCGAGGCCGGCAAGGGCATTCTGCGGCTCTCTCCCACCTGGGTGCCGCGGAGCTTCCTCCATCCCGGCAAGCGGGTCCGGCTCCATCCCGACGACTACTACGCCTATGGGCTCGACCGGGGCGGCATCGATGAGCGGTGGTTCGCCAGCACCACCGAGGCGGCCAACGAGGGCCGCGTGCCCGACGAGGGGCTGTCGTGGTGCGTGTTCGACGGGGAGCGGTTCCTGCTCAAGGACGCCGTGGCCGAGGGCAAGGGCCGGCTCGTCGGCAAGTCGATCTGGGAGACCTACCAGAAGTGGCCCGTGTACTCGAAGTTCTTCGACAACATGGGGCCGATTCCGCACCACATGCACCAGTCGTTCGACGACGCCAAGCTCGTGGGGCAGGAGGGCAAGCCCGAGAGCTACTACTTCCCGCCGCAGTACAACAACTGCGACAACCACTTCCCCTACACCTTCATGGGCCTCGAGCCGGGCACCACGAAGGCCGACGTCCGCCGCTGCCTCGAAAACTGGAACCGCGGCGACAACGGAATCATCGACCTGGCCAAGGCCTACCGACTCGAGCGGGGCACGGGCTGGCTGATTCCGCCGGGCGTGCTCCACGCCCCGGGCTCGCTGCTCACCTACGAGCCCCAGTGGGGAAGCGACGTGTTCGCGATGTTCCAGTCGCTCGTCGAGGGCCGCGCCGTGCCCTGGAGCCTGCTCGTCAAGGACATGCCGCAGGCGAAGCACCACGACCTCGACTTCATCATCGGCCAGCTCGACTGGGAGAAGAACGTCGACACCCACTTCAAGGAGAGCAACTACCTCCGGCCGATCGTGGATGAGAAGCGGAGCGCGGCCGGCGCGACCGACAAGTGGATCGTCTACGGTCGCGTCGACGGCCGGCAGCTGTTCTCCGCCAAGGAGCTCACCCTCGAGCCGGGCGCCAAGGTCACGATCAAGGACGCCGGCGCCAGCGGCTGGATCACCGTCCAGGGCGAGGGCCGGGTGGGCGTCCACGAGGTGGCCACGCCGACCCTGATCCGGTTCGGCCAGATGACGGCCGACGAGCTGTTCATCTCGGCCGACGCCGCCGCGGCGGGCTACGTGGTGGAGAACACCGGCCCCGGCCCGCTCGTCGCCCTGCGGTACTTCGGCCCCGACGTCCACGACGATCTGCCCACCCACGGAAGGAAGGCATGACCGTCACCGGCCTGCTCCTCGGCTCAACGATCGACTGCTCGGGGTTGCCCGTGCCAATCGAGACGGCGTTGGAAACCGAAGCGCAGGCAGGATGCCGAAGCGAGGTTTCCAACGAGCGAGCGGAAGGCAGGATGCCTGCAGCGAGCGTCCGGCGAGATGGCACGGGCAGCCCCGAGCCAGCCCGCCACGAGACTGAATAGACCCAAGCCCCAGCGAGACCCAACGCATCATGCCCACGCACCCGCTTCCGAAGCTCCACAACGCCATGTGGCCCGGCCTCGTCGGCAAGGGCACCGATCCCGGCCAGGAGCCGCCGATCTCGCTCGACCGGATGCTCGAGTTGACGGCCGCCGCCGAGGTTGACGGCCAGAAGTTCGACGGCATCGACTACTTCCTGTTTCTGCCCCATACCAACCCCGAGGCGAGCGACGGGGAAATCAACGCCATCGCCGACAAGATCGCCTCCCATGGGTTCGCGGTCGGGTCGCTCGTGGCGCCCGTCTGGCCGGGCACCGTCGGCGACTCGGCGATGGGCGACACGGCGGCGCGGGAGAAGTTTCTCTCCGCGGTGAGGATGGCCTGCCGGATCGCGAACCTGTTCGAGAAGCGCGGCGTCAGGAAGTACGGCGTGATCCGGATCGACTCGGCGGAGTTCGGCGTGGGCAAGTGGCGGGAGAGCCCCCAGGCCAACACGAAGAAGATCGCCGAGACCTTCCGCGAGGCGGCCACGATCGCCAGGGACCACGGCCAGCGGCTGGCGGCCGAGGGGGAGATCTGCTGGGCGGGCATGCACTCCTGGAAGGACATGCTCGACCTCCTGGAGGAGGTGGGGATGCCCGAGACGCTCGGCTTCCAGGCCGACCTCGCGCACACCTACCTCTACCTGCTGGGCTACAACGCCCCCGAGCACGCCCTCGTGCAGCCCGGCTATTCGCAGGCCGAGTTCTGGCCGGCCTACGAGGCGATGGTGGCCAAGCTCCGGCCCTGGACGATCGACTTCCACGTGGCCCAGAACGACGGCGAGGTGCACGGCGCCGGCTCCCACGACAAGACGGGCAAGCACTGCCGCGCCGACGATCCCGCAGGCAAGCTCGACATCGTGAAGTGCTCGGGAGTCTGGCTCGAGGACGCGGCCGCCCGCGGCATCGAGCACATCTGCTGGGACGGCTGCATGTTCCCCAACTCCACCCTGGAAAACCCGCACACCTGGAACACCATCCTCAAGACCATGATCGCCGTCCGCGACGCCCACGGCTGGAACTGAACACGGTTCTCGTCGGGCCGAGACTTCGATTGGCGTGAGGGGTTGCCCGTGCCGATCGAGACGGCGTAGGAAACCAAGCGCAGCAAGGATTGCGAAGCGAGGTTTCCTCCGAGCGAGCGAAGGCCAGGAAGGCCGCAGCGAGCGTCCGGCGAGATGGCATGGGCAACCCCGACCCCGTTCGCCAAACGCAACAATCCGTCAACGCCTGAACGAAAGGACAACCAGATGGCCAAACCCCTCCGCATCGGCATGATCGGCTACGGCTTCATGGGCCGCGCCCACTCCAATGGCTACAACCGCGTCAAGGACTTCTTCGACCTCGAGTATCTGCCGGTGCTCCAGGCCGTGGCCGCCCGCGACGCCGGCAAGGCCCAGGCCTTCGCCGACCGCTGGGGCTACCAGCGGGTCGAGACCGATTGGCGGAAGCTGGTGGCCGCCGACGACATCGACGCCATCGACATCTGCACTCCCAACAACCTCCACGCCGAGATCGCCATCGAGGCCGCGAAGCACGGCAAGGCGATCCTCTGCGAGAAGCCGCTCTCGATGGATACGGCCGAGGGTGAGCGGATGTGCGCGGCGGTCGAGAAGGCCGGGGTGCCCAACACCGTCTGGTACAACTACCGCCGCATTCCGGCGGTCACGTTCGCCAAGCAGCTGATCGACTCCGGCCGGCTCGGCCGGGTGTTCCACTACCGGGCCGAGTTCCTCCAGGACTGGACGATCAACGCCGACCTGCCGCAGGGGGGCGCCGCCCTCTGGCGGCTCGACGCGGCGGCCGCGGGCAGCGGCGTGACCGGCGACCTGCTGGCCCACTGCATCGACACGGCGATCTGGCTCAACGGCCACGTCAAGGACGTGACGGCGATGACGGAGACTTTCGTCAAGGAGCGGACCCACCAGCTGACCGGCAAGAAGGAGCCGGTCACGATCGACGACGCCTGCTCGTTCCTCTGCCACTTCACGAACGGCTCGTTGGGGCTGTTCGAGAGCACCCGCTACGCCCGGGGCCACAAGGCGCTCTACACCTTCGAGATCAACGGCGAGCACATGAGCCTGAAGTGGGATCTTCACGACCTCCACCGGCTGCAGGTGTTCGACTACAACGATGCCGGCCCGGAGCGGGGCTGGAAGAGCGTGCACGTCACCGACAGAT
>Ga0214923_10001491_pt1 | contig 33140 bp, 30 predicted proteins | sample LL1510_MetaG_FD_177993 | JGI IMG/M metagenome (GOLD analysis project Ga0214923, IMG submission 177993) | Freshwater microbial communities from Lake Lanier, Atlanta, Georgia, United States - LL-1510 | ecosystem: Environmental > Aquatic > Freshwater > Lake | place: USA: Georgia | collected...
ACATAAAGAAGTTAAAGCTTAATTGGGAGGGAGCGGCCGAAAGGCCGTTCCCTTTTAATGCTTATAGGGCGCTAGCTCTAATTGGTAGAGCGGCGGATTCCAAATCCGTAGGTTCTCGGTTCGAGCCCGAGGCGCCCTGCTTTTTATCAGCAAACCAGCCTAAACCATCGATTTCCTTGCTTATTTCCCACTTCTAAATAACTCTCGAAATGCTAACGTAAAAAAAAATAGGATCTCTGCTCATTTACTTGAAATTTGTGAATTTTTACGGCACAACTGTGCGTTACTTATGGACAGCCGAAAAACAATTGTAGGACTTTATTTAACTGCGGGTGCACTCGTTTGGTTTCTCGTTAGAACGTTTGTTCAGTGGTTAACTTTTACTTTTTATCAAGTCAGAAAACTTCCTGGAATGGAAGTTGCGCGCGAAATTCTTCCAGTTGCAGGCGCACTGATCACTTTCTTAATTTTATTTCGCAATCAAAAAGTAAATGAAACGATGGACGAAGTGGTTTCGGAACTAAAAAAAGTTACGTGGCCCAATGTTCAAGACGTGAAAAAATCCACGATCGTTGTGATGGTTTGTATTTTATTGGCCAGTGGCCTTCTCGCAATTTTCGATTTGTTATTCGGAAAAGTTGTGGGTTTTTTACTGAGTTAAAAGAGAGGTAATCGTGTCAGGTGACGAAAATCAAAAACCTCAGGAAGTGTTAGCTCCAGAGACAGAATCTGCTTCTGGAACTGATGCCAATCAATCCACAGAGACAGGTTCCCAAGAACTTCTGTGGTATGTGGTTCACACTTACAGTGGCTTTGAACAAAAAGCTAAGCTCGCTCTTCAAGAGAGAATCCGCCAACACAAAATGGAAGATTCTTTCTCTGACATTCTCATTCCGTCTGAAAATGTTATTGAATTAGTTCGCGGCGAAAAGAAGACTACTAGCCGAAAGTTTTTTCCGGGATACATGCTCGTTAAGATGAAGCTGAACGACAATACCTGGCACTTAGTGAAAAACACATCCAAGATCACCGGCTTTGTGGGAAATGCTACTCGCCCACCCGCCGTTCCAGAAGAAGAAGTATTACGCATTACTAACCAAATGGAACAAGGCACTCTTAAACCTCGTCCAAAAGTCGAGTTTGAAGAAGGCGAAAGCGTTCGTGTGATCGATGGCCCATTTGTAAATTTCAATGGCGTTGTTGAAGAAGTTAAGCCCGATAAAGGCAAACTCAGAGTTTTGGTCAGTATTTTTGGTCGCTCTACTCCAGTTGAATTGGACTTTGTCCAAGTGGAGAAGAATTAAGTTTAAAAAACCGAAGGGTGTTAGATGAAAAAGCTCACTGCATTAGTTAAATTACAGATTCCCGGGGGAAAAGCGAATCCTTCTCCTCCAGTTGGTCCTGCGCTAGGGCAACATGGCGTGAACATCATGGATTTTTGCAAACAGTTCAATGCAAAGACCCAAAACGCAAACGGAATGATCACTCCTGTTGTGATCAGCATTTATCAGGATCGTTCTTTTACTTTTATCACGAAGACTCCACCTGTTGCTGTTCTCCTTAAGAAGGCAGCGAACATTGTTCAAGGGTCAGGCGTTCCCAACAAAACAAAAGTTGGAAAAGTCACCATGAAACAAGTGGAAGAAATCGCAAAAACAAAATTGCCTGATTTGAATTGTGTTGATTTGGATTCAGCCATTCGACAGGTCACTGGAACAGCTCGAAGCATGGGCTTAGATGTAGTTGGTTAGGAGATTAAAATGCCAAAAGCAGGAAAACTTTACAAAGTAAACGCGGCGAAAGTAGACCGCACCAAGAAATACTCAGTGGCAGATGCACTGGCCTTGATTGAAACTTTCCAGGCTCGAAAGTTTGATGAGTCTGTAGAGCTTGTTGTTAGGTTGGGTGTTGACCCCAAACAATCAGATCAGCAAGTCCGAGGGGCTACAGTACTCCCCAATGGAATTGGAAAAGCCATTCGGGTTGCTTGTTTTGTGAGAGGCGATGCAGAGAGAGAAGCTCGTGAAGCAGGTGCTGATTTTGTTGGAAACGATGACCTCATTGAAAAAATTGAAAAAGGCTGGCTTGAGTTTGACCGCTTGTTAACCACCCCAGAATCTTTAAAAGACCTCACCAAGGTCGCTAAAGTTCTCGGGCCAAAAGGTCTCATGCCTAACAAGAAGACTGGGACTGTTAGCTCTGAAATTGGAAAAGCTGTAAAAGAGCAAAAGTTGGGGAAAGTAGAATATAAGGTAGAAAAGGCCGGCATTCTCCATACGATCATCGGTAAAAAGTCTTTCGGAACCCAAAAGTTGAAGGAAAACTTTGCTGTTCTCTATGAAAACATCTTGAAGGCAAAACCTGCGACTTCTAAAGGTGTGTACATCCGAAAGATCGCTTTGGCCCCCACTATGGGACCGAGCGTGATTGTGGATCCAGCTTCTGCGGAATCATTGGCACGAGGATTGTAAGAAACCCATTGACACCCCGGAAAAACAAGTATTTAAATTACGGCTCACAATTGGGCCTAATATAGTAGCGCTGAGGAGTTTTCCTTGAACCGTACGGAAAAAGAGCAATTTGTTACAGATTTGACCAAAGGGGTTGATGGTGCACAAGCCATCGCTCTGATGTCCTTTAGTAAGCTCACAGTGGACCAGATGACTCAGTTTAGAATGAGTCTTCGAAAACAGAATGTTCGAGTAAAAGTGTTGAAAAACACTTTGGCTAAAAAAGTTTTCTCTGCCACTCCCTATGCGAGTGTTACTGAACATCTAGAAGGTCCTACCCTTCTCGCTTATAGCGATAAAGACCCGGTGATTGCTGCAAAAGCCATCATGGAATGGGTCGGAAAAGAACATTTTGATATTAAAGTTAAGACCGGGGCAGCTCTTGGACAGGTAATGTCCAATGAACAACTCAAAGCTCTCTCAAAACTACCAGGAAAAAACGAACTCTTTGTAGGTTTCCTGTGGGCTTTGAAGTCTCCCCCAACCAAGTTTCTGTATGCCCTTCAAGATACGCCGCGTAAGCTGGGTTACGCGCTAGTGGCTTTGAGGGATAAAAAACAGAAAGCGTCTTAAAGAGACTTTTGTATTAACTAGGAGGAGTCACAATGGCAGTCAGTGAAGAACAAGTTTTTGAATTTTTCGATAACGCGAATTTACTTCAAGTTTCAGAATTCATTAAGAAGTTTGAAACCCGTTACGGAGTTAGCGCAGCTGCTCCCGTCGCTGTAGGCGTACCAGCCGCAGGCGGAGCTGCAGCCGGAGCTGCTCCAGCTGAAGAAAAAACCGCTTTTGATGTTGTTCTAGTCGATGGTGGAGCTCAAAAAGTAAACGTGATTAAAGAAATCCGTGGTTTCACTACACTTGGCTTGAAAGAAGCTAAAGATCTAGTCGAAGGCGCGCCTAAGACATTAAAAGAAGGCGTCACCAAAAAAGAAGCTGAAGAGATCAAGAAGAAGTTAGAAGCTGTTGGTGCGAAAATCGAGTTGAAGTAAAAGTTCGCTTTTGCTCAGACTCTTTTTTTTCAGTCGGTCAGTCAACTTTCCTAGACCCGTGTGCGGGGAGGGCGTGGTATGAGTACAGCTTCAACTTTTTTTGGTAAGAAACGTTTCCGTAGAGAGTTTGGAAAATTTCCTCAATTGATCGATATTCCCGATCTAATTGAAGTGCAAAAGCGTTCCTACGACCTGTTTTTACAGGCCGAAACGGATCCCCATAAACGCGAAGCGACTGGATTGGAAGGCGTTTTTAAGTCCGTCTTCCCTATCAGCGACTTTAACAATACCTCCAGCCTGAACTACGACTGCTACGTTCTCGAAACTCCTAAGTACGATATCGATGAATGCAGAAGCCGCGGGATGAGTTTCGCAGCACCTTTAAAAGTGACTGTACGACTCGAAGTGTATGAAGTTGATGAACAGACTGGCAATCGCAACATTAAAGACGTTAAAGAACAAGAAGTTTATTTAGGTGAAATTCCCTTGATGACGAATCGAGGGAGTTTCATCATTAACGGAACTGAAAGAGTAGTCGTTAGCCAGCTACACCGTTCACCCGGTGTCTTTTTCGATCATGATAAAGGGCTTTCTCACTCGAGCGGTAAACTTCTCTACTCCGCCCGAATTATTCCCTATCGCGGATCTTGGCTTGATTTCGAATTTGATCACAAAGACGTCATTTACGTACGTATCGACCGAAGACGAAAACTCCACGTTTCTGTCCTTTTAAAGGCACTTGGATACAGCGTTGAAGAACTTCTTCACTATTTCTACGATCAAGAAACGGTCTACCTTGGAAAAGGTGACCGCTATTTTATTTCTTTCGATCCAAAACTTTATGCAGGACAAAGAGCTACTCAAGACTGGGCAGATGAAAACGGTAAAGTAGTTGTCGAAAAGAACAAAAAGTTCACTTCTTCTGTCCTTAAAAAGATTGAAGAGCAAAAAATTAAAAGATTCCCGATCAATCGCGAGAATCTCATTGGAAAAATTTGCTCACAAGACGTAATCGACCTGGAAACTGGCGAAGTCTTGCTCGAGTGTAACGAAGAAGTCTCAGAAGAAAAATTAGACCTTCTTCTGTCCAAAAAGATAACTGAGTTCAAGGTCATTTATTCTGACCGAGTGAACGTTGGAACTTACTTCCGCGACACTTTGATTCAGGACAAAGTAAATTCACGAGACGAAGCAATCATTGAAATTTATCGCAGACTGCGTCCGGGCGATCCTCCAACACTGGAAACTGCTCGAACACTCTTTGGTGGATTGTTCTTTGATGCTACTAAGTACGACCTCTCTCGAGTAGGTCGCTTAAAAATCAATCACAAGTTTGGTTTCAAAACCCCAATCGAAAATACCACGCTGACCAAAGAAGACATCATGGCCACCGTGAAGTACCTGATTGACCTAAAGAACGGCAAAGGAACCATTGATGATATCGATCATCTTGGAAACCGTCGCGTTCGTGCAGTAGGTGAATTGTTAGAGAACCAATTCCGGGTAGGCTTGGTACGCATGGAGCGAGCTATTCGTGAGCGAATGAGCTTGCAAGATGTTGAAACCTTGATGCCTCACGATCTCATCAACGCAAAACCCGTTTCTGCTGTTGTGAAAGAGTTCTTCGGAAGCTCTCAGTTGTCTCAATTCATGGATCAAACGAATCCCCTTTCCGAAGTAACACACAAACGACGTCTTTCGGCTCTTGGACCTGGTGGATTGACTCGTGAACGCGCAGGCTTCGAAGTCCGTGACGTCCACGCCACTCACTACGGTCGTATTTGCCCGATTGAGACTCCTGAAGGTCCAAACATTGGTTTGATTTCTTCGTTGTCTACTTACGGACGAGTAAACGAATACGGATTTATTGAAACCCCATACCGCCAGCTAAAAGATGGAAAAGTAACTGAAGAAGTCACTTTCTATTCGGCTCTAGAAGAAGAGAATCACACGATTGCTTCAGCTAAAGTACCTTTGAGCAGCAATAAGATTGGCCCAGACTTTGTTTCTGCAAGAAAACAAGGTGAAGTGGTTCTAGTTCGAAAAGAAGATGTGGACTTGATGGATGTTGCCCCTAATCAACTCGTGTCGATTGCGGCTTCTCTGGTTCCCTTCCTTGAGAACGATGACGCGAACCGAGCCCTCATGGGGGCCAACATGCAACGCCAAGCTGTTCCACTTTTGAAAGCTTCTGCTCCTCTGGTAGGCACTGGGATGGAGCGTCTGGTAGCTCGAGATTCTGGCGTTATGGTCACGGCGAAGCACTCTGGTATCGTTGACTTTGTTGACGCTAGCAGAATCGTAATTCGTATTGATGACAAAGAAGTCACTTCCGGATCAGGGGTCGATATTTACAACTTGGTAAAATATCGTCGCTCTAACCAAAACACCTGTATTAATCAAAAACCCATCGTAAATGTGGGTGAAAGAGTTGAGAAAGGCGATGTTTTAGCTGACGGACCGTCTACTGACATGGGCGATCTCGCTCTGGGACAAAACATCGTTGTGGCCTTCATGCCTTGGGGTGGATACAACTTCGAAGACTCCATTCTTCTAAGTGAAGAACTCCTTGTAAAAGACACGTTTACTTCGATTCACATTGAAGAATTCGAATGCGTGGCCCGTGATACGAAGCTTGGAAAAGAAGAAGTTACTCGCGACATTCCAAATGTCAGCGAAGAGCAACTCATGAACTTGGATAGTTCAGGTATCGTTCGAATCGGAGCTGAAGTAAAACCAGGGGACATCCTAGTGGGTAAGATTACTCCTAAGGGTGAAACTCAATTGAGCCCTGAAGAAAAACTGCTCAGAGCTATTTTCGGTGAAAAAGCTGGCGACGTAAAAGACACCTCTCTTCGCGTTTCCCCAGGAATCGTCGGAACAGTAATTGGTGCTCAAGTTTTCTCCCGTGAAGGAGCCGACAAAGACGAACGCACAGCAAGCATGATCGAAGACGAAGAAAATCGTCTCAGAAAAGACGAAGCAACCGAAGTTCGCATTATTCAAGAAGCCGCTCGAAATAAGATTGCTAAGTTAGTAGTTGGCAAAACCACTACTTCAAAGCTCCTAGACTCAAGCGGAGAAAATCAGCTACTTCAAAAAGGCGATGTCATCACTGAGGAAGTTTTGTCGAAGATTAATTACGACCTTCTGAAACACATCCCTCTAGCAGCTGAAGTTGAAGCACAGGTGGCTCATGTTTTAGGTGCAGTCGATGCTCAAATTCAGGGAATCAGAGCCGTTTTCGACGAAAAAGTAATTAAGTTGAAAAAAGGCGATGAGCTTCCTCCCGGCGTCATCAAAATGGTTAAGGTATATGTAGCCATTAAGAGAAAAATCGCTGTGGGCGATAAAATGGCCGGCCGCCACGGTAACAAAGGGGTCGTGTCTCGAGTATTGCCCATCGAAGATATGCCCTACACCGAAAACGGAACACCCGTTCAAATTGTTTTGAACCCACTCGGCGTTCCCTCTCGTATGAACGTAGGACAAATTCTTGAGTCTCACTTAGGTCGAGCTGCTTACGGCTTAGGAGTAAGAATTCAAGAGCTCTTGGATAAATGGAGCGAAACCGAACTCAAGGCTCTCTTAAAGCGATTCTTCTCTCAGAAAAATCTGCAGAGCGAAATCGATGCTATGGATGCAGACACGCTGCGAACTGTAGCAAGCCGCATGAAGACAGGTGCCTTCACAGCAACTCCTGTGTTCGACAGTGCAACTGAAGAGGAAATCAGTGGTTGCTTAAAAGCTGTTGGACTTCCAGAAAATGGACAACAGATTCTGTTCGATGGCCGCAGCGGTGAGCCCTTCAAGCACGATGTAACCGTAGGAACCATGTACGTCTTGAAACTCCATCACTTGGTTGATGAGAAGATTCACGCTCGAAGCATTGGACCTTACAGCTTGGTTACTCAGCAACCGCTGGGTGGTAAAGCCCAGTTCGGGGGACAGAGACTTGGAGAAATGGAAGTTTGGGCATTGGAAGCTTACGGAGCAGCTTACTGCTTACAAGAGCTTCTCACAGTAAAATCGGACGACGTCGCTGGCCGAACCCGTATGTTTGAAGCCATCGTTAAAGGTGAGAACGTTCTTGAACCGGGCTTGCCGGAATCATTCAACGTTCTTGTAAAAGAACTACAAAGCTTGGCACTCGATGTCGAATTAGTTGAGGATGTAAACGTATGAAAGACCTCTTAAATTTCTTTGATAAACCCAAAGATCCGCTTTCCTTTAAGGCCGTAAAAATCGCATTGGCTAGCCCTGAAAAGATCAGATCCTGGTCTTACGGGGAAGTTAAAAAGCCAGAAACGATCAACTATCGTACCTTTAAGCCCGAGCGAGATGGTCTTTTCTGCGCTAAGATTTTCGGACCCGTAAAAGATTACGAATGTATCTGCGGTAAATACAAACGAATGAAATACCGCGGAGTAGTTTGTGAAAAGTGCGGTGTTGAAGTTATTCAATCCAAAGTCCGACGGGAACGACTGGGTCATATTGAACTTGCTACACCCGTTGCCCACATTTGGTTCTTGCGAAGTCTACCGAGCCGAATTGGCGCCGTTTTGGACATCACGCTCAAAAACCTTGAGCGAGTTCTCTATTGCGAAGCCTACGTTGTGATGGATCCAGGGAAAACTCCCCTGAAGAAATTCGAAGTTCTGAACGAAGATGAACACAGCCAAGCTCGTAAGCTTTACAAAAGCGACTTTAAATCGGGCATCGGTTCAGACGCTGTCAGAGAACTGCTCCGAGAAGTCGATGGTCCAACCTTAGCTAAAGAGCTTAGAGCTCAGCTGGCTAAGACGTCTAGCGAAACTGCTCAAAAAGCACTCGCTAAGAGACTGAAAGTTGTAGAAGCCTTTAATCAATCAAACAATAAGTTTGACTGGATGATGCTGGAAGTAATTCCCGTTATTCCACCTGATTTGCGTCCTCTGGTTCCTCTGGATGGAGGCCGATTCGCTACTTCAGATCTGAACGATTTATATCGTCGAGTGATTAACCGAAACAATCGCTTGAAACGACTCCAAGAACTCAACGCTCCTGAAATCATCATTCGAAACGAAAAAAGAATGCTTCAGGAAGCCGTGGATGCCCTTTTTGACAACGGTCGAAGAGGTAGAACATTCACAGGCCCCAACAAACGTCCGCTCCGCTCGTTAAGTGACATGTTGAAGGGTAAACAAGGACGTTTCCGTCAGAACTTGCTCGGTAAACGTGTAGATTACTCGGGCCGTTCTGTAATCGTGGTTGGTCCAGAATTGAAGCTGCACCAATGCGGTCTGCCCAAGAAGATGGCTTTGGAACTTTTCAAGCCGTTTATTTTCAACAAGCTCGAACAACGTGGCTTTGTCACGACTATTAAGAGCGCGAAGAAAATGGTTGAGCGTGAAAAAGAAGAAGTCTGGGATATTCTAGAAGAAGTCGTAAAAGAACATCCGGTTCTTCTCAACCGTGCTCCAACCCTTCACCGCTTAGGCATTCAAGCGTTTGAACCAGTTCTGATTGAAGGAAAAGCTATTCAGCTTCACCCCTTAGTTTGCGCTACTTTCAACGCCGACTTTGACGGTGACCAAATGGCTGTTCACGTTCCTTTGTCCGTGGAAGCTCAGCTGGAAGCTAGGGTATTGATGATGTCCTCAAACAACATCCTCTCCCCTGCTTACGGTAAGCCGATTATTGATCCCACCCAGGATATCGTGTTGGGTATTTATTACATGACTCAGCTCCGATTGGGCGGAAAAGGCGAAGGAAAGACCTTCTCTGGTCCGGCAGAAGCTATCTACGCTCACCATGTGGGAGAAGTGGATCTGCATTCGAGAATCAATTGCCGACTCAATGGAAAACGAGTCGAAACCACCCCTGGTCGCTTGATTCTACGCGAAATCGTACCAACAGAGATTCCTTTTGAGGACTACAACCGCGTGATGGATAAGAAAGCGCTTTCTGCATTAGTAGACGCTACTTATCGAGCTGCTGGCAGCAAACGCACAGTGATTCTTGCAGATAAACTGCGTTCTCTTGGTTTCGAATACGCAACCAAAGGCGGTGTCAGTATCTGTATGTCTGACATGAAGATCCCTGCCAAAAAAGCAGAGCTTTTGGGTGAGGCTTATAAAGAAGTTCAAGAAATTCAAAATCAGTACACTGAAGGTCTGATCACCGATGGTGAGCGGTACAATAAAGTCGTCGACATCTGGGCTCAGATTACCGATCAAATCTCTGAAGAATTGATGGCCGAACTTTCAGTGGATTATGTCTTCGATACCAAATTAAATAAGAAAGTTGCTGTACCTTCCTTGAACCCGATTTACATGATGGCTGATTCGGGCGCTCGAGGTAGCGTGGCTCAGATTAAACAGCTAGCTGGTATGCGCGGTTTGATGGCTCGTCCTTCAGGCGAAATCATTGAAACTCCCATTACGGCGAATTTCCGAGAAGGTTTGGATCCACTCCAGTACTTCATTTCGACTCACGGAGCTCGAAAAGGTTTGGCTGATACCGCGCTCAAGACGGCTCATTCGGGTTACTTAACACGCCGATTGGTGGACGTTGCTCAAGACTTAGTGGTGAGCGAAGTTGACTGTAAGACCACTCAAGGGATTGAGATCAGTGCTCTTGTTGAAGGCGGAGAAATCATCGAAGGAATTGGCGACCGAATCTTGGGTCGTACAGCCCTTGAAGATATTACTGATCCGTACTCCGGAAAAGTTTTGGTAAAAGCAAACGAACAGATCGATGAAAATTTAGTTGAACAGATCAGCGAAGCTGGCATCGAGAAAGTTGTTATTCGCTCTGGCCTCACCTGTAAGACAATTACAGGTATCTGCTGTCTCTGCTATGGCCGTGACTTAGCCCGAGGACATTTGGTGAACATCGGTGAAGCGGTGGGTATCATCGCTGCTCAGTCAATCGGTGAACCCGGTACTCAGCTCACCATGAGAACCTTCCACGTGGGGGGTGCTGCGAGCCGACGTGCTGAACAAAGCTCCTTGGAAGTCCGACATGAAGGTACCATTAAGCTGGTCCGTGCGAATGTCGTAAAAGACAGAGCCGGCACATTCACTGTCATGAACCGCAACTCAGAACTGGCCGTTGTGGACGAAACAGGCCGTGAACGTGAACGTTATCAAATCGTTTACGGAGCAAAACTATCTGTTACCGATGGTGCAAAAGTTAAGAAGGGTCAAAGCGTCGCAACTTGGGATCCATACACCGTTCCCGTTCTCTCTGAAGCAGGCGGTAAAGTTCAGTTTGTAGACATTCAAGAAGGTCTTTCGATTTCTGAACAAGTGGATGAAGTCACCGGTCTTTCTCGAAGAGCGATTATTGACTCTCGGGACACCGACCTCAGACCTCGCTTGTTAGTGCTCGGAAGCTCTGACGAAACCAAAGCTACTTACATGCTCCCAGTCGGAGCTAACTTGGTAGTCTTTGACGGGGATGAGATCTTCCCTGGAGACGTGGTTGCTAAGATTCCGCGAGAAACTACAAAGACAAAGGACATCACCGGGGGTCTTCCTCGCGTGGCCGAACTCTTTGAAGCTCGCAAGCCAAAAGAAATTGCCGCTATCAGTGATGTCGATGGGGTGGTTTCCTTCGGTAAAGATAGCAAAGGTAAGCGCAAACTCATCGTGACACCTGAACATGGTGAACCACATGAGTATCTGATCCAAAAAGGTAAACACATCAGCGTTCGAGAAGGCGACCATGTACGCGCTGGTGAAGCCCTAATGGATGGCGCTGCAAATCCTCATGACATCTTAAGAATTCTTGGGGAGACAGCTTTGTCGAAATACTTAGTGGATGAAATCCAAGAAGTTTATCGACTCCAAGGGGTACGCATCAACGACAAGCATATCGAACTGATCGTGCGACAGATGTTGAAACGCGTGAAAATTTCTGATCCAGGTGAAACTGACTTCCTCCACGGTGAAAACGTGGAAAAATGGCAGTTTGAATTGGAAAATGAGCGGGTAACCAAGCTCGGTAAAAAGACCGCTGTTGCTGAACCGTTGTTATTGGGCATCACCAAGGCATCCTTGAGTACCAATAGCTTTATCTCAGCAGCTTCGTTCCAAGAAACGACCAAAGTTCTCACAGAGGCAGCTATCCAAGGAAAAATGGATACGCTCAGAGGACTAAAAGAAAACGTCATCATGGGACGACTCATTCCAGCTGGAACAGGCTTGGATGAATACAGAAAATCCAGAATAGTTGTTCATCAAACTGAAGCCGAAATGGCTGAAGCTGCCCCCATGGCAGTCGGACAACAAACTGCTGAAACAGCTGCTTCATCTTCAGAAGCTAAGCTGTAACAGGACCTGAAATAAATGACTCGGTGGGGACTACGACAGTAGTCCCTTCCCAGCTCAACTCAAAAGCTCTCAACTGGTGAAACTTGGGTCTGATAGGCCGCTTTAAATAATCTGGATCGTAGAGACTATCCCCTACCAAAGGCAACCCCTGTGAAGCCATATGAACTCGCACTTGATGGGTAACCCCTGTGGTACAGTTGATTTCCCAAAGGCTCATTCCCTTTTCTTCTCGAATTAGCTTTGCAATCGTCACAGCCTCTTGAATTGGAGGACGAACTTTCTCTTGGGCCTGAACCGCAACCATGAGCCTGGGGTCATTTGAAGAGTGGGCGATGGGTAGCTCTATTTGCAAAGTTTTTGAACTGACTTTCCCAAAACACCAAGCGAAGTATTTTTTCTGAACGGCTTTGCCCTGGAAACGGCCCCTCCAATGCAAAAAGGATTCATACGTCTTACAGACAACCAAGAGGCCGCTTGTCCCGGTATCGAGGCGATGCGGGGTAATAGTTGGTTGGAAAGAGGGAAACTCTTTCCACATTTCAGGATTCTGGGCAAAAGCCCATTGGGTGGGCGTATTATTATCGAAAAGAGATAAAGGGTGACTCGGCATTCCCGGGGGCTTATCCACTATCCACTCCCCTTTTCCTTCCCAAATCACCGACAGCTTTAGGTCGGGATTCCCTTTTCTAAGACCAGTAATATGCTCTTGGAGTAAGTAGCAATTAAGTTGATGTCCCCTGACCCGATCACCTTTGCGGGCCTTCTTGCCCTCAACCATAACCCATCCAGCTTCCAAAGCTTCTTCGATATGCCTAGAACTCAGCTCGGGAAAAAGTTTCTGAAGCTGTTTATCTACCCGCTCCGGGGCAAAACCAGATTCCATAGGTTAAGGCTACCTTAATTTTCTTTCCTTCGATAGGGAGGCTTGGCAAAGTATTGACCATGAAAGCAGCAATGCATCCCCCCAAAGAATGGGCTTATTTCATTCGTCAGATCCGAGAATTTTTTGATTCTCGGGGATTTTTAGAGGTATTTACCCCATCACTCGTTGAAGCCGGGGCTTTTGAAAATGCCCTCGATCCCCTGAGAGTGTCGTCAGCAACTGAATCCGCTGAACTCCACACTTCTCCCGAATTTGAAATGAAGGCCCTGCTCTCAAACCATCCAGAACCGATTTTTCAGATCTGTAAGTGTTTTAGAGACGACCCCGATACCTCTATCCATTTTAAAGAGTTTACGATGCTCGAATTTTATCGGCCGCACTGTACCTATGAAGATACTCGCCGGGACATGAGACAGCTTCTTGGAGCACTTTCTAGCAAGGCCCTCACCTTCGAAGAGAAAACCATTAAGCAGCTATTTCAGGAAATAACAGGAATTCAACTGGAACAAGTGAAATCTACTCCTGATTTCTTAGTCAAAGCGAAGGGAATAGGGATTTCCAGTTTGACCTCCTCCGACACTTGGGAAGATATTTTTTTCAGAGTTATGATTGAAAAAATAGAACCGGCTCTTCCAGAAGATAAACCAGTTATTGTTTATGATTACCCAGCTAGTGTTTCTACTTTGTCACAACCCAAAGGAGACTTTTGGGGGGAACGCTTTGAAATCTTTTGGAAAGGGATGGAACTCTGCAACGGAGCTACAGAACTCCTTTCAGAAGAGCTTCTCAAAAAGCGCTACGAGTTTGAATCTGCTGAGAGACAAAAGTTAGGAAAAGCTCCGCATCCTTTTCCAACTCGATTATCCACCGCCCTCAAAACTCTTCCGCCCTGTTCGGGAGTTGCGGTAGGCCTTGATCGACTATTTTGGGCTCTAAAACCTTAAGTTTTTTAGAAAGTTCTTCAGGGGATCCAGCGGTGACATTAAGGTGACCCACTTTTCGATTGGGTCGGGCCTTCTTGCCATACAAATGCACAAAAAGATCATTCCTGTTTTTATCTAAATCTAAGATTTCGGGCACATCTCCAATGAAGTTCAACATAGCTGTATAAGCCGTTGCTCTTGTCTCTCCCAATGTTTTTCCCATTCCCGCTCTCAAATGATTTTCAAACTGGCTAGTTTCCGATCCATCGAGCGTCCAATGCCCAGTATTATGAACTCGGCTGGCCATCTCATTGATCAAGAGTGATTCACCGCGATCAAAAAGTTCTAACGCCATCACCCCGACGTACTGCAGATGCTCTCCTACCCGACATGCGTAAGACTCTGCTTTATCCTGTAACGCCCGAGAAACACGGGGGGCGGGAGCTAGAGTCCGCCTCAGGATTCCCCTAACGTGAAGGTTCTCAACGAGGGGATAGAATTTCATTTCTCCAAGAGTATTTCGACAGGCAATCAAGGACAGTTCTCTTTCAAAGGGAACAAATTTTTCGTAGATCAACGGAACGGATCCCAGTTCCCCCCAGACGATTTTCACATCATTTAGATTTCGAATAATCTTCTGTCCTTTTCCATCATAACCTTCTCGACAAGTCTTAAGAATTCCAGGCATTCCGATGGAGCGAATCCCCTGTTCCAGTTGCGACTCATTTTCAATCAAACAAAATTCAGCGGTGGGAATTCCTTGAGCCTTGAAAAAACTCTTTTGGAAAAACCGGTCCGCAATGACTTCCAAAACCTCTAGACTTGGGAACACGCGAGTCGATAATCCTTGGAGTGCCGACTTCACATCCCGGACCGAAAGATTTTCCCATTCGTAAGTAATGAGATCACAAGAGGCACAAAACTTCCTGAGAGCTTCGGTATTACTCGTTTCACTTTGTGTGACGGAACAGAGTCCTTCGACGCAATTATCTCCTGGGGAAGCAAACACGGACATTTCACACCCCAGTTTTGGACTTGCAAGCACCAACAGTCTGGCTAGCTGCCCGCCACCTAAAATGCCGATTTTCATCTTTTCTTATTCTTTCGAGGAGAGCGAATGGCTAGGACCCTTTTTGTTTGTTGCTGTCTAAAGTGATTGAGCGTCTTCTTTATTTTGGGATTTTCTAGCCCAAGAATAGCTGCTGAGAGAAGAGCTGCGTTGACAGCTCCGGCCTCTCCAATGGCTAGTGTTCCCACGGGAATCCCCTTAGGCATCTGATTAATAGATAATAAAGAGTCGAGCCCCTTCAAGGTGCTTGTTTCAATGGGAACCCCCAGAACAGGAACGCTCGTTTTGCTCGCTAACATGCCTGGCAGATGGGCAGCCCCTCCGGCTCCCGCAATCACAACCCGGATCCCTCTCGATTCAATTTTTTCTGCGTAATCAAAAAGGCGATCAGGAGTCCGGTGGGCTGAGACCACTTGAACCTCATGAGAAATACCCAGTTGGTCCAGCAATTTGGAAGCTGCTTTTAATGTCTTCCAATCCGAATCAGAGCCCATGACAATGGCAACTTGAGCTTTCATGGCACCAATTTTTAACATGAGGGTCCCTCTTGATACAATTGGTAAAACTTATCAAAAAGCCCTTGTTGTTTTCTGAGTTCGGGGATACTTCCCTGCTCTTTCAATAGACCTTTTTCAAGAACAATAACCTGGTCGCAGTTCTCAATGGTAGAAAGCCGATGAGCAATGATGAGGGCTGTGCGCCCCTTTAACAATTCTCGAATTGCTACCATTAATCGGGCTTCGCTCGCGTTGTCCAAGCTAGCAGTAGCTTCATCCATCACCAAAACCTCAGGATTTAGAACAAGCATCCGAGCAAAAGAGAGAAGTTGTTTCTCTCCCAGGGAAAGATTATGTCCGCCTTCATCAATGATTAGATCCAGGCCACCTCTTTTTTCGATAAAGTCCCAGACCTGAGCTTTCTTGCACTGCTCGATTAGATGGGCATCTGACAGCTCTGCATTAGCGAGCATCAAATTATCGCGAACAGACCCTTCAAACAAATAAACATCTTGCGGAATAAACCCTACATGTTGGCGAAGTAATGAACGCGGCCAACGGTCCAAGGAAACGCCACCTAAAAAGATTGTTCCCTGCGAGGGTTCATAAAATCTTAGTAACAATCGTGCAATGGTCGACTTCCCACTCCCTGTTGCTCCGATAATCGCCATGGTTTTGCCCGGAGACAACTCAAAAGAAACCTGCTCCAAGGCCTTCTCTTCTCGCGTTCGATAAGCGAAACTCACGTTTTGAAACTGGATCCCACAAGGCCGGCTGATTTGAAGTGTCGCTCCAAGAGCATCTTCTTCAATGGGCTCATCAAATACATGAGCGACCCTCTCAGCTGATACAAACGCGGATAAAACGACATTATACTTCTCAACTAAGTCGCGAATGGGCTGAAACAAATTCCGAATATAGGCTAAGAAAGCCACCAGAATCCCCACTTTAACTTTTCCCTGAATAACCCAAACCCCACCTACCCCAAGCAGGGTCGCCATCGCAATTCCATTGAGCAGATTAGCCCAGGGTTGGACCTGGGCATAAGCATGAATAGACTTCATCAAAGCCTCTTGATGGTGGCCAACGATTCCCTCAAAGGAATTCCGTCTAGAATCTTGGGCGCCAAGCCGATGAATCGTTGCCATCGCCGCTACATTCTCACCCAAAAAGCTATTGATCTCCGAAAGTCTGGCTCTAGCTTCTCGATATGCTTCAGAGAGTCTTTCTCCAAAATAAGCGATAGCCCAAATCACACACGGAAATGTGAGTAGGATAAGTCCTGCCAATTTCCAATCCAAAATCAACATGGCCACCACAGTCCCCAGGATGACCATTACATCCAGCGCCAAAACCGACATCGATGCAGTAAAGAGTTCACTCAAGGACCTGACATCATTGATGACTCGAGTAATGAGCCGCCCGCTTGAATGCTCATCAAAGTACTCCATCGGAAAACGAGTGATTCGATCAAAAACCCTCACACGGAGCTGTTGAGTAATGAGAAGACCAGTCGTTTGGATAGTGAAAGCCTGTAACATTTCACTGATCGCCTTCAGAAAAATAACCAGGAAAAATCCCAAACAAATTCTCATTAAAATTCCAACCTTGGCCGGGGTTGCAACAACTGCATCAGCTGCCTTACCAATCAAGATAGGACCGATAAGGTCTAGTCCTGTTGTCATAACAATGAGGGTAACCCCACCAAGCAATCGCAATTGAAACTCTTTGATGTGTGGCCACAGCTTTCGAATAACTTGAAAGTGGATTCTGGTTGTCATGTAGGTATCACTCCGCTCTCGAATCGTTCACGCTCCAATTCGCGCTCACTCTCCTTCCAAAGTGACCGATACAAATGACAAGACCGAATTAAGGTTGAATGTTTTCCCTTGGAAATAACTTTCCCCGACTCCATGACCCAGATTTCATCCATCCTGGGCATAACAGATAAACGATGAGATGAAAAAAGAATGGATAGTTTAGGATAAGCTTCAAAAAACCGATCAATGATCTGTTGCTCACACTCCACATCAACCGCTGAAAAACAATCATCCAATAAAAGCAGCTCAGGCTGTCTTAAGAGAGCTCGAGCCAGAGCGATGCGTTGCCGTTGTCCCCCAGATAAAGTCACTCCTTTTTCTCCCACGAACGTTTTTAATCCGTCTTTAAGAGACTCAATTTCTTCCAACACTCCAGCAACTGTAAGAGCTTGCTTCATCTGCTCATCACTCACAGCTTTTCTGAGTCCCATACCGAGATTCGTAGCGACGCTTTCGCCAAAGAGAGTAACTTGTTGTTCAACACTGCCGACTCTAGTCCTTAATTCATTTAAACTCATCGCTCGAATATCTTTGTCCCTCAGGAAGACCGTTCCGGGAGGCGGTTCATACAAACGAACAAGTAAATTAAAAAGGGTTGTCTTTCCACAACCAACAGGGCCAACCAATCCTATTTTTTTACCAAAGGGAATCTCCAAACCATCCAAATCGAGTGTAAAGCTTTTTTCTTCATCGCTTAAGAAACCGAAATGGAGTTGACGGATTTCGAGCTCGCCTTCCGCGGCATGAGGAGCAATGGAGGGGTAGATATCTTGTACCGGATTTTCATGCAGTATTTGTTCAATTCGGCGCTCAGCAGCTTTTGCTTCGCGGGTCATGGTAACGGACCAACCGATAGCCTCCATAGGCCAAGAAAGCTGGACAACAAACCTCTGAAAAGCAATGAATGTTCCTACTGTGATCACCCCTGCGATTACATCTTTTCCTCCAAAAAGAAGGATAAAAAATGTTCCCATCTGAGTTAAAAAACTTAAGGTGGGAGAAAATACAGATTCATATCTGGCAAGGTTTTGCCCCTCTTTCACAAAATCAGCACTCAACAAACGAAACTTGCGGTCAGCGTGGTTTTCTAAAACCAGAGCTTTAATGAGCCGAATCCCTGAGAATGTCTCCTGAGCATAAGCACTCATTTGTGAGAGCCGGGATTGCATTCTCTCAAAAAAGAAATCGACTTTATTTCCGATCTTGGCCGTCAGAAGCGGCACCAAGGGATAAAAAGCAAAGGTTAAAAGAGTCAGCTTCCAAGAGAGCCACAGCATCGCCGGAACGAGCATCATGAACATAATCACAGCATCTAAGGCCACCAAAATTCCTGGACCAAGGGCCATTCGAATGGATTCAATATCATTCGTCGCGCGGGACATGAGATCCCCCGTTCGATATCGGTGATAACGCACGAGTGGGATTTTTTGAAGATGTTCGTAGAGCTCTTTTCTTAAGTCTGAAGCAACATAGTTAGAGGTACCGATTAAATAAACTCGCCACCAATACCGACCAATGGACTGAAAAATCATCACTGCCAAATAGGTGATCGCTGCAACAATCACCGTCCTCATCGCTCCGGGCACCAAAGCATCCATGGCCATTTTTACTAAAAGTGGCTGCACGATATTGAGAAAATCAACGAAAAGGAGCCAAATGAATCCCTTCAAGTAAGGGCTCTTGTACTTAACAAGAAATCGACTAAAGGGGTAATCAACCACCTTCTTTTTCAGGTCTAAGAAGCTGAAAATATTATTTTTTTTCAGATTGTTACTTTGACTTTCCACACTAAAGTTCCATACTATTTATTAAACCCGCCAATGTGGGAGGAGATAAAGAATGAACCTAAATCAGTTCACTGTGAAAGCGCAAGAAGCAGTTGTGGATGCTCAAAGCTTAGCCGTTAAAAAAAGTCATCAAACTGTAGATCCTGAAGACCTTCTTTTTTCTTTGCTGAACCAGGAAGAGAGTTTGGTTTCAGAATCCCTCTCCAAAATACAATCTAAGCTCCCTGCCCTATTACTCAAAGAGGTTGAGCAGGACATTAATAAGAAACCCCAGGTTCACGGGAACGTACAAACCTATTTATCCCCTGCCCTTAACAAAGTTTTAGTTCAATCAGAAGAAGAATCAAAAAGTCTTCGCGATGATTTCATCAGCACTGAACATCTTTTTTTAGCTCTGTTTTCATTAAAAGAGGGACCCGTTGCATCTTTGTTGAGCAAGAATCGAATCAACAAACAAACCTTTTTGGATGCGCTGAAAAAAGTTCGAGGAAGTCAGAGAGTGACCGATCAAAATCCAGAAGAAAAGTATAATGCGCTCGAAAAGTATTGCCGCGATTTAACTCAAGCAGCTTCGAATGGAAGGCTAGACCCAGTGATTGGAAGAGACAGTGAAATTCGAAGAGTCATTCAGGTTTTATCGCGAAGGACCAAGAACAATCCAGTTCTGATTGGGGAGCCAGGGGTAGGAAAAACGGCTATCGTAGAGGGTTTAGCCCAAAGAATCGTTGCTGGAGATGTCCCGGAAAGCCTCAAAGGAAAACGTCTTTTAGCGCTCGATATTGGTGCACTCATTGCCGGAGCCAAGTTCCGAGGGGAATTTGAAGATCGCCTTAAAGCTGTTTTAAAAGAAGTAACCTCTGCTCAAGGCAACATTATTCTTTTCATTGATGAACTCCATACCGTGGTTGGGGCTGGCAAAGCGGAAGGAAGCATGGATGCATCTAACATGCTTAAACCCCAGCTTGCGCGGGGTGAATTGCGCTGTGTGGGAGCCACTACACTGGACGAATACCGCCAATACATTGAAAAGGACTCGGCCCTAGAGAGACGTTTCCAACAAGTTTATGTCGGAGAACCTTCAGTCGAAAATACGGTTTCGATTCTGCGTGGCTTAAAAGAAAAATATGAAGTCCATCACGGGATTCGAATTACGGATAGTGCGATTGTAGCTGCCGCTAAGCTTTCTGATCGCTACATCACCAATCGGCAGCTTCCAGATAAAGCTATCGATCTCATCGATGAAGCAGCTTCTAAATTAAGAATTGAAATTGACAGTCTCCCGACTGAAATCGATGAGGTGGAGCGAAAAGTGATTCAATTGGGAGTAGAAAGAGAAGCTCTCAAAAAGGAAACATCGGCACAATCCGAAGAGCGGCGAAAAGAAATTGAAGCTGACATTCAAGAGCTCAATGCATCCATCGCAAAAATGAAAAAGCAGTGGAATGCAGAAAAAGAATTAATTTCACAATCTTCTCAGCTCAAAGAGCAGTTGGAAAACACTCGGCTTCAAGCGGAAAAAGCAGAGCGAGAAGGAAATCTCGGTAAAGCGGCTGAACTTAAGTACGGTGTTTTGGGCGACATCCAAAAGCGTTTGGAAAAAACGACTGAAGAGTTGAATCAGATGAGTCGTGAAAAGCGAATGCTCAAAGAAGAAGTAGACGAAGAAGACATCGCAGAAGTCGTTGCGAAATGGACCGGAATCCCCGTTTCTAAAATGCTGGAGAGTGAGAAAGAAAAGCTCCTTCGCATGGAACAAGAGCTCAAGAAAAGAGTTGTTGGCCAAGAAGAAGCAGTCAAAGCAGTCTGCAACGCTGTACGACGCAGCTATGCAGGCCTTCATGATCCAAAGAAACCCATCGGAAGTTTCTTATTCCTGGGGCCTACCGGGGTTGGAAAAACAGAAACCGCCAAGGCTTTAGCTGAATTTCTCTTTGATGATGAGAGCAACATGATTCGGATCGATATGACCGAATTCATGGAAAAGCATTCAGTGTCTCGTTTAGTGGGAGCCCCTCCCGGATATGTAGGTTATGAAGAAGGGGGGGTTTTGACCGAAGCTGTTAGAAGACGTCCCTACTCTGTCATTCTTTTTGATGAAGTCGAAAAAGCACATCCCGATGTGTTCAACATTCTTTTGCAGGTTTTGGATGATGGCATTTTGACCTCCGGCCAAGGAACCCAGGTCAATTTTAAAAATACCATGATTATTCTAACCTCAAATTTAGGAAGCCAGCATTTGCTTGAGACTTCAAAGCCAGAAAAAGCAAAAGAACTCGTCATGGGAGAAGTTAGAAAGCATTTTAGGCCCGAACTACTCAATCGGTTAGATGATCTGATTGTCTTCCATCACTTGGAAAGAGCTCAACTGACGCAGATTGTCGACATTCAGTTAGAGCAGGTAAAAAAGTTGCTTGAGGCTAAAAATCTAAGTATGGTTGTTGACCGTAAGGCTAAGGAATTATTAGCTGAAAGAGGCTACGATCCCGTTTACGGTGCACGCCCGCTAAAACGATTGATTACGGATTTAATACTAAATCCCTTGTCGATGCGTCTATTAGAGGGAGAATTCCATCCGGGAGATGCGGTTGAAATCGGTGTGGACTCAAAAGGGGAACTGGAATTCCTACGAAAAGCCGCACCGGGTGCCAAAAAAGCAGCTTCAAAATAAGGAGAGCCCATAATGTCTGGAGAAAAACCAAGGATGCCCATTAAAGGATTTGCACTTTATGTCGCTTTGGGAGTGATAGCAGCTCTCACAAGCGTAGGAGTCTATGCTGGAGTCCAATATCTCTACCAGGTAGCTGATGCGAAGAAAAAAGAAGCTCAAGCACCCTTAGACAACCCTGCCTCAGCAGAAACGCGCACCGAAACCAGCAACCATGATGCGGGCACTACTGCTCTGAAGAAAACCTCAGAGAGTTTTCGAACTGTCGCAAAAAAAGTTGGCCCCGCTGTGGTTAATATCAAAGCCACTCGAGGAGTTAAAAAACCTAAGTTAGGACGCCCCAGAAATCGACGCCAAGGTCCAGCACCTGAAGATGAAGACAGTCCTTTTCCTCGAGATCCTTTCTGGGATTTTTTCGAACGTTTTGGAGCGCCTCACATGATGCCTGAACCAGGGCCACAAACTAGCCTAGGCTCTGGAATTATTATTGATAAGAATGGAACGGTAGTGACCAACAATCACGTCATTGATGGCGGCACTGAAATTATGGTTCGCATAGGTTCCGATAACAATGAAATGAAAGCCAAGATCATCGGAACAGACCCAAAAACTGATTTGGCGGTTTTAAAAATTGAAGGCGCCAAAGATCTTCCCTTCGCCGCTTGGGGAGACTCAGATTCTGCCGAAGTCGGAGATTGGGCGATTGCCATTGGAAGTCCATTTGCCTTGGACCAATCAGTCACCGTAGGAATCATCAGTGCCAAAGGCCGTAACCAAGTTGGATTGGGAAATGATTTTCGAGCTGACATGATTCAAACCGATGCAGCTATCAATCCTGGTAATTCGGGAGGCCCTCTTTGCGATATCGATGGCAATATTATTGGGGTCAATACGGCAATTTACAGCCGAAGTGGTGGCTATATGGGAATCGGCTTCGCGATACCATCAAACCTCGCGAAAGACATCGTTGATCGACTTCTCAAGGAAGGAAAAATTGTTCGAGGTTGGATTGGCGTTTACATTCAACCCTTAGACCCGGAACTGGCAAAAGATCTAGGACTTAAGCAAGGCGTGGGCATCCATGAAGTGATGGAAGGTAGCCCCGCTGCCGTAGCTGGTCTGCAAGCGGGCGATGTTGTTTTGGAAGTTGATGGAAAAGCGATAAAAGATGTTACCGAACTTCAACGTCGCATTGGTGATTTTAAGCCCGGTCAAACCGTTAAGTTAAAAGTCATGGGCTATGCAGACAAAAAATCACGCTCGGTTTCGGTCAAAGTGGGAACTCTCCCAGAAGAACAAGGAGCTGGTCCTGAGGAGCGAACAGAGAACGAGCAAGAGCCAGACAAGATTGGGTTGGTTCTGGGCATGAAGGGTAAAGAAGTCGTAATCAAAGGGCTTGAACCCGGATCGCTGGCAGAATCGATGTTGGGCCTAGAAGTTGGGGATGTGATTGTTCGAGTAAATCGGCAGAACATCACTTCAGTTTCGGCTTATAAAAAAGCTTTAAAAAATGCTAAGCATGTTTACTTGGAAGTGAAAAGAAAAGGCCGCAACCTGTTCTTCCAGTTTGCTTTGCCTGAATAAGATCACATTTGCATTCTCTAGCAAAAAGGGGGGATTTAAGTCGTGAGTTCGATTGTTGCAGTGGGTTCTCTTGCTTTTGATAGCATTGAAACTCCTTTTGGAAGTGTCGGTAAGATCTTAGGGGGTTCAGCAAATCATTTTTCCCTGAGTGCCAGTTATTTCAGTCCAGTCAAATGCATTAGTGTGGTGGGCGAAGACTACCCCAAAGAACATCTCGATTACCTCAAATCCAAAAATATTGATTTAAGTGGTGTGACCGTTTCGAAAGGAAAAACTTTCCATTGGTCTGGCCGTTACGGGTACGATCTCCACGAAGCAACCACTTTAGATACTCAATTGAACGTCTTCGAACATTTTTCTCCTGAAGTCCCCGCAAGCTATCAAGAGAGTCCCTTTTTATTTTTGGGAAACATTCTGCCTTCCCTTCAAGAGAAAGTGCTTAAAAACCTTCCCCGCGCAAAATTTATCGCGTTGGATACCATGAATTTTTGGATTCAAAGCCAAAAAGAAGCCTTGATTCAGGTTCTCTCTAAAGTTCACTGCTTGATCATTAACGAAGCAGAGCTTCGGCAACTAACACAGACCCATAATGTTGTGAAAGCTGCCGAAATGGTTCGCGGCTGGGGACCCCACATAGTGGTGGTAAAGCGCGGAGAGTACGGAGCACTTCTTTTCAATCAAACCGAAGCCTTTAGTCTGCCGGGACTTCCTCTAAGCGAAGTTAAAGATCCAACGGGTGCGGGGGATTCTTTTGCCGGCGGTTTCATGGGGTACTTGGCTTCTTGTGGACAGACCTCCCCAGACAAAAAAGCGTTAAGGCAAGCTGTGGTCTTTGGTAGCGTGATGGCCTCATTTATTGTGGAAGATTTTGGCTGCAATCAACTTCTTCGACTTTCAAAAGAGGAAATAAATAAGCGTTTTCAACACTTTAGAGATTTGACCTCCTTCCACTAACTTCGATGGGTGGAGGCTTGACGGGGTCTAGGATCACCATTAAAAGGCATTCTTTAACGTGTCACTAAAAACCGTATTATCGCAATTAGTTAGTAAGAAAAATCTGGCAAGGATTGGTTCCATGGCAAAATCAAAAGTAAAAAAGCCTGCTCAAAAGAAGAAGGCTCCACCCATGAAAAAAGCTGCTCCCAAAGCTAAGTCGAAGGCCCCTACAAAAATGGCTCCAAAAGCAAAAAAGCCAGTAAAGGAACCAAAGAAAAAAAGTCCCGAAAAAAAAGAGATGAAGAGCCAAGCAGCTCCCGCTTCCTCTAAAAAAGGTGCAGCCTCGAAAGAGACAGCAGCTGCTCCCAAGAAACAAATTTTAGGTCCCATCGAACCGGGTCGCTTAGGCCAAAAACGCAATTGTCTGGAGTGTGGAACTAAGTTCTATGATTTTGAACGGCTACCGATTACTTGCCCCAAATGCTTCTCCGAGTTTGAACCAGAAGATTTTGAACCAAAAATCAATTTAAAGTCGGATGCGAAGAAGGCTAGAGTTGTTGAAAAAGAAGAAGAGCCTGAAAGAGAACTGGTAGTCAGCGATTCGGGTGAGGATTTCGAAAGTCTGGAAGATCTCAGTGATGATGATTCGGCCGTTGTAGGCATCGGTCCTGATAAAGACAGTGACGAAAGCTTCGATTAAGACTTTTTAATAATATCGGTCTTACGTCTTCCCTCGGGAGCGTCTTTTTTAAAATTTCTCTGATTCGCTCGATCATAAAAATCCATCATCAACTTAATAAACAGAACTGTAATTGCTCCAGTAATGATAAAGAACCACTGAACGGGTGTGATACCTTCAAAAAATGCTATTAGCCACTTCTGGTTATTTCCCATCTTAGGGTCCACTTTTCAGTTTAAGCTTAAAAGGCGCTTGGGGTTCAGCCTCTCTCCGCAAACTGAGAACTGCTCCCGTAGCTATGGCGGTTCCTACAATCCACCAGATTGTTTTTGTATTGTACCATTTCTGCTCCCTACCCGCCGAAAAAGAAGATTCCCTCGCCAAGCTCACATTCTCTTTTCTTAGCTGCCAATTTTCCAGTCCAGTTTGGGGGTTGTAATGGTACTTACCAAGCCCCGTAGAGTCTTTCGCCAAGATGAGAAGGTCACTCACTTTTTCCAACTCTGACGGAATTAAATGCTCGATTCGAACTTTGTTTTTTATGAGGCCCCAGCTTCCTCCCCTGTCCGAACCGAAAGCGTTATCACATTTAATCACTCGCTCATAAAGAGTCCCTTTTTTGTCGCGTCTAATGACCAAGTAGTTCCCCGGAAACACTTCTATTCCCCGAGTATTCATCTGAAATCCATTAATCCAGATAGAAGAATCTTGTTCAACATTTTCATCTATTACATCCAATTTACATTTTTTTTGTAAAACTCCCGGTGACACCTGTCGACACTGTTCCTCAAACACTTCTTTTAAAGGCTCATCACTGAGCACTTCAAAATCAATCCGTCGAAAGGGATGAGTCTCGGCTGCCTCTCCACAAAGATGCTTGAATTTCTTTAAATTTCGATTCCGCCAATACCATCCTGCTTGAACTAATCTGGATAATTGAATTTCTGGACCAAAAGTTCCCTTTGGAAGCTGCGAACTGAGACGGTTAATTTCATCGATGAGTAATTTCGCCTCACTATCCGCACTCATACTCAGGGCCTTATCACTTAATGCCTGTCTCGAGAGCTTCTTGGCGACACCAATTAGTTCTTTCCTCACTTTTGCAAGTCTAAAAGCCTCCAATGGAATGGGGGCCACCTCCCTCGGCTTAACTACTCTTCGTCCGAGTTTGTTTTCAATTTCATCAGTGATTTCTCTTTCGGTTTTCGCTCGACTTAATAAAGAACTCTCATTTCCTGTTCTCACCCATAAAAGACCGACCGATTCAGAATGCTTCTCCGGCAATGAAGCTGCCATCAAGAAGGACTGTAGCCAACAAGTGACAACCACTAATCCTTTACGAACTTTTGCTCTGATTCTCATCACTAACCTTCCTCAAGAACTTGAATGGCGTGAATTTTTTTTCGTCTAGAAACAACCTTCTTTTGAGGGGTTCGAGTCTCATCGAGAGGATTTCTAAGGATTACCTCCATCCAACCATCTTCGGAAAATGAGGCCAACTGGCTTATTTCGTTGGGAGTGACTGCGACGAGTATTTCCTGATAATCATCTTTTTTGTTGAGCCCCAGTACTTTTTTATCTTCGAGGAGGATATTTCCTTTCCCCTGGCTCTCGATTCCTTTTCCCACTAGATCAACTCTATCTCCTGTTTCCAGCGGCAAACGGGATTTTGTTTTTATGAGATAGGCCCTAAATCCCTTAGGAACCTTTCTTGAAAAACCAGGACCCGTTTTTGGCTGAACTTGTGCTTTTGAAATCAGGGCGCCTGAGGCAATGTCTGCCAGCACGCGGCTTCCAATTACTTTATCGATTTCCTGCTCCGTAAACGTCAGACTGCTCTGTCCCCCTGGTGAATTATCGAGTCCAACAGTGATGTCATGAACACTCAGCACAATCCCGGGTTTGAGATCTCTTTTAGCTGCTAGTTTTCTGTGCGCAACACTCATCGGTGTTTTTAGGGTTTGATGAATCTCGATGCTCATCACTAAAAGACAAACTCCAAGAATCCACAATCGCGATAAGAGGGGTCTTTTCAGCCAGATCTCCTTCAACTTTTTTAATTTGTCCATAGTCGCTCCCCATCATAAACAAGCCTTTCTTTCTGAATGTTTTGGACTGATTCTTTATAAGCAGCTAGATAAGTCTTAAATCCGGTCTCCATTACCACCATGACAAGAATCAAAATGATTAAAATCTCAATCATAATCATGCCACTCTGGTCCTGCCTTATCTTGCCCATAAACGATAATTCCATTCTTTTTTACCTCCCCCGACAAGGGAGACTGATGCCCCGAGATTTCTCTCTCCCCCCTCAAACAAACGACTCTTGGTTTGATTCAGGTCTGTAAGCATTAATCCCTGAACTTCCCCACACACACCACATCGCTTTTGTTTCAAAGCTATTTTCGATACGCGATTTAAATAGAGGAACGGGCCATTTTTATTTAAATCTTTTTTAGCTCCGACCGTGCCTATGCTCCAACCTGTTTGGGCACGTAAACTGGATCTTAGATTTAATAAACGGATACTGGCCTTCAATGTCTTTGAGAGCTCAGAACAAACGATGGCAGTGGCCGGTAGTACACTACACGATAGACTTTTATGATATTTTTGGTGAAGTGCTATTAGGTCAGTGCGATCTTTTTCTAATTGTCTGGCTATTTTGAGATCACTGTGCCCTAAACGAATAGCAGCGTTATCCAAAACAATCTGGGTTCTCTGCCAATCGAGCTCTCGATAATACAAATCTCCTAACCAGACTACTGCAAAAGCTAGTGGCGTTATGATCGCTAAGAAAAGGGAAACAAACATCTCTTCGTAATCTCCTGATGGTGTTTTCTTTTTTCTTTTGAATCAAAACCAATAAACTGCTCATACCGTAGCCATATTTCAGATAATCCGCCCGGTCTATTACCAACTTGTAACCAACGAAGCTCAGCTGGCTCCGTTACTCTCTGGAACTCTTTATGTGAGTTTTCTTTGATATCATGACCCAGAGCACTTCCGAGCGCTGATGTAAGAAACCGTTGAGTCTCGAGGTCAATTTCTTCCTTCCGCTCCCCCAGAGCGCGGGCGCGAACCTCAGTGCAGGTGATGTGAGTCAAAACTACTTGAAACACTTCTCGTCTGAATGCCTCTAAAAGCAGAAAGACTAATAAGATAAAGGGAACTAAAAGCATAACAGCTTCAACCAAAAGGAACCCCCGCTTATCTTTTCTTATTCGAACCATGCACCAGGGGCTTTTTTCTTAGACGTCTGAGCCCCTTCCATGAAATCATCCATGGTACGACCTTGAATCATTGGTTGTTGTACTTCTGTAAAATCGAATCTTTTTTTGCCCTGAAGGGAATGCGCAACATTCGCGTAAAGCTCTTTGATGTTAGCTCCTACCACACTGACAATAGCAATTGAGCTAATGGTGATGAGACAAACCAAAACAAGATATTCGACCAGCCCTTGTCCTTTTTGATTCATTTTTGGCATCGGCCCCTCCTAGACAAATCGTTTGCTAGGTTTAAGCCAAAGGTTTTGGGCTCAAGGAGAGAGACTTAGAAGAAACTAGCGTTCAAAATCCATACTTAGGGTCCGCAATCTAATGCAGAAACTAGAAGAGGCGGTCAAAGGCGCGACTGCTTTGGAGAAACTCTGTTAAATAGTAGCGGGAAAATTGCTCAACAGTGATTGGTTTTTCTAGAAAGTGCCAAGTAACTTCATCAAAATTGGAAAATCTTGCTTCCAAAACCCCTGAAAAAACCGTGCTCGTTCTTGTAGACATTTCTAACGAAGGCTTTTCACATTTTATTTGTATCGTACCAGACCGACTAGAACTCACCACTAACCTTACTGAGTTTCGCTCGAGGAAAAAATTATCAGGTCTATCAGATAATTCCCCCCAGGAAATACACAAGGAGGGTTCTTTCATTCTAGAGTTGAAAAGCTTGGATAGGCTCAACCACTGAGTCTTTAACTCTCTCATAAACAAAGTGGTACTGACTGCTAGGACTTCTTCACGAGTGCGGGAAATATCTAGGTTGGGAAGCTTGCCGGCTAAAATTAATCCCTCTTGCTCGGCTAGATTTTCAATCCATTTAATACTGCTGTCGCTAATCATACTGCTCCCCCACCCTAAAGCCGTGGTCCTAAATGCTCCTAACCCAAAGAGTTAGGTGGTCGCCTTGATTACTGCTTTAGGCTTCCTATTCTAAGATAGGCTTGCACACCGCAATAAGGGAAGGCTCCCGATGAATCTATTTGTAGGTCAGAGCCATTTCGTGACTCACGCACCCGACAGGGGAGCACCTACATTATCGCAGATTCTCAAAACGCATCCAACCCCTTCTTTCGAAGGGGCTGGACAATCCTAAGTAACTGAATTTATTAGGCTTCTACTGTTTTGTGCATGCTGGTAGCTGGAACTTCTTTTGCACCAGGAGCAACCACAGTCTTTCGCTCAACTCCTTCTAACTTAGAAGTAAGTTCGCGAACTTGATTTTCAAGCTGTCGAATCACATCCATCTGATTAGCTTCAGTCCCTTTCGCCAAAAATGCACTAAAGGAACCATCGCCAGTTTGGATGATATGTCGAAGTGTAGAAATCGGAACCGGGGTCTCGGAACGTTTCTGCTTTTCAAAAATAATCTGAGTCAAAGTGGAGGCCGTAATATCTTTTTGATTTCGGTTGTCCACAACAGTAACTTCTTCACCTTGCTGAATCATTTCAGCTATTTCGTCTAGAGTTACGTAGCAGCTAGCATCGGTGTCATAGAGTTTTCTGTTTTGATAACGTTTTATAATTTTGGCCTTCTCCATTATTTTTACCCCCAACCTGAAAGGTTATAATTAAAGTTTTTTAACAAGGGCTTCTTACGTCACTCAGCGACCTTCCGCATCCAACCCCCAAAGAGATAAAGTGTCAAGAAATGACGCGGTCTGCCCAATCCCCCATCACCATGAGGAATATTAAAAACCAGCTAACTGCTCTTGATGATGTAAGAGTATTTTTTTCCGAGGAGACGAGACTGTCAACACTAATTCTGCGGCAGGGCAAAAACTTAAGGCAACAATCCAAGGGCAGGAAGCAAGCAGAACAAAAAAGTATTTCAATTCAGATAGTTAACTAGCACAACTGATCGGATAGGAGGCTTTTCAAATCTAGATTAGTCTCATGCTTTAATCGTTCTTTTTGAGCTTCGAATTCAATTAAAGTGGGAATTGTTGGCTGGGATTTCTCAGCGATCAGGTGTTTGAGTTCATTTTCTTCCTGGCTAATGGGAAACTGGGAAAAAGTGATAAGCTTTTCATCTACAAGCTTCTTCGTTTTTTCGAATAAAAGCCGAATAGACCGCAACTGCATCGCTAATTGCTGAGCTTGATTTTCCTTCTCTAATTCCCACTCTTTTCTCCATTGTTCGAGAACCTGAGCATTTGGCTGAACGGTCTCGGTAAGAATTTCTCTTTTGTTTAAATAAAACCAAACCGCTCCTCCGATAAGAGCTAAATCCAACAGTACTTGAAAGAAAATGAACAATCCCATGCTGAGCACCTCGTATTTAAATCTTTTGTTTGAATGCAGATTCCGGGTTCAAAATTCTCGCCGTGATAAAAATGAGAACTTCGTTCTGATCGATGGACTTAGTCTGACTCGAAAAAAGTGTTCCCAACAAAGGAAGGTTTCTTAGAAATGGCACTCCGGTGTTCGAATCGGTTTCCTGTCCCGAAAAAACTCCCCCGAGAACGGCAGTATCCCCATTTTGAAGAATGATTTGAGTCTTAATGGATCGTGTATCCTTTGTCAGAGTGGTCTGACTATTCTGGGGAATTTCCTGAAGCAAACTTGTTTGCAGAGCAATAGAACCGTCATTTGAAACGATTGGAGTTACATTGAGAGAAAGATTAGCCGTCTGAGTTAATCCAGTGGTTACCGTTCCAATCCCTGCTGCCTGTTGAGGTACGTCAGTTGTTTTTCCTTGAATAATCGAACCCTGCTGCCCCTGTTGTACAGTAATCGTGGGGTTCGCCAAAACCTTAACCTTCTTATCCGTTTCCCCTAAAATTAACCGCGCTTGAAGAGCCGCAAATTTGGGAGCTGATAAATTAATTGTTCCTCCCGCGGGAAGAGCCTGAAATCCAGGTCCAGCGATCTCGTCCTGAGCAGAACCAAAGTTGATTCCTGATGTTTGGCCAGCTAGATTCAAAATTCCTAGCCCCAAAGATTGAGTATAGCCCTTCTTAACTTCTACAAATTTCGCCGAAATCGAAACGGCTGGAGGCTGGGTGTCGAGCACAGAAAACAGTTTTTCAAGACGTGCAACCACGGGTTCGACATCCCGTATGATAATTGTGTTCGTTCTTTCATCTGTGTCTAATTTTCCACGTTTTGAAAGAAAGGGTTGGGCTCGAGGAGCTAATTCAGAGCATTTTGCGTAACTAACGGGGATAAGCACTGTCTTGAGTGGCTCTAAATCTTCTTGCTGCTCTAATTGGGCTTGTTCGGCTTTAAGATTTTCTAAACTCGCCACTCTTACAAGATTTCCTTTTCGAACAAAACCTAACTTTTTCATTTGTAAAATAATATGGAGCGCTTGATCCCAGGGAATATTTTGCAAACTGAGAGAGCCTATATTTCCCTTAACGTCATCCCCTAAAACGACATTGTAGCCGGAAGAGCGAACAACCAATTTAATGGCTTCAGCAACATCGGTATTTTTTAGCTCTAATTTTTCAATTGGTTCGCCCCGGTAACCTCGGCCAGAATCGAAAGCTTCCTCGCCAAAGGAAGTGGAAGGCAACTCAGAGGCAATGAGTCGATTGGTCTTCGATTTTGATTTGTCCGAGAACTCCAGAACGAGCTTCTCCCCTGTTTGAATTACTTTCGGAACTGAAAACTCATCCATCTGGACCGTCAATTGCGTTGTTGGAACTTTTCTCTTCACTGTCTGATTTAGACTGTATTTTGCAATGGCTGTCTTGAACTCTTTCGTATCGTACACTCGCCTTAGCTTTTTAGACGCACTGGTTTTTTCAAAAGCATAAACGATTTGCTGTAGGTTCTTTTTAGGGATTACTCGATATTTTAGAGGACCGGTGGCCCGCAACACTATTTTCTGGGCCTTTTCCTCAACGAAAAAATCAACCGAAACCAACTCATTAGTCTTGTTGGTTACCTTTTTTAAAACCGGGGCTTTAGTCACAGTTTTGGTAGCTGTTTTTTGTGGGGCAATCTTTACAGCCTGCACTTTTTCGATCTTTTTGTTCTGAAGTTCTGGGTTTTTGATGGGAATATCTGCCTTTATTTGTGGCAAAGGATCGATAACCGGAATCCCCAGCTGGGTTTTTGCATCTCGTTGGGCAGGATTTTCTAAAAGGCCTTCTAGCTCGCTTAAGAGATCCTTAGCCTCATCTTGATTTGCGGGTTCACGCGTTTTTCCCCGACCGTTCCCATCAAAATCAAACTGTGGAACCACAAGTTCCGGCGCTGAATCTGAATTTCGCTGTGGATCGGCAACCCCCAAAACAGAGGAAAGATAAAATACGAGGACCAACCCATGCCATTTGTGATTCATAATCCCACCTCTCTATTTCCGCGGTGATACATCTTCCGTTGGAAGAGAAAGCACCTTTTCTGCGAGCCCCTGAATGCCTAAATAATTAGTAACCCGTTCAGTCAGAATAACCTCTTTATCTAAAATTCGACTGATCGTAGCGTGGGCACGTCCCAGCTCATCACCCTCTTTCAAAATATAGGTATTCCCTTTCGGATCAGCGACCAAGATCTGGCTCGACTCAGCCCCTTTTAAGACGGCTTTTAATTCAAATTGCTCTATCTGATAGCGAAACAAATCCTCTTCGTTCGATGCTGGATCTCTCAGATTGCTCTTTGGAATCTGGAACGGATCTCGCTTTCCAATAGGCGAGTAAACGGAACTAGCCTCATTTGCAAAGCAAAGGGAGCTGGTTCTTAGCACTATCCCCATCCCGATTAATAAGATTATTTTATTTCTCATGAGTCACTTAGACGGTAGGCTCTTAGCCTAACAAGGGTTTCTGAACCGGGTGATTCCTTATCGGCGGATCCTGTACTTCTCTGTGCGTTCATTTTTATTTCATCAAAAGCAACCACTCGCTTAAGCTTCGAAACCTGATCTAAAAATACAAGGGTTGAAACGAATCCCCCCCTTAAATTCAATTCAATGGTTGAGCTTTTGAAATATCCCAGCTCTTTTTCCGTTGTTTGAGGTCTAAAGCTCGATATTTCGATACCCGCGCTTTGAGCAAGCAAATTGAATTTTTTTAACAAGGCATTAAATTCATAAGAGCGTGGAATTGACTCTAAAACGGACTCAAGCTGTAGGCTTTGCTCTCGAAAACTTTGTTTTACGGCCGGAATATTCTCTGCGAACTTCTTAATTCTTTTAAGTTCAGAATTAAGAGTACTGATTTCGCTGCTCACGGTCGCTATTTCCTGAGCCATCGATTG
>Ga0214923_10001493_pt1 | contig 33134 bp, 40 predicted proteins | sample LL1510_MetaG_FD_177993 | JGI IMG/M metagenome (GOLD analysis project Ga0214923, IMG submission 177993) | Freshwater microbial communities from Lake Lanier, Atlanta, Georgia, United States - LL-1510 | ecosystem: Environmental > Aquatic > Freshwater > Lake | place: USA: Georgia | collected...
GACAAGCAGCTGCAGTAGCTGAAGCAGAAAGGAAAAAACAAACCCCAGTATGTGATACTGGTGCGCAACAATTATTAGGCAATAGATCGTGTAATAGTTGGTCTTGGGGTGATGAAAGAACTGAACAAAGATGGTCAATGCCAAATTATAGTACAACAGGAACCGTTCCACCCAGTTGGGACTGTTGGTATGCTCCGGAAACAAGATGTATTTCTCGTGATTGTTTAGATAATCCTGCAGCTTGTGAAAAAAGAAATAGATGTAAATATTTTTATAAAATTAGAATAACAATAACTAAATATTATTATAATTTCATTATTTGTAAATTCTTTATATGAATTAGAAGAAGCATGTAAATTAGGAAAACTTATAATATATCTAGTCAGTAAAAATATATCATACATATTAAATAGAGGATTACCTTTCTAATGTAATAATTTAATATTATATCTAATTGATTAAAATTTTTTATATTATCATTCTACAATATGGACAAGAATTATTTGTTTCAATCCATTTTATTATACATTCATTACAAAATTTATGATTACATGGAGTTTCAACATATTCATTTATATTACTTATACATATTGGACATGTAATTTCTAATTCATTATTATCTTTTTTTTTAATAATATTAAACCATTTAGTTCTAATATATGAGTTGATATATTCAATTATTTCTTGATTAATACATAATTTTAAAAAATTAATATTCCAATAATCTTTTATTGTAAATAGTAATTTAACTATTTCTAAATGTCCATTTATGCATGACCATGCAAAAGCTGCTTCATTATTTATACTAATATTTATATCTGGTTTAATTTCTAATAACCATTTGATAACATCTAATTTTCCATTTTTACAAGCAAATATAAATGCATATTCACAATATTCAGATATATTTATATTTGGTTTAATTTTTAATAACCATTTTGCTATTTTTAAATAACCTTCAGCACACGCCCATCTAAAAGCATATTCGCCACATGCTGATATATTTATATTTGGTTTAATTTTTAATAACCATTTTGCTAATTCTAAATTACCTTTTTCACATGAATATCTAAATGCTAATTCATCTTCCATAGAAATATCTATTTTTCCTTTATTATCAATACAAAATTTTTTTATTGATTCCATATTATTTTTATATAATGTAGATTTGAATATTTTGTTGTAATTAATTTTTTCCATATAGCACGATGAAAGCTATTATAATATATATATATAAATAAATATTTATATTGTAAAAAATTGATTTTTTAATATAAATATATATGTAATACAATTGTATAATGAGTGGAAATTCACAAAAATATAGTCAAAGATGGGAAAATAAATCTGAAGAAAAAAAACAAAAAAGCAATATATACGAACCAAATCATAAGAAGTATAATCATGATAATACATTTACTTCAAGACAAAAGAACAATTATGATAATCAATACAATCCACAACAATATAAAAATTCATATTCAAGACAGGATGATAAATCATACAATCAACAAAAAGCAAAGCCCGTAAAGCAAGCACAAACAAGGAGTATCTACAAATATAAGATAGAGCAAGATAAGTCTGGAAATTGTAGTTATGTTCTAGAAGAACCCATACATAACCCAATCAAACAAATTAACAATTATGAAATTAAATGTGTATATCCTATAAATATGACAAATTATTATAAAAATGTTAATATTTATAATTACAAGAAAAAAATTATAATTTAATATAATATATTATATAATGTCAATTATTACACTACCACAACCACGGTTGTTAGATTTTACAAAATTAAAAAAAAATGATAAAGTTGTTATAGAGATAGAAAATACAACTCACAAGTTTTCTACAAATTCTCATCCAAGTGGTAAAAATGAAAGATGTCAGCCTATTTTTGGTAGTAAAGTTTTTATATGTGATAAATTGTATTCTAAATCTTCATATGGATTGCCATTTATTAAATTTGCTAAAAATTCAGAGCCAGAAATTACCTATAAAAATAAAACACTTTTTACTTTTAATGTTCATTATCATGGATTAAACACAGTTGGTTCTGTTGATGGAACAAGTATGGAAGTTGTTTTTGGTAAAAGTACTTTATTAGGACCAGAAGTAACATTTCAATTTCCAAAGATAACAAATAATCAATCATTACTATGGTTTCACAATCATAATATGTTTATATCTATGGAATTAATATATAGTGGAGCAGTAGGATTATTACAAATTGTAGATGATGAAACTAGTTGGTTAAGTAAAATGTTTAGATATGGTAATAATAATATTATGATGATAGCATCTGATTTAGATCTTAATGATAAAGGAGAACAAACAAATATTAATTTAGTAGTAGATCAAAATAGATCTGCTTTTACAGCTATTAATGGTATATCAGCTGTTAATTGGTATAATAAATGTGATGATAAATATATTAATTTATTATATCATAAGACTAGTAAAAATTTAGTAAAGATAGATATATTAAATGCTTGTTTAAATTGGCGAGTATATTATATAGGTGTATGTGATGAAGATAGAGAAATAAAATGTTTTCATTTAATTCAATGCGATGGTGGATTAATTAATCCAGTTGAATTAAAAATGACAAATATTCCAGTTGCTGGTAGAGCAAGTATTCTAGTTGATTTAGATAAATTTAAGAATAGAACAGCATTTGTATTTTTTTATGATTATGATTTAACAGAAATATTTGATTCAGTTCAAACAAATCCATCTAATCCAAATGACCCTACATTAACAGGTACAACACCAAATTTTGAGAAAAAAAATCAGACTGTATATCCATCACCAATACCGGATCCAAATAATAATAATCAACAGAATAATCCAACTAATTTACATTATCCAAAAGTTAGTGAAATAGGACAGGTTAATGAAACATTACAAAATGGAACAATTAAAGTGCCGATATCAACTAATATAAAAGCATTTTTAAAGATAGTACAAAAATCATGTGATAATAAAACAAAAAAATTATGTATAAATAAAGTTTTAGAATTAATTAAAAAAACTGTATTTGGAGAAGAAAATTTAAAAAAGTATTGTGAAATAATAAATAAACCATATTTTGAATATAATAAAGTATCAAACTATCTAAAATTATTAAATAATAAATATTTTTATAATTTACCATGTATAAGTGATAAAGTACCAATTAGAAATTTCTTATTATTTCCAGAAACAAATAATAATGCTATAGCATCCGGAAATACAAATGGTGTAACAGAATATATTGATTCAGCAAATCGTATTATGGTTGATTTATGGAATTCATCTGAATTAGATTTAAATTATGCTACAGACCAATACAATTTAAATCCCAATAATTTTAAACCTGCTACTTTACCTTCATCAAAATTTAAAATTTACAAAACAAATGATAAATATTCCAATACAGCAATGATATCTAATGATACAATAACAATTGAATTTTATAAAGATAAAATAGCATATGGTGAAAAAAAAGAACCAGCTCATAAATTTGAAGTAGTATTTCCTGAAACAGATTTTATAAATATACAACAATGGATTGAGTTAGTAAATTGTACTTTTCATAAAACTTGTGTCAAAGGATTTCATCACTATAAGAAGCTAAGCGAAATATTAGAATGTGATTGGTCTTTTTTTCCTTATCAATATCCATATATGTATAATAAAAATATTTGTATTAAATCTGCTATTATTAAAACTAAAAATAATTCTTGTTACCATATTAGAATTTTAGGTAGATGGCCTATTTTACAATTTTTTGGTAAATCTATGACTGGTTCTACTATTGAAGAAAGTAAATGTAAATCAAAAAATAAATTAAAATTAGAAAATTATATAACAAAAAATAATTTTCATAATGAAATACATAAAAATAAATCACAATATATTAGATGCAATGAATATGATATTTATGGTATATATGATGCTGATGTACAGGCATTTTTCCCTTTTTATGCTACGTCAGATGGTGAAGTTCAATTACCAATTGCTTGTATGAAAAGAAATGGTGAATTAATTATTCCTAGTAATTATACTTTTAAAGGATTTTACGATGGTTATCTAAACGATAATCTTAACTCTTTTTCTGTAAAATTAAAATCTACAGAATTATGGTTATATAATAATGGCGATAATGCTGATAATCATCCTATACATTTTCATTTAACTTCAGGATACGCAGTTCCACATATACCTTTTAATTCGCCGAACTTATTAAGTGTAGATAGAATATATACTCCACTAACGTATTCAAGAGATATTTATCAAATAGGTCCTCAACAAACAGTAGGATTTTATTTAACTTGGCCAAATTATCCATCTAATGCAAAAACTTCATCTCCAAATATTAAAGGTGTAGGTGGAGTAATACATTGTCATTTTTTACCACATAATGATTCAAATAGTATGATAATTCAATATTATATTGATACATAATTATTTTCTAGATGATTTCTTAGAACCATTCTTTTCTTTTTTAGCACCTCCATTTAATTTTGAAGATAGTTTTTTTGAAGATAATTTTTTAGAAGATAGTTTTTTTGAAGATAGTTTTTCTTCAGTAGCATTTTTACTTAATTTTGCAACAGAGCTATATTTAATAACTCTACCTTCAAGTTCAATTGGTTCTTTAAGTTTTTTAACATAACCTAAATAAGGTCCATAAGTTTTTTTATTAGAACCTTGTGTTGTTTCACGAATATAGAATTCTACTTGTCTTTTTTTATCTTCAGCACATAATTTAGAAACAGCTTTTTTAGCAGCAGATGATGGATTGTAAGAATTATACAATCCTTGTTCTTCATTACCTATTACAGCAGTAAAATGTCGCTTTTGTTTTTGTGATCCAGTTTTAGTTTGTGGCATTATATATATTATGAAAGATATAATAAATTATGTATATATTATTATTTTTATAATTATAAAAATAATAATAAAGTTGAGCTTTTTATGCAAAAAATTTTATAAAAAAGTTGAAATTTAATTTATTCTGAATAACCTACTTCAATGACTCTTTTTGTGCTTGCAGAAACATTACGCTATTTGCGAAACCAATCTGGTTTTACCCTTCGTTATGGAAGGAGGATTATTGGACAAATTCAGGAAGAACTGACAGAAAGCAATCAACCAGTGTCTCCGGAGCTTCTTGTCTTGTTTGAAGCTTTTCAAAACCCGCATGTTTTGACTGAAGCTGAGAAGCGTCAGCTTTTTCTTGCTCTTGCGAACTATGCACGGACTTTGGTTGTTGATAGAAGCCATGGATTGTTTAGCCTGGATGATGTGTATGGAGTCTTTGACAGAGAGACCAATGGAATCATTTCAGCATCAAAAGCAAATAGTCTCGAACGAATTGTGCTCATTGAGAAGGTGTTTATTCTTTCGTTGATTTTGTCATTTGGAAGGATTCCAGATTCAAGTGGTCTTATTGTTCTGTATCGGATGATGGTACAAAAAATGATGAACAGAGACCCCACTCTGCAGCCACTTTTGGCATTACTGAGTGATGGAGGTGGTGCATCCGTTGAACTTATGACAACGACATTTGCCCAGATGTTTGTTCCAGAAACGTTGATGGCTCAAGGATAAATCCAGAAACGTTGGCAGCTCAAGGATAAATCCACTAATATAAAAACTTTTAATTATTCAAAACTTCTACTTTAATTATTTGATATCCCATTCTATATCCATTCATATTTAAATAAGCTTTTTCAGCACAACTTTTATCTAAATAATTTACAAAAGCAACAGTATCATCATTATATTTTTTTATTGTAATACCTCTTTCTTTAATTCTACCAAAAAATTCAAATAATTCTGTAAGATCATAATATTCAATATCAGATGGTAAATTTGTTATTTTAATAGCAAATGTATCCTTTTTTTCAGGTTCTCTTTCAATATGTTTAGTTCTACTAGTAAAAGTGTATAATTTACTTTCTTTTTTTTCTTCTTTAATATTTTGTTTAATTTCTTGTTTATTTTCTTCATATTCAAGAGGAGTATTAATATCATTTATAAATTTAAGGGTTTCAGTAGTATTTGAAGGTGTATCATCTTCAATATAATTTAAACGAACAATACCATCTTGGCTTGCAGTTGTAAAACATTTTCCATTAGGATGAAAACTAATATATCTAATAGGACCAAAATGTCCTCCAATATTTGAAATAAATTTACCAGTTTTTGCTGAATAAAACCTAGTTGTAAAATCATTATTAGATTTTTGAGAAACCAACATAGCATCAATACCACCACCAACAATTACATAATTTTTTATTGGAGAAAATACAGCATAATTACAAGGTACAATATTTTCAATTAAAACTTCACAATTATAATCTAATAGATTAATTATTTTACAAGTACAATCAATAGATGAAGTAATTAATTTAGTTCTATCTTTGTTAAAAGACACAGATTTAATTGAATTTTCATGTAATTTTTCTAATTTTGTAAAACTTTTACTATCAATATTAAAAACACCATAAAATCCATTATCATAAGTAATAAATAATTTATTAACATCTAAAAAGTTTATTGTAGTAATTTTCTTTTGATTATTTTCTTCATCATAGTTGTATAATAATTCATCTGTTTCTAGATTAAATAATTGAAAACTTGATACAGATTTTTTACTGATAGGATCAAAAGAAACTACATAAATATTATCAAATATATTAATATATTTTGGTATTGATTTAACCATTATTTTTTTATTACTTGCTGTTGTAAGATTCCATTTTATAATTGACATATCACCAGATAGAGAAATCATTGTTTTAGAATCATCACTAATATCTAAATACCAAATAACACCATTATGGCCTATATAATTTCCTAAAATTATTTTAGAATTAGTATCTATAACTGTAATAGTTTTGCTATCTTTATCTGCTATAAATAAAAGATTTCCAGATTTATTATATTTAGAAACAGTCATAAAACCATTTCCTCTATAAACATTAACTTTTTTTGCTAAAATATCCATTTATAATATATATTATTATATATTATACCTTAATCAATTTTTATATAATATTATTAAATTTAGCAAATGATTTAATTATATTAAATATATTATTATTTTTAAAGTTATATTTAAATTTTTGAGTAATTAGATTATTATCTTCATATAAATTATTTAGATTTTCAATTACTAAATTATAATTTTTAATAAATATTATTTTATGATTTTTAAATAAAAAGTTAAATAAATTAAACATTTCATTTGCTGAATAATACATATAATATTCTTTAGCTAATAAAGAAGATATTTTTATAATACTTTCATCATTATTACTATCTTTAATAAATAATATAATATATTTTATTAAAAAATTTTTATCAATAAAATTATTTATAAATTTATATAATAATTTATTAATTTTTTGAATATTAATATGTTCTTTATTGTCATCACTATTAGATGCCTTCACAGGATGATCTAATTTATTATTAAATTCAGTTATAATTAATTCTATTTTTTTAGCATTAATTAATATTTGAATAATATTAATTATTATATTTAAATATTCATATTGATCTATATAATTTAATTTTGATAAAATATTAACTAAATTTATATATGGTTCAATTAAATTATTTGAATTTTTTTTATTGTAAATAAATAATTTAATAATTGATTTTTTTATATCAATATTAAAAATATTTATCAAATAATCAATTTCATCAAATATATTTTTTATTAATTTTGATTTGTTGTAGTCTATATCAACATTATACATATTATTTATGTTTAAATTATCAAATTCTATCATTAATAGATTTATACTATAAATATTTTTTATACTTTATATAATGATAAAATATAAAATTTAACTTTTATTTAATGGGCTGCAAAAGGATTGTATTGTTGAATCATCATAGCTCTTAATTCAGCTTGAGAGTTCTTGTCTTTTAATACTAATAAAGACCATACAGATAACATTAAAACTTCAACACCCTTCATTAAAGGAGCGACTGGGAATTTTAAGTTAAAGTGATTTAATATTCTTAAAACAACTAAGGTTAATAATAATAATTTAAATAGTCTTTCAACTAAGTGTTTTTTTTCTTGAGATTTTTTTTCGTGAGATTTGTGGGACATATTATAATAATACTATATATAAAATAAATAGACGGGTGGATAGTTAATTAATAAATAATAACTTATTTTATAATAATTTTATAGCTAAATATACATCATATTAGATTTAAAATCATCATTATGTAATTTTAAAATTGATATATTTTCATAATTAAAATTATTATTAAAATTATATTTATTTGTAAATTTATCTAAAATACATAATTCATATATTTTAGTTATATTCATTATAATTTGTCTAATACCTTTATGTATTTGAGTCTTTTCTAAAATATAATCAATTACTTTACTATCTATATTCACTTTTAATTTATATTGTTTTTCTAGTTTAGGTATAATATAAGTATCAATAATTACTTTTTTTTCACTTGTACTATATCCGGGTATATTTATAACATGTAATCTATCTCTTAAAATCGGATTTACTTTATCTAAATCATTAAGACATAAAATCATCATTGATTCTGATAAATTTATAGGAAAATCACCAAAATAAGCATCTCTAAATTTATAGTTTTGCATTGGATCAAATATACCTAATAAAATATTTTGTATTTTTTCTTTTGTTTTATCAATTTCATCAAATAATAATATTCCATTTAAACAATCATTTTTAATTAATGCTTCAGCAATACAACCAGGTATTGACCCTTCATAAGTATAAGAATGTCCTATTAAAATACTTGATTCATCAATATTAGCCATACTAATATAAGAATATGGTATTTTTAAAGCATTAGATACAGTATGAACGATTGAAGTTTTACCTACACCAGCTGGACCACATAAACATAAAAATTTATTATTTGGTAAATCTGGATTATTAATTTTTTGACAAATAAAACTGACTATTGAATCTTTAACTTCATCTAATCCGAATAAATTAGCATTTAATTCTTCATAAATATTTTTAATAAATTTAACTTTATCTTCGTGAATAATACTTGGTTTTGAAATTAAATCAATTGAATTATCAACTTTATTATATGGTAATCTAATAACATTATTAAGAAACATAGTTAATTTATTATCATCAGTAATTAATGTTCTAAAATATATTTCTTGTAATTTTAATTTTAAATTATCTGGCATTATTTTATTATTAACTTTATTAAATAGTTCTTCATAATCATTTGATATTTTCATATTTTTAATTTTAATTAAATTATTGATTTCTAATTTTATTTTATCTGCTTCTTCTGAAAAAACTTCTTCTTCACTTATAAATCTTATATATTTTTTTATAATCTTTAATTTTAAACTTTTGTCGAGTTCTGATGATATTAATATGTCAGATAAATTTGGTTTTTGATTATAATCTTCATATACTAAACTTTTAAAATTTTCTCTTATTTTTGATATCATACTCTGATTTATTGTATTCTTCTTTTTATCTTTATATTTTGTATTAATCTCTGATACTATTAATTCTTCTCCTATACTTTTAAAAGGTGTATTAATTGTTGTATAATCAACCTTATTTTTTTCAGTTGTTATAATAGCATTATTTTTATTCTTTTTATTTGGTTTATCTTTATTATTTAATTTATCTCTATTATTTATTCTATCTTTATAATTAGATTTATCATTATTATTTTCTATTTCAGTTAAATCAATAAGAGAATTTACACTTTTATTTTTTCTTAATATATTTTTATCAGTTTCATCAATATCAATATAATAATTAACACCATTTGATTTACTTAATTGTGCTTCATTATTAATTTGTTTTACTAATTCTTCTAACATACCATAACTTTTTGATTTTCTTATATTTTCTTTAACATCTTTTAATGAATTATTATCTTTTAGATCATTTAATTCATTTAAATTATTATAACTAGAATTGCCTTTTATTGAACTTTTTGGTGTAAGATTATTATAATTTTCTACATCTTCTTTAATTTGATTATTTAAATTTTTCTTTTTTCTTTTATTTTTTTTATTTTTATTTATATCAAAATATTTAAATCCATCTATAGAATTTAAAATATTAAAAACATCTACCGGTTTAGTTCCATCATTTTTATCAGGAGGTTGATTATTTCCTTTCATCTAATATAATAAATATAAAAATATATATTTATGGTGTATCAAAAATCTATGTATATACAATTTTTAATTTGTTCATAATTTAAATTATTAATCTCATCAAATGTAAGCTTTTCTTTTATAATAATACATTTTTTAAATAATATATTAATTATTTCATTATTTTTTATATTATTTGGCGAATATCCAACTATTAATTTCCATTCTTTTACATTAGAAAGAAAATCTATTTGATCTCTATTTTTTTCTAATCTACTTAATAAAACTTTATTATTATTATATTCAATCATAACATTAATATTATCATTTGAAATTTGAAATATTCCAAATATAGAAGACCAATTATTACTTATTTTACATTCATTTTTTGAATAATATAAACAACCATAATTATCATCAATTCTTATTTTATTATTAAATAATCCTATACTTATGTGTTTTAAATTATCTGGCGTGACTATACTAAATAATGGTACATAATGTGAAATAATATTGTCATTAATGCTAACTAATTTTAAATCAATTAAAAAAGTTATATTATTTATATCATTTGTAAAATCTATTTTTGTTTCTAAATTTTTACTGGGAAGTAATAATAGTCCATCAATGATTTTTTTTGATTTTTCAAATTTTAAATTTTCTATTTTTAATCTATTATTTTCTTCATTAAATAAATTAATTTTGTTTTGTAAAATTTTTAATTCATCAACTGTAAGCACATATTCATAATCTAAATTGTCTTTTGTTAATCTTGTTAATTTATCTAAAATTGTTTCTTCCATTTGTATATATTTTACTATTATATATACTTAAAATAATTTAATTATTAATTAAACATACTAAATTATTTTCATATACTTTTTTATTATAAAAATTTATATTTTCAAAATTATTTTTTGTATTAATTGAACCACCTTCTTGTGTTATATTATTTTTATTATTCTTGTTATATATTTTATATTTTTTGTTTGTATAACTATTATATTTATTTTTCATTATATATAAAAATATGATAAAAAAATTAATTAAATTATGTAAAAATAAAATATTAAAGTATATAAAAAATAATTTATTAATTATCAAAAATCCATTTACAAAGAAAGTATAAAAGGGATAAGCCATAAATATAGGTAATTTTAAATAATTTATTATTTCTTACTTCTAAATTATGATTATTATATTTTAAATCTTGAATTTCATTATTAAGATTCATATTATCAAGATTTAATCTATTTGATTTATCATAAATTTCTTTTTGAACTGATTTTTGGCTTTCCATAATGTTCTTTAAATTAAGAATTGCTTCATCGTGAATATTATTTAAAATATATTCAATCATTTCGCAGTTTCTATTTTCTCTAGCTAATTCAAGACATGATTTATTATTACGATTTCTAAGGGTCCAATCAATTTTGTGAATATCATTAATTATCCTTAGATTTTGAATATCATTATTGATAACAAATAAATGAATAGCATTATTAATACCATCAACTCTAATATCACTATAAATGTATTTATATTCTCTATTACTAATAGAAGTTTTAATCATTTCATAATAATTTGTTGTTTCAATCTCAGTATTGATATATAAATCACCACTTCTAATACTATTTGTTTTTGATTCAGTTCTAATATCTTCAGTATTTTTAATATGTGTTTCATATAGTTTATTATAGGTTTCAAGGCTCCAAATAATATATTGTCTTTCATTGATAATAAATCTATAAACTCCTTTGTATTTGTTCTCTAATGTTAAGAATTCAATTCTAAATTTTTCATTAAATTCATTTCTCTTTATCATATCTTTAATCTGTAAAGAAGGATTTGATGTTGTAATTTCATTATATAAGGCTGTCATCGTATATAATTTATCACTGTTAGATGATAAATAATCAATTATAGTTTCTCCAAGGTCTTGATTCTGATCCATTTTTTAAATATAATATAATGAATTTTATATATTATAATCATTATTTAGAAATAAAATCAACTTTTTACAAAAAAATTGATTTTTGGTTAATATATTATAAATATACTATTAACATATTAGCAAAAGGATGGCGAATATTCGTTATTTTGGTAATGGAACTTTTACAAATACACAACCAACTACATTTGGTTTTTCAGATCCAAAAATTGTATTAACTGATATTTATAATGCTATATTAGAGGGAGATGAAAGTAAAACAATGAGGCTACTAAATTTATTAAATTCATCTCAAATATCAAATATTAATGAAACTCTAAACATTCCAAATAATCCGTTTAGATATACATTGCTTCATAACGCTATTGATATGAGAGCATCAACAGCAGTTATTAAAAAGTTAATTTCTTTTGGAGCTAATTTGAATATTAAAGATAAAAGAGGTAGAACTTGTTATGAATTACTAAGCACTTGTGCTAACGAACAAGTAATTAGAGATATTTATGATGCTAAAGAAGATAAAATTAGAGAATATATGACTAAAAATGAAACTTATAATAGAGATCTCAATTCATATAAAGATCAAATTGAAACTTTAAAAAATGATAAGAAAAAATTACAAGAAGCACTTGAAAAAGTTAGACTTGAAAAACAAAGTCTTCAAGATGAGATTATGGTTTCTCGTAAGAGAACAATTGAACTTGAAGGAAAGAATAAGGATCTTGAAGAACAGAAAAAGAAACTTATTAAACAAACTCGCATCTAAATTGAGTAAATATAAATTGAGTAAATAGAATATAAATTTTTATAAATATAATTAAAAAAAGATATATGAATAATAAGAATATAATATTGAACAAAAAATACATTTAATTCTAATGTATCAAATGAAAAGTAAAATAATATGTAAATAATATAATAAAAATTTATGAGAGATTATAAAATTCTGAGACGATAAACAATGACAATCTATTTTTAATGAAAAATGTGTAATTTTATACTTAAATAAAAAAATAAATTTTTGAAATAATTAATAATTCAAAAATTTAGTTTCGTTCCTAACAGGGATCGAACCTGTGACCTTCCGGTTAACAGCCGGACGCTCTAACCAGCTGAGCTATAGAAACTAAAACTAGGAGTATTATACTCCATTATAAATAAATAAACAAATCTTTAAATTATTTTATTTACAAAATTAAAAGAAATTATTTGTTACAACATAGACATTAGGTGTTTTAATACCATAAACTATACCATATCCATTAGTTAATACATTACCTATACCTGCATTAGAACCATTAACATCTTGATTTTTATATTCTACAAGATCACTAGTTGGTTGTGTGTACCAAGGATTATCACAGCATTTTTTTTGTCCTGATTTTTTGTAGCACCATTTATTGCAGGAACTAGAAGAGCTACTTGAAGAGGAGCTACATGAAGAGGAGCTACTAGAAGATTTACTAGTACATGAACTAGAACTTAAACTTGAAATAGAACTAGAACTAGAACTAGAACTAGAACTAGAGCTTGAGCTTGAGCTTTTTTTATGACTAGATTTTTTGCATTTACAATGTTTAGACATATTTATATAAAATTATCTTATATAAAAAAATTATAGTGGAGAGAATAAATTATACATCATAAATATCAAAATTTCTTGATATTGGAATAGTGCTATAATTTTTAGCAAGTGTATAAGGTTCTCCTTTTGAATTTACAACCACTCCGTAAGTTTGAGATAAATTACACGTAGGTGCATAAGATTGTAAAAAAAGTCCATAATTAGTTGTTAAAACATTACCTAATGGACTTGTATTACTATTTACATCTTTATAAACAATAGGTTGTGTTGTATCATCAGATGTTGTAGAAGACGAAGTTGTAGAGGATGTAGATGAAGTTGTAGAAGCTGTAGAAGCTGTAATATTTATTGGTCTATTAGTAGTTTGAAGGAAATTATTAGGTGATAAATTACTTGACGTGGAAGGTATTTGTTGTAAAAATATTCTCTGCATATATGTTAGTATTATAATTTTATTTTTTTGTTATTTATTTTTATATAATTTTCTTTATATATATGAGTAATTTGATTTGTAGGGAAAATTTTAATTGGGAAAAATATGTAGAAAGATACAAAGATTTAAAAAGTATTAACAATATTGATAGTGCATGGAATCATTGGTGTGAAGAAGGAAAAAAACAGGGTAGAAAGTTTTATACTTTAGCACCATTCAAAAATAATAAATATTATATTATAACTAAAGAATATATAAAACAAAAAAAAATTAAATTTAAAAGTAAAAGTAATATAGTTATTTCTGGTCTTGATGATGATATTGTTATTGAAGATTATGTATCTAATATAAAACACAAATTAAAAAAATTAAATAAAAATAAAGTATTTATTTGCCAAACTGTAAATCAAACAAATGATACCCTTTCAGTCTTAAAAATTAATGATAAATCTAATAATAAAAAAAATGTAAATAATGAAAATGTAAATAATGTAAATGTAAATAATGTAAATAAACAAGCAAATAAACAAGTAAATAATGTAAATAAACAAGTAAATAAAATGAATAATGAAAATGTAAATAATGTAAATAAACAAGTAAATAATGATATTGAAATTTTAGAAAAAGAAGTTAAATATATGGATTACCCGATTAACAGGCAATCAAAAGAAGAATGGACTCAACGAACAGAAAATTCTGACATATTTTTTTTAGAATTTGAAAATAATAATTTTGATTCAGATGAATCAAAAAAATATTTTAGTAAAAAAAATCCGATAAATGTATTTTCAAATAGTTCATAAAAAATTGATATTTATATATATAAAAATGAATATAAGATATTAAAACATATAAATAAAAGAATATAATTATATATATTAGGATATGTGCGGTATATGGGCTTTATTTAGTAAAACAGAACAAACTATAGAAGAACAGAAGAAATTTTTTGAATATTTTAGTAGAATTAAATCTAGAGGTCCAGATTTTTCTAATTTATTACAATTACAACTATTAGAGAAAATAAGTGTTTTTCTTGGTTTTCACAGATTATCTATTATTGACACTTCTCCAAAGGGTATTCAACCTTTTATAAAATACATAGAAAAAGATAATAGAACAATTTATACTTTGTGTAATGGAGAGATTTATAATTACAAAGAATTAATTGAAGAAAATAATTTTGATAAAAAACTTCTTAATGAATCTGATTGTAAAGTTATTGCAGAAATATATTTAAAATATGGTATATCGACAACATGTTTGAAGCTATTGGGTGAATATGCTTTTATGATATTAGATATAAATGAGGATAATATTACACTCCACTTAGGACGAGATCCATTAGGTGTTCGACCTTTATATATATCATATGACGATGAAAAACTTAATTTAAGTTCAGAGTTAAAGGGTATTATAAATACTGATCCAAATAATAGAAAAAATTACAAAGTTTATCAAATGGAGAGTGGTTGTTATACTTCTATTGATCTTATTAATATGGATTTAAAAACATTTGAACCAGAATGGATAAGATATTATAATGTAAATAAAATTCAAACTGAATATAAAGAAAGTGATTTAGAAAAATGTAAATTATTAATTAGAGAAACATTTACAAAATGTGTAATTGATAGATTAAATGCAGATGTTCCTATTGGATTTTTATTATCAGGTGGTCTTGATAGTAGTTTAGTGTGTGGTATTGCATCTAATTATTTAAAGAGTTTTAATATTAAGATTAGAACATTTAGTTGTGGTTTAGATACAGGTTCTACCGATGAGCCATTTGCTAGAATGGTATCTAATCATATTGATTCTAATCATACACATATTGTATTTACAGAAAAAGAATTTATTGATGCTATACCTACTATTGTTTATAATATTGAAACATATGATATTACAACAGTAAGAGCATCAGTTGGACAATATTTAATTGGAAAATGGATAAAAAATAACACAAATATTAAAGTATTATTGATTGGTGATGGTTCTGATGAATTAACTAAAGGATATAAATATAATCATAAAGCTCCAAATGCTGAAGTTGCACAAGAAGATACATTAAGATTATTAAAAGACATTATATATTTTGATGGTCAAAGAGCTGACAGAGGTATAGCTGGTAATGGGTTAGAGGCTAGATTACCATTTTTAGATGAAAGAATAGTAAGTTTATATTTAAAGATAGAACCGAAGCTAACTATGCCGGTTGATGGAATAGAAAAATGGTTATTAAGAGAATCATTTAGAGATAGCAATATTTTGCCTATGGAAGTGTTATATAGAAGTAAAGAAGCATTTAGTGACGGTGTATCATCATTAAAGAAATCATGGTATCAAATAGTTCAAGAAGAAATGAATGAAAGATACAAACACATATTATTAGAAGAGATTTATTCATATTATCCATTAAATCCTCCCCCAACAAAGGAGGCATTATTTTATAGATTAGAATTTGAGAGATTATTTAATAAAAAATCAGTAAATGTTATACCATATTTTTGGTTACCAAAATGGGTTGGGAATATAAAAGAGCCATCTGCAAGAGTATTAGATGTTTATCAATCTACTGCATAAGTATATTTTTTGTATAAAAATTTAATAAAATAGTATTAAATTTTTATAGTTTTTCTAAATAGAATATAGATATGGAAAATTTTGATAAAAAATATGAAGAATATAAAAAAAAGTTTTATGATGATATGGAAAAAGATAAAGAAATTATAGATAAAGAAAAAATAAAAGAAGAAATATATGATCAAATATATAAAAGTATTGGTTATTTTGATATAGATGGTATAATAACAGAAGCAAGAAAAGATGCTATAGATTATAATGATATAAATTATGAAGCATTATATAATAAATTATCAATATATAACGAAAGAATGGTTGAATTAAATAATAAAATAATAAAAATACAAAAAATTGAAATAATAAAGAAAGATAACGTATTAAATTTATCAAAAAAATATGTAAATTTTATTTCATTATATGCTAATAGAGAATATATTAAAAAATTTAATAAATTATTTGAACTTGAAAAAATAGATGATAATTTTTATTTACTTAGTATTATAAATAAGATAGATATAAATAAGATAAAACTAAATGAAAATATAAATAATGGATATTGTATAGAAATATTAGAAAGAATAGATAATAAAAAAATTAATAGATTATATTTTTTATTACTTTATCATCTTACACAATTACAAAAAGATATTATAAGTAATAATTTAATAGATGAATATATTTATAATTATAAAAATTACAATAGTATAAAAAATAAAATAACTAATTTAGACAGAAATCATAGTATAGCATGTGAAGAAATTGAAACAATAATAAAAAAAAATATAATTATTATAGGTAAATATTTACAACAGGATGAAATAATAACAGAAGAATATCTAAAAAATAAAAGATTTTTATATGAATTACAATGTAAATTTATAATAAAAAATAATATTTTTACTGTAATAAATAACTATGATATAAGAAGATTAAGAATTTTTAAGAATTATTTAATAAATAATTTATTGGTAATATTATAACTAAATGATTATGCATTGTAATATACTAAAAATAGTTATAATTTTAATTATGATATATACGATATTATTGCTATTAAATGAAAGATATTATTGGTGGTATCCATCATTCAATGCATATTTTTTATGTTATGGAAAACCTTATCCAAATAATAATTGTGAAATAAATATTATATTGAAAGATTATATTTCAAAAAGAAATAAATCAGATGTAGATTTTTTTTATTTAACTGATAATGATATACCAATTGCATTTGAGAGTATTGTAAAACCAAATGAAATGAAAAAAGAAGATATGATTGAAATTATAATGTCTCCAAAAATTGTAAATATAATTATGAAATATAAAAATATATATAACCGAGCAAGACCTTCACAAATAGTTCCAAATATAATAAATAAAGAAAATGGAATATTATTAAATTCTAAGACCGCAAATACACCTGCATATCCGTCTGGACATGCATTTCAAGTTTATTATTTAGGTAAAATTTTATCAAAAAAATTTCCTGAAAGAAAAGATAAAATAATGAAAATAGCAAAAAGAATTGGTGATATAAGAATAATAGCAGGATTACATTATCCAAGTGATAGAGATTTTGCGTATTGGTTAGTAGATAATATATTAATATAGAAAATAATTATATATATAAAATTTATAATGTCAAAAATATTAATAATTTTATTAATAATTCTTTTTATAAGTTTATTAATTCATCCAAAGGTTCAACATTTTATAATAACATCTATATATTCAAATATAGCTCCTACTAATTTAGATGATATTAAAAATAAAAATATGAGCGATGATATTTTTATAATAAAAAAAAATTTAGAAGATAAAATTAAACTAGATTATACAAATGAATGTAATTTACAAAAAGTTAAAATATATAATTATAAAGATATAAGTGATAAATTAAATATAAATTATTTTAATTTATTAACAAATAATTATACAGAACCAGTTTTAATAAAAAATGTATTTAATGAAGAATTATTAAAAAATTATAGTATTAATAATCTTGTTAATAAACATGGTAATATTATCGTTGAAGCTGTAAATATTAATCCAGATGGTGAAATAAAAAGTATTACAGTTACCTTAAAAGAATATATAGAAAAAATAGAAAATGGAGAAAAATATTACTTAACTGTAAATAATTCATTAGCTAATAATTTAGATATAACATTATTATTAGATTTTTATGAAAAAATTTTTTATTCATATGGTATTAAAAATATATTTTTAGGAAATAAACATTCATCAACACATCTACATTGTGAATTAGCAAGTTCATGTGCTATACAAATAAGTGGAATTAAAAAATGGTATTTAATTGATCCCAAATATTCTGAACACTTACATCCTATACCTGATAGTAGCAAAATATTTTACGTTTCATCACGTGGATTTTTACTAAGAAATGATAAAACATTTGATATACCTCATTATGAAATAATAGCAGAAGAAGGTGATTTTTTATTTGTGCCACCCTGGTGGTGGCATGAAACATTAAATTTAACTAATAATAATTTAATGTTTAGTTATAGACCAACTTTATTTGAAGCCCCGTATAGAACAAATTTAAAAAATACACTATTAAGTTTAAAAAATTCAATTGCATTTAATAAATATATATATCCATTATTAGTAAAAACAAATATTATAAATGATGAGGAAGAGACAGTTATTAATTCTATAAAAGAAATTAAAGCTAGAATACCAAGTAATATTGAAAATATTATTAAATAAATATATATTTTATAATTATAAATAATTTATTTCTATAATTATATGATAACATTATCAAATACATTATTTGGAACAATATTTGTAATTTTTATTGATTCAATTTATCTAAAATTAAATAAAAAAATGTATGAACCTATGCTAGATCCATCTGTTGAAATTAATTATATAAGTGCAATTATAGCATGGTTAATAATAGTGTTGGCTATTCAATTAATTGTTTTATCTAGAAAAGATTTAACTGAATCAAATGCTATATATTATGGAGCATTTCTTGGTTTTGGTATGTATGGTTTATATAATGCAACTAACTTTGCTACTTATCCAAATAAATGGAATATAAATATGGCTATCGTTGATACAGCATGGGGTACTTTCCTAACTAGTTTAACAACATATTTTATATATAAAATAAATAATAATTAATTTTAGAATTTTATTCAAAATATATTATAGAAATGAATAATTTTTTTGGTAATTCTCCAAGATACAAAATAAAACCAATTTTTTTAGGTGATGAACGTGTAGGAAAAACATCTATAATAGCTAAATATACTGATTCAGAATATAAAAATAGTACTAATATAGATTTTTATTCTAAAAATATTGAATTATTGGATGAAAAAGTTAATTTAATGATTTTTGATATTAAAGGACATTATTCTTTTGAAAAAATTACAATTCCTTATATTAGAGATGTAAATGCTTTTATCATTATATTTGATTTAACATGTTTAAGCAGTTTTTATAATGTTGCTGACTGGATAAAGAAAATAAAGAAATATAATAATATTATTTCTAATGAATATTATCCGATTCTTCTTATTGGAAATAAAAGAGATTTAGAAAAAGAAAGAGTTATCAAATATGAAGAAGCAGAAAAATACGCTATTTATAATAAATTATTATATATAGAAATGTCAAAGAATGATGATATAATTAGATTAAATATGACATTAGAAACATATTTTTATAAAATATTAACTCTAAATAATAGTAAAAATGAACCATCTCCGTGTTATATTAATTATTCAAATGTATTTGAAAATAAAGATGAAAATAAAAAAAAATCAGATACTAAATTAGTTACAAGTAAAAGTATTGATAATATAGAATTATTAAATGATAAATATAAAGGAAATAAATATTATTATGAATGTAAAAAAACTATGTCACAATGTAATATACTATAAATATTTTTATAATAAATAATATATATTAATTATATATATTAAATATGGATGATTTTATACATAAATATAATAAATATAAATAAATATATATATTATTAAAAAATGAAACTATAAAAGAAGTATCTACTACTTTAGAGGCACAAATAGGTGGTGAAAAAAAAGTATTTCATGATAATAAAGTATTTCATGATAATATAGAAAATTTATCTATAAAAAATAATTATTTTAGAAAAGTTTTATTTACAACTAAAAATATGCAACTAGTTGTTATGTCATTATTACCTAATGAAAATATACCATTAGAAATACATAAAGAACATGATCAATTTATTAAAATAGAAAAAGGATATGGAGTAGCTATAATTGGTAATAAAAATAAAAAAAAAATAATTTTAAAAAAAGGAGATTGTATTATAATACCTAATAATACTTATCATGAAATAAAAAATATAGGAAATATTAAATTAAAATTATATACAATTTATACACCACCAGAACACAATGCTTACAGAGTGGATAAAAAAAAACCAATATAAATTAAGTTATAGTATTATTATACTTATTTAATAAGCGAACCTAATAAACCGTTAGTTGATATGTTATTTAATGTTTTTACAATACCTGTTGAATCAACTTCTTCAATATATTTAATAATAAAATAAATTCCAATAGCTATAGATAATAATAATATTAGAATAAGAACTTCAAAAGTAGATAATTTAAGATTATTTTCAAAATATTTAATAATAGCAATAATAATGGTTAATCCAATTAAAAACTGTGTTGTATATCTAGCAATTTCTAAAGTTTTCATAATTAAATATATATTATATAATATAAAATTAAAAATTGTAAATTAAATATATAAATATGGTTTTTATAGGAAAGTCAATTAATCCAGTAGATAATATTAATGCAATGGAAACATTAAGTCCATTATGGAATGACAAATCATTAACACAGAATGAAAAAGCTTTAACTTATACATGTGCTGTATTAAATAATAATATAGCAGTTTTAACAGAAACTATTTATGATTTACAAAAACAAATAAAAGAATTAAAAAATTTAAATGAAAATAAAATAATTACTACTGAAAGTAAAATATATAATAATGAGAAATCTATGAATAATTCATTACATAAAAATTCATCTAAAAAATCATCTAAATCAAAACATAGAATTAAAGAAATTAATAAATCAATTAAACAAGTAAAAGAAAGTTTAAATGAATTAAAAAAATTATCAAAAAAATAATTTTATATATGTGTAAATTTAGTTATACTTTGAATTGGTGTAGCAATAAGATCTACTAATTTTGAACTGTTAATATTAACTCCGTATGTTTTATTTGAATAAATTTTTCCTAATAATTTTTCAGTTATTGAGAAAACTGTTTTATAATCTACATCTTCACCAAAACAAAGACCTTTATTCTGATTCTCTGGTAATAAAGCCCAATATAATCCACCCAATACACCACTCATAACTTGTATCATCGTAGCAGAATTTATTTTGTCTTTTATAACATTTTTAGTATATTCATTTGATAAAATTGTTCCACACCACCAAGTAAAATGATTATTAGAATTATCTAAATAATTATTAGAATTATCTAAAATAAAAAATGCTCCTACATTATCATAACCTTCAATATCATGATTGTGTGCATTTAAAACTTCCCATTTATTAGGATCTAATGATAATTTTGTTATTTCTGTTTCATTATATTTATTAACTGCTTGTTCTGCATATTTATTTAATTTATAAACATAATGCATAGTTGGTGCATAATCATGAGTTGATAATAATCTATATAAACTAGCACATTCACCATGTTGAATTGGATGTCCTTCTATTTCTGTAAAAACTATATTATTATTTTCTATTTTTAATGGAACAATTGATTTAATTTTTGCATCTACACATAAAGTAGATGATGAAAAAATACCATTTATAAAAATTTGATGTTGAGGAAGAGGTATTTCTTTCTCATGTGTGCCAACTGCTAATTCTATCCCTTCGTAAGATTCATCAATTAATCCAACACAACTCCAAGTATTATAAAATTTATCTTTTACTAACGTATTTGAAGTTACAACTTGTGTATCAATTTCTGAACAATGTATAACTCTAATTCCTAACTTTTTTGCTAATAATCTATATCTCTCTACACATTTTAATCCATATAATTCTATTAATTCATCATCAATACAATTATTTTGATATTTTTTTTTAATAAAATATGATGCGATATCATCAATACCTTTTAATACAAATGATGAAATTAAACCAGGATTCATACCATATTCAATTAATGTTGTTACACTATTGCACATACTAGTTTTTCTAGCTATATCGTAATAATTAGAATGTTGTATTGCTATAGAATTAATATTTTTTAATAAGTATTGTTCTGATGCAGTATTAATATAAAATAAATTATTTAATCTACAATATTTGAATATACATAAAGTTGGTGTTCTAGTTGTTAGATCAATTATAATATCTTTTTCTTTTAAATTTAATGTATCAAAAAATTCTTTATAGTTATCTTCAGTTATTTCTTTGTTTAAAAACAGTGATTTTTTTTTCAAATAATATTTTATAATAGGAAAATCTTTTTCTCTTTGTAATTTATCAATAATTATTACTTTCTTATAGTCAAAAATAAAGAAATAAGAAAAATAATATAAACAACATTTTGCGACTGCTCCACAACCAAAAAAAATTATTTTTTTATCAGTAATATTTATTTTATTATTATTACATTCATTTGTTATAAACTTATTTATAACTTTATAATTCATTGTTATATAATTATAAGATATAAAATTAATATTATATTTTTATATAATAAATGAATCTAATTAAATTTTTTATATTATTATTTTATATTTATAATTCTTACAGTGTTTTATTCTACCGCACTTTTGGTGATTTAAAAAGACAAATACTTTTAATATCAATATCTATTAGTTATATTTATTCATCTTACATTTTTTTTTTTGAAGACAACTTTAATATTTTATATATACCGCTAATACTATCTTTAATTTATCAATATTATGTTTATAAAAATAGACATAAATATAAAAAATGAAAATAATATAAATTTTTGTTAAAATATATAATATATGACAGATTTCAACAATTCTAATCAAATTGATAATAATTTTAGTTCAGATATTCATATATATGTCCAACAAAGAGGCACTAAAAAAGCTGATACTCTTATAAAAGGATTATTTTTTACTGAACAACAAGAATCAAAAAACTTTTTATCACATATTAAAAAAAAATTTGGTATTAATGGTTGTATTAAAAAAATAGAAGAATTAGATCCAGTTAATGATATTTTCCAATTTTCTGGAGATTATAGTGAAAAAATTAAAAATGTTTTAATTTTAAATTATTCTAAAAATGAAGAAAATATTAGATTACATGGTAATAAGCAATAAATAAAAAATAATAAATTATTCTTCATCTAAATTAAAAAATTCTTTTATATCATTTATAAAATTAATATTAATATTTATAATATCTCTTTTTTTTTTAATATATTTCAATCCACTAACAAGTGTAAAATTATATTTATAAATAAGATAAGCCAATACGATACTCGCAGATCTGCTACTACCCATATAACAATGAATTAAAATATTACCATCATTTTTAGATTGTGCTTCTTCTATAAAATCAAGAACATTACTAATATATAATCCAATATGTCCTTCATCGTTATCAAGAATTGGAATTGTAAAATATTTTATATCTAAATTATTTGAAGTGCATGTATTAGTATTTGAAACAATATTATATTCATAATAATTTGGTATTTCTTTAGTAACATTTACAATATATTTAATATTATAATCTCTAATAACTGAATAATTTGAAGCATTATAGCCATTTCCTAGATAAATATTATCAATTATACTTGTAGGATATAAAAAAATATTAAGTATATGGTTATAAATACTTTTTTTAACTGGAAGTTGAATTTGTCTTTCTACAGGTGTATTATGATGTCCAGTAATACATTTTTTAATAAAATCAAATCCTTTAGCAGATAAAATTCTAAAATAGCTACAAGAATTATATATTATATCCATATTTATATAATAGATAAATATAATAGTTTAGATAGTTTTATTAGTTAATTTTAAGGAATAATAGATCTAAATAAATATTATCAATAATTTGCAGATTATTTTTTATAAAAGATATTATACTTTCATGATAATTATTTATATCTAATTGTAAAATATACCTATTATAATCTATATCTCTAAAAGGTGATGATAATTTTCTCCATTGATAATAAAATGAATTTGCTAATATATAAAAATATTCTGGATTATTATTATTTATTTTATCTTTTATTTTTTCTATATCAAATACTTTTTTTATATTATCACTATCAAAAGATAAAGAAAATAAAGTATTCACTATAAATTCTAAATTTGATAATACTAAATTATAATTATTCTCTTCTAATTCTTGCTTTATTAAATCCCAATAAGCCTTTTCAGTTATTTTCTCTATTTTACTAAAAATTTCATAACTTTTATCAAAAAAATCTTTATTTATTTTTTTATCAAATTTTATAGCCATATTTATAATATCTTTTTTTTGATTTTCTAGTTCATTTATTATATTTTCTTTTGATTCTAATCTTGTATTATCTAATAATTGAAGTGATTTATTAATACTTGTATATCTATTTATAAATTCATTTATAGATTTACTTTTATCAATATTTTTCCATAATATAAATTGCTTTTCATATTCATATATAATAATATTAAATTTATCTATATCTTCATTTGTTGTTATATTATTTGAAATTATTATTTTAGATATAACAATTATTTTTTCTATAATTAACTTTTCTAAATCATTTTTATTTGTAAATACATCTTGGTGATATTTTAATATATACCAACCACTAATAAAAATTCTTGGACTAATTATAGGACTAATTATAGGATTAGAAATATTTTTATAATTTAATAATTGTAAAATTTTTTCAACTACTTGCAAAACTTTTGTTGAATTGATATATTTTGTAAATTTTTCAAAAGATAAAGATGCATCCAAAATATTTAAATTTTTGAATTCATCTATAGCTATTTTTAATTCTTTCATATACTATCTTCTTATATTACAAGAGAAAAAAAATATAAATAAAACTATAAAATAAAAATAATTTTATGATTAATCACTTTTAATATTAAATTTTCTGCATAATAATGTAGCTTCTTTTGTAGAGATTTCAGTTGAATAAGAATAATTAGTAGAACTTTCACAAGTATGAGTTGTCGGTGTGTCTGCAGAAGAACTACTCGTAAATTCAAATGTTTTATTACTATCTTTTGAACATTCTTTTTTATTAGTATTTTTATTAGTATTTTTATTATAATTTTTTATATTATTAACAACACTGGTTGTTTTCTTATCATATTTGTGTTTAAAGATTAATTTAACAGAGCTATATACTGCTAAAAATACTGCTACAAATTTATTATAAATATTAAAATTTGGATTTACATATTGATACAAGCATAAAGGAACAATCAATATTATATTTAAAACATTTGTTAATACTCTGCACCAATGTTTTTTCTTTTCTGGATCGGATGTTAATTTATATATAATTAAAAATAAATTCTGCATTAAAATTAAAAATCCTAAAACTAACGCAAGAATAGCAAACTTTTGATAACTAAAATCAATAAAAAATAATGCTGGTGATATGATTAGTAAATTGATTAAATTTGAATTTTTATTAAAAAATTTTGTTAAACCCATTATATATCTATAATTATATAAAAAAATTATTGTGGATGTTAATTAAAAAAAATATAAAATAATATTATTTTATATATTTATATTTTTAATTTACCAAGAGCATGAAGTTGAAGAGGAGGATGAAGATGATGAAGAAGATGATGAACCACACTTCTTGCATGATTTGCTAGATTTTTGGTCACATGCCTTGCAATCAAAAGATTCACTTGAAGAACAAGAGCATGGCTTTGAAGAAGAACAAGAAGTAGATGAAGAGCAAGACCAGCCAGATGAAGTAGAACATGAGTGGCTAGAATGGCTAGATTTATGGTGTTTCTTTTGTAATTTAGCACAGTTAGCTCCTAATTGAGTAGTAGCAGCAATAACTAGGATATGTAAAATAACTACAACTGCAGCATTGCTAAAATAGTCTAAACCACTTAAAGCAAAGTTTCCTTTGTAAAAAGCTTTAAGGATAGTAGCAAGAGCAACAACAGCAAGTAATCTAACAATTACTTTAACTTTCTTATTATCCTTATCACATTTTTTGTAGGAAGCATAGATTAAGAAGCAGCCTAAGGTGACTACAATTAATCTCACGACATCCTCAACTTGTAAAAGACCCATTAAATTTAACATATATATATAATTATATTATATTTTATTTTAAACGCGCTATCCACCAACTATTTTTTTTTAAACGCATATAATTTTTATTTATTATATATTTTTTTATTTATATTATTAAATGAAAAATAATTCAAAATCAAAATTATATGCAGACGATCATCCAGAATTATCTACAAAGGGAACTGGATTTCGGAATGAAAATATTGCTCTACATACAATAAAAATTATATCTAAAAGATGTCTTAAATATCAATTTGATGTTGTAAATACTATGTATAATAGAGCAAAATATCATCCAAATCAAACACCAGATATGAGAAAAGCTATGATAATATTCAAATATTGGCTTGCTGAATATAAAGTAAAAAAAGAAGCTGAAAATAAATATAAAGATTTTCTTCCTTTAGATATAATTACCTCATATGAAAACCTTGTTGATATTTATGGAATAAACGATAAATATAAAGATTTTCTAAAAGAATATAAGAAAATTAAAAAACCATACAAATTACAATATATTTTAGCTAATAATATAGAAGATTACTATTCATTAAGAATTAAATTTATAAAATCTATATTACAAAAAATTAAACAAAATAATAATAAATTATTTTATACTTCTGGTAAAAATGCTGGCTTACCTACTAAAAATCATCTTATCCTAATACTTCATGCCTATTCGCCTATAAATTTGGTTAAGAATTATAGTTAGCCAATATCTATTCGTGCTTACTTAAAAAATCCGCAAAAACCAGTGTAAGTTCCTTTTTAATTCTCTTTACCCGTTCTTCATTTTTTACAATAGTTTCTTTTAGTATTGGTAATTGTTCTGCTCGTTCTCTAAACAAATTTTCTATGATGGAGTCTAAATGACGAATATTTCCTAAATGGTAAGTTTCATGTTCTAGTTTATTTAATATAGTCTTTGTTTCTTTGATAATTCTAAAGCAAGTTTCTCTTTCATCAAGAAGAATTTTTACTGCAGGAATTTCATAAATTTCTTGATTCGCATCAAAAACATGTGTAATATCATGGCTGTCGTCTAAACAAACATAGTATTTTCCAGTTTCTCCACCAAAACATTCTTGTTTTTTAATTATTATAGGATTTTGGCTGAATCTTTTTCCACATAATTTTTTTAGTGATTCACAAATGAACGCATGGTTTCTTCTCTTCCAATAGAGAGTTTCTTCATCTGAAACAAAATCCATTTTTTTATTCTTACTATTAATTAAATTATTCAATTTTTCTTATATATATAAATTTATAAATTCTTTTTTATCCAATAACTAAGTAGAGTAGAAACATCTGTAGTTAGTTTTTGTAATCTAAATTCATATTTTTCTTTTTTATAAAGCAAAATAAGTAATAAAAATTTATTACTTATTTGTAAATTATTTAGTAAATAATTTATTTTAATTTTCAAATCTTTAATATTTAATTCACAAACTTCTTTTTCAATTTGTAAATAATTTATTTCTCTTATTTTAACTTCATTTCTTGATGAATCATAAATTTCTATTATATTGTACAATTTGTCAATTGCTACATAATATTTTTCACAATCAGTCATAAAACATAAATTATTATCTATCATTACTCTATAACCATTAAATTTTGGACCACAGTAATATTGTAATGTTGTAATTTTCCAATTTATTTCTTTGTCTAACCAAAATATTATTTCTGGATCTATTGTAGATTCATTTATTAAATTATGTAAGCTTATTTCAGTCATATATTGGTATAAAAAATTATATATTGTATCTTTTTCAAATTTTATTATATTATTGTTTAGAAAAAAACTATTATTTATTTGACTAGCAATAGTCTTTTATTTTTTGGTACTTCGGGCAACGTTGTACAAGTTTTTATAGAAAAAATTATCACACATCTCTTGTGCTTAACTTCAATCGTGTGCTGCAACATAACGACAACGAGATCCATACTTACACCAACCATGCTTGTCCCAAAGATTACACCTTGCTTGTGGTGGAGAATGCTTTCCATGCAAAACACAAGCAGACCCGCCAACTAGCAGCGATGAAGAATGTTTTCCGTGTTGTGGAACATCTTTGACTACACCTGTAAGTTCTCTGCTAAAAATATGAGCAGAACCACCGCTTGGTGGTGGTGGTGAGTATGAAGATGATCGCGACGAGTGTAAAGATGAACAAGATGAATGTGAAGATAAATCACTATCACGACCAACAGTAGATGTAGTTCTTGGAGGTGGTGACGGAGAACTCCAATCTATTATATATATATTACCTACGCCTATATAGGCTTTACTAAGACTTCCTAAAGGAGCATACATGTGCACACGAACATTCCTACTACATGCTGTTTTGACAGCTGAGATTATGCTATAGTCGCCGTGTTCTAGATTTCCATCACCGGTAAAGCAAACCATCTCAATATTTTTCAACATCGATAATGTCCGTATGAGATCAGCAATTCTAAGATCGACTAACTCACTTTCACTTCCATCTTGATTTTTTGGATATAGCTCACAATGAAGACAGTCGCCGCATAGACTTTCCAATTCCATCAATGTGCGGAAATCTATGTCGCTTCCTATAAGATAGACCATCCATACATCCTTCGTTCGCAAGAGATCGTACAAATAGCCAATTGCTTTTGAAGTCATCATGATATTTGACAAATCCCATATTACTACACAATCATAAGATGAAGTTCGTTTAAGTCCCACTTGTTTCCTTAGAAGATCAGTTGGCGAAAGACTCACTCCACACATCTCGTTTAGGCTTAATCTAGTATCTACTCTTATTTTGACAGCAGCTTTGGCAGCAGCTTCAGCAGTGGCTTTGGTAGCAGCTTCAGCAGTAGCCCTTGCTAAAGCATCTGCTCTAGATTGGGCTTGCATAATATTCAAAAGATCTCTACAAAGAGGAACTTTTGAATTAGCTTGAGTTGCACTGACTTTAGCTTTGTTGGCGGGTTTAAGAAATTTGGCAGACGCACTGTTTCCCATCTCTTTTTTTTCTAATTAGAAGCAGGATTGATTATTTAAACTAATTATAATTTCAATTTTTTTATGGTTAAAATAATATTTTCTTAACTATTGGATCTGTTATAATTACTTTATATTCATCTAAATTTAGTATTTTTTCTAAATATGTTATAATTTTTTTTAATTCAGAAAAATCACCTTTAATTATTTTTTTTATACTTTTTGTGTTTAATTTACTTTTTAATTTTAATTGCTCTTCATCTAGAACAAGATTAAATACAATTCCATCATAATTATCTAATTTTAGATGAAAAGTATTAGCTTCAAACATATCACCTAATCTTAAAGAATTTTCTTCTGGATTATGAAATGAAAAATGTGCAAAATCAGATACTTCTCCTTTTTTTTTAAAATTAATATATAAATGCATTTTTACTGTAGGTCTTGATGTTATATCATAATCTGATAAATCAGGATATGATGATAACAAACAAACTAATTCATCTTTATTTTTAATTAATCTTTCTAATGATAATTTATCAATCTCTAATTTTGGCGTAGATGGTATTGATGCTACTGCTGTTGAAGAAATTGATGAAATAGGCGATGGTGTTAATATTGATGACAAATTTTGTTGCGGTGTTGAAGGAGGTGTTGCTGATTTTGTTGTGGATTGTATTACTGATTGTATTTCTGCTTGTGTTTCTGCTTGTATTGCTGATTGTGTTTCTGCTTGCGGCGTTGCATTTATTATTTTAGGCTTTTTTGGTTTCTTTCCACCATACTTTATATCAAAATACTTTGTTTTATACTTTATATATTTATGGTAATAATTATTCATATAATATAAATCACTAAAAAATTATTTTTTCAAATTAATTAATAGATATAAATGAAAAAAAAAATAATAGACATAACAAGATTTAACATGATAAGACATTCCTTTCCATATTGTATAATTATACCTTTACACAATAAAAATATAAACAACACAACAGAAAACCCAAAATATTATGCACGAACGATATCTAGTGCTTATTCTTATGCTATAAATTATGCTAAAAGATATATGCATATAGCTAGTATAGAAAAAAACAAGTTATATTACGATGATAGAGGTGAAATTAAATATTTTGTAAATACGATAGAGGAGGTAGTAAAAACAGGTAAAGTATGGCAAAACAAAATAAACGATGACAGTTATTACTATTGTGATATTATAAAAAAGAGTATAACTTTTAGTAATGAAGATGTTATATTTGCAGATAATACATATAGAGAGGAAATTATAAAGATATACAATTTTACGCTAAGAAAAATAAATAATAACATAATATATCAGGATTATGAAATTAACGCGAATATTTACTATGATTGCATAGATAAAAGTTATGGTGATTATTTATCTTATAATGCAGGTGAAGAAAAGTATAATAATATAGAAGATGTTTTAACAAATTATTTTACAACCTGTAATTTATTATTAAAAAATTGTGATATTGTTTATAGTAATATAAAAAATAAACTTTTTACATGTTTAGATAAAGAAAAATTTATAAATAATAAAAAAGTAATATTTAGAGAAATATTAATATTTACAAAAAATCTATAAAACTTCTATTTGTGATTTAACACATTTACCACTAATAGTTTTAGCATAATTATCTTGAAAACTATCAGATTTACATTTATCAAGACCAACACAACAATGACTTTCTGGTAATCTATGAATATTGCAATAATGACAACTACAATATTTACAATCTCCTGTAATCATAGTAGATTTTTTAAGACAAATAGCACATTTATTACTAAGTATTTTAAAATAGTATTTTTCAGCAGTTATTTTAACATAACTTTCATAATATGTAGTAGTATTTTCAAAATCAAAAATGAATATTTGTCCTATATGATTTTGAGTTTTTTCAGATAAATATTTTTTTATATCAAAAATATTATTTATGTTAGTAATATTGTAAATTGCTGATTCAACATTATCTTTTGGAAATGAAATAATTTCAACCATATTCTATATTTAGGATATATAATATTTATATTTTGCTATTTATATTCAATTTTTATATTTTTTTATATATTCAACTACTAAATTTTTAATTATGATTGGAATTTTAGAAATAAAATTTTTATTTATAGTATAATCATAAGTAATTTTGGTATGAATTGGATAAGTATATGGTGGCATTATAAATATAAATTTGAAAATATTTATATTAATTTAATAATTTTTTACGTTTTAAAAATGCCAAACATTCTATTAATTTATTATCTTTATATTTAGAATAAAAATCTTCAGGTATTTTTTTATAAACTTTTGACAATAATTTTTTTATAAGATTTTTTCCCTTTTCACCTGTATTAGGATATTCTATTTCAATTCTCTTAAAATTAACACCATCTAAAAAGTCAGACACAGCATTTAATCCATCAACAGGGTTAGATTGTTTATTAAAAATATCAGTAATTTTTTCACCTAAATTACTAATAAAACTATTAATTAATTTTTCTAAATTTTTAGAATCAAATAACCAAGATTGTTCAGATGGTAAATCATATTTTTTTAGAAAGGTAATTATTTTTTCAACTTTTGGAATATTTTTTTCTAATAATCTATAAAAAATTCTATTTGGTTCTTGTATATGTGTTATAAGAAATTGTTCTTTATCAATATTATGTGAAAATTTATGTATATATTCGACTATATTTTTATTTAGACTGCCTACATTATAATTATCTTTATTAATTGTAAATAAACCATTTTTATTAGGATAAATATAAAAATTTAATTTAGAAGTCATATGTTTAATAATATCAGTATCAATAGGAATATTTTTAACCTTATATGAATAGAAACATTTAGCAAACATAAAGATATGATTTAAATTCTTTTTATTTATCTTGATTTTTATAGTAGTAAGAGGTAATTCTAAATTTGAATATATTTCATCTTCCATTATTGAAATTTCAAATAATGCAGCATCTTTAATTTTAATTGGATATTCAGTTTGATATAAAATAAATGTTTTCCCCCTTCTAACAAGATTATTTTTTTTGGCAATGATTGCTAATTCTTTTTCTAAATTATTATCTA
>Ga0214923_10001494_pt1 | contig 33124 bp, 7 predicted proteins | sample LL1510_MetaG_FD_177993 | JGI IMG/M metagenome (GOLD analysis project Ga0214923, IMG submission 177993) | Freshwater microbial communities from Lake Lanier, Atlanta, Georgia, United States - LL-1510 | ecosystem: Environmental > Aquatic > Freshwater > Lake | place: USA: Georgia | collected 2015-10-15
TATCACAACGACCGCTCCCACCCGGACTCGAACCAGGGACCTTGAGGTTAACAGCCTCACGCTCTGACCAACTGAGCTATAGGAGCAGTAATATTATATTATAATATTTCTTTAAATCAATTTTCTAATTTTTTTATTTTATTTTTTAATAAATTAATTTTTTTTTTTATGATTTATTATTAGACATTATTATCTATGAAACTTTGTTTAATTAATAATTTTACATATTTATTATTACTTTATTCAAAATTTACATTTTTAGTTTTTTTAATTTAAGTTATTATTATAACTAATTAGTTATAAATTTAAATATTTTTCTGCAAAAATTATTATTAATTAATCTAAATATTTATTTGATAATAAATGAGGTTTCAAAAATTTTTAATTATTTATAAATCTATTATTTTATTCCCATAATAAACTCAGTTATTTATAAATATTATTTATTGTTATTTTCAGACAAATTAAACCGCGTTCCAAAAATTAATTATACTTTCTAAAATATTTTAGAAAAATTATATTATTCCTATTTTCAGAGAATACATGATTAATTGGCATTAAAGGTTATATTAAAGGAAATTATTATAAGAAAATATTTATGCAAACTTAATAATAATTTATTATTTAAAACTATAAAATAGTTTTTATTGCAATCTAAATAATAATTATTATTTAGAACATTAAAATAGTTTTTATTGCTAACTAAATAATAATTTATTATTTAGAATTTAAATTTTATATAATTTTTTATTTAAAACTATAAAATATAATTTATTATTTAACACTATAAAATAAACTAAGTTCCCTTTATGGTAAACTTTAATAATGTATTATTTAGAACTTTAAATTATCTAGCAAACTAAATTATAATTTTGGAAACTTTGTTAACTTCTATTTTCGGAAAAAATTTAATTATAATTTATTATTTAATAATTATTAAATTATTCTCGGACAAATTTAATAATTATTTATTATTTAGAACTCTAATTATCTAGTAAACTTAATAATAATTTATTATTTAGAATTTTTTAAATAAACGAAGTTCCCGTTTGATGATAAACTTTAATAATTTATTATTTAGAACTCTAATGGGAACTTTGTTTATTTATTATGGTAAACTTTAATAGTTTATTATTTAGAATTCTTATCTAGCAAACTAAATAATAAATAATTCTCTAGTAAACTTAATAATTATTTATTATTTAGAATTCTTAATTTTCTAGCAAACTAAATAATCATTTTTGGGAACTTTGTTTATTTAAACTTTTAAAAATAATATTTTCTGGCAAATTTATTATTTAGAACTCTAAATTATATAGTAAACTAAATAATAATTTATTATTTAGAATTCTAATGGGAACTTTGTTTATTTTTTATAGTAACCTTTAATAATTTGGGAACTTCGTTTATTTAGAATTTTTAATTTTATAGCAAACTAAATAATAATTTATTATTTAAAACTTTAAAATTAACAAAGTTCTCAATATTTCTGGGTAAATTTAATAATAATTTTTTATTTAAAACTCTTAATTTTCTAGCAATCTTAATAATAATTTTTTATTTAAAACTTTAAAATAAACAAAGTTAACGAAGTTCCCAAATATATAAATTGAATGAGAACAATATTTTATAATAACATGAATAAGCCTAATTTTTCCTTAGTCTAAATATAATTTTTTAAATCATAAAATATTTTGGAACGTAGTTTAATTTTTTTGAAATTTTTGGAACGCGGTTTAATTTCTCTGAAAAACAAGAATAATATAAGTGTTACTCCTTATATTGTTATCGGTCATTCTCATGGAATTTACTATGTATGTGAATTTGCAAAATAATATAAAAAAGATATTAAATATATAATATCACTAGATGGTTCATGGATTACTAATGAATTAAATAAACAACGATTTTTAACATGGAAAAATAAAGGTAAAATAATTCCAAAAATAAATAATCAAAAAACATTAGATAATATTATAGATAAAATTAAGAATAAAAAATATAATTCAAAATATATAAGTATGATTTTTAATTATGTTAGAGGAACACATACTAAATTTAATATGAAACAAAAATATGAAAATATTAACATACCATTTATAACATTTAGAGATTTTAATTCAGATGTAAAAGATAATATAATTATGAAACAATATAATAATATGGTATTGCATGAAAATAACATATTAAGTAAATATACAAATCATATTATTTATGTGTTATTAGATGCAACACATGAAATATGGTTAAATGATAATTATAAAAATACAATTATTCAAACTTTAAGTTTTCTTTTTCATTAGTTTTCATAAAAAAAATTATTTGTCCATTATTTAAATAAATAATGGACCTTTGTAGCTCCTGTACACACGAATACCCAAAAAGGGGGTAAACGAGGTGAGCGACAAAATAGGGGATGGCGACAGTTCATTCCGGTTGGGAAGGTTTTGGGTGAGGAACTGTTGGATGGGGGTGTGGCGCTTCCACTAACTCCTGCAAAGGAGGCACTGCCAGCCCTTTCTGCTGTTAGTCTCTTTCAGACTATTCGGGGGAACGCCTTGCACAACTGATTCGCAACGCTCTCCCCACATGCAGAATGGGGTGGGAGGAGTGGGGGTCGGTGTGTTCGCCCACTCTTTTGCCTCCTTGATCTTCTCCGCGAGCCGCTTCTTGCAAATGGCTTTTGAGCCATTGGCCCCCTTGAACCAGCCTACTGCGTAGCGCGTGCACTTATTCTCGTCGTCGCTATCATAGCAGGCGCCGTAATCGCAGCGGATACCCGTGTTCATTAAATCGGGGTATTCAGTCAAGGGCGTAAAGGGATTCTTAGCGGCGGCACGGGCGTTGCGGAGGACGGTGAGGTCGGCGTGGGGGGGCGGGGGGACGACGGCACTGTCGACAGCGGCAGCAGTGGCGGCAGTGGCGGCAGTGGCGGCAGTGGCGGCAGTGGCGGCAGTGGCGGCAGCGGCGGCGTGGCGGGCAGCGCAGAGGGCGTCGAGGGTGGCGCGAGCGCGGGCTTCAGCTACGTCGACGCGGGCGGCTGCGTCGGCGATGCGGGCGCCATGGGCGGGGTCGTCGGCGGCTTCCTTGGCGGCTCGGGCGGCGGCTTCGGCGTCGCGGCGATGAGAGATGGCTTCGGCGATGCGGGCTTCGTCGGCGCGTTTGACGGCGCGGGTTTCGACCAAGCTGACGCGGGCGCCGCGGGTTTCGACCAAGCTGACGCGGGCGCCGCGGGCTCGGGCGATGCGGGCGCGGGTTTGGTCGTCGATCATGCGGCTAATGTTGCCGTTGGCGAAGCAGACGTTGCGGTGAGCAATTTCGACGAGTTGGTTGGCGGCCCGGACGACGTCGATGGTGGAGATATAGTGGGCGCGGGCCGCTTCGGCTTCGGCTTCAGCGGCTTCGGCTTCAGCTTCGGCTTCAGCTTCGGCAGCTGCGGTCTCAGTGGCAGCGGCTGCGGTGGCGGTGGCGCCGTCATCTTCGGACTCGTCGTCCGACGAGGCGGACAGGTCGGCCCAACTTTGTCCTCTGAAGTTGGGAGTAGCGACTTTACCCTTGCCCTTGCATTCATCCTTGCCTTCGATGGGAACAGCGGGGGCAGCTGTGGGGAAGTCGGCAGCGGCAGCAACGGCGCGGGCGGCGGTGGTGACGTTGGCAGCGGTGGTGACGTTGGCAGCGGCAGCAGCGGCAGCAGCAGCGCGGGCAGCAGCGCGGGCGGCGCGGGCCTGGCGCTGCCTCAGAGACATCACGGGCACGAGGGGAGGACAGAAATGCTAAAGCAGAATGCTAAAGCAAAAGCGCTTGAGCCAAAATGGCTACGGTAAAATATTTAATATAAAAGAACATACATACACTTTAAAAATCATTTTTTATTTTATTGGAAGCAAGCTTTATTTTAAGCTTTATGTAATATTTGTACACATAAATAAAATTTAAATTAATTTGTTTAAATTTTATTTTGGACCTAGATGCAACATTATAATTTATTACTATTTTCAGAGAAATTATAATAATTTCAGAGAAATTATAAATTATTTTATAAAAATTGGGAACTTCGTTAACTTTGTTTATTAATTATTTTATTTATTTAATATCCTTATAGAATAACAAAGTTAACGAAGTTAACGAAGTTCCCATAATAATATGAATTATTTATTTTAAAAATTATAGATACTTCTGAAAAAATAATTAATAATTGTACCTTAATTTAATAAATTACTAATGTTTTTTTAAATAAACTAAGTTCCCAATATTTTCTGGCAAATTTAATAATAATTTATTATTTAGAACTCTAAATTATCTAGTAACTAAATAATAATTTTTTATTTAGAATTCTAATGGACACTTCGTTTATGTTTTATAGTAAACTTTAATAATTTATTATTTAGAACTCTTAATTATCTAGTAAACTAATAATTTGTTATTTAAAACTCTAAAATATTTTTTTATGGCAACCTTTTAATAATTTATTATTTAGAACTCTAAATTATCTAGTAAACTAAATAATATTTTTTTTAGAACTATAAAAGGGGGGGCTTTGTTAACTTTGTTTATTTTATATAGTAAACATTAATAATTTGTTATTTAGAACTCTTAATTATCTAGCAAACTAATAATTTTGGGAACTTATTTAACTTCGTTTATTTAAAAACTTTAATATTTTTGGGCAAATTATTGTTATTTTCAGAGAAATTAAACTGCGTTTCAAAAATTTTTTTTTTGAAATTTTTATAATTTCTATGAAGATGTGATAATTTAATATTTAATAATTATTTTGGAACAGAACGTAGTTTAGTTTAATTTTTCTGAAATTTTTGGAACGCAGTTTAATCTCTGAAAATAACAATAATAATAATTTATTATTTAGAACTCTTAATTATCTAGCAAACTAAATAATTATTTTGGAAACTTCGTTAACTTCGTTTATTTAAAACTTTAATATCTTTGGACAAATTTAATAATAATTTATTATTTAGAACTCTAAATTATCTAGTAACTAAATAATAATTTTTTATTTAGAATTCTAAAATATTTTTTATAGTAAACTTTACTAATTTATTATTTAGAACTCTTAATTATCTAGCAAACTAAATAATAATTTAGGGAACTTCGTTTATTTAAAAACTTTAATAATTTTGGACAAATTTAATAATAATTTATTAGTTAGAACTTAAATTATCTAGCAAACTAAATAATAATTTTGGGCAACATTAATAATAATTTACTATTTAGAACTCACATTATCTAGTAAATTAAATAATAATTTTGGGAACTTCATTAACTTCGTTTATTTAAAACTTCCTTTATTTTCGGGCAATTTTAATAATAATTTATTATTTAGAATTCTAAATTATCTAGTAAATTAAATAATAATTTATTATTTAGAACTCTTAATTATCTAGCAAACTAAAATAATAATTTTGGGAACTTCGTTAACTTTGTTTATTTTAAAATTTAATATTTTTAGGCAAATTTTATAATAATTTATTATTTAGAATTCTAAATTATCTAGTAAACTAAATAATAATTTTTTATTTAAAACTATAAAATGGGACCTTTGTTAACTTCCTTTATTTTCGGGCAAATTTAATAATAATTTATTATTTAAAACTCTTAATTTTCTAGTAAATTAAATAATCATTATATTTTCAGGCAAATATTAATAATAATTTATTATTTAAAACTTTAAAATATTTTTTTGGTCAAACTTTGAATAATTTATTATTTAGAATTCTAAAATAAGTTTTATAGCAAACTAAATAATAATTTATTATTTAGAACTCTAAAATATTTTTTTATAATAAACTTTTAATAATTTATTATTAAGAATTCTAAAATATTTTTTATGGTAAACTTTAATAATTTATTATTTAGAATTCTAAAAGGAACTTTGTTTATTTTGTTATGACTAACTTAATAATAATTTATTAATTAGAATTCTAAATTATTTAACAAACTTTAATAATTTATTATTTAAAACTTTAAAATAGGAACTTCTTTATCTTTGTTTATTTTCTGACAATTTTTATAATAATATATTATTTAGAACTCTTAATTTTCTAGCAAACTAAATAATCATTATATTTTCGGGCAAATTTAATAATAATTTATTATTTAGAACTCTAAATTATCTAGCAAACTTAATAATAATTTATTATTTAGAACTCTATATTATTTAACAAACTTCAATAATTTATTATTTAAGACTTTAAAATTAACAAAGTTAACGAAGTTCCCATTTTTAGGTAAATTTAATAATAATCTATTATTTAGAACTCTAAAATATTTAGTAAACTAAATAATAATTTTTTATTTAGAATTCTAAAATATCTAGCAAACTTTTAATAATTTATTATTTAGAATTCTAAAAATATTTTTTATTATTTAGAATTTTTATTTTTCTAGCAAACTACATAATCATTTATTTATTTAAACCTTTAAAATTAACAAAGTTAATAAAGTTTCCAATATTTTCGGGCAAATTTAATTATAATTTATTATTTAGAACTCTTAATTATCTAACTTAATAATAATTTATTATTTAGAACTTTAAAATATTTTTTATGGTAACTTTTTAATAATTTATTATTTAAAATTCTAATGAGAACTTTGTTTATTTTTCATGGTAAACTGTAATAATTAATTTATTATTTAGAACTTTACATTTTCTGGCAAATATAATAATAATTTTTTAGAACTCTAAATTATCTAGCAAACTAAATAATATTTTTGGACAAATTTAATAATAGTCATGTTTATTATATTATGTTTCATTTATTGTATATTATCAGTTTATTTAAAAATTAAAAACTAATAATTTAAATAATTGTGGTTCCTATTATTTTATTTAATAAAACTTTATTTATTAGTTTTAATAATTTAAATAATTATGATTCTTATTATTTTATTTAATGAAATTTAGTTTATTATTTTTAATAATAATTTAAATAATTTGGATAATAAACAAAGATAACAAAGTTAATGAAGTTCCCTTAAATTAATAATAAACAAAACATATTTTAAAATTATACGGCGCTAAATTATAATAATAAACATATATAGAATGCTAATTTATTTATATTATTATTTTTTATAAGGTTATGATAAACACTACTCATAACATAAGATAATAAACATGTCAAATAATTTATTATTTATAACTCTAAATTATCTAGCAAACTTAATAATAATTTTTTATAGTAAACTTTAATAATTAATTTATTATTTAGAACTCTAAATAATCTAGCAAACTAAATAATAATTTTGGGAAAAAATTCCCAATATTTTCGGGCAAATTTAATAATAATTTATTATTTAGAACTCTAAAATATTTTTTATGGCAAACTAAATAATAATTTATTATTTAGAACTTTAAATTATCTAGCAAACTAAATAATAATTTTTTATTTAGAACTTTTAATTATCTAAATAATAATTGTTTATTAGAACTCTATGATATTTTTTATGGTAAACAGGAATAATTATTATTGTTTTCAAAGAAATTATAAAAATTAAAGAAGTTCCCAGAAAAATTAAACTACGTTTCAAAATATTTTAATTTATGGTTTAAAAATTATTTTTATAATTTTTCTGGGAACTTCGTTAATTTTTATAATTTCTCTGAAAATAGTAATAAATTATTATTTTGAATTTTACATTTTCTAGCAATCTTAATAATAATTTATTATTTAGAACTCTAAATTGTCTAGCAAACTAAATAATAATTTATTATTTAATACTCTATATTTTCTAGTAAACTAAATAATATTTTTTTATTTATTTTTATTTTTTTAACTTAGGATAAAATTTATTTTTAAATATTAGACTGAGGAAAAAATAAGCTTATTCATTTTATTATAAAATAATGTTCTCATTCAATTTATATATAAATAAACAAAGTTAACAAAGTTCCCAAATATATAAATTATTATAATTATGAAACTGAAACTAAATAATACTTATTATAAAATTGTTATGTCCATATATAAAATCAAAAGAACGACCTAATAAATAATTGATATTCCAATATGATTGTTATTTAAAATAAACGTAGTTCAATTTGTAATATTTTAACTACTGGTTTATTATGGGTAAAGTTAAGTGAAATAGTAAATATTAATTTGGATTTAGATATAAATAATGGAATCCAATAAATGAGTATCTTTAAGAATTTTTGAAAAAAGCATATAAAATTATGTTAAATCAATATAAATGTAAACAATAGAAGATATCAATCTAATAATTTTTTATAGAATCTACCAATATAGCCTTAAAATATTTAATAATTTTTTTGGTAAACTGGATTTTGGATATCTAAAGATCAATAATAAAATAAAAAATACACAATTTACAAAGTTTCAAAATCAAATAAGAGTTATTATAGATCAAAATAACGCGCCGTATTATACAAATATTTATAAAGGATCAATATGAGAATATTTTGTTAAATATGTTAAAGCATATTAAAAAAATATTTTTATGTCAATTCATGATGCAAAAATCATGGAAACCCAAATAAATGATAATTTAAAAAATAATAAAAAATCTATTAATTTAATTGGTGATAAAGGTTATTTTTAAAGGGGATGATTATAGGAATAACATTTATAATAAAAATAAATAAACGAAGTTCCCAATAAAATTAATTAAACCTAAAAAACGTAATATGAAAAATAATAAACAAGCCATAAATGATATAGATGAACTTTTATTAAAAACCTGAAGTAAAACCCGAAGGGCATACCGTTTATTTAATTTTATTAGTATATTAATTATTTTATATTAACAAAATTATCATCAAATAAATTAATAATAAATAAAACTTATTATAATTAATATTAATTATAAAGCTTACATTATATGTGGATTATGTATCATATTTTTTTTATGATGATTGTCATTATTTGTCTTAATTATATTGTATTTATTTTTTGATAATTTTATAGATTTGAAAAATAAATATTTATTACGTTTACCTTTTAAGTATAAAATATCTTCAGAACCATAATTAGAATCCATTCTATAGTCTAATATTTTTTTATAATAATTATTAATAGTATAATTAAAATATACTAAATTATATTCTGTACATATTTTTTTACTAAATATATCAAATGGAATAGAATACTTACCACTTATATATATATCAACTATAGATTCTAGATTTATACAACTCATATTCTCATTTAATTGATATGAAAGACAACATAATGATTTATCACATTTATAATTTACAATAGTCCAATTTCTATTTTTAAATTTTTGATGTCTTTTATATAATCTATAATATATAAGAGAACAATTAGAACAAGTAATTACTGTATCATTTATATTATGATTGTGTATACAACTATAATAATTTGTGCATAACGTATGTGTAGGATACATTATTTTTAATATTATAGTATAAATTATTTTTAATAGATATTCAAAATCTGGTCCTAAATACATTATTATATTTTCAATAATATGAGGCATTAAAAATTGCTTTTGTATATTTAATAATACATTTATTAACATATGCATATTAATTTTACACAATAATAATTTATTATGTTTAGGTACATCTTTATAAGGTCTGTATGTTTTTAATCTATATTTGTTTTCTCTATTTTCTCTATATAATTCAAGTTCTAGTCCGTTTTGTTCAAAGTCTATATTACAATATTTATGTAATGGATCTATTGTATTACATAATTGATGTACAGAATTGCTATTTATGTCAAAATTTATAATAAAATTTTTAATTTTATATGTAAAAGTCAATGAATCATTTGGAGAACTAGGAATTTTAAATTTTGCAATTTTTATAAGTTCCAATTTATTATCATTATAAATTGTATTATATAAAATGAAAATTATAAAATCAATATTTGATATATATGTGTTTTTAGAAGGATTAGATAAAAAATTATGATGGAAGTTTATATACTCTTCTTTAATTGTATAATCTAAATCTATTTTATTACTAACAATATCAGATTCAAACATTTGTCTTATAGCACCTCCACCAAGCTTAAACTTATATCTTGCTAAATTATAAATAATACAATGTAATAAATATCCTAAATTTCCAACATAATTATCATATTTTTTACAATGATCACGAATTATATTATTTTTAAATGGAACTGATTTTGTACAATATTGTATATTATTTGCTGTAAGTGTCTTATGTTGTATTATTTTAATAACTTCATTATAATTCATTGGTACATGTTTTGAATGATATTTAACAATATTTATATCTTTTCTAAAAGTTGCAATATCTTTTATTATATTTGGATAAGTATGGTATTCAGTCATAGTTGTCTTGAGCCAAAATGGCTACGGTAAAATTTATATTTAAAAATAAAAAAATAAAAAATTGATTTATCAATTTTTTTATTTTTTTATTTTTAAATATAAATTTTATCCCAAGTTAAAAAAAATAAAAATAAATAAAAAAATAATAAATAATTGATTTATCTATTTTTTATTTTATTATTATTGCTATTTTTAGAGAAAGTATAAAAAATTCAGAAAAATTAAACTAAACTACGTTCCGTTCTAAAATAATTTTTTAAACCATAAATTAAAATATTTTGGGAACTTTGTTAACTTATTTTATTTTTTTTTATTTTTTTTATAATTTCTATTGGGAATGCATTAATTAAAAATTTATAATTTTTTTATAATTTTTCTGAAATTTTTATATTTCTTTGAAAAAAGATTTATAATTTTTTTTTTATAATTTTTCTGAAATTTTTATAATTTCTCTTAAAATAACAATAATTATTCATTATATAAATAAAAATAAATAATTTTACTATTTATTTTTTTATTTATATATAATGAATATAGATACTAAAACATAGATAATTCAAAAAAATATAAAAAATGAAAATTATATTTTATATTTGTTCTTTTAATAAAAAAAAGTTACCATAGCCATTTTGGCTCAAGTGTCTGGCTTTATTGTTTGGACCCTATCAACACACCAACATGCTGAGGTTTCTCAACACGGAGATGTCCACGCCGCCCAGTTGCGAGTGGTACGTTTGTTTGGGAAACGAACGCCAGAAGACCGGCACCCCCCAAGGGCAACCCTGCTACGTATGGCCATGTTTGCCGGAAGATCCGGTCAAGAAATTGAAATCGAAGATTCAGAAGTACACAAATGCCTATGGCACCCCAGTGTCACGTTATGAACTGGAAAATTGCCTCCCTTTGACTGAAGAGAACCTCCACTACCACAATACAGGGCTCGTTAAAGAGGTTCCCGAAAAGAAACCGTCCAAGAAGGTAATTAACAAGCCTTTATCGAAAACAGACATGCCCAATCCTGCACTCACAATGGGTTATCTGTTCCCGATCCTTGAGTGACACTGTGCGGGATCATGTCGCTAAACTAGCGGCAACAGCAAGCATACAATTTTCATTACCACAGTGCCGCCCCCCGAGGGAAGTTTAACAGCTTCCCGCCTGATAGGCACTTGTTGGTATATTTCGTGCCTATCAGATTGTAATGGCATCATACCTTTTATTTATAAAAGATATGATTTTTATTATAATAGATACTAAATTATTAATAATTATATATAATATTATATTTAATATTTTAAAATATTTTATTTTTATTAATCAAATTATAATATTGGAACTTCGTTTATTTTGAAAATTCATGATATTTTATTATTTTAGACTAAATTATATTATTATAATTTGAAAATCTAAAATATTTTATTTTATGCTATTCAACTATATATTATTTTGGGCTATTCAAATTATGATATTATTAGTTTAATAAAATATTATATTTATTCAATTTATTATAACAATATAATCTTATTTAATTCATAAAAAAAACATTTATAAAATAAACAACATTAACCAAGTTTCCGCATAATAATTGAAGTTTTCATATATTGTTATTATTAGTTAGATGAAACAGTATCCTAAATTATAATAAAATAATAATCTTATTTAATTCATAAAAATAAAAACTTAATATTTATACCAAATAAATAAAATTTATTTATAAATAAATGAACTTAACAAAGTTCCCAGTTTTATAAATTAAACTGCGTTCCAAAAGATTATTAGAATAATAAATTATTATACTTATTCATTTTAATTTAAAATAATAATGTCTTATGCTTATTTTAATTTATATATTAGAAAAGGTTATTATAAGATTGAACATTTTTTTAAAAATAAAAAAAATTTACTTATGGCGGCTTATATATTATTAAATCATAGTTTATAAAAAATAATCTATAAAATATTTAGAAACTTTGTCAATTTAAAATATTTTTATTTATCAAATAAATTAAGTTATTAAGTTGTAATAATTACTAATAATTAATTACTAATAGTTTTAAATAATTTATTGCTATTTTCAGATAAATTATAAAAATTTCAAAAAAATTAATCTACTTTCTAAAATATTTTTAAATCTTAAAGATATTTTGGAACATATATTAAGTTCTTAAAAATAGAGAATAATTATTATTAATTTTTATATAAGTGATAATTAATATGTTTATTATTGTCTAATATGATTAGTGTTCATTATAACTTTATTGAAAATAAACGAAGTTTTAACTATATATATTTATTATTACCTTCTTAATTATTAAAGTATTTTTTATTTAGTATTAATTTTTTGGGAACTTTGTTTATTACATAAATTATTATTTTTTAATTTTTCATAAAAAGATAATAAATATGTTCATTTTTTAATTATTATTTTTTAAATACACTTGAAGATAAATATTAATAGATATAGAATATAATAAACTGATAATAAACATATTAATTTTTTAATAACTGATAATTAACAGTAAAAGAAACATATGATTATACACATATTTAAAATTATAATTTATAAAATATTAATTTTTATTTAACTATTTGCATTATTAAATTTAAAAATTATTTTCTATTTAGTCAAATAGAAAAATAGCAATATTATATAAATAAATTTATTTAACAAAACTTATAATTTTATTATTTTAATAAACAATATATAAATTAAAAAATATCATAGACTAATATAATATATAAATATATATGTAAATATTTTATAAATTATAATATAATTATAATGGATATTATAGGAGTACTTCAATCAATAGATTCCAAAGCATCTAATATGGATGGTTTATCTTCATTACAAAAAAAAGATGGAAACAGTTCACAATTACTATTTGGAATAAATACTCAATCATGTGTATTAGAATTATTAGATAATAATTCATTTAATATAAATATAAATAAGCAAAATGTAATTAATTTAAATCCATATGAAGTTAATATAGATACTGTACTAACTAATACTATTAATACAATTCTTACATCTGATATTTTAACTATTACATCTAATACAGTTATATTTAATGAATATGTAAATATATTAGGAGGTACAAATTATCCATCTCTAAATGAATATGGTAATAATGTATTAAATCGTGTAACCATTAATTCTTTAAATGTTTCTAATGTTTCTATATTTAATAATAATGTTACCATTTTATCAAATATAAATAGTTTAAATAATGTATTATTTAATAATGTTAATATTAATTCTGATTTAAATTTAAATAATAATATTATATTAAATAATGTTTCTATATTATCAAATATTAATATTAATGATTTATTAATTAATTTAGGAAATAGTAATTTTAATGATATAAATGTAATAAATAATACAATATCTGATAATATTATTACTAAACAATTAAATGTGTCTGGATCTAGTATTTATAATAATAATAAAACTATTGTATCACAATTATATGTTTCTGGTTTAACTATTTTAGATAATATGAACACAAATGTATTAAATATATCTAACATTGCAACATTAAATAATTTAAATGTTCAAAATAATACTATTTTACATAATGTTACTATATTATCAGATTTAACAGTTATGAATAACACTTCCATAGATTCTATATATATTAAACAATTAACTAATGATAAGTTAAATATAAATAATATATCTTGTTTATCATTTTTATATATTTCTGGTTATTCTATATTTTGTAATAACATAACCATTAATTCTTTATTAAATGATACTTGTTGTATATCTAATAATAGTTATTTTTATAATAATATAAGTATATTATCTTCTTTATATATTTCAAATAAAGCTATTTTAAATTTAAATCTTAATATATTAAATGATGCTTTATTTAATTCATCATTAAATGTTAATAATAATACGTTATTAAATAATACTACTATAATGAGTAATTTATATGTATTAAATAATTCTGATCATAGTTCATATTTTAATAATATTTATAATACAGGTTTAACTATTTTGAATAATAAAGTAAGTATTTTATCTGATTTATATATTTCTAGCAATACTTATATTAATAATTTAATTACTTGTAAAAGTATAACATCAAATAATATATCTATTATATCAAATTTTAATTGTTTATCAGATATTGTATTAAATAATACTAGTATTATATCTAATTTATATATTAATAATGGAATTTTAAATAATTTAAGTATTAATTCTAATCTTATAGTATCTGAAACTAGTTTATTTAATTCTGGTACCTTTTTATCATCTTTAAATATTTTAGATTATACACAAATAGAAGGTTCCTTAATTAATAATTCTATATGTTCTGTTAATGATATTTTTTATGGTATTAATAAAGATTCATTAATTACAAACACAGCACGAATAAATAATGATTATAATAATAAATTAAATTATACTCTAGAAGCGTCATGTTTATCATCTCTTAATATTTTAGGTGATACTTCATTAAATTCAACCCTTACTGTTTCTGATATTACTATATTAAATAATGCCACATCTATTAATTCTAATTTAAATGTTTTAAATAATAGTTTATTAAATAATAAAACATCAATGAAGTCATTTTTAAATGTATCTGGTCAAAGTATATTAAATAATACAAATATTAATAAGTTAATTGGTTTAAATTCTAATATATTTAATAATATTTCTATAATATCATCTTTAAATGTTTCAAATATTAGTATATTAAATGGGTTAACATCAATTAATTCAGATTTAAATGTTTCAAATAATACTATTATATATGGAAATATAACTAGTTCAACAATATATTCTATCAATAATATATTTTTTGATAATAATCAAAATATATCATCTGTTATATCTAATATAAATTTAACATTATCATCAAAATTAGATTATACTTTAAATTCTACTTGTTTATCATCATTAAATATTTCAGGTTATACTTTAATTAATTCTACTTTAAATGTTTCTAATAATAGTGTTTTTAATGGCATATCAATGAATTCATCTTTAAATATTAATGGAAATAATATATTTAATATATTATCTATTAATTCTTCTTTAAATGTTTTAAATAATACTATACTAAATGGAGTTACAACAATTAATTCATCTTTGAATATATCCGGTGAAACATTTTTATATAACTTACCAATTATTACTAAAGCTACTAATTCTATTGACGCATTAATAACATATTCATCAATGAAGACTAATATTAATACTAAACTAAATAATATTATTATTAATGATTCTATTACTATTAATTCATCTATTAATTGTATCAAAAATACAATATTTAATAATTCTATAACAATTAAGTCATTATTAAATGTTTCTTCATTTACTTTATTAAATAATAATGTTTCTATAAATTCTTCATTAAATGTATTACAAAATACTGTATTGAATGGTTCTGTATCTATTAATTCATTATTTGTATCTTCTAATACTTTATTATATGCGTCTACTGTTAAGTCTGCTATTAATGTTTCTTCATATACAATATTTAATAATAATGTATCTATTAATAGTAGTTTAAATATTAATACTAATTGTTTAATAAATGGACTTACTACTATTAATTCTGTATTACATGTTGCGAATAACTCTATATTTAATAATTTAGTAACTGTTTCTTCTTCTTTATATGTGTATGGCCCTGTTTCATTTAATAATATACCATCTATTATTACTGATGTATCTTCTAAAGATACTAATAGTCTAATATCGTTTAAATATTTAACACAATATATTAAGAATACTTATATTAATCCTTATAAAGGTCCTAGCCCAATAATTATCAATGATACGAATATATCTATTAATACAAATTTTAATATTGGGTTATATTCAATATTAAATAATGTATCAATAAATTCGTCATTAAATGTATATTTACCTTCTATATTTAATAATATTTCAATAAATTCTACTTTAAATATTTCATCAACATCAATATTTAATAAAGTTTCTATTAATTCATCTTTAAATATATCTTCTACTAGTGTATTTAATTCGGTATCTATTAATTCGGAATTATATGTATCTGCTGTATCTATATTTAATAATCTTAAAATAAATTCTAATTTTAATTTATCTGGTAATAGTATATTAAATGGGGTATCTATTAATTCATTATTAAATGTTTCATCATCACAAATTATATTTAATAGTGTTAGTATAAATTCTTCTTTAAATGTATCTTCACCTATTTTAAAATTAATTCAATTAAATAATGTATCAATAAATTCAAAATTAAATGTATCTTCAGATTTATTACAAAATATTATATTTAATTATTTATCTATAAATTCTTCTTTATGTGTAAATCCTTCATCATTCCAAAATATTATTTTTAATTCTTTAATATCTAATATATTAAATGTATCTTCTATAAGTATTTTAAACAGTTTAACTTCTAATAGTTTTATAAATATATCTTCTACCAGTATATTTAATAATAATGTTTCTATTAATTCTTCTTTATTTGTTTCTTCTTTGAGTATTTTAAATGGATTAACAACTATAATATCTGATTTAAATGTTTCATCTAATACTACTATTAATAGTTCTATAACTTGTAAGTCATTATGTTCTATTGGTAATATTAATTATAATAATAGTAATATAATTACTATATTTGGTAATTTAATAAATAATATGAATAATAGTATAAATTCAACGGATTCAGTTATTTTATCAAGTTTAACAGCATTACAAGATACTCAAATAAATTCATCTTTAATAGTGTCTGGATATTCTATTTTATGTGAGTCTACATCATTAAAATCTTCTTTATATGTTTCTGGTAATACTATATTTAATAATAACGTGTCTATTAATTCATTATTAAATTTATCTAATAATAATATATTTAATAATATATCTATTAAATCTAATTTAAATGTTTCTTCTATAGTTAATTTAAATTATGTATCATTATTATCCTCTCTACATGTTATATCAATTAATAATCAATGTATTTTATCTAATATATCTATATATTCATCATTAAATGTATCAGGAATTAGTATATTTAATAATAATATATCAATAAATTCATCTATAAATATATCTAGTTATAGTTTATTTAATTCTATTACTATTAATAATAATTTATATGTAAGTAATAATACTATATTAAATAATACTTCCATAAATACAACTTTATATGTTAGTAATAATACTGTGTTTAATTCTAGTATTAATATAAATATGGCTAATTTTAGTGATCCTCCCTCATTATCATCAGATAAAGTACCAACATTAAATAATCACTTAGTTCCATTATCTTATGTTAGACCTACAACTATTACTCCAGTAATGGCAAATGATGATTCTGCAGCATATTTTAATGGTGTAGGGCCAGATAGCATATATCGTAATTTTAATAATTTATGTATTAGATTATTACCTAATACAATTAATGGTAATTCCCGATTTAAAATATATGATAACAATACATATATAATTTCATTTTTAGGAGTTATTAAAGGTTGTGCATCTGATCTCACTAATGATACGCCTCAATTAACTTCAACAGTAATTAAAATAGATGATATACTTAATAAGATATATTATATTTTTACTAATCAATATAATTATACTAATGGTGCTTTTAATTCTTGGTATATAGATACTAGTTTAAATAATTTATGGTTAATGAATTTATGGTCTATTGTTTTAAAGTTACAAATTATTAGTGACAGTAATGTACCATATTGGTATGAAATGGACATTATATTAGATGATCCTTTACGTTCTTGGAATTATGGGATATGTGATCAATCAATAGCTAATTATTCTTATGATAGTTCTTTAATTAAACCACCAAGGATATCTTTTAACAATATAAATGATACTCTAAACCCTTATATAAGAATAAATATAGCAACTCGTAATATACCAGATATTATTTTATATATTAATAAAAATGCATTTCTTTCAAATTACATATTTATGATTATACAATATACACCTCCTATAGATAGTTCTTCTGTTGGTAAAGTTATAATAAATTATGTTGATAATTCAGGTGCTGATCTAGGTGTCATGACATTAAATTATACATATACTTCTAATAGTAAAACTCCGTTCTCTGTTTATTATAATCGAAATGGTATACATAAACATTTTTATAATGGCATACTTATACGTAAAGGTTCTACTAACTTATCTTATACAGATTTTAATAATATAACACAAAATCAATGGGACGCTTTATATTCAACATTATAAATTTATAAATTATTATTATTTAAATATTATATAAATTAATAATAATGAATACTATTAATTTGAATGGAATTATAGATATATTAGAATGTAAAGCTTCTAAAATGGATAGTTTAGCTTCATTACGTATAAAAGATAATACTTTATACAATCAACCACTATTAGCTCCTAACATTGTTTTTTCTCTAAATACAATTAATTGTAAATTACAATTTTCTCCTAATAATATGTTTAATATAAATATTAACAATAATAGTATTCTTAATGCTTCTTCTGAAGAAATTAACTTATATTACGGTCTTAATACAAATTTTATTAACACTAATCAAAATAATCCATTAACAATATCTAATCCTGTTAATATTTACAAAAAATTACATTTTTTTAATATTTCTAATATAATATCTCTTTCCGATACTAATATGAAAGTATTAAATAGTGTTATTATTTTAGATAATTTAACAATTAATAATAGTGCTATATTTAATAATAATGTTACCATGAATTCTAATTTAAATATTATTGGTGTTCTTAATATAAATAAATTAAATATTAATTCAAATTTAACTGTTAATAATAATACTATATTAAATAATACTACTATATTATCTGATTTAAATATAAATGGTTCTTTAAATAATTCTAAATTATGTAATTTTAATAATATAAATATTCTTAATAATACATTATTGAATACCATCAGTATTAATTCATATTTAAATGTATCTAATTATGTTATTAGTAATACCGAAACAATATTATCTAATTTAAATGTGTCCTATAATACATTATTAAATACTGCTACCATTAATTCTTTAAATGTACTTGAAAATTGTATATTAAATAATTTAACTGTTAATAATAGAACACTATTAAATAATACTAGTATATTATCTAATTTAAGTGTATTAGGTAATACAAAATTATATAATTTAAATAATAATTCAGCTAATATACAATATGAATTAACAAATTATACAACAGTAAATTCTTATTTATATTCTTCTGGACCTACTTTAATAAATAGTGATACAACTATATTAGGTTCATTAAATATATTAAATAATACTATGTTTTTAGGTAAAACAAGTATATTAGCATCTTTATATATTTTGAATGATACTACTATAATATCTTCATTAAATATATTAAATAATATGTTTATTAATTCTAATTTATATGTTTCTAATAATACGATATTAAATAATACAACTATATTATCTAATTTATTTATTTCCGGAAATACAAATTTAAATAATATTGTTAATACTGGAATTACTATTTTATATGATAATATAAGTTTATTATCTGATTTACATGTTTCAGGTAATGCATATTTAAATAATTTATTTATTAATCAAAATGCTATAATAAATAAATTTACTGTTTTATCTGATTTAAATGTTTCTAATACTATATTAAATAATGCAAGTATTTTATCTAATTTAACTGTTTCGGGAAATACATTATTAAATAATGTTAGTATATTATCTGATTTAAATGTTTCTGGATATAGTCTATTTAATAGTGGGACATTTATATCATCATTAAATATTTATGGTAATACTATAATTTCTGGTACGTTAACTTGTAATTCTTTATTAACTCAAAATATTTATTATAATAATAATAATAATTTATCTACTTATTTTAATCAATTAAATAATAATTCACTATTAAATTATATTAATTCCGCAACATTATTATCATCTTTAAATATTTCTGGTTCTACAATAATAGATTCATCTTTAAGTGTTTTTGATATTACTATATTAAATAATAATACAACAATTAATTCAGTACTAAATATATCTGGAAATAGTATATTAAATAATAATATATCTATTAAGTCTATTTTAAATGTATCGGGACAAAGTATATTTAATAATGTACTCATTAATAAATCTTTAACTGCAACTTCATGTATTTTTAATTATATTTCAATTAATTCTTCATTAAATGTTTCAGGTATTAGTATATTTAATGGTTTAATATCTATAAAATCTTTATTTAATATATCAGGCAATGCTATAATTAATGGGAATATAACATGTAATTCTATATATTCTTTATTAGATGTATATTATAATAATATTCCATTAATATCAACTATTAATAATTTAAATTCTACAATATCATCAAAATTAGATTATAATAATAAGTCTTCATGCTTATCTTCATTAAATATTTCTGGTTCTACATTAATTAATTCAATATTAAATGTATCAAATAATAGTATATTAAATGGCAATGTTTCTATAATAACATTTTTATATGTTTCTAATGAAAGTATTTTAAATGGAATAACTACTATAAATTCTGTTTTAAATGTATCAAATTTAAGTATATTAAATGGTATTACTTCCATTAATTCTAAATTAAATGTATCTGGCCCTATTTATTTTTATTCATCTCCTACTTATAATGGTACTAATTCAACACTATTAGATAACCAATTAATTACACTAAATATAACAAATAATTATTTAACTAAACAATTAAATAATAATAATTCAGGTATAGATATTGGATTAACCAGTATAACTATTAATTCATCATTATTTATATCTTCAACAACTATTGTAAATAGTCCTACTACATTAATATCTTCTTTATATGTATCTTCTTCTAGTATATTTAATAATATAACTATTAATTCTTCTTTAAATGTTTCTTCTTATAGTTTATTTAATAATTTAATTATTAATTCTTTTTTAAATGTTTCATCTACTTCTATTATTAATAATGCCTCAATAAATTCAGAATTATATATTTCTTCATTTAGTATATTAAATAATGTTAGTATTAATTCTGCATTAAATGTATCTTCAATTAGTATAATAAATGGTTTAATAACTATAGGGTCTTTTTTAAATGTTTCTGGTAATTCTATATTAAATAATACAACTATAAATTCTAAATTAAATGTGTCAGGATTAACAAACTTTTATAATCTACCAACAATAACTGTTTCTAATGATGATTATTCTTCAATACAAAATACAAATTTGATAACATACTCAATAATGAAATTATATGTTAGGGATACAAATACAGGTAAACTAAATAGTCCTTTTCCTGTTATGTCTTCCGATACTATTTCTATAACAGGTACTTTATATGTTTCTTCATTTACTAATTTTAATAATACTGTTTCTATTAGTTCTGGATTAAATGTTTCTTCTTTTACTATATTTAATAGTTGTATATCAATAAATTCAAATTTATTTGTTTCATTGTATAGTATATTAAATAATGATGTATCTATTAAGTCTGATTTAAATGTATCTTCATTTAGTATATTAAATAATTGTGTATCTATTAATTCATATTTAAATGTTTCTTCAATTAGTATTTTTAATAATTTAGTATCAGTAACATCTACGTTATATGTTTCATCATATAGTATATTAAATAATAGTATATCAATTAATTCATTTTTAAATGTATCATCCATATCAATATTTAACGGCCCAACCACTATTAACTCATATTTATGTGTTTCTTCATATACTATTTTTAATAATCCAATATCAATTAATTCTTTATATGTTTCTTCAACAAGTATATTAAACCAGATAAATTATATAACTATTAGATCTTCATTATATGTATCTTCCAATAGTTTATTAAATGGATTAATAACTGTTAATTCATTAATAGTTTCATCTCCAAGTATATTAAATAGTTTAACTCTAACTAGTTTTTTAAATGTTTCATCAATTAGTATATTTAATGGTTCTACTACTATAAAATCTATATTAAATGTTTCATCTAATACCATATTAAATGATTTAACTTCCATTAATTCTAATTTGTTTGTAGCAAATAATTTTATTATTAATGGTACTTTAACTGCAACTAATATATATTCATTAAATGATATTATTTATAATAATAATGTATCTATTAAACAAAATATAACTGATTTAAATAATAATTATTTATTAAAAGTTCCTATTTATGAAAGTGCAACATTACAATCTAATTTAACTATAACAGACACCGCTAATATTAATTCATTAAATGTGTCTGATATAACAATTTTAAATTATTCAACATCTATTAATTCATCTTTAACAGTTTCTTCTATTAGTGTATTAAATGGTATTACATCTATAAATACTTCTTTATATGTTTCTAATAATACTATAATTTATGGTAATGCATCTATTAAAAATTTAAATGTATCCGGACAAAGTATTTTTAATAATAATGTTATTATTAATTCTTTATTAAATATATCTGGTAATAGTATATTTAATAGTAATGTAACAGTTGTTTCTTCTTTATATGTATCATATAATAGTATTTTAAATAATAATGTTTCAATAAATTCGTTTTTAAATGTTTCAGGTAATAGTATATTTAATAGTATGGTTACTATACAATCTAATTTAAATAATATAAATAATACTATACTAAATAATACAACTATATTATCATATTTAAATGTTTCAGGGAATACTATATTAAATTCTAATGTATCTACAAATAGCACTGTTTCATTTAATACATTTCCTTCTTGTTTAAATAGTAATAGTTTTAAGAATTTTAATTTAGTTACTAAAAAATATGTAGATAAGTTATATTCTATAAATATAGATTTTAGTAATATATTATCTTTACCTCTCGCCGGGGATGATTCAGTAGCATATTTAAATGGTGTTCAAGAAGGAGGAATGTTTAGATATTATAATAATATTTTTATAAGAACTATTCCAGATGCAAATTTTAGTGGGATAAAGACTAACACAACAAATATACCGGTATATTTAATTTCTTATACAGGTATATTACAATCATGTGCTTCAGATAATATAACTTCTAATCAAACTTATCCATTTACTTTTTATCGCGGTGGATTAAGTCAAATTTCTATGACAAGAGGAAATAATGCTTCATGGTGTATTCCTTTAAATGATGGTACATGGTTATCATCTAATAATTGGTCAATAGTATTTAGCATGTCACAAATATATAATTCTAGTAGAATAGATATTATATTAGATGATCCTTTAATAAGTTGGAAAGGACCGAATGATAATATCCAAAATTATATGACTCCTTTCTATTCCTCTCCTAATAATATTAAGACACCCGCTATATCATTTGGTAATAATATAATTTATTTTTATTCATTAACAAATAATTGGTTTTATACTAATCAAAACATATCTAACATACAAATGGCTAATAATTCTAGTTCTAATTATAATATCACTAGCGTGGATCCTTATTATATTATTATTAATAATAATTATAGTAATGATATTATTAGCATTATATGTATTGAAGAATCCACTAATACGCAAATATTTAAAGCTACTATTAATTATAAATATTCAAATTATCAGACACCGTTTTCAATTTATAATTTTACATCAACTTATAGCAAAAATTATACCTTTCAAACATATTATAACTATGGTATATTATTATCAAAAACAGATAATACATTAACATATAGTGATTTTAAACAGTTTATCAGTGATTATACTATTATACCAAACTCTAACAATGATTCTTTAAAAATAGCCTCCATACCGTCATTTTCTAGATTAATATATTAATATATACTAAATATTAAAATAAAAATATACATATTAATTATTTTCTATATATTGCTATTTTTAGAGAAATTATAAAAATTTCAAAAAAAATATATTATTCTTATTTTCAGAGAAATTATAAAATATTTTAATTTATGGTTTAAAAAAGTATTTCTCTGAAAATAGCAACAATTATTTTAATTATAATATACACATATGAAATTTTGTTTATTTATGTATTATAGAATAAAAGGAGTTCCATAAGAATGGTATTCTTATTTTCAGAGAAAATATAAACATTTCAAAAAAAATATAAAAATAAATTATTATTTTTATTAAACTAATAAATTAAATAAAATAATAGAATCTACGATTATTTAAATTATTTATTTTTGATTTTTATAGTGATAATAAATATGTTTATTTTTTAATATTAATTTTTAAATAAACTGATGATAAACAGTAACATAAAACATTAGATAATAAACATGTCCAATATATATTTATATTGTTTATATATTTATATTTATATTATAAATATAAATATATAAATTAATAATAATGAATAACAATATTATAAATACAATTATAGAAATATTAGAAACAAAAGCACATAAAACAGATGGTCTTTCATCGTTACGTAAAAAGACAGATTCAATATCACAAATAAAATTATCTATAAAAGACGTGTATAGTCAATTACAATTTTTATCTGATTCATCATTTAATATAAATATTAATAATAATTCTATTATCAATGCTTCAACTAATGGTATTAAGATATATCCAAGACTTAACATAAATAATATTAAGTCAGCTTTAAATACTCCATTAGTAATAAATACTCCAGTTAATATTTATGGTCATGTAAATTTTATGAAAGGTAGTAATATAATTATAGTAGATGCTAATAATAATGCTATTATGAATAAAGCTATTATTTCTAATAATTTAGATAGTTTAGGAACATCTATATTTAATAATAATGTTACCATAAAGGCTAATTTAAATGTATTGGGTACTGTAAATATTAAAGATTTAAATATTAATTCTGATTTAATTGTTAATAATAATACAATATTAAATAATACTACCATATTATCTAGATTAACTATAAAAGGAAATATAAATAATAATACTGTGTGTAATTTTAATAATATAAATATTTATGGTTCTGCATTGTTAAATAATACAAGTGTTAAGTCTAATTTATATGTATCTAGTTTTGCTATTATTAATAATGAAACAATATTATCTAATTTAAATGTATTAGGTAATACATTTTTAAATAATACTAATATTAATTCTATAAATGTAAATAATCAAAGTCAAATATATGATTTAGATATTACTAATAATACAATATTAAATAATACTACTGTTTTAACTGATTTATATATTAAGAAAGCTTATTTACAAAATAAGTCTATTAATTTATTTAAATCTATGAAAGGAACAATAGATAATATAACTATAAATACATATTTATATTCTTCTGGTTATACATTATTAAATGGTAATACAACTATTTTAGGAACTTTAAATATATTAAAGAATTCAGTTATATCAGGTAATACAAGTATTATATCTTCTTTATTTGTATTAAATAATACAACTATTGCTTCATCTTTAAATACTTTTCAAGATGTTTCAGTAAAATCGTTTTTATATGTTTCAGGTAATACATTATTAAATAATGCATCTATATTATCTAATTTGAATATATATGGTAATACTTATTTTAATAACATTAATAATACTGGATTTTCAATTCTAAATAATAATGTTAGTATATTATCTAATTTAAATTGTTCATCTAATATGTATTTAAATAATATTATTATTAATCAAAATGCAATTATAAATAATATGACAGTATTATCATCATTAAATAATTGTTGGGTGTCTAATAATACTATATTTAATAATACAAGTATTATATCTAATTTAAATGTTTCTAATAATACTGTATTTAATGATGTTAGTATTTTATCTATTTTAAATGTTTCTGGGCATAGCGTATTTAATGAAGGAACATTTTTATCATTTCTAAATATTTCAGGTAATACTGTTATACATGGTAACTTAACATGTAATTCAATATTTTCAAATACTATTTACTATAATCATTTAGAATTATCTAATTATTTTAGTAATTTTAATAATAATACTTTATTAGATTATACTAAGGCCGCTTCTTGTTTATCTTCATTAAATATATCAGGTGCTACATTAATATCTTCAACTTTAAAAGTATCAAAAATAACTATATTGAATAATAATATATCTATTAATTCTGATTTAAATGTTTCAGGTAATAGTTTATTTAATGGTATAGTTACTATTAATTCTAATTTACATGTATCAGGAAATAGTATATTAAATGATGTAACTATTAATAATAAATTAAATGTTATTTTATCAAGTATCTTTAATAGTATAACAATTAATTCATTATTAAATATTTCTAGTTTTACTATTTTAAATAATCTAACATCTATAAACTCATTATTATATGTTTCAGATAATACTATCATTAATAAAAATATAACTTGTAATTCTATATATTCTATAAAAGATATATTTTATAGTAAAACTTCATTAATATCAACTATTAAAGATTTTAATTCTTTTTTATCATCTAAATTAAATTATAATAATGAAGCAACTTGTTTATCATCACTAAATATTTCTGGCTCTACTTTAATAAATTCTACTTTAAATGTTTTAGATAATACAATATTAAATGGAAATGTATCTATTAACTCATCATTAAATATGATCAATGAAAATTCATATAGTATCTTTAATGGTATTACTTCAATAAATTCATCATTATATATTTCTAATTTGAGTGTATTTAATAATAACACCTCAATAAATTCTATATTAAATATATCAGGACCAATTAATTTATATTCGTCGCCTATTATTAATAATGATATATATCCTTCTAATGATAAACAATTAATAACCTTTAATACATTATCAAAATATTTAACTAATAAATTTAATAATGATAAAGATTTAATTATAGGAACTAATAATATTACTATTAACTCACAATTATTTATTTCTTCTACAGCTATATTACATAATATAACAACAATAGCTTCTTCTTTATATGTTTCCTCATATAGTATATTTAAAAATAATGTTTCTATAAATTCTAAATTAAATGTTTCTTCGGTTAGTGTGCTTAATAATTTAACAGTTAATTCTTCTTTATATGTATATTCTTATTCTATTTTTAATGATAATATATCTTTTAATTCTTATTTATATATATCTTCAAATAGTATATTAAATAGTTATGTTAGTATTAAGTCTTCTCTAAATATTTCATCATTTAGTATATTTAATAATGTAACTATTAATTCTTCTTTAAATGTATCTGGAATTAGTATTTTAAATAATACAACTATTAATGCATCTTTATATATTTCTGATATTACTAATTTTTATAATTCTCCTAGTATTATTAATCCACCTACTAATTATTTGTCATTACAAAATAATCAATATTTAACTGTATCATTGATGTCTTCTTATGTTGATACTATTTTTAATTCTAGTTCATTTCCAAAAATAACTGATATAGGAATTAATACTACAACCTCTTTAAATGTATCTTCATCTTCTATATTAGACTCTGAAGTATCTATTAATTCTAATTTATATATTTCTTCATTTAATATATTTAATAGTTTTGTATCAGTTAATTCTAATATAAATGTTTCATCTTTTAGTATATTAAATAATAGTGTTTCAATTACTTCTAAATTAAATGTTTCTTCATATAGTATATTAAATGGTATAGTATCAATTAATTCATGTTTAAATGTTTCATCAATATGTATTTTAAATTCTGTATCTATTAATTCTTCTATATTTGTTTCTTCTTATAGTATATTAAATAATAATACTTCAATTAATGCATCTTTAAATGTTTCTTCAATGTCTATATTAAATGCCGCTACATCTATTAATTCTTCATTTTATGCATCATATATTAATTTATATAGTTATACATCTATAAATTCTTCTTTATATGTGTCTTCTACTAGTATATTAAATGGTATTACTACTATAAACTCGTCTTTATATATTTCTTCGTATAGTTTATTAAATGGAATAACATCTATTAATTCTTCATTAAATGTATCTTCTATAAGTATATTAAATGGTTTATCAATAATAAGTATGTTAAGTGTATCTTCTAATAGTTTATTAAATGGATTTACAACTATAAATTCATCATTAAATATATCTTCTAATAGTATATTAAATGGGTTAGTATCTATTAATTCATGTTTAAATGTTTCTGGTAATACAATTATAAAAAAATCATTAACTGCTAATACTATTATTTCAGTGAATGACATATATTTTAATAATGGTACTTCTTTATCATTAATAGCTAGTGATATAGCAATAAAAATAGGTAATATAGTACATAATAAAACTCCAATATTTGAATCATCATTAAATATATCTGGTGCTACTATAATTAATTCATCATTAACAGTTTTTAATACATCTGTATTTAATAATTATATGACTATTTTAACTTCTTTAAACGTTTCGTCAACAAGTATATTAAATGGAATTACTTCAATCAATTCATCATTAAATGTTTCAAATAATACATTAGTAACAGGTAATGTATCTATTATCAATACATTAACTGTATTAGGAAATAGTATTATTAATAATAATGTTACTATAAATACATCATTAAATAATATACCACAAAGTATATTTAATAATATATCAATAAATTCATTATTATATGTTTCTTACAATTCTATTTTAAATAATAATGTTTCTATAAATTCATTTTTAATGGTTTCCGGAAATAGTATATTTAATAGTAATGTTACTATTAATTCTAATTTAAATATTATAAATAATACTGTATTAAATGATACAACTATTTTATCTAACTTATATATAACAGGAAATACTATATTTAATTCAACTGTTTCAATGAAAGGAAAAGTAACATTTATTACAATACCTACAATTCTTACTACTAGTATGCCTTCAGATAATGATTCATTAGTTACTAAACAATATGTTGATTATTTAGCAATTAATGGTAATAGTAATAGTAATACTTATAAATTAGTAAATGCGGGTGATGATACTGTAGCTTATTTTAATGGTGTTCTTGAGATAGGGCGTCCATATAGATATTTTAATATTATTAAAATTAGAGCTGTGCCTAATGCGAAATTTGTTATATCTTCACCTCCCAATTTATATATGCTTTCATATAGTGGTGTTTTACAAACTATGTTTACAAAAATAAATTCTAGCAAAGGTTCTTATAAACCATACCAAAAGGGATTTTTATTTTCTGTATTAAGACATTCAACTAATTATATGTATATGGCATATGGTAATCAAGTATCATGGTGCATTCCATTAAGTGATAATACTACTTTATTTAATAATAATTGGTCATTAATATTTAATATATCTGTTAATGTATCTGTTAATAACAATACACGAATGGATATTATTTTTGATGATCCATTAACTTTTTGGAGTAGTCCAACCAGTAATAATAAAAATTATATGGATTCTACAAGTATTAAATCTTTTACTCCTCCTGTAAATTCTCCTTATCCTCCCTATTCTACACTTCCTAATATATCTATAGATTTTTATAATAGTAATATAACAGTATATAATCCTTATGCCATGTATAAATGGTATAATAATTTATCACCAATTACTGGAACTATTAATCTCATTAATCTTAATAGGACATCTTATATACATATTTCATATAATGTTTCAACTTACTTTATTACGATTACTTTTTTTGATAATAGTATGGTCGAACAAAATATATGTACTTTATCCATTTTGTATGAGTATAAAAATAAAAAAACACCATTTTCAATATATAATTATAATTCGTCATTAGCAGGTTCAGCCACAACTGGAGATTTAATATATAAATATGGTATTTTATTAGATTCTGCAAGTAACAATTTATCAGTATCACAATATAAAGATTATTGTAATCCTACTAATACACCTTCATTTTATACATTTATATGATAGACATGTTTATTATTAGTTTATTTAAAAATTAAACATAGTTATTATCATTTTATATAAAATTAAAAATTATTAATTTAAATAATTTAAATTATTATTAAAATTAATAATTTATGTAATATGAAAAATATTAATTAAATAAGAAGGCCATGATTATACCTAATAATATAAACATATTTATTATAAATCTAAAAATAGTTCTCTTACAAATTAAATAATAATGTATTATTTAAAAATTTAAATAGTTTTTTAGCAAACTAAATAAATAATAATTATATGGAACTATATATAGTTCTATTTATTTAATTTATTATTAGAAATCTTAATTAATTTACTAATATTTTAAAAATATTATGTTATTATGATTTAATGGGTTTTTTAAAAAAATAAACATATAATAATAAATACAAAATCATAGATATATTATTAAATCTATAATAATTATTTAATGTTTTATTATTAATGATAAGTTTAATACATATAAATATTTAAGTTTTTAAATTTTATATTAATTTTTTAATATAAAATTTATCAATATTATAGTTTTTTGTTTCATAATTTTTTTTAAAGTTACTATATATTAATTTATTATAGATTTTATATGAGGAACTGAAACATCATTTATTATTCAATAAACAATGTTCCTGTTATAATATTTTTATTATAAATAAACAAATTTAACAGAATTTTATAAATATTTTTGGTTTCATATTTATAATATATTAGTCTAAAGAATAATTATTATTATTCAATTTATTATAAAATTATGATCTTTTATAAGTTATAAAAAAATATTTATAAATAAACTTTATTTGATGGAAACTTAGAGAATTTTGTTAATTTCATTTATTTTATACATATAGAAGTTCCATATTCATGAATTATTATTGTTTTTATAATTTCTTTAAAAATAGCAATAATAAAATTATTAAGAAGCTTTATTTATATTATTTATTGTATAATTTATATCTTCTATAATATTGATACGGTCTAATTATATGAATTGGGCATTTTATTTGAATAATAAAATATAAATATATTTTCCCAGATTTATAATATCTATATAAAATAAGTTTATATATCATTAATAATATAATAACAATAATTATTTATAATTTTTTTGAAAATATTATATATTTTTTAAAAATAGTAATAATTATATTATTATTATTTATATATTTTATTATATAATATAAATGATTAATAATAATATAAGTTTAATAAGAACAATTGAAGGTAAAGCACCTAAATATGATGGTATATTATCATTACAAAAAAAAGATGATAGTACAAAATCTAAATTATTATTTTCATTAGTGTCTTCTAAATCTACTATTAAAGGTTCTATAGAATTATTTAATGATAGCTCTTTTAATATTAAACTAAATAATAACTATATTATGAAAATCTCTGATACAAATATAATTAATTCATCATTATCAGTTTCTAATAATACTATATTAAATAATACTACAATTATGTCTTCTTTAAATGTATCTGGACCAGTTATATTTAATTCAGCTGTGTATAATAATAATATTTCACCAGATAATCAATTAATTACTAAAAAATATATTGATAATTTATTATTAAATGATAAAATATTTAATAATTCATTTTATGTATCATCACCATCAACATCAACATCAACATTAAATGAATCAATTAGTATTAATTCATCGTTATTTGTTTATAATAATACAATATTAAATAATAATACAACAATTATATCATATTTAAATGTAGTAGGCAATAGTATATTTAATAAATCTATTACTATAAATTCATCGTTATTAGTTTCTAATAATACTATATTAAATAATAATACAACTATTAACTCGTCTTTATTTGTTTCTAATAATACAATATTAAATAATAATACAACTATTAACTCATCATTATTTGTTTCTAATAATACAACTATTAACTCATCTTTATTTGTTTCTAATAATACAATATTAAATAATGATACAACTATTAATTCATCTTTATTAGTTTCTAATAATACAATATTAAATAATAATACAACTATTAACTCATCTTTATTTGTTTCTAATAATACAATATTAAATAATGATACAACTATTAATTCATCTTTATTAGTTTCTAATAATACTATATTAAATAATAATACTACTATTAACTCGTCTTTATTTGTTTCTAATAATACTATATTAAATAATAATACATCTATTAACTCGTCTTTATTTGTTTCTAATAATACTATATTAAATAATAATACATCTATTAACTCATCATTATTTGTTTCTAATAATACTATATTAAATAATAATACATCTATTAACTCATCATTATTTGTTTCTAATAATACTATATTAAATAATAATACATCTATTAACTCATCTTTATTTGTTTCTAATAATACAATATTAAATAATACTACTATTAATTCTTCTTTATTTGTTTCTAATAATACTATATTAAATAATAATACCACTATTAATTCTTCTTTATTTGTTTCTAATAATACTATATTAAATAATAATACCACTATTAATTCTTCTTTATTTGTTTCTAATAATACAATATTAAATAATACTACTATTAATTCTTCTTTATTTGTTTCTAATAATACAATATTAAATAATGATACCACAATGAAATCATCTTTATTTGTTTCTAATAATACAATATTAAATAATACTACTATTAATTCTTCTTTATTTGTTTCTAATAATACTATATTAAATAATGATACCACACTGAAATCATCTTTATTTGTTTCTAATAATACAATATTAAATAATAATACCACTATTAACTCTTCTTTATTTGTTTCTAATAATACAATATTAAATAATACTACTATTAATTCTTCATTATTTGTTTCTAATAATACTATATTAAATAATAATACATCTATTAACTCATCATTATTTGTTTCTAATAATACTATATTAAATAATAATACATCTATTAATTCTTCATTATT
>Ga0214923_10001496_pt1 | contig 33053 bp, 32 predicted proteins | sample LL1510_MetaG_FD_177993 | JGI IMG/M metagenome (GOLD analysis project Ga0214923, IMG submission 177993) | Freshwater microbial communities from Lake Lanier, Atlanta, Georgia, United States - LL-1510 | ecosystem: Environmental > Aquatic > Freshwater > Lake | place: USA: Georgia | collected...
TAAATGGCCATTTACAACACCTTCTTGGGGATGTAACACACCCAAAGCTGCGGTCATTGGAATCACCTCGTGAATTTCATCCACGTTTAAATCGCCACCTGTACCGTAATAGTTTTTCAAAAGTGGTCGAACCGCTTTGTACCAGCGTTCTAAAACCCCTTTTTTACGTGGATCAGCAGGATCGAAATTGATACCAGACTTGGCACCACCAATTGGAGGACCGGCAACGGTGAATTTCACTTCCATGGTTTTAGCAAGGCTTTCCACTTCGCGTTGGTTTAACCCTTTGCGCATTCTGGTTCCACCACCTGCAGCACCGTTTCTTAATGAATTGATAACAATCCAACCTTCCGCCTCTGTTTCGGCATCTTTCCAAGCGAAAACAATTTCCGGTTGTTTTCCCTCAAATTTTTGTATTAACTGATCTAATTTCACGTGTATATTTTAAATTAATTTCGAAAAATCTCCGTCTAAAGAACCCCCAACAAAAGCCTGTTTCGCTCCGGTTGCATTGGGCAAGGTATTGCAAATGTTTTTGGCACGCATGGCACCCAAAAGGGCAAAAATCATGGCTTCTTTGTAGTTTACCAATTGTTCATCGGGCACCACAACTTGCGCTTCTGTTTCAGATTTGATGTAATCAATAAGCACTTGATTCAAAGCACCGCCACCAGTTACCAAAATGCGCGTTTCTTGCAAATCTTTTTCGGCAATTCGGTCTAGGGCTATGGCAATTTGAGTTGCAATGTGCATCACCAAAGTTTTCATGCGATCTTCTAATGGTTGATCGTCATAATCTCTCACCAAATGCCAAAAGTTTTTATTAATCCATTCTCTACCCAAGCTTTTTGGATAGTTGTTTTTATAGTAAGGAATGTCGTTTAAGGCATGCAACAACGGATAAATGATGTTTCCATTTTCGGCAATTTTGCCGTCTTCGTCGTACTTCAAGTTTCGTTCACGCGCCAAACGGTTTAGGATAATATTGCAAGGAGCAATGTCAAAGGCAATGCGTTTTCCGTTGTGCTTTGCTGAGATATTGCAAAATCCACCCAAATTCAAACAGAAGTCATAATCTGGAAACAACAAATCGTCACCAAGTCCCACCAACGGAGCACCTTGTCCACCCAATGCCACATCGCCACGGCGAAAATTGGTAACTGCTGGAATTCCAGCCGTTGCGGCCAATGTTGCACCATCGCCAATTTGGCTGGTTATCCAGTTCTGTGGATCGTGAAAAATGGTATGTCCGTGAGAGGCAATCAAATCAATTTGTTTGCCTGTTTCTTGGGCAAAGCCTCTGGCCAATTCACCCAAATAGCGGCCATAAAACACGTCGGTTTTTACAAACACCTCTGAATTTTGATATTTTAACTGCGACAATCGCACCCTCCAAGTTTCGTTGTAGGGGACAGTGATTGCACTGTCAATATTCACCGACCATTGGTCGCCATTTTGCTGCACATCGCACAATGCCAAATCAATGCCATCCATGCTAGTGCCACTCATTATTCCTAGTACCTTCATGTTTTCTTACGGTGTGTAAAAATGCAAAAATAGGCAATGCGAGGGAATAATTTTTTGATAAAATAGCATCCACAACCAATTATTTCAGGAATATGTAGCAGTTTTCACAAAGATTTTGTAAAATGCAAGTCCAAATTTATTTGCTATGAAAAGAAAATCGTTTTTAACCATTGGAACTGGTCTTTTTGCCGCTGCTAATTTAAAGGCTGCCAATTCACAAATTATTGAAGCACAACTCAATGATATGGGTTCTTTGGCACAACTTGACCAAACCGACAATTTTGATTGGGCCGCAATTAGAAGCATGTTTCCACTTGGTAATGACCGTATTTTCTTAAACAATGGCACCATGGGCATTACTCCCTACCCCGTTTTAAATGCAGTCCAAAATAGCTTTGAAACCATTGCTGAAAAAGCAGAATACCCGCACCACTCCGACGATTTAGAAAAAATGCTTGCAAGCATCATTGGCGCTGATCCCAAAGAAATTGGCATCACCAAAAATGTGAGCGAGGGCATTAACCACATTTGTTGGGGTTTGGATTTGAAACGTGGCGATGAGGTTATTTTAACCGAACATGAGCATGTGGGGGGATGTTTGGCTTGGCTACACCGTGCAAAAGTGGATGGCATTGTAATCAAAACCTTTGTTCTTGGAAAAACCGCCGAAGAAACCCTCAATAATCTAAATACTGCAATAACAAAGAAAACCAAAGCCATTGCAGTTCCGCATATTCCTTGCACCATTGGTCAAATTTTACCTGTAAAAGAAATCTGCGATTTGGCAAGAAGCAAAAATATTATCAGTTGTATTGACGGAGCCCATCCTTTGGGAATGATCCAATTCAATGTGAAGGATATTGGCTGCGATTATTATGCAGGTTGTTTTCACAAATGGGTTTTGGGACCAATTGGAACAGGTTGGCTTTACATTGCGCAACAAAAAATTCAGCAAACCAAAATATATCATGTTGCGGCATACAGCGCAGGCGAGTTCAATATGAGAGCAACTCCACCGAGTATGGGTCCTTTGGTTGATTCAACCAGCCGCTATAGTTATGGAACTTTTTGTGGACCCTTACATGTAGGTGCCTTAAAATCATTGGAATTTTATTCCAAAATTGGTCCGGCACGCGTTGAAAATCGTGTGAAATATTTGGCACAAAAACTACAAAATGCATTGTTAGAAATTGGCGATGGCATTGAAATGCTTACCCCAACAGAAGACAGATCTCGCGGCGCACAAATTGGCTTTAGAATAAAAAAATCGAAAAAAGACAATCCGAATATTGGATTTGTAAACTACGCAAGGTCAAAGCAAATGATATTGCGACATGTTGCTGAAAATGGGCTCGACAACATCCGAATTTCAACCCATTACTACAATACCGAGCATGAAATAGAACAATGCGTATCTTTGCTCAAAGAATATGCCTTCGGATAATTCAAATGAAAATCTTGCTCAGCTCTTTTTTGAGGGATGGGAAAACAACCAAACCCAATTTGAACTAACAACTTCTGGAAGCACCGGCGATCCCAAAATTATTGTTCTTGAAAGAGACAAACTCATTTGGAGCGCCAACAACACCAAAGAAGCCTTCTTAAAAAGAACAATCAACAAGTATCAACTTTGTTGTTTGCCAGTTACAAAAGTGGGTGGTTTTATGCAGTTGGTTAGAAGTGCCGTTTGGCACTCTCCTGTTGACGTGGTTGAAGCAAGTGCCAATCCTTTGTTAGATTACAGAGGTCCGGCTCAATTAACTTCTTTTACCCCCATGCAATTGTGGCATATTTTGAACCATGAAATTAGCAAAGAGGTATTGCATCAGTTTCATACGGTGTTGATTGGTGGCGGCACAATATCCCCCGAAATAGAAAAAACTTTGCTCGAAAACTACCCCGACACCCGCTGGTTTCATACCTTCGGAATGACGGAAACGTATTCTCATTTTGCGGGACGTTTGCTTGGAAATCACTTTTACGATGTATTGCCAAACACCGAAATTGCCCAAAACGAAGTGGGTGCATTGAAGGTGAGAAATTTTATTACCAACAACGAATGGATTCAAACCAATGATATTGTTGAAATCATCAACGATACACAATTTATTTGGGTTGGAAGAACCGATTTTACAATTAATTCTGGGGGACTTAAGATTCAATTAGAAACGGTTGAATCTGAAATTCAAAAGCAAACAAATTGGTCGAGCGATTCTTTCTTTTGTTGGTGCTTGCCCGATGAAATTTTGGGACAAAAGTTAGTTTTGGTTACCACCGAAAAGAACATCCCTCAAGAATGGAATTTTTCAAATGCCTATTACAAACCCAAAGAAATATTTGTTTTGGAAAAATTGATATACACCGAAAATGGTAAAATCAATCGGGCAAAAAGCTTCGAATTAATTTAGTGTTCGGAAGTAAAAATACATTCCGATACACAATGAAACAATACCTATAAATCTCACAATTTGCGATTTCAATTGTGCATCTAAATAGGATTTTGGAAGACCCATTTCACGTTGTTTTTTCAAAGTATATGTACTCAATATAACGATGTAAAGTGCAATAAGCACAAAATACGACAAGGTTGGATCAATGTTGTGATTGCTTAGCCAAACACTTGCACCAGAATACATTGCCGCCAAGTAAATAATTACGATAGACATCAAAATAATCACTGATGCCATTCGGGTTTTCGAGAAATTTGAAATGAGCATTCCTTTTTCTTCGTTGGTTAATGTTTTTAATCCTTTTTCGCTTAAAATTTTTGAAACAATGATGGAAGTGATCATTATGCCCATGCCCAAATAGAAGTAATATTCTGGATTCATTTTGTAAAATTAGTGAGAACTGATGAATTTATAGTGAAAAACAAATTAATTGGTCGGCATTTCTATTGAAAATGAAAATTGCTTTGTTTGGTTGGGTTCCAAAATTTCTATGCCTTCTTTGTCTCTCAAATTGCCAGTTGCGTGAATTGAATCGGCAAGTCCTGCCCACGGTTCGATACAGAAAAATGGGGCACCTGGCTTTGACCAAAATCCCCAGTGTGGAAAATCAGCACTACTTACAGATACCACGGGAGTATTGTCTAATTCGCATAGGGTTACGCGGTCAAATTGCACATTTTTAAAAACAACTGCATCGCTTTGAATGAGTTCATCGGATATCAATAGTTCCTGAGAATTCTTCATTGTTGGAGAAGTTTCGTTGGTATATAAACCGTCTTCAATTAAATGACGATCGGCGGTGAAAGGTTTATCGAACACCAATTTGTATTGATTGAGCGGTTTATCAATTGCAAATCCTGGGTGAGCACCAATAGAAAATGGCATTTCAACTGCCGATAAATTTGTTACAGAATAATGAATATCAAGGCGATTTTCCAAAAGAATATACGAAATTTTTAGCTCAAAATCAAATGGGTATTGATTAAGGGTTTCTTCGTTGGCTGTCAATTGCATAGACAATGAATTTTCGGTATGATGAATAACTTTAAATTCCGAATTTCTAGCGAAACCATGTTGTAACATTGAATATTTGTTCCCGTTTTCACTAAAAGAATTATTCATTAATTTCCCTACAATTGGAAATAAAACGGGTGAAATTCTATTCCAAAATTTCAAATCTGGATTCCATAAAATTTCCATATTATTTATTAAATTTTGAATTGAAAGTAATTCTGCTCCGCTTTTTGATACATTCACAAAAAAGAGATTGTTTTTTAAGGAATAATTTGTCATTTTGCGCAAAATTAAGGGAAACTATAATTGCTAACCAAATATCATCTAATTCCATATGAACAATCTCCCGCCAAAATTAAAAATACTTATCATTGATGATGAGTTATCGGGAAGAACGATGATTGAATATTATATCGATCTATTTATAAGTAATTTAGTTGAAAAAATAGTTACGGTTGCGTCAATTGATGAAGCAAAAGAAGCAATGTTGAGCTTAAGTTTCAATATTGTTTTCACTGATTACGAATTAAGCGGCGAAGATGGACTTAAAATTGCTCCCTTTTTACCGAAAAATTGCATTTTGGTGGTTGTAACTGCGCATTCTCAATATGCAATCAATGCAATACGGGCAAATGCATTTGATTATTTATTAAAGCCAATTGATGAGGCTGAATTTATTAAATTCAAGGGACGTCTCATTCAAAAATTGAGTTTGCAAATTGGAACATTAAATACTTTAAATCATTCAGAATCATTTCCAATTAAAGAAAATGGCGAAACGGTTTTAATTCCTTATGAAGATGTTATTTTCATTGAAGCAAGCGGAGCTTACTCAAAAGTTGTAACTTTGAACCGCAAATACGTAGTAACTAAAACTTTAAAATCCTACGAAGAATCGCTACCAAAATCATTTATACGAGTTCATAGATCTTATTTGGTACCCAAATGGCAGATAGCAAGTTTTAGTAATAATTATATATGTCTAAAAGATGGCACCAATATAAATCTTTCCAAAACTGGAAGAAAAATTTTACAGGATTCTTTTTAATCCTAATTTGTCATTCATTATTTGCAACTGGTGATTTTGGACTAGAATTAGATTATAACAAAGGTTTACCATCGACTGTAACCCGTAAAACATTCATTGATAAAGAGGGCACCGTTTGGGTAGCAACCGATGCTGGATTGGGTGTGTTTCCCAAAATTAGTGCCCCAAAAGCCATCATATCAAATAAAGTTGGATTTAGTCAAGTTTGGGATATCATTCAAAGGAAAGAACTCCTTTACATTGGCAGTTATGATTCTGGATTGTTCATATTCAATATCAATTCTGGTGAGTTAATAAAACGATTTTCATTCAACGAATTTCCAAAAATCAGGAAATTTAAGGAAATAAATAACCGACTCTTTTTAATTTCGAGCAATGGTTTTTTTGAAATTTCCGGATTAAAAGTTAGTTTAATTTTAAATAAACAAAATAATAAATCAGGCAGCAAAAACATGCCAATGGATTTATTTTACTTTAATCAACAGTATTACGCAAGTTTTTACGACAAACAACCTTTACTATCCTGGAAAAATCAGAAAAAATGGGAAGTCAATCATGCCGATCCTTTAAATAAGTTTTTACTTCAAAATGGACAATACAAATCGGTAATGACGTCTATTGTTTTTCAAAACAAATTTTACGGCAGTACCGGTGACAATTCCTATTTTTCATTAGACGCCAACGGCAAAACAGAGAAATTCACATTCAAACACAAAAACAATGACAATTATGTTGTTTGGGATTTTACTGCAGCCCATAATAAATTAATTTTGGCAATTGGGAATACCAATAACCTTGAAAGCGGCTATTTGTATACGCACAACGAATATCAATATACATTTGATATTAGCCAACAACCTAAAAAACCATTCTTTTGGGCCATCACGTATGACACCATAAACCATGGAATTTGGGCAAATTCAATAAAAAAGGGTGTCTATTACTTTCCGCAATTTCACAATAATAATATTTTGCCGTTTGTTGCTGATGATTATTTTGAAAGTCAGAACTTTCAATTTGCGTGGAAGGCCAATGAACTTATTTACAAAACCAAGCAAGGTTTAAATTGGGAAACGTACAAAACAGAATCCAATATTAGGTCGATTCAAACTTACAAAGAACAGATTATTGTTCATTGCGAAAATGGGATTTTTATTTTTAATCCAAAACAGAAAAACAAAATAAAACACATTTTCAACCTGGCATTTCAGCATGTTTTTATCCAAAACGAAATATTATATTGTATTCATTATTTTGGCCCTATTTGGAGTTACAACCTAAAAAAAGAAAAAGTAATCAATCATTTGAACCAGTCAATTGACAATATCAATTCCATTGCTTCAACCAAACTTTTTACGATTTTGCATTCTGATAACAAAGGTTATTTTATCATTCAGAATGATTCAATTTATAAACTCAGCATAGACATACCCATTGATAAAAGTAAATTTAATTTTTATTTGGCAGGAAATGCGATGCTTATTCAAGATGGTCAAAATTTAGTTTGCTGCGAAATTGATTTTTATCAAAAACGAATCAAAGCCAAAGAAGTTTTAAACTTACAAAAGTTATTTCCAACAATGGAAATAACTTGGATAAAAGGTAATGAAAAAGGATTATGGCTTGGAAACAGCAATTATGCATTGCAATTTGGTATTAATCAAAATAGCAAATACATCAAATTCTTAAATCAATTTTACATAGGCAATTCGCAAGAAATTACTGACATAAAATTTGAACCAACAAACCTATATTTATTGAGAGATAATTTTGTACAGAAAATCAATTTTCTCGAATCCCTTAAACAAACTCAAATATTCAATTGTGTATTTGTTTCGTATCAAAATATTTCCAATTATAAACTTCCATGTTTTAATCAGAAAGAAAACTTTCCTATTAATTTAATATCACCTAACTACATTCACGCTAGTCACAGTGTTTGTGAGGTGATTTTATCGAATGTTGATTCCATATTCAGGCAAAATTTCAAAGAAACCCGCCTTCCTGTTTGGATGAATGATTTAAATGAAGGATTATATCAAATATCTATCAATACAATTAATTGGAAAAAGGGAATCCCTTTGAAAATAGAAAATCCTATTTTACACAGAACCGAATTTTGGATAATGGTCATTATTGCTGTATTTATTTTCTTCTTTTTTATTTTTAATGAGAAATTTGAAAAAATTCAACTTCAAGAGAAAATTACTGGATTAGAATTAAATCGTTTGAAATCTAATATGAATCCACATTTTATTTTTAATGTTATGAATTTTGTGCAAGCGATGATTGTTAAGAACAACAAAACCAAAGCCTTGACTGCAACTACAAAATTATCTCAATTGAATAGGTTATTTCTGGAAACATCAGAAAAAGATCATATTAGTCTCGAAAATGAATTAGAATTCGCAAATACCTACATACAGCTTGAAAAAATGCGTTTTGAAAGCGATAAAGAATTTGATTATGATGTAAATATTGAACAGGGAATTAACATTGAGAATTGGCATTTGCCTCCATTGATTTTGCAGCCACTTCTTGAAAACGCAATCAAGCATGGTGTTTTATTAGAAAAAAATGAAATAGGTTCCATACGTATTTATATTACTTCAACTTCCCCAAATGAAATTATCATTCAAATTCAAAACAAAGGATTAAGTGTTGAATTTGATCGAGTTGAAGGTACTTTAAGTGGACAAAAAATAGTAAAAGAACGCATTGAATTATTTAATAATATATTCAAAAAAACCTACGCGATTGATTTTTCAACAAGCTTTGAAAACAAATATTACAACTGTTTTATTATTATCTCAAAAATGAACACAAATTAATCGTTTAGTTTATAAATGAATTCATTTGGCTTATTTGGATTTACAACTTTCTCAATTTTGCCGGGATAATTTTGATTCAATTCATTAATAATTTGACTTCTTTTAATTTTTCTTACTCGGGGAGGCAAATGGTAAATTCTTAAAACCAAATCAATTTCATGCTCTGTGTATGAATCATCTTTGAATTTATTTAAATAATTCAGCACATTGGTATCTTCCTCTAATATTCTGTATTGATTCAATGTTTTTCGATTATAAATTCCACCAGTGCTTAAAAAATGGTATCCAAGAAAAATAACCAAAATGAATAAAACCAAAATAATGTATTTATATAGAAAATCAGTCAATTCAAATTTCGATTCGACAGGAGTCCAGTCATTAAAATTAGATTCTTCAAAACAGTATAATTCTATATAATTGTCTATGTTAATCTTTTCTAAGGATAAATCTGGACAAACACTGATAAGCTCATTCCCAACCAATACCCTGAATATTGAATCCACACAATCTACTTTTAAAGTGTTTAACTCATCCCACAATGCTGGCCCCGAGGCATTTTTGTATAGTTTATTTTTCGCTTTGTCAAAAATGTATAAAATCGAATTGGCAGAACCATAAATGACATACTTAGAAAATTGATTGTTAAAACAAGAAGAACTCTGCTGAATCTCAACATTTGGCTGAGCACTTTTGAATTCTGATATTTCTAACTTCTTTAAATTCAATAAATAACAATTGGGATTCATTGCTGTTCCTTTTGGATTTACATGGTGTTGAATGGTCCCATATATATAAATTGAATCACCTTGAAGTACAAATCATTGGTCTCCCAATCAAATGAACATCGTTTTTTACCATTATCAATTCCCATTCTCTTGTATTTTTATCAAACTTAATCAACTTGGCATGGTCATTCCAAAACCCATATCCCCCAAAAGCATAAATTTCGCCATGATATAAAAACAAATGATGAGAAAAATTATGACCATGAAATTGGGAGTGATCTAGGCGAATAATCGTATTTCTTGAAGGCAAATATGAATACAAAAAATGGGTACCGTCTGGATTAAACAATATTGAATCGCCAGATATAAGGTAATCTGTTTCGCCTATTCCTGAATGCGTAAATTTATTGGTTTCAGCGTTGGCCCTACTTAAAATTTTAGCAATTTCAACCGGAGAATAATTAAACGCAAATAACGAACTCTGAAAACACATTAACCAAACTGCAACCCAGATTTTTGATTTTATGGCTTTGTCTGTGATATGTTTGATGTTTAAATCCATTATTTAAACAAAAATAGAAACAAACAAATGTTATTTTGTTTTACTTTTGAGCTTATTTGGTTGAATCTTCTGATGCCAAAAACAGAAATCCACAATTACATTCTATATATTGTTAATATTTAACATTTTATAGCATGATAACACCTCCACAACAATCACATAATTAAACATAATAAAATCTAACATTCAAAGTTGTAAATTTGTAATACCAATGTCGTACCAAAAACCTTTAATTTTAATTAGCAATGACGACGGAATAACCGCACCGGGTATTCAAGCGCTCATTGATGTGATGAAAGAAATAGGCGAAGTAATTGTAGTTGCCCCTGATAAGCCGCAAAGCGCAATGGGACATGCCATTACCATCAATCACCCTATTCGCATCACTGAAGTACATCTTTACGAAGGAGTCATAGCCTATCAGTGCTCGGGTACACCCGTTGACTGTGTGAAAATTGCCATCGATAAAATTCTTCCAAGGAAACCCGAATTGATGGTTTCTGGTATCAATCATGGGGCAAACTCTTCCATCAACGTCATTTATTCCGGTACCATGTCGGCCGCCGTTGAAGCGTCTATCGATGGAATGAAAGCCATTGGATTTTCTCTTTGCGATTATGCATGGGACGCGGATTTTGAATCCATCAAACCCTATATCAAAACCATTGCGCTTGAAACCATGAAAAATGGGTTGCCTTATGGTACCTTGTTAAACGTGAATATTCCAGTTCCAGCCGATAAAAATATTTTAGGCATTAAAATTTGCCGTCAAGCCCAAGCCAAATGGAAAGAAGATTTCGACCGCCGTCAAGATCCTTTTGGACGTGATTATTTTTGGATGACAGGGCAGTTTGTGAATATGGACAAAGGAGAAGATACCGATCAATGGGCTCTGGAACATGGATATATTTCTATCGTGCCAACCATGTATGACCTTACCGACCACCAAAGAATTGGGTCACTCAATCAATGGAATCTCAATGGAACAACTTAACCTAAAACAAATGGGGGTGGGATTTATTATTGGATTAATAATTCCTTTTTTATTAGGTACCGGAATTGCAACAGTAATGCATATCCATGCCGAAACTTTCATCAAAAGTATCATCCATTTAAGACACGTTTACAACACTCCGTTTCAAGTTGGGGTGGCAGGAAATATTGGTCTGTTTTTCTATTTAATGAAATTCGATAAAATGATTTTCTTTAATAGGGGATTATTAATCGCAACCATGCTGATGGCAATTTTGGCCATGGTAATAGAATTGCAATCATTCTAAAATGAAACTCTTTTTTGTAGCTGGCGAAGCGTCTGGCGACCAACATGGCTCTCGTTTGATTGCCAAAATTAAATCACTTGACCCATCCATAGAACTCGTGGCTTGGGGGGGCGATTTAACGCAAAATGAAGGCGCAAGGTTATTATCGCACTACAAAAACAGGGCATACATGGGCCTAGTTGAGGTATTAAAAAATATTCGGGCAATCAAAGGCTACATGAAGCAAGCCAAGTCTGATATTTTAACCGAAAAGCCAGATGCCATTGTATTTATTGACAACCCGGGATTCAATTTACCCTTGGCTCAGTTTGCAAAGCAACACGGAATTCCTGTTCACTGGTACATTGCACCAAAAGCTTGGGCTTGGAACAAAAGCAGGGTAAAAACCATGCGCAAATGCATTGATCACCTTTACGTGATTTTTCCGTTTGAAGTTTCTTTTTTTGAGGGACTTGGGATGCCTTGCACCTATGTTGGAAATCCTACACTTGAATCGGTGCTAGAGTTTCAACAAAGCCAACAAAATCAACCTGATTTCATAGGATTAAACCCTGACAAACCTACCATCGCAATACTTGCGGGTAGCCGCAAAAATGAAGTCTCTACCCTATTGCCAAATTTTATTCATGCCGCCAATCAAATTCAAAATGCCAATGTAATTGTTGCCGCTGCGCCGGGCTTAGATATGGAATTTTACAATAACATTTTAAATACGCACCAGTTAAATGCGACCATTGAATTTGGAAAAACATTTGAAATTTTAAATCAAGCACATCAAACAAAGGGATTTGCATTGGTTGCGAGTGGCACAGCAACGTTAGAAACTGCATTGTTTAAAGTGCCACAAGTGGTGGCTTACAAGGTAAATAAAATTACCTACTTCGTTGGAAAACGGCTTTTAAAAATTCCTTATATTTCATTGGTAAATATATTGTTACAACGCCAATTGGTAGAAGAGTATTTGCAAGATATTGAAGTTAAAACGCTCACAGGTGCCATTGAACGTTTACAAACTCCTTCGTCATTAGAAACCATTACTGAAGGATATTCTGAACTTTGGAATATGCTGATTGCAAAGGGTCAAGATGTAAGTAAAAACGTAGCAGAAAACATCTTGAAGACATTAAAATAGTTAATTTCTAATTAAGCAAAACCTTTTCACTATTTTTGCCATAGATTTGGGGGATTAGCTCAGCTGGCTAGAGCGTTTGCATGGCATGCAAAAGGTCATCGGTTCGACTCCGATATTCTCCACCCAAATAAATACAAGGCCTCAGAGAAATCTGAGGCTTTGTTCATTTAGAGCGGTTTACATATGGTTTAATTTTTTGCCACAAAAAACAGATCAGAATGTCTAAGTTTTTAAATCTTGCTCTTTAGCGCTTTTATCTCTTCTTCTAATTTTTGAATATATTTTTCGCGGTATTTATCATCTTGATTGAAATGATAATTTCCACCCTTATCAAATCCTTGAACACCTTGTGAATTTGAAATATTAAATATGTATTTTGCATCAAAATTTAAAATTTGAGAAATATCGACTTCTAAAATAGTAGCAATTTCAAAAAGTCTATTTAATGTAATTTCAATTTCGCCTCTTTCTAATTTTGAATATCCAGATAGCGACAGATTTAAATCAGCGGCCATTTGTTCACGTGTTAAGTCTTTTAATTCTCTAAACTTCTTTATGTTTAAAATGGCATTTTTTACGCGATCATGATTTTTTTCCATATACAAATATACCTATTTAAGGATAAATAAGCATTTTAATTACATATTTAGCATTCAAAAGGATAACATTCAGATTGTGATGGAATTAGATTTGAAGAATGAAAAAAACAATAATTAAAATAGGTTTTGCATTAATTACATTACTACTAATAACATGCATACCATCCTGCACGAAAACAGAAAATCAAAAATTACCAGTTGCCGATTTTACTTTTAGTCCATCTAGTGGTTATAAGCCATTCACAGCTATATTTAGTAATACATCAGAGAACGCGGAATCTTTTTCATGGGATTTTGGAAATGGTGATTATTCGAATGAAAGAAATCCCAGCACAACCTACTTGAATGACGGTGTTTATTCTGTAACATTAACCGCTAAAAATTCATCAGGTACCAATAAAATTACAAAAAGCATTACTGTTAAAGCTGCGCCAGTTTCTGTAACTTTTGGAGATATAACTATTCTAGATTTTCCTGAAACGGATGCATCGGGGAATAATTGGGATAGTCCATTGAGCGGCTCATATCCTGATGTTTATTTTAAAATAACTGATGGAAATAGTAATGTACTTTTTGAGTATAATTCAACCAATAGGAAAGAGAATTTGCGCAAAATTGATTTGCCTTCTTTATTTTCCGCACCCACAAATGGATTTTATACATTGACTGATCTAAATAAAGGATTTGGTATTACGCTATATGATTCGGAATCAATAATTTCTGACCAATTTATGGGCGGGGTAAAAATAAACAGTGCCATGTTAAATTTAATTTCAAATGGCAATTTACCTACATCTTATGATTTGAGCTACGGCGATTACAGCTTCAGAATTAAGCTTAAATGGAATTTTTAATTAAAAACTAAATAAAAATATATGAAAACAAACAAATTAACTCTATTAATGGTGCTTGCATCATTTTTTTTAATGACCAGCTGTTCAGTAAGATTAGTAGATTTTACAGTAATTAGTTCTAAGAACGTAAGTTTAAAAATTGACAAATCACAAGGTATCAGGGTTTCTGGCGCTAGCGTTGGATTTCTTGGATTGGGAGCATCTATCAAAGGTGCAATGGACAAAGCGCTTCAAAGTGCAGGTCCTGATTATGATTTATTGGTAGATGGAGTAGTTTCTATTCAAGATTACGTTTTAGTAAACGGTTACAAAGTTGAAGGTACTGCAATAAGTACAAGTAAACTGAAAGCTGCTTTGGGTGATGAAGGTTATAATAATTGGTGCAAAGAGCACAATATCTTTGATGCTGAAAGCCAAGAGAAATTTTAATATTTTTTAATAAATTTTATGTCAAAAAAAAGATGTATCTTTAATGCCTAATTATAAGAAAATCTTTAATTTACTTTTAGAAAATTTGAATTTTAAAAAGCCTATCTATTTTTTGAAAGGCTTTTTATTTGAAACAAAAAACATGAAAAAACCTATTTTAATAGCGCTGATTATCGTTTTTATTGCATCTTGCAGTAAAGAAAGCATTACAAATACTCCAACCCAAACAACCCAATCACATCGAATAGGTGAATTATTTGGAGGGGGAATTATATTTAACATCTACAAGGATAAAACTGGAATTGAACATGGATTAATCTCTTCTTTGGCTGATATTTCAATGTCAACTTATTGGTCTGCTCCAGGTGCTGGTGGAGGAACAGAAACAAAGGCCATAAGTTCGTGGAACGGGCAGTTAAATACCCAAAATATAATTTCTATACTTGGTTTTTCGGCAACTGCCGCGAATCTATGTAAAAGTTACACAGGTGGTAATTTTACGGATTGGTATTTCCCTTCAATATTGGAATTACAAACATTGCGTGATCAACAAGCAATACTAAATGATGTTTTGGAGAATGACCAAGACATTACATCAACAGTTTTTTCACCTGAACTTTATTGGACAAGTGTGGAAGTTGATGGTGGTGGTGGTGCTTATACTGTTGATTTTCGTACAGGAACTGTTGGTTATCAAAACAAACAAGCAGTTTTATGCAAATTACGTGCAATTAGAAAATTCTAAAAAATATGCAACGACTTAAAATTATTGTCACGTTAATTTTCTTAAAATTAACTACGTTAAATGCCCAGGATATTATTGTTCTTAATAACACAGAAGAAATAAAATCTAAGGTAATTGAGATATTAGATGGTCAAGTGAAATATAAAAAATGGACAAATTTAAATGGTCCTTCTTATGCAATTGATAAATCCGAAATTTTCATGATTAAATACGCCAATGGTGAAAAGGAAACTTTTAAAAATTCTGTAAAAAAAGAAACTAAAGAAACAAAAACTAAAGTTGCTGTTGCAGAACCAATTATTGTAGAGAAATTAGAAAATATCTGTTTGAAAGTCAATAAGAAAGTCATTTATGAAAATGAAAAGATTGAAGTCGAAAATTGCTCAAAAGACGGCTACTCATTTCAATTAGAAACTGGCGATGGAGAAACAACTGAAATGGCAATGAATGAGTCGATTGTAATTCCATTTAAAAAAGCAGGGGTCTATACCATCCGATTGACTGCTTACACCAAGAATAAAAAAGTAAAAAAAGTTGTGACAGAAGAAATTACTGTAATGAGTAAATTTGATGGTGCCTGGGATATTCGTATAGGCAACATTACCACTTTGGGGGACTTTGGCAATCAAAATTATTGGGGTTCAAACACAACGTCGGCAGTAACTGGTGGTTTGGCCTTGGAATATAATGCTGACTTTTTCATTAATGACTATTTGAAGTTTCGTGCTTTGATTAATTACAACAACATGACATTCAAACCTAATAATGATTACTCAGATCCTACGGCTAAATTTACAGAAAATCAATACAACAGCGTAAAAAGTGTTTTTTTAGGAGTAGGATTACTTTCGACTACCTATAATTCGAATAAACGATTTTATAGTGAAGCGGGATTAAGTTTGGGCTGGTTCGGATTAAATCCCAATAATCAATATTTTAATATCTATTACCCTCAAAGCGGATACACAGTAATCTTGGGACTTGAACCTACAGGTGTATCAAGTGGTTTTGGTTTTCAAATTAATTCAGATTTTGGATATAAAATTTCGAAAAGTATTGATTTATTTGTTGCCACAGATTTCTTTCATTCAAGTGTAACAGAGGAATTTCAGATGGTTTCAATTATTAATGGAAATAAAACTGGGCTTGACAAGCTATCAAATGAAAAAAGTGTAAATTTCTTCAAGCAAACACTGGGTATCAGATTTAACTATTAAGTAAATGCGTTATTCGCAGATAAGATAATTCCACTCAAAAATCAAAATGCCTCAGATTACTCTGAGGCATTTTTTATAAATCTTAGATTGACTTGTTGCGATCTCTTACAATCCCAAATGTTTCATGTAGAGCGCAGCGCATGCCTCGGCATCGCTTAATGCATCGTGGTGGTTTAAGTGGATTCCATGTTCTTCACAGAGTTTTTTCAAGCCTTTTTTAAAGATCACATAGGTACACTTTTTAACGTACTTAGGGTGAGGCAATTGATAATAATCTAATACCTTCGCTAAGCAAGTAAAGTCAAATTTACCGTTGTGTGCCACAACCGTTTGTCCCTCAAAAAAATGGGAAATATCATCCCAAACTTCATCAAAAGTGGGTGCATTTCTGGTATTCATGGCTGTTATTCCATGCACTTTGGTATTCCAATAATGGTATTCGTTATTGGGTGGCTGCACCAAAATAGAAACCCTTTCGGTTACCACGCCAAACATCACTTTTACAATCCCAATTTGGCAAACGCTATACCCGTTACTATTGGCAGTTTCAAAATCTAGGGCCGTAAAAATGTGGCTCATTTAATGCTTTTTTTCTTGAAGTTCTTTTCTCTTCCTTGGAGAAATTAAACTATCTGCTGGATATTGACGTTTCATGCTGTCTAAAACACCATGCGCCCAAAGTTCAAATTCGTGTTTTTGCAATTCTGTTAAAACCGCATCCGTGTGAATGAAAGTATAACTTTCCAAAGGCATTTCGCCTTCTTTGATTTCGTCTAAGCACTCTTCAATTTTATGGTACTGCTTCCAAGGTCTATAATTTTGAAATTCATAGATATTGAAATGTTTTTTACCGTCTTCGATATGGTCGGCCAACCAAAATTTAACAGGTTGAAACTTTGAATACCATGGGTATTCTGTATTGTTAGAATGGCAGTCGTAACACGATGTTCTTAATATATTTTTAACTGTATTTGAAGTTGGATACATAGTATACAACTCAGGATCTTTTTGGTCAGATACATTCTTTTCTGAGGGAATAAGTTGGATCAATACGAACACCGCAATGATTCCTAAGAGGACTTTCTTTAACATAATCTATTTACCCAAATATCGGTATTTTCTTTGATAATTTGAAACACATTTTCAAATCCCTCATCGCCACCAAACCAAGGATCTGGAACATCGGCACCCGGATTTTTTTCGTCAAAAGTTCTAAATAATTTCACTTTTGCCCTTTGTTCGTCGTTCATGCACATTTTCAATACACGCTGGTTGATGCTATCATCCATGGTTAATATCAAATCAAAGTCTGAAATGTCAGACAATTTTATTCTTCGGCTAACTTGCGGCATATTAATACCATGAATCATTGCATTGCGACGGGTGCGCACATCTGCGCGTTCACCATCATGCAATCCATTGGTGCCACAAGAATCAAGTTTAAATTGATGTACTAAATTTCTGGCTTCAATTTCCGATTGAAACAAAGCCTCAGCCAATGGGCTTCGGCATATATTACCCAAACAAACAAAGAGGATGCGTTGCACTTTCTGACTCACGCGGCAAAGTTACTGCAAGAAATTGATATTATTTCTTCAGCTCTTTAGTAAACCAATTCGCCCCAAGCACCAGAAATGGTTAATTTCTTGCCTGAATGTCCCTCAACAAAACCAATAATTTTTGCCTCTACCCCAAACGATTTAGAAATGGCAATCATGGTTTCTGCTGATTTTGCATCGGTATAGATTTCTAATCGATGTCCCATATTAAACACTTGGAACATTTCTCTCCAATCGGTGCCGCTTTGATTTTTAATCAATTCAAACAATGGAGGAATTGGCAAGAAATCGTTTTTGGTAATGTGTACGTTATCGGCAAAATGCAACACTTTGGTTTGCGCTCCGCCCGAACAGTGAATCATACCCTTTACCACTTCCCTACCGCATTCATCAAATATCTTTTTTACAATTGGGGCATAGGTTCTGGTTGGCGACAAAACCAATTTACCTGCATTCAAAGGAGAACCTTCTACAGCATCGGTTAACTTCATATTGCCACAGTAAACTACATCGATTGGTAAGTCGGTATTGTACGATTCAGGATATTTTTCACGGTATTCGTTAGAAAACACATCGTGACGGGCACTGGTTAAACCATTGCTACCCATTCCACCGTTGAATTCAGTTTCATAGGTTGCTTGTCCGTAACTCGAAAACGCAACAATTACTTGTCCATCGGCAATATTTGAATTGTCAATAATATCTGAACGCTTTCCATGTGCAACCAAGGTTGAATCAACAATGATTGTTCTAACCAAATCTCCAACGTCGGCGGTTTCTCCGCCTGTTGCATGTATTTCGATGCCATGCTCACGCATGCTTTGGCAAAACATTTCTGATCCCTCAATCAAAGACGAAATAACTTCACCTGGAATTAGGTTCTTGTTTCTACCAATGGTACTCGACAATAAAAATGGGCCCGTTAATCCAGCACACAGCAAATCGTCGGTATTCATTACAATGGCATCTTGCGAAATACCTTTCCAAACAGACATGTCGCCGGTTTCTTTCCAATAAATATAGGCCAAACTGCTTTTGGTACCCGCGCCATCGGCATGCACAATGGTACAAGCGTTTGGATCGTTGCTCAAGTAATCGGGAATAACCTTACAAAACGCTTTTGGAAACAATCCTTTATCTATGTTTTTAATGGCATTGTGTACATCTTCTTTTTGTGAAGAAACTCCCCTACGAGAATATTTATCAGACATGGTACAAAGATACGGATTCGGTTTTTAACTCTTACTTTTTTCCCTATTTTTGAGGCAATGAAAATCATTTCTTACAACGTAAACGGTATTCGCAGTGCAACAACCAAAGGACTTTATGAATATTTAATGGCTGAGGGAGCCGATATTGTTTGCTTTCAAGAACTAAAGGCACTTCCTGAGCAAATTGACCAAGCTCCGTTAGAAGAAATGGGCTACAATTGTTACTGGTTTTCAGCACAAAAGAAAGGTTACAGCGGTGTAGGAATTATTTCAAAACACAAACCTAACAATGTGGTTTACGGCTGTGAAAATAAACTTTTTGATTTTGAGGGACGTGTGCTTCGACTAGATTTTAACTGGGGAAGTGTTATTTCGGCCTATTTCCCAAGTGGAACCAGCGGCGATGACCGTCAGAATATCAAATTCGACTTTTTGAATTACTTTTACGATTATGCCAATAACCTCAAAAAGCAAATTCCTAATTTGGTGGTTTGTGGCGATTATAACATTTGTCACCACGCCATTGACATTCACGATCCAGTAAGCAATAAAAACAGTACGGGTTTCTTACCTGAAGAAAGAGAATGGATGACAAAATGGTTTGATTCTGGATTCACAGACTCTTTTAGAACTTTGAACCCAGAGCCACATAATTATACTTGGTGGAGTTTCAGGGCAAACGCAAGAGCAAATAACAAAGGATGGAGAATTGATTATGTGAGTGTTTCAAACACTTTGGAAACCACCATTATTTCGTCGGGAATTGATGCAAATGCAAAGCATTCAGACCATTGTCCAACATGGGCCAACTTGGCAGTCGACTAATTAAAAAGTATATAACGGATAATCGGTTATCAAATAACTTCTTGAATTTTCAAGGTGGTTAATTTCAATATCAACCACATGAAATCCCATTAAAATTTCCATTCCAACTTGAGGCCATTCAATGAGCCATGTGCTGTTTGGCGCATACAAATTATCTTCAATTCCAGCGTCGTACAATTCATCTAGGTCTTTAATTCTGTACCAATCGGAGTGATAAATGGTTCCCTCGTGATTGTCTATTGGATAAGGGTTTACAAGGCCGTAAGTTGGACTACTCACCTCTCCTGAATAACCAAGCTTTGCACAAATTTTCTTTATGAGCGTAGTTTTTCCGGCGCCCAAATCCCCCCGAAAACAAATTACTTGAGGAAAGGGTTCTATGGTAAATAGCAATTGCACAATTCTATCAATTTCTGATTCATTGGCAATTACGGTGTAGGTTTTTTCGATAGACATTATGGTTTTGCCGTAAGTGTAACAAGAGGACAACACATTTCTTCTAAGCTAATACCGCCGTGTTGGAAGGTGTTTTTATAGTAATTCACATAGTAATTGTAGTTGTTTGGATAAGCAAAGAAATCGTTTTCTTTGGCAAAAACAAACACGCTACTCAAATGTTGCAATGGCAAATAAATATCGTGTGGTTTTTTTGCTTCAAACACTTCTTTCGGGTTGTAAGTGATATTTTTACCTTGTTTGTAACGCAAGTTGGTATTCACGTTTTTATCGCCAACAATTTTAATAGGGTCTTTCACACGAATACTACCATGGTCGGTGGTAATTACCAACCTACATGGTTTTTCACTAATTCTCTTGAGTGCATCCCAAAGTGGTGAATGTTTAAACCAAGTAGCCATTACATTTCTATAGGCAGCTTCATTTTCAGCCAATTCGCGCACAATGTGCACGTCTGTTCTGGCGTGGGAGAAGTTATCTACGAAATTATAAACGATTACATTCAACTTGTTTTGCCACATATTTGGAACTGAATCAGGAAGATGTTTTGCATTGTCTAAGTTGGTAATTTTGGTATAACCAAACTTAATATTTCGGCGAAGACGCTTTAACTGTTCTTCCAAGAATTCCTTTTCGTACATGTTTTTTCCGCCTTCATCTTCATCGTTGCTCCATTTATCTGGGAAAGTTTTTTCAATATCTAAGGGCATCATACCACTAAAAATTGCATTTCTACAATATTGCGTAGTGGTAGGCAAAATACTCATGTAAATGTCTTCATTGTCAATTCTGAAGTTTTCTCCTAAGGTTTCAGAAATTGCTCTCCATTGATCGAAACGAAGGTTATCTAAAACAACCATAAAAACAGGCAAATCACCATCGAGCAAAGGATTCACAACTTTCCTAAAAAGGTTATGGCTCATGATAATTTCATCGTTTGATTTGTTCACCAAACGGTTATAATTGTCATTTACAAAGCGTGAAAAGTTTCTGTTGGCATCAGATTTCTGGGTTTCAAAAACCTCTTTCATGCCTTCTTCATTGGTTTGATCTAAACCAATTTCCCAGTACACTAATTTTTTATATACCTCTTTCCATTCTTCAAAACTCAATTTATCAGAAACAGTCATGCCAATTTGCATGAATTCGCGCTGATATCCTTGGGTTGTCATTTGGCTTACCAATCGTTTTTCATCTAAATTCTTTTTGATACTCAATAGAATTTGATTTGGATGAACGGGTTTAATGAGGTAATCGGCTATTTTACTGCCAATTGCCTCTTCCATGATGTGTTCTTCCTCGTTTTTGGTAATCATGATTACAGGAATATTGGGTCTGTCTTGTTTGATTTGAGCAAGCGCATCGAGCCCAGAAATACCTGGCATATTTTCGTCGAGAAACACCAAATCATATTCAGATTTCTTTACGGCTTCAATGGCATCTCTGCCACTATTTACACTGGTAACTTTGTATCCCTTTCCCTCAAGAAATAAAATATGAGGTTTTAGTAAGTCAATTTCGTCGTCGGCCCAAAGAATATGTGGTATCATAATTATATAACGGATAATTTACTTCAAAATTCGCGCTATTTTTTCTTTTTGGTGGGATTTTTTCTTTTTTTAGATAAAATACATCTTATTTCATGTAAGATTACCCATTTTTGCATCATGAGTTCGCACCATATAGTAAGAGATGACCAAGAACCTGCATTGATAATTGCAAATGGGGAAGCTTGCTCAGATGATTTGCTCGATCAACTCATGGAATGGTCGCCATTTGTGTTGGTGCTTGATGGTGCCATTCACAGGGTTTTGCAGAAACAAATTAAATTCGATGCCTGGCTTGGTGATTTTGATTCCGGGAAGGAAATAGATCTTGATCAATATCCGCATTTACAGCACATTGAAAAAGTGTTTACCCCAGATCAAAACAAAACTGATTTACAAAAAGGCATTGAATTTTTAATTGAAAAAGGATTCCCTGCTGCAAATATCATTTGGGCAACTGGAAAAAGACAGGATCATCATTTTAATAACATATTTACCTTATCGCAATACCATTCCAAAATAACATTGGGTGTAATTGACAATCATTCAAGGGTTTATATATTGCCAAACGCATTTAAAAAATGGTATCCAAAAGGAACCAAACTTTCTATATTTCCTGTTGGAACAGCAACGGGTATTCACACTGAAAATTTGACATATAATTTGTCTAACCAAGAATTGCAATTGCCATTTAGTACAAGCAGTTCAAACGAAGTAGAGGCCGATGGATTTGTTACCGTCAATTACGAAACTGGGCATTTGTTAATGATGGAATGCTGGGATTAATTCCAAAAAAAAGGCGCCGTTGGCGCCCTTTTTTGTGGTTATAAATTTCTAATTTATTCAAATATTATAGAGGTATGGTATTGACCCTCTGTTGATTCAATATTCAAATAATAGATTCCCGCAGAAACTTGAACATTTAATTTCGATTGCTTCAATTCGGCAAAATTCCAAATATGAATCAATTGACCTTGGGCATTTACCAAGGTAACTTTTGCATTGTGAATGGTTGACAATGAATTAATTGCAAATTGCCCTTTTGATGGATTAGGCGCAATATTCAAGGTTGATTTGTCGAGTAATTTCACACCGTTTATTGCGAATGTAATACACATTGAAGTGTCTTTGCAGCTGTTTTCAGTTACTTCCACTGCATATTTTCCATCTTTTGCAGGGGTAAAATCTTTCTTATTTTCATTTGCAATTGTACCGTATGAATTATCGCAATCTAACCATTGAAACAAAGCATTGCTATTTGCTGTAGTTGCAGAAAGCGTGTTCATTGAACGCGTTGTATTGGTATTGACATTATTGATGGTTACATCAATGGTTAAAATCACACTATCACATCCTCCTTTTGTTCTCAAAGTATCATTTACAAATGAGGTATTTGTTACTGTATGTCGGCCAGAAGGAGTTGTATATGAACGACAATTTGTTACCTTTAAATTCTGTGTCGTTGGATTGTTAATTGTGAGATTCATTGTAATAAAACTATCGCAACCCGCAGTATTTTTATTTAGCAAAGTGTCTTTATAAGTTCCAGATTTTGTCCAAGTATATTTTTTTGAGGGACTTTTCACAGCGGCACAAGTGGTTAAATTTACTACACTAGAAGAAGCTGCTGAATTTAAAGTATACTCAATTACACTATCGCAGCCTACCGCATTTACCAAGGTGTCGTTATAAATACCTGGTTTCTTGAAAACTTTTTTAATATTTGAAGGACATACCAAAAATTTACAAATCTTTAAGGTGCGCTTTACAAATGAAGGTTTTTTGACAAGAACGGTATATCTCACAAAACTATCACAACCTTTGTATCCTTTAAGAGAATCTATATACAATCCACTTTTATATACTACCGTTTTCAACTTGTTTTTTAATGTTACCGAAGAACAGCCACTGAGTGAAAAATAAGTTGTATCCTTTTTAATAATTGTTACAGAATAGGAAATTACACTGTCACAACCTACCGCATTTCGTGTTTTCTCAGAATATTTACCTGATTTTTTAACTACCGTTTTATTCATAGGCAATATGAACGAATCACATTGAACAATGGTAATATTTGTAGACGAAGGTTTTAAAATGGTCAAGGTTATTGTCATCACAGAATCACAACCCCTGTAAGACATAATTGTGTCCTGATAAACACCAGATTTGTAAACAGTTTTCTTTTTGGAAGGAAACTGGTAGCTCACACATCTACCTAACGAAAATTTAGCATACGCAATGGTATCGCAGAATGATCTTCCCAAAACAAAATTCGAAGTTGAATCTGTCATTCTGAAATTATTCGCTGAGCCGGTGTTTGTATAACTAGAATTGTCATCTATAGTAGATACAGTAGTATTTACTTTATAGGGAACACCATCTTCATAACTATATTGCAACATTAAACCAGATTGATTACTTGGAAATTTCCTGTACATTCCTTCTTTAATTTGTCCTTCTGAACGGGCATAATCCCAAATTCGGGTTTCTTCCAAAGTTCCGTTAAATCCTGTTTTTGGGTCTGCAATCCAAACATCGTTGGTACCTGAATATGAAATTGAAAAAGAGCTAGAGCTGGAATCTTTGCAAACTCCATTGATATAAATTTTCATTTTAGAACCATCAAAAGTGCCTGCAATGTGATTCCAAGCATTGGCGGTTAATTTTGTAGAACTATTTAAAGAAACAACGCCAGAACTATTCATCAATTGCAAATAAACAATTTGACCATTGCCAGTTCCAAACCTATAAGCATCTCCTTGCTCCCAAATAATAGGCGCACAATCAGCGCAAGGAGTTGTAGAAAAATCGGTAATATACACCCAAGTTTCACAAGTGATTTTTGATGGACTCAAGGCACTGCTTCCTGGAACTTCAATATAATCGTCAACCCCGTCAAAATTCAATGCTCTATTTTGAGCAAACACAGCATTCAAGCTGAAAAGGATGATAAATAATGGTAGTATTTTTTTCATCATAAAATATTTAAATATCAAATATGAAAAAAATACATGACAATTCAAAATAATAATACATTATAATCAGATGATATAAATTAAATTACATTGCCGTTATTTTTAATCTAAGTTTAATTCCATTTTGAATAAATTTGAAATTCCATTTCAAATTTCACTCAAATAATGAAAAATATCCCATTAAATAAAGGGTTAATCAAGATTATTGTGTTTATTGATAGACCAAAAAAAAGGCGCCCAAAGGGCGCCTTTTTAAAATATAAATTAATGTTTTTTTAAGCGTATGCTTCAACTGGAACACATGCACAAATCAAATTTCTATCGCCATAAGTGCTATTTACACGGGCAACTGTTGGCCAGAATTTATTTGCTTTTACGTATGGCAATGGGAACGCAGCTTTTTCACGGCTATAGTTATAGTTCCAATTGTCGCCAATAACTTCTGAGGCTGTGTGAGGTGCATTTTTCAATACATTTACTTCCGCATCTTGGCTTCCGTTTTCGATTTCTCTAATTTCTTCGCGAATGCTCAACATGGCATCACAAAAACGATCTAACTCTTCTTTGCTTTCGCTTTCAGTTGGTTCAACCATTAAGGTACCTGCAACTGGGAAACTCAACGTTGGAGCGTGGAAATTATAATCCATCAAACGTTTTGCAATATCTTCCGCTTCAACATGTGCTGAAGTTTTGAATTTGCGTGTATCCAAAATCATTTCATGCGCTGCAAATCCAGATTCGCCAACATACAAAACAGGGAATTCATGTTCCAATCTTGCTTTGATATAATTGGCGTTCAAAATAGCATGCTTGGTAGCTTCTGCTAATCCTTCGCCACCCATCATTTTGATGTAAGCATAAGAAATCAACAAAATACTTGCACTACCCCAAGGGGCTGCACTCACTGCACTCATTGCTTTATCGTCTGCCATTTTCACAACAGAATGTCCTGGCAAGAAAGGAGCCAAATGTGCCGCAACACCAATTGGTCCAACACCCGGTCCACCACCACCGTGAGGAATACAGAAAGTTTTATGCAAATTCAAGTGACAAACGTCGGCACCAATCATACCCGGAGATGTTAATCCCACTTGCGCATTCATATTGGCACCATCCATATAAACTTGTCCTCCATATTCATGGATGATATTTGTAATATCTATAATTGCACTTTCAAATACACCATGTGTACTTGGATAAGTAACCATTAAGCAAGCCAAATTATCTTTGTATTGTTCTGCTTTTTCCTTAATGTCAGCTACGTCGATATTTCCGTGGTCATCACATTTGGTAACAACAACTGTCATTCCCGCCATAACAGCACTTGCAGGATTGGTTCCATGCGCAGAAGAAGGAATTAAGGCAATATTTCTATGTCCTTCACCTTTGTCTTTAAAGTACTCACGAATAACCATCAAGCCAGCATATTCACCTTGAGCTCCTGAATTCGGTTGCATACTCATTTTGGCAAATCCAGTAATTTCACTTAGATCCTTGTCAAGTTTTTCAATAATTTCTGTGTACCCTTTTGCTTGTTCCAATGGAGTAAAAGGATGCAAACTATTAAATTCAGGCCAAGTAACTGGAATCATTTCGGTAGTTGCATTCAATTTCATTGTACAGCTTCCCAAAGCAATCATGCTATGGCATAAGCTCAAATCTTTTGCTTCTAATGATTTGATATAACGCAACATTTCATGTTCACTGTGGTAACTATTGAAAACAGGATGCATCATATAATTAGAAGTACGTTGCGCCCAAGAAGGCCAAACGTTAGCAACAACTGCATCGTTTCCAATTACAGTAGACGCAGTTTTACTTGCAGCTTCAGCAAAAATATTTACCAAAGTTTGCAAAGCACTTTCAGTAGTAGTTTCGTCAACAGAAATACCAATATTGCCATTTTCAAAATAGCGTAAGTTGATTTTATGTTTTTCAGCAATGGTTTTTACCGTAGATGCAGAAACAGATGATTTCAAGTACAAAGTATCAAAGTAGTTTGCATTTTCATTTGTGAAACCTAATCCCGCCAATGAATCTGAAAGCAATCTTGCTTGTGCATGAATGCGACCTGCAATGTTTTTTAGTCCCTCAGAACCATGATAAACGGCATACATACTTGCCATGATGCTTAACAATACTTGCGCTGTGCAAATATTACTTGTTGCATTTTGACGTTTGATATGTTGTTCACGGGTTTGCAATGCCATACGCAAAGCTCTATTTTCTAAACGATCTTGAGAAACCCCGATAATACGACCAGGAATTTGTCTTTTGTAATCGTCTTTGGTAGCAAAGAATGCAGCGTGAGGACCGCCATAACCCAATGGAACACCAAAACGTTGAGAATTACCTACAACACAATCGGCACCAAATTCACCTGGAGGGGTTAATAAGGTTAGGGCCATTAAATCTGAAGCAAAACAAGTTTTTACATTTGCTGCTTTACATTTGGCAGTGAATTCGCGATAATCTTCAATGCTTCCCACATTGTTAGGATACTGAACCATTGCTCCGAAATAAGAATCATCAGGAGTAAAGGTTTTGAAATCACCAATCACGATTTCAATTCCAACAGGTTGTGCACGGGTATACAAAACATCAATTGTTTGAGGGAAAGTATGCTGATCAACAAAATATTTGTTGGCAACGCGTTTTCTGTCTAACAATCCTTTAAACATATTCATTGCTTCTGCTGCAGCAGTAGCTTCATCAAGCAAAGAACCGTTGGCAATTTCCATACCTGAAAGTTCAATTACTAAGGTTTGGAAATTTAACAACGCCTCTAAACGACCTTGCGCAATCTCAGCTTGATACGGTGTGTAAGCCGTATACCAACCTGGATTTTCCATGATGTTTCTGAGTACTACAGAAGGAGTTAGTGTATTATAATATCCCATACCAATATAATTGGTAAAGATTTCATTCTTGGAAGCTACGCCCTTCAATTCAGTCAAGAACTCTTGTTCGCTCATTGGCGCACCTGCGTTCAATGGCTGTTTTAAACGGATATTTGATGGCACAGTTTTATCGATTAACTCGTTTAAACTGTTAACGCCAATTACCGACAACATTGCGGCTAAATCTTCTTTTCTAGTACCAATATGCCTATCAGCAAAAGGCATAGTATAGCGGGCATCAAACTTACTCATATGTAAAAACAAAATTACACTTTTCTCAATGAATAATTGTCAAAGAATTGAACCTAAAATGCACATTTTTGTGAAACTAAATGATTCCTTCATCGGCAAAACTAAAATAACGGTGGTTTCCCATGATAACATGGTCTATCAATTGCATTTCAAAAAGATTGCAAGTTTCTTTTAATCTTTTTGTTAACGCTTTATCTTGATCACTCGGAGATAAATTTTCGGAAGGATGATTGTGTGCAACAATAATGGCCGAAGCTTTATGCAAAACCGCCCTATTCATTATTATTCTCACGTCAACCACTGTTCCATGAATACCGCCTTTACTCAACAATTCTACCCGTATTACTTGATTGGCCCTATTTAAAAATGCCATATAAAATTCTTCGTGAACCAAATCTGAAAAATAGGGTCTAAACAATTCATAGGCGTCCAAAGATTTTTTGATTTTGATTTTGGGGGATAGATTTCCTTGTTTCCTATTTGCAAGTTCGAAAACTGCAGAAAGCCGCATCGCACCTTTTATTGTCATTCCTTCTACTGATAATAATTCTTCTATAGAAAGTCGCGCCAATTCTTGCAAATTATTTCCGCAATAATTCAGAATTTTAGTTGCCGTTTGTACAGATAATTTGCAATTTGCACTGTTATTTAAAATCAATGCTAACAGTTCAATCTCCGAAAGTGCCCGTCTTCCCTGCAAAAGTAGCTTTTCTTGTACTTTTGCTGTGCCCACCATATTCATCAGTGGCATTTCTTGTGTTGATAAATTTTTTAACATAACTTTGGTAAATATATTTTCAAAATCGTATTTTTGAAAACAATTTGGAACATTTAATCGTTTAATATTTATAAAAATTACAATTATGAGTGAACAAAAAGAAAAACTAAAAGCGCTTCAACAAACTATCGAAAGACTAGAAAAAGCTTATGGAAAAGGTATTGTTATGAAAATGAATGATACCAAATCTATTAATGTAGATGTTATTTCAACAGGATCATTTGGCCTTGACATTGCGTTGGGCGTTGGTGGTTTTCCTCGCGGAAGAATAGTTGAAATTTATGGACCAGAAAGCTCAGGTAAAACAACCATTGCTTTGCATACCATTGCACAAGCACAAAAAAAAGGTGGTATTTGCGCATTTATTGATGCAGAACATGCATTTGATAAATTCTATGCCGAAAAATTAGGCATTGACACTGCCAATTTATTAATCTCTCAACCCGACGATGGAGAACAAGCATTGGAAATTGCTGATAATTTAATTCGCTCAGGTGCAATCGACGTTTTGGTGATTGACTCAGTGGCTGCCTTAGTACCAAGAGCTGAAATTGAAGGCGATATGGGCGATAGCAAAATGGGTTTACATGCCCGTTTAATGAGCCAAGCATTGAGAAAACTAACAGGAACAATTCACAAAACAGGTTGTATTGCAATTTTCATTAACCAGTTGCGTGAAAAAATTGGTGTGATGTTTGGTAATCCAGAAACCACAACGGGTGGTAACGCTTTGAAATTTTACGCTTCTATTCGTTTGGATATTCGTAGAAATGCACAAATCAAAGATGGCGACCAAATTATTGGTAACCGCACCAAAGTAAAAGTTGCAAAAAACAAAGTTGCACCTCCTTTTAGAGTGGTAGAATTTGATATCATGTATGGAAAAGGAATAAGCCGTGTTGGTGAAGTTCTCGACCTTGCAGTTGATGCTAACATTATTCAAAAAAGTGGTAGCTGGTTTAGTTACGATGGAACTAAATTGGGTCAAGGTAGAGACACTGTAAAAGAACTTCTTGAAGACAATCCAGAAATGGTTGCTGAATTAGAAGCAAAAATTATTGCCAAAAACAAAGCCGGCGAAGATGTTGTTGCAATAGAACCAGATGCAGACGTTGAAGCATAATTCATAATTTTAACTAAATAGAAAGCCCTTGAAATTTCAAGGGCTTTTCTATTTATCGGATTTTGCAATCAAATTATTTATTCTCTTCAGAATCTTTGCGCTTACCGTAAAATTTCTCTTCATACATCAAAGGGTAAACAACATACAACATAAATAATCTACTATGCCTGAAAATCAATGGCAACAATAGTATTAACAATATCGGGATTACATAAATTGCATACTCAAACAAATCTAATAAATTCATCACAATACTGCCAACGATAATCGATCCAACAATCAATGCATAACTAAAATACATGGCACCAAAAAAGAATCCCGTTTCCGGCTCGTAACTTAGATTACAGTTTGGACAGCATTCAAGAGTATCAGAGAATGAACGCAAAGAAAATAAAGAACCGGAAAAAACCTTACCCTTTCCACAACGAGGGCATTTAGATTGAATAAACGCGGCAATACCTGCCCTATCGTTATTCTTATCCATGCGCCAACTTCTTTTTCTTCTGGGCTTTGTAATATACAAATCCTGCAGTACCAATCAAGAAATATGGCGCTGATAGTAAAAATAATATCCCTTTGTTTATTCCGTTACCTACATTTTGCTCATTTTTCTTTCCGTGATCACGGCTACTTGTTAAGGCAGCTTTACACATTGGGCATTGTGCACCAAGTTCAACACTTGATACGATCATCATTGCGAAAACAAATACTATTTTTTTCATTATTACATACAAGGTGCTAACATCAAATAAACAATTACTCCGGTAACCGAAACATATAACCACAAAGGATATGTCCAACGCGCTATTTTTTTATGGCTTTCAAATCGGCCAGAAGTACTGTAATATATTGTATACAATACCATTGGCAAAATCACTGCAGCCAAAATAATATGCGTAACCAATAAAAAGAAATAAAGGTATTTCAAAAATCCTTCGTTGCAGTATTTTACCGGAGGCAGTGTTAAATGATAAGTCACATAACTTATTAAAAACATTGCCGACAATAAAAACGCAGAAAACATAAGTTTTTGATGCAACGCTTTATTCTTTGCATATCGAATAGCGCGGTATCCCAAAAACAAACAAATGCTAACCAAAGTATTAATGATGGCATTTAATTTTGGCAAATGTTTTGCAAAATCTGCCGTTGGGCGCAATTCTGCGGGAATAACTTGCAAGAGAACAACAACAGCGGGAATAACCAATGTTACACCAAGGACAAGCCAAAAAAAGCCTTTATCACTTATCCAATTCTTTTTGTCTGTATTCATATTTTAAATTTTCAATATCGTCTTTAATCCGTTGAATATTCTTAAACTTATGGGTATTGTTTTCTCCGGAGGTTGGTAAAATAGCGCGAATTCTGTGTTGTTTGTCAATAATTACAACCTTGTCGTCATGAATAAAATTAGAACCACGTTGTTCTGTTGCCAATTTTAAATCGTTAAAAACCCAATCATAAATTTCTCTCTTATTTCCTGTTGCAAAAGTTCGTTTATATAAATCTGCTTTGTAGGCTTTGGCATATTCAGCCAATACTGGAACAGAATCACTTTCGGGATCAATTGTAACCGTTAAAAACTTTATATTGTTTTCATTGATATATCCTTCAGCAACCGATTGAATTTGTTTGTTCATTGAAGGACAAATTGTAGGGCATGAAGCGAAGAAAATATTTACAACCAATATACTCGAATCGAAATCATCAAGGGTAATTTTTTTACCGTGCTGATTATACAAAACAATATCGCTAACCGTATGGCTAAAGAATTCTTTTTTGCCATTATCTCCCATTATGGTATCACCAAAAATAGGCAATTCTTTATGCACCCATTTCGCTTTACTCCAAAAGAATACTGCAAAGATGGGTAAAATAACAATGGCCGCTGTAGCGGCCACTTTAAATTTCATATTATTGGAAGCGCCCATTAATTATTTATGAACTTCTGTATGCGTTTCAGGGGAGTGATTTGTGTGCGATTTAGAAATAGCACCACCTTCATAAAGCATTACCCAAATTAACCCGAAAACAAATACAACTGGCACAATTATAGATAACGCCAAGTTAACTTTTTCACTTTTCATATGCATAAACGCACCTACAATGTAGTATGCTTTTACCAAACCGAATAAAATAAAGATTACGTTTCTAATTCCTGAAGCACCCATTACAAAGTAGATTACAAAATCTAAAATTGTAATTCCTAAAAGAAGCCAAAAGGTTCTCCAAAGTTCTTTGGTACCATGACTTTCTGTATGGGGAACATAATTGATTGCATCATATTCGCCTGGTTTTGAATGAAATTCCATATTATTAGTGTTTTAATAGTTATATTAAATAGAAAAAGGTAAATACAAATACCCAAACCAAATCTACAAAATGCCAGTATAAACCAGCTTTTTCTATCATTTCGTAATGTCCACGACGTTCGAAAGTACCTCTAACAGTCATGATATACATTACTACATTGATTACCACTCCACTAAATACGTGAAAACCATGGAAACCAGTTACAATAAAGAACAATGCTGCAAATGGTACAGGGCCATTTGTTCTATCAACCGCTTTATCCCATTCAAAATGGCTACCAAAATGTACGCTGTGTAAGTGAGCGTAACCTTCTTTTGTAATTCCGAAAGTGTTTCCATCCAAACGTGCACCTTCATGAATGAAAGTTGCCCACTCCCAAGCTTGGCAGCTCAAGAAAGCTACACCACCAATAATGGTATAGAACATATAACGTTGAACTTCTTTTTTGCTATTTCTGTGTCCCGCTTCTACTGCCAAAACCATAGTCACTGAACTTAAAATCAGGATAAATGTCATCACACTCACAAATAGCAACGGCAAATGTAAACCGTGCATGAAAGGAAAGTGGTTAAATATTGACGCTGGATCAGGCCATTTGGTGGTTACAGCAGTTTGCACGTTTGAAAAACGTTGCGCACCGTACTGAATGAGTAGACTAGAAAATGTGAACGCATCCGATAAAAGGAAGATCCACATCAATT
>Ga0214923_10001497_pt1 | contig 33046 bp, 21 predicted proteins | sample LL1510_MetaG_FD_177993 | JGI IMG/M metagenome (GOLD analysis project Ga0214923, IMG submission 177993) | Freshwater microbial communities from Lake Lanier, Atlanta, Georgia, United States - LL-1510 | ecosystem: Environmental > Aquatic > Freshwater > Lake | place: USA: Georgia | collected...
GTGAAAATATTTTGTCATATGTTAAAAAAAGTATGTTAAATGATAGTGTATTAAGTGAATTAACTCTTCTTAATAACAAAAAAATAGAATTACAAAGTAAAATTGGACAAATCTTTTTACACACAAAACAGGAAGTAATTGATGAATATTTACAACTTCAAAAATCAATAGAAAGATTAAATACAAATCAAAAGAAAAAAGTATTAAGACAACTAGATGAAATGAAAATAGATTATAAATTTTTACAAAATGATTTAGAAACAATTAAAAGACACGATGATAGAATTATAGAAATGTCAAATATAGATATACAAATTGAAAATGTGGAAAAATATTTTGAAAATGGTGTTAATAAAATCATTGATTTTTTAAATAAAGAAGGATTTATTAATACAAAAAAAGGTGAAATAGCTTCAGTTATTAAAGAAGTTAATTGTCTAGCATTTAGTAAATTAATCGATGGAAAAATATTAACAAAGTTACAACCAGAACAAATAGTAGGTTTATTAAGTTGTTTCACTGAAATCAGGGTTGGTGATGATATAAGAAAAATAAAACCAGATTCACATAATGAAGAAATTAATGAAATTTTAAATAATATTTCAAATGATTATAATTATTATGATGATGGTATAAAATATAATATACACTATGATATAATTGATGAAACATTATTATGGTGTAATTCTAAGACATATGAAGAATGTTTTGAAATAATTAAAATATTAGAATCAAAAAAAATATTTTTAGGTGAATTTAGCCGAGCGTTATTAAAAATCAATAATATTACAAATGAATTAATAAAAGTTACAAAAATATCTAATGATGTTGAATTAGAAAATAAATTGACACAAGTTCGTGATTTAACATTAAAGTTTGTTATTTGTAATCAATCTTTATATTTGTAATTTATATAAAAAAATATAGTTTACTTTATTAGATGACGGATAAAATTTTACTAATAGAAAATACACTGGAAAATGCAGAAACATTATATAATTCAGTAAATAATGAAACATTTCCAATCATATATTCATTAATAACAACAAAAAGTGAAATATTAGAAATATTACAAAATAATTTTAAAACAATAAACAAAATAATATTTGCTTTTCAACCAATTTCAGGAAATGTAAAATATTTTTTAGATAATCAACCATTATTTTCAAGTGAAAAAAATGAAAATGTTGATTTCATAATTTCAATTATAAAATTTTTTCAAGTTAAAGAATTAGATTTTTTATCAATTGAATTATTAAAACAAAAAAATTGGATTAGTTATTTTAATTTATTAAAAAAAGAAACAGGTGTAACTATAAATAGAAATAGTTTAAAAAATAATCTTTTAAAAACATTCAATACACCAAGATATTTAAATAGTGGAACATTCGATGATAAATATCCATTAATATTTTTTAGTAGCACACCACAATATTTAGTTATTAGAAAAGATTTTATTTATGTATCATTAAGTAATGATAGAATTGCAGAAGTTTCAATATCAAATCCAAATAATATAAATGAAAATTATATTGTATTACCAAATGGTTATAATCCTAAAGGAATTGTAATCTATAATGATATTTTATATGTTGCAAGTGGTAATGGATCTGGTTTTATTGGAAGATATACATTTAATAAAATTGGTGATAGCGAATGGATTAAAGTTCCTGGATATAATTTATTTGAAGGTTTAGTATGTAACGGTTCTTTATTTGTATCAGTTAAAAATTTAAATACTATAATAAAAATTAATATCAGTCAAAAAATAGTAAATCAAAATTATATAACTGGCTTAAATAATCCAAAAGGTTTATATATTTACAATGATTATATTTATGTCTGTAATAATGAAAATAATTGTATTTCAAAATTTAATTTATATTTACCTAAAGATGATTTTAATCTTATATGGTATAATTTTAATTCATTAAAACCAGAAACCATATTTATTAATAGAAATTTTATTTATGTAACTTTAAATATTGGATATATTGCTAAATTAGATTTTAATTTAATGAATGTAAATTTAAGATGGAGAAATATAGGATCGCCATATGGATGTTTCGGAAATTATAGTGATTTGTTTGTTATTAATCAGAGTGAAAAATATTTAGTTAGGCATAGATTTTACATTGACCCTATGGAAATATATACTGAAACAGGATTTGTACCATTGTTTTTAAAACAAAAAGAAAATTATATTTATATCATAAATTATGGTACAAATGATAATAATTGTTCAGTATCAAAAATAAATATAACGAATGCAAGTGATAAAAATAATAATTTTATACCATTTAATTATATTGAAGGTAGACCATTATCTGTAGAATTAAATGATACACATTTATTTATATATACATCATATGGCGTTATTGGTAGATATGATATTAATAATCCTTTAGATAACTATGAAAAAAAATGGGTTATAGGATTAGTACCTGGATGTAATGATATAATTTTTGATTCAAATGGTTCTGATTTATATTTAACTGACTATTTTAATAATTCTATTAATAAAATAAATGATATAAATTCTAGAGATACTAATTTAATAAATTATGTTAATATAACTTTTGGATTTATTATTGTTGGTAATAATCCTTCTGGATTAGTAATAAATAATGGATATATGTATGTATCAGACTCTTTGGATAAAAAGATCGGTAAATATTTATTAAGTAATCCAAATAGTATTTACAGTAATCCTAATTGGTTTATATTTGATAATAACAATTATCCTAATGGTATTAGTATTTTAAATGATTTTATGTATGTTTCATTAAAAGAATATCAATCTGATTACATATCAAAAATTAGTTTAATTGATCAAACTAATTATAGAACTGATTGGTTACCAGTAGGTGGTAACTGTTGGGGTAATTTAATATATAAAACGCCTGTTTTTGATCAACCATCTCCTATTAATGGTTATATATTTGTTACTGATAATGTCAATAATTTATTATACAAACAACCCCTTTATGTAGATGGTCATATTTGTTTTGTAAAAGGAACACCTGTATTAACTGATCAAGGCATAATTGATATTAATAAAATAAATCCAAAAGAGCATACTATAAGAGGAGAAAAAATTTTTGATATTATAATAATAACATCTGCTGATAAAGAATTAGTATGTTTTGAAAAAGATGCATTCAATACAAATATTCCATCTGATACAGTTATAGTAAGTAAAAATCATAAAATAGAATTAGATGGTGTAATGACATTAGCAATTGATATTTTTAAAAAAAAAAAAAATAATAAAATATATCTTATAAATAAACCATATGAAATATTATATAATATATTATTAGAAAAATTATCTTGGGTTAACATAAATAATCTAATTTGTGAAACATTAAATCCTAATGAATATAATGCAAAAATGTTTTCAAATCAATCAAAATACTTACCAGAACAAAGAGAAGAAATTATAAATTTAATAAACAAAGATTCAAAAAAAATTAAAAATAAAATGTTAGAATTTGATAAAGTTTTAAGTTTAATCTAATAATTCAGCTTTAATTTTTTTTGAGAATTTAGCTTCATTATTGAATAAATATAATTTAAATTTATGTAAACCGAATAAATTTTTACTTTTAAATTTTATAAATGATTTTAATTCAATAATATAAATAGTATCATTATCAATAATATATCCATTATATATTTGTGTATCATTAATTTTTTTATTTAGTAATTCACACATTATTTGTAGTTTTTTAATTTTTTTAGTAGTATCGTTTATATAATCTATTTTTTTTATCCAAATATTATAAAAAATTATTGCATCATTAGATAGTTTTTCTTTGATAAATTGTACCATATTAATTATATCAATAATTCTTCTAATTGGACTTGTTATATGAATATATGAATTTAGATCTAATATATGATGTTGTGTTTCATTATAGTTTGTTGTATAAGTTCCAGAGTAATTAGACAATAAAAGTTGATTTTTAATTTCAGTTGGTAAATTATTTTCTGTAAAAATTGTGGATCTAAAAATACCACTTTTAGTTTCATATAATTTATTTGCACAATAGATATTCATAAATATCATAAGTTGTGAAACTAAATCATGACTATCATTAATTATTGGGTACATTTTTTTTACAATATCAAATAAAAGTTTATAATTATTATAATTTAAAAGTTTTTCAGATTCATATACAAAATTATATTTTATTTTAATAGCAACATTAAGTAATTCTGTATTTAGTATATTTCCATTTTCATCAACTAAAATATCCAAACAAAATGCAATTCTAGTTTCTTTTTCTTTTAAACTACATAGATTATCCGATAAAATAGTTGGCATTAAAGGTATTTTTCCATCTGGTAAATATATAGTAGATACTCTTTCAGAAAATGAATTCCATAAATTTAAATAATCAATTAGAATTGGAACATTCGAAATATAAATACTAATTAAAAAATTATTATCTCTTTTTACAATACTGAATGCATCATCAAAATCAAGACAATTATTTGGATCAATTGAAAATACTTTAAATGATTCTCTATTTACCAAATTATATTTTTGAATAATATCAACAAAATTTATTTCTTTAATTTTATTAACATCTTTACTAAATTTACTAATTGATATATTAAGTTTTTTATTATAAAGTTCAAATTTATAAAATGAAGAATCATCATTAACTGATCCAATAGTTTCTATCAATTGTCCAATAGGATGTTTACCTTCCCAACTAATAAATTTAAAAACAACATATTTATTTTGTATATTTTTAGAAAATCCCATATCAGATTTTTTAATTTCATAAGGAACTAAAAAATGTGGTAAACTTGTATTTCTTGGAATAACTTTATAAAGTAGTTTATTATTGCTATATGTACCATAAGTTTGGAGATTATTAATTACAATAACACCAAGTAATTCACTGTTTCTAATTGGTGATTCAATAATCTCTAAATCACTGTTTAAAATATCATTATCAAAAACTTTTTTATTAATTGGATTAAAATTTTCTATATTTGGTTCTACTAACCAATCTGTGTAATTAGCGTTTTTAATGTTAATTTTATATTGCATAAAATATTAAATATATAGTAAAATTAAATTTTTTCATTTTTTTTTTATAAAAATTATTTTAATTATTATATTAATATGGATTATAAGAAAAAATATTTTAAATATAAAGAAAAATATGTAAAATTAAAACAATTAGGAGGTACTACTAATTCCAATATTCCAAAATATAATACTGATTTTACTGATGAAAAATACAACACAAATATTAAAATAAAAATTGATGATATATATTTTATGATAATATGTAAGAGTAGAGATCGTGATGGAAGAGAATTGTTTTTATTAAAAAGTTCATTAACTAATGATTTTAAAAATGAATTTAAAATGATTAAATTTTATAGATCATTATCTGAACTTAATTTTTTAAGACTTGCTACTAAGGATTTTCCAAGATCATCAAAATATCATAAAGGAAAATTTCATTATACCCAACAATCATTTATTGATATAAGATTACAAAAATTTATAAATATAAACATTTCTAATATACCATTTAATACTGATTTTTATATTGAGTATAATCCAGAGATAATTAAACATATAGATGATGAAAAAAGAGCATTAGAAAATGTATTGTTTCAAAAATATGAGGATCAATGTGGATTTTATACAGATGAATTAATTGATTATCAAGAGACATTAAAAATAATGAAAAATATATCAAAAGAATTAAAAGATAATTATAATTTTAGTAATAACAGATATATTTATAATTATGATATAGACGATAAAGATATAAAATTTTCTTATAACTTGTATAGTATTTATCTAAATAATTATTCAGATCCAAAAGAAAATTTAATACTTTTATATATGATAGTTGATTTTTGTAAATATAATAATAAATCATTCATTATCAAAGCATTCGATAATAATATTAGTCAATTCCAAAATTTAGATATAGGTAAAGAATGTAAATATACAAATTTTTATACTCCAGTATTTTTAACAACTGAAGATTCTAAAATTACAGAATATGGTACTTATAATAAATATGTGGTAGGAAAAAATTATATTTGTAAATTTTTAGATTATAATCAACAATGCAATTATTTGGAAGAATTTTCAAACACATGTTATCTAGATAATAACTATTTAATAATTGCAGATAGATATGTAGACTTATTTCCATTCAACGAATTAGCAGATACGAATTTAATCAAAATTATTAAAGAAGGAAATTTAACTAAAGAAAATATAGAAGATAACATAAGTAGTATAAATATACCAAATTCGAATACAGGTATGACTCCTCTTATATATGCAATTATTTATAACAAATATTCCATAGATAAAATAAAATTGATTATAGATAAAGGAGCAGATATAAATTATCATAACATTTATAATAATAGATCAGTATTATTCTATACTATTGAAAATAAAAGATTTGATATAGCTGATTTATTATTTAGAAAAGGTGCAAATATTAATTATACTGGTAATGGTAAATATATGAGTCAATTAATGATTGCAATTATTTTTTGTGATTTTGATGAGAACCAAGTAGACGAATTATTTAATCTTAAACCTAATAACATAAATTATGTTTATAAAAATAAATCAGCATTAGAATTATCTATTTATTACTCAAAATTATCATTCATTATAGCTTTAGTAGATGCAGGTGCTAACATAAATGACAATACAGGAAAATCTCTTATATTTTACATACTTGATGAATTAACTAAAAATATTAATGATAAAAATTCTATATCAATTGAAAATACAATAAAAATTTTAATAGAAAAAAATGAAGAAAATATTGCAAAATCATCAATTCACTTATTAGTCACAAATCAACATCAACATATACATCAGTACTCAGAAAATATATCAAAAATTATAACAATTTTATTTAAATTAATAGATATAAATATTATTAATTATTGTGATGATAGAATAAATATATTTCATTTATATAAACTCAATACAATATATAAATTGAAAATGGATACTATAATAAATTTATATAATAATTGTCAAATTAATATTAAAGATCTAACTGATATAATAGTAAATAATTATGATAATTATATTAATTTTATTGATTGGATTGATAAATATAAACTTTTTGTAAATAAAATTATTATTAAAGAAAATAATACAAATAAAGAATTAAAACCTCCTAAAGATATAAAAGAATTTTATTTTAATGATGAAGATTCAACAAGTGATGAAGATTCAAACCCGTCATTAGACGGGTTTGATTATGATGATGAACCTGTAAAAATAATATATGGATCAGATATTGTTTTTCCTTATAAACCACTTCTTTTTTTTAAGTTTAATATAGTAGCTGATAGTATTGTAATATAATAAACTATATAATTTTTAATAAATCAACATAATTTTTCTTGGTGTGAAAAACATGTATCCAATAAAATTAAGACACTAAAAATTAAGAAAAATTATTTATAAAATACTTATTTAAAATGAGAAAAGGTGTAAATACATTATTTTATAAGTATTATTCGTATAAATTAGACTATGAAATAATCACTGCTAATCTAATTTTTCTTTTCAGATTATCTTCATCTGTAAATAAATATAATTTAAAATTTAAATTATCATAAACATTATATTCTTCTGTTAATTTAACATATGAAGTCAATTTTAATTTAGGTAAATAAACATTATATGATATTACATTATTTTCAAAATACTTTTTTCCAATAATCCAACCTGAATAAGTTGTTTCCATTAATTGATTATTGTTAGTACATAATTCTAATAATGTACATTCGTTTTGTAATTTTCTTATTGATTTCATATTTATATTTATTAGATCAATATTATTGATCCAATTTTTATAAAATTCGAATGCATTTTCCGATAGAATATCTTTTTGTAATATTAACATATTTAATAAATCAACTAATCTTCTAATTGGACTAGTTATATGAATATATGCATTTAAATTTAATAAATCATGTCTTAACGATGAATTGTTGTCTATTTTATTAATGTCTAAATATTGACCTGATGTTGAATTAAATATTTTTAAGAAATTTAAAAGATCTGGTGATAAATTTTCTGGTAATTTATTTTCTTTTTTAATTATGGATGATCTAAAAATTCCTATTTTTTTTTCAAGTAAAGATTTTGAAATATAATAATTCATTAAAATCATTAAATATGCTACTAAATCATGACTATTATTTATTTCTAAATATTTCTCAGGTAAATTTTTACATAAATTTAATAAAATATTATATTCATTTAGTTTTAATAAAGAATTTTCTTCATATCTAAAATTCTTATAACATTTAATTACAGATATACCATAATTTGTACTTTCTATTTCATTTTTATTATTTATAATTATATCTAAATGAAATGTTAATCTCTTTTTATTTTCTTGTAAACTACATAATGTATCTGATAATATATTTGGTAACATTGGTAATTTTTTATTTGGTAAATAAATAGTTGATACTCTTTTGGTGAAATGATCCCATAAATTTAAATGATCTAATAAAATAGGCACATTTGCAATATAAATACTAATTAAATATTTATCATATATTTTTTGTATACTAAAACCATCATCGAAATCTAAACTTCCTTCAGGATCTATTGTAAAAGTTTTAATATTAGTTCTATCTTCTATATTTTTGGATTTTATTACTTCATTAATAAGTAAATCATGATCTATATCATTTATGTTCTTCGATGTAGCTTGTTTAAATTTTTGTATAGAACAATTTAAATTTTTACAATATAGTTGATATTCATAAAAATGTTCAAGAAGATTAACTGGACCAATCACTTGATTTACAAAACCATGCGGATGTTTACCATCCCAATCTTTAAAATTTATAACAATATAAATATTAATAAGCACTTTAGAAAATCCAATATATTTAATTTCATACGGAACTAAGAATGAAGGTAATGTTGGATCTTTAGGTAAAAATTTATAATATAATTTACCATCTCCGTCTTTTCTACCATATGTTTTACTATTTTTTAATATTAACACACCTGGAATCAAGTTATTTTTAATTGGTGAATCAATTATTTTAATTTTATTATCATTTATAATAAACTTGTCACCATTAAATAATTTGGTATTTATAGGATCAATAATATTAGGATCTACATTTTGATTATTTGAATCAATTATACAAAATTCATTATAATTTCTATCTTTAACTTGAATTGTAAATATATTATGTTTATTCATTATTTGTAATACTAAATTTTCTTTAACTAAATTTAATTATATTAACTAAATTATTATCTAAATTAATATAATGATTAGTAAAATATACTATATAAATTTAGATAGAAGACCAGATAGGGATGAAAATGTTAAAAAAGAAATATCCAAAATTGATTTTAATGGACCTATAGAAAGAATACCTGCAATTGATGGCAGAAAATTAGATATATCTAATTTATCAGATACTTTAATTACTAAAGAAGGTAAAAACGATGCATTGAATAAAAACGCTGGATTATATTATGTTATGACACCAGGTGCAATTGGATGTGCATTATCACATCATAATCTAGCAACTAAAATTATTAAAGAAATGTCAGATAATAATTATGTTTTAATATTAGAAGATGATGTAGAATTAGAAGATGATTTTATGAATAAGTTAAATAAATATATGAAAGAAATACCTCATTTTGATATATTACTACTTGGTTATCATATGAAACAAAATAAGATGAATGGTAATAATTACTATGATCAACCATTGAAATCATGGGGAACATTTGGTTTTATAACAAATAAAAAAGGATCAAGAGAATTATTAAAATTATTCCCTATTAAATATCAAGTTGATACTGAAATGCATAAATTATATAATAACGATGATTTAAAAGTGTATTCATTAAAAGAAGATAAAAGACTTGTAAAAAGTCCACAATCACAAGAAGAAAGTCAATATGGAACTGATATTCAACTACGAGAATATCCAAATAGTGAAGATATTAAAATTAATGAATTTTTAAAATCAATATCTAATAAATTAGATGAATATCAAAAGAAAGAAGAAACTAATTATTTAAATACAGGTACTGAATATAGCAAACATTATGATTTAATTGATTATGTAATTAAATGGTGTGATTGTGAAAATGTTGAATCGTGTAAAATTATATTACAAAAAGTTGAAGCAGAAAAAGGTATATTTTTAGGAGAATTTGTTAAAGCAATTCTAAAAATAAATAATATTGCAAATGAAATGGAAAAAATAGCTGAATTAATATCAAACATTAATCTTTTAAGTAAATTAAAAGAAATCCCAATGTTGACATTGAAATATGTTGCAACTAATCAATCATTATATGTTTAATATCTATATATATATATGGATTTATTCAAAAATAAGTATTTTAAATATAAAAATAAATATCTAGATTTAAAAAATTTAATAGGAGGATCTAAAAAAAATAGTAAATCAACTATTTCTGATAAAGAAGTTAAAAAAGAAATAAAAAAATTAATACCACAACTTGGAGAGGATATTATTAGAGCATGGACTAACTTTTTTAAAACTTATAGATCAAAGTCTATAAATACCGAACAAATACAAGATTTTATAACGACAAATAAAAAACATATTAATTATACTGACCAACTCGTAAATGGTTATATTGATAGCTCGCAAGTAAAAGATTTAATTAAGTTAATATGTAAAATTTATGAAATAGAAATAATAAAAAAACCAGTAGAAGAATTACCAATACCTAGTTATTGCAACCCTACAATCAGATGGTTAAGTAATCAAGAACCGTCATATTTATTAGAAACTATGGGAAAACCCACTTATGATGAATATTATAAGTTTAAAGAATTTACAATAGATTTAAAATCTGTAGGATCATTAGATGAATGTTTAAAAATTTTAAAAATTGAAATACCTAATCCTACAATTCAAGATACTATCAATAATTTATCTTGTAATTCAAAATTATTAGAAGTTATTAGTAGCAATATACAAAAAAAAGTATATGTTCAAGCCAACGAAGGATCTACACATCTTCAAATAAAACTAACCCCATATACAATTGATGAAAGCTTAACTTTTTTAGATAGTAATTCTTATTTATTACAAACATTAAAATATTTAAAAACTATTACAATACAAAATCGTGTAGAATATGCACAATTTTTATTTGACATTGAATTTGAAGGACAAGATGGATCAGATTATAGTGCATTGACTAATCAATATTTAGAATATCTCTCAAAAGAAATTGAATTATTATTTGTTAAAGATCAATCTAATATATTAATTAAGTCAGTTGGTACTGAAGATATAGATATTATGGCTTATATTTTTTTTATGATACAAAAATCTCCTACACCTATGAAAACAGAAATAAAGGTTTTACAGTTATTTAAACATTTTTTTATAGATGATAAACCTTCTATTATAGAAGTTCTAAAAAATACATTTTTTGAATATAATGATTTTAGATTTACATTTTATAATTTATTAGTTGTATATATATACCATTTAAGATTAAGAGAATTAGATGATATTAGTTCTATAGATGGACTTTTGAAAAGTGATGAATTAATATTAAAGTGGTTCTTATATAATTTTGCATTATATTCTCAAAATGAACCAAATACAAATGCATTTATAATAGGTATTTTTGATAAAACATTAGATCCTTCAATAAAAGATGAGCTTGTAAGTGAATGTTGGAATTTTACTATTGATCCTAATATTAAATTATTAATTAATAAAATTAATTCAGGAACCAAAAATAATATATATAAGCTTTATTCATTTTTTAACTATAAAAATGAAGTAAATTTAAATTTATTTATTAATAAATTAAGTTTTTATAATAAATTTCCTGATACTCATACGGAACATATGACTGGGTCTGATTTACAATATTACATAAATAGTTTTACTCCTATATTTAGTGGTAATTATGAAGATTTTATAGATATTAGTCTAGAACCAAGAAAAGAGGAAATAACAAGCTATTATGGCAATCATACTAATTTTATGAAAAAATTACTATACTATTGGGGATCAACAACATATGTAAGAGAAGATGAACCAGAATATAAAATTAATTTTTATCAACAAGTTAATCAAGAAAATAAATTTGATGCACACGCTTGTTTTTGTGATTTAGATACATCAATAAAACTAGGTGATACACAACATCATATAATAATACATTTAATAAGAACAATGAGAGGTGGTAATGAATTTGGTGATATACCAGAAGGATTAGAAAATTTCATAGGAGAGCATGTGTTCAATGGTTTATAAATTAATTAGATAATCTTTCTTTTATAGTTTGTTTATGTCTGCCGTCTTCAAACTCTATTGTATAATAAGTATCAGGGGGTGTATCATAATGGATACCTATAATTTTAACTTGTGATTTTACTCCTTCTGAATCAGTATATGAAATAATATCATCCTTTTTAAATTCTTTATTATTTTCTTTACATTCTTTATTATTTTGTTGCTTTTTAGATTTTTTTTTATTTGATCTAGCCATATATATAAATTATTAGTAATTTAATTATTTAAAATCAATTTTTTATAATATAGATTATATGCCGCAAGAATTTGAATATGCATTTTTTGATTTTAATAAAAATGAAATAATTTCAAAAATCAAAGAATTAAATGGAAAACATAATGGAACTTATATATTTAGAGTCCATGTTTTTATTCATCCATTAGAAACACCAGGGACATATGTACGTGTTAGAGATGAAGGTTTTAGAACAACAATGACATATAAATATAAAGATGTTAAAGATTCTTTTGAAAATGAAGAAGAAGTTAATATAGATAATTTTGATTCAGGCGTTAAAATATTGTTAGGACTAGGATGTAAAAAGAAATATTATTATGAAAAAATTAGAGAAATATGGACTTTAAAAAATACAGAAATTGTATTTGATTCTAATCCAGGTATTGATGATAGGATGGAAATAGAATCTAAAACTAAAACTGAATTAAATAAAATGGTTAAATTTTTTAATTTAAAAATTGAATCTCGTTCAGAAAGATATTTAGACTTATTTGGTATAGTTATTCCAAAAACAGTAGACTTGACATTTAAAAATGTTAAAAAAGATTTAGCTAAACATGTTAAGAAAAATAAAACAAAATTTATTGAATTAGTTGATAACCAATTAATAAAATATAAAAAATTATTGAAAAATAATAAATTATAATCTAATTTAATGACTACTAATAAAATAATTAACTATGATAAATATAAAATAGAAAAAAAGATTATACAATTAATGAAATCTGTAATACAAAAGAATTTGAATTACAACCCCAACAAAAATTTTTACTAGAATATTTGTATAACAATAATAAAACTATATTGTAAAATTAAATATATAATTTTTTTATTAAAATTATTTTAATTATTATAATTAATATGGATTATAAGAAAAAATATTTTAAATATAAAGGAAAATATGTAAAATTAAAACAATTAGGAGGTACTACTAATTCCAGTATTCCAAAATATAATACTGATTTTACTGATGAAAAATACAATACAAATATTAAAATAAAAATTGATGATATATATTTTATGATAATATGTAAGAGTAGAGATCGTGATGGAAGAGAATTGTTTTTATTAAAAAGTTCATTAATTAATAATTTTAAGGAATATAAAATAATTAAATTTTATAGATCATTATCTGAACTTCATTTTTTAAGACTTGGTACTATGAACGATAATGTGTATTATAAAGGAAAATATCATTATATACAACAAACATTTATTGATATAAGATTACAAAAATTTATAAATAAAAATATTTCTAAAATACCATGTATAGATTTTGATATTGATGAAAATTCTATGATAGTAAACCATATAGATGATAAGAAAAGAATAGAAGATACTAAACTGTTTAATTATTCTGATACTTGTGGAAGACCTATAAATTATCTAGAGGTATTAAAAATAATGAAAACTATATCAAATAACTTATTTCGTAATTTTAATTTTAATAATAACAGATTAATTTATAAATATGAAATAAACGATGAAAAAACTCAATTTTCTTATAATATATATAGTTTAAATCTAAAAAGATTAAGTGAAATCCTAAAACCAAATTGGATACTTTTATATATGATAATTGATTTTTGTAAATATGATAATTCATCATTCATTATCAAAGCATTCGATAATAATATTAGTCCATTTCAAAATTTAGACACAGGTAAAGAATGTAAATATACACAATTTTTTATTCCAGTATTTTTAACAACTGAAAATTCTAAAATTACAGAATATGGTACTTATAATAAATATGTGGTAGGAACAAATTATATTTGTAAATTTTTAGATTATAAAGAACAATGCAGTTATTTGGAAAAATTTTCAAATACGTGTTATCTAGAAAATAAATATTCAATAATTGCAGATAGATATGTAGACCTATATCCATTCAATGAACTAGCAGATACGAATTTAATCAAAATTATTAAAGAAGGAAATTTAACTAAAGAAAATATAGAAGAAAATTTAGCTAAAGAAAATATAGAAGAAAATATAAAAGATAACATAAGTAGTATTAATATACCAAATTCGAATACAGGTATGACTCCGCTTATATATGCAATTATTTATAAAAAATATTCCACAGATAATAATATTTATAACAAATATTTTATAAAACACCAAAGTCAAAGTATTTGGAAAATATATTCCAAAGATGCAATTGAATTAATTATAAATGAAGGAGCAGATATAAATTATCATAACATTTACAATCATAGATCAGTATTATTGTATACTATTGAAGATAAAAGATTTGATATAACTGATTTATTATTTATAAAAGGTGCAAATATTAATTATATAGATGATGGTAAATATATGAGTCAAATAATGATTGCAATTATTTTTTGTGATTTTAACAAGACCCAAGTAGACAAATTATTTGATCTTAAACCTGATAATATAGATTATGTTTACAATGATAAATCAGCATTGGAATTAGCTATTTATTACTCAAAATTATCATTCATTGGAGGTTTAGTTAATGCAGGAGCAAATACAAATAACAATACAGGAAAATCTCTTATATTTGACATACTTGAATTATTTATTAATATTTTTAATATTAATGATAATATTGCTGTTCAAATAATTAAAAATACAATTAAAATTTTAAATGAAAAAAATGAAGAAAATATTGCAAAATCATTATTTCGCTTATTAATTACAAATCAAAAAAAAAATGCAAATATTATAGAAATTATAAAAATTATATTTGAATTTATAGAAGACAAAATTAGTTATTTTTTTACATATCATGAAAGTATAAATATATTTCATTTATATAAACTTAATACAATCCATAATTTTGAAAATGATGCTATAAAACGAATATATCACGATTGTAATGTTAAAAATAAGTCTCTAATTAATGTTGTAGTTAAAAATTATGATGATTATAATAAATTTATTGTTTGGATTAATGAGAATAAACTTTTTGTAAACAAAATTGTTATTAAAGAAAATAAAACAAATAAAGAATTACTCCGTCCTAATCAAATAGAGGATTTTATTATTAATGAAAATAATTCATCAAGCATTGAATCACCTGTAAATAATAACGATCTATATAAACCTCTTTCTTATTTAAATTTTTATAATGTTGATGATATAATTGAAATATAATAAACTATATAATTTTTCTAGGTGTGAAAAAATGTTTATTAACATAATATAGATGACATAACATGTTTGATATGTAATAAAATACTAGATAAAGATGTTGCTCTAAACTCTTTTTATCACATAATTATTTTGACTGCTAAATATTTATTTTTAAATATTTATTTTTGTATGACATATATATATAATTAATTAATCACTGCTAATCTAATTTTTCTTTTCAGATTATCTTCATCTGTAAATAAATATAATTTAAAATTTAAATTATCATAAACATTATATTCTTCTGTTAATTTAACATATGAAGTCAATTTTAATTTAGGTAAATAAACATTATATGATATTACATTATTTTCAAAATACTTTTTTCCAATAATCCAACCTGAATAAGTTGTTTCCATTAATTGATTATTGTTAGTACATAATTCTAATAATGTACATTCGTTTTGTAATTTTCTTATTGATTTCATATTTATATTTATTAGATCAATATTATTGATCCAATTTTTATAAAATTCGAATGCATTTTCCGATAGAATATCTTTTTGTAATATTAACATATTTAATAAATCAACTAATCTTCTAATTGGACTAGTTATATGAATATATGCATTTAAATTTAATAAATCATGTCTTAACGATGAATTGTTGTCTATTTTATTAATGTCTAAATATTGACCTGATGTTGAATTAAATATTTTTAAGAAATTTAAAAGATCTGGTGATAAATTTTCTGGTAATTTATTTTCTTTTTTAATTATGGATGATCTAAAAATTCCTATTTTTTTTTCAAGTAAAGATTTTGAAATATAATAATTCATTAAAATCATTAAATATGCTACTAAATCATGACTATTATTTATTTCTAAATATTTCTCAGGTAAATTTTTACATAAATTTAATAAAATATTATATTCATTTAGTTTTAATAAAGAATTTTCTTCATATCTAAAATTCTTATAACATTTAATTACAGATATACCATAATTTGTACTTTCTATTTCATTTTTATTATTTATAATTATATCTAAATGAAATGTTAATCTCTTTTTATTTTCTTGTAAACTACATAATGTATCTGATAATATATTTGGTAACATTGGTAATTTTTTATTTGGTAAATAAATAGTTGATACTCTTTTAGTAAAATGTTGCCATAGATTTAAATGATCTAATAAGATAGGAACATTTGCTATATAAATACTAACCAAATATTTATCATCTATTTCTTGTATACTAAAACCATCATCAAAATCTAAACTTCCTTTAGGATCTATTGTAAAAGTTTTAATATTAGTTCTATCTTCTATATTTTTCATTTTTATTACTTCATTAATAAGTAAATCATGATCTACTTCATTTATGTTCTTCGAGGTAGCTTGTTTAAATTTTTGTATAGAACAATTTAAATTTTTACAATATAACTGATATTCATAAAAATGTTCAAGAACATTAACTGGACCAATCACTTGGTTTACAAAACCATGTGGATGTTTACCATCCCAATCTTTAAAATTTATAACAATATAAATATTAATAAGTACTTTTGAGAATCCAATATATTTAATTTCATATGGAACCAAGAATGAAGGTAACGTAGGATCTTTAGGTAAAAATTTATAATATAACTTGCCATCTCCCTCTTTTCTACCATATGTTTTACTATTTTTTAATATTAATACACCTGGAATTAAATTATTTTTAACTGGTGAATCAATTATTTTAATTTTATCATTATCAATAATAAACTTATCCCCATTAAATAATTTTATATTTATAGGATCTATAATTAGATTTACATTTTGATTATTTGAATCAAATATATAAAATTCATTGTAATTTCTATCTTTGATTTGAATTGTATATATATTATGTTTATTCATTATTTGTAATATTAAATTTTCTTTAACTAAATTTATTTATATAAACTAAATTATTATCTAAATTAATATAATGATTAGTAAAATATACTATATTAATTTAGATAGAAGACCTGATAGAGATGAAAATATAAAAAAAGAAATAGCTAAACTAAATTTTGATGGACCTGTTGAAAGAATACCAGCTGTTGATGGTAGGGAATTAGATATACCTAATTTATCAGAAAAATTAATTACATTAGAAGGAAAAAAAGATGCAATGAATAAAAATGGCGGTCTATATTATGTCATGACACCTGGTGCTATAGGTTGTGCATTATCACATCATAATTTAGCAACAAAGATTATTGAAGAAATGTCTGATGATCAATATGTTTTAATATTAGAAGATGATGTTGTGTTAGAAAATAATTTTATGGAACAAATAAATAAATATATGCAAGAAATGCCTAAATTTGATATATTATTAATTGGATACCATATGAAACAAAATAAAATAGTGGGTAATACATTTTATGATAAACCTTTAAAATCATGGGGAACTTTTGGATTTATTACTAACAAAAAAGGTTCAAAAGAATTATTACAATTATTTCCAATTAAACATCAAGTTGATACAGAGATGCATAAATTATATAATAATAAAAATTTAGAAATTTATTCATTAAAAGAAGGTAATAGATTAGTAACTAGTCCTCAATCACAAGAAGAAAGTCAATATGGAACCGATATTCAATTAAGAGAATATACTAATATAGAAAATTTTGAGAATTCAAATATAGAAAGTTTTGAGAATCCAAATATAGAAAGTTTTGAGAATCCAAATATAGAAAGTTTTGAGAATGCAACAAATAATAATGATAATAGCATTTTATTATTTTTATTAGTTGTATTAATTTTAATATATAAATTCTAATTTAAAATTGGTGCAGGTGAAGAATAACCATAATTATTATTTTTTTTAATTTCATCATAATATTTTTGAATTTCTGCTTGACCTAGTTGTGTATCAAAACTTTTACAGTTTCCAAAATTATCAGTTTTTTTAATTGATAAAAATAACAAAACAAGTATAACTACAAGAATTAATAAAGTATTATCTTGTAAAAACATATATATATATTTAGATTAAAATATTTTCTAACATTTTTTTTGTTTTTTCCAGTGATATCATTAATTTAATTTCACCAATAGATTCCATTAAATATTTTTTTATAAAATCTTTTTGTTCATCTTCAAAAGTTTCCATAATTTTATTTAGTTCTGTATTAAAAACATCTTCAACATCTTTTTCTGTTTTGTGGTTTTCTTTTTCTGATTTGTAGTTTTCTTTTTCTGATGTATAAATTGATAAAATATTTTCTTTTAATTTGATTTTTAAATTATTAATTGTAGTTGTTATTAATTGATCTTCATGGATTATTTTTTTATCAAATTCATTAACAATTTCTAAATTTTCTTGATTGGTTTTTATAAAATTATCAATAAACTTTAATTCATATGAATAAGTCTTCCAAAAAGCAATATTAATATTTTTATTAATTTCATTAAATTTATTGTACATATCTTTTATATATTTTTCTGGATATTCAGGATAAATTTTTTTTTTTATTTTATTAGCAAGCTCAATTGGTATATCTATAATTGAGCTAGTAAAAACTAAATCAGTGATATCAATTTTATCATTAAAAAATTCTTTTAAGTTTTCATAAAAAATTTGTTTTTTACTACTAAAAAGTTTTTCTTCAATTGTTTTATTATTTTCAAAGTTTTTATTACCTATATCATAAATTTTTTCATATATAAAATTTACATTATCAGATAACAACAATTCTTTAATACTTGATATTATTTTTTCTGATTCATTCAAGTTTTCAGTAATACTCATATTTTGTTCATCAGATAGTAATTTTTCTGGATAATATTTTTTATCAAACATATCTAATTGTAAAATCTGTTGTTCTGTTAATCCATATGTATAATCATATGCATCATTATCAATAGATATTTTTGGTAATAATCCGTTAATCCGTAAATTATATATATTATTATATTCATCATTTTGTTGTATAAATTCCATAAATACATCATAATGTAATAAATAAAAAAAAATATCAATTTTTCTAAATAATGAGAAATTATAATTTTTTGACCTTTAACACCAATATAAAAATATTATATATCTATTAAGTTTGCAAAATAATATTTTTCACCATCTTTAAAAATCCAACAATCATTATCGTTTTTATCATTAACATTACGATGGTACCATCCATAAGATGAACCCTTTTTAATAATTACGTTTGAATCTTCTTCTAAGTCAATTGGTGTTTTTAATGGTGTTATCTCAGCTGGTAGATCTAAGCCTTCAGGTAATTGTATTATTGGACCTATATTATCTCGTGTTATCCTCCAAATTGAGTAATCAGGATTTTCATCAAAATCTTTTCTTTTTTTTTTACCATTATATTCAAATGTTTTAAACTTTTCATTAAATCTTTCTTCAATATATGGGATCATAAATGGTTTATTAATTTTATATAAGAAAAATCCTAGACCATATTTACGATTAAAAGTATTTCTTGGTGGTCCAATCCAACAATATTCACTAAAATAGAAATTATAAGGAGGTAAAGAAACTTTACCTTTGGAATATTTTACACGATCATTTTCATTTCCATTTTCCCACATATCATGTAAATAGGACCAAGAAAATTCTTTTTCTTCTTTACCACCAAGCATATTTTTTAAATCAATATATTTTTTTTTATATTTCAAATATTTATCAAAATATGACATTTATATATATTATTAGAAAAAATTATACAATTGATTGTACTAAATTATAATTAGCTAAATAAATCTAACAGTTTAATTTATGATTCCAATAATAAGGTATATATCGCCATTTTTTAATCCATATAATAAAATTAATATCATATTCATTATTTTTACTTAAATAGTATTTAGAATATAATACATAAATTTAATTTTATGATTAAAAATATTATTTAAATTTTATAAATATATATATAAATGTCAACTAATAATTTAAATGATGTTTGGAATTATTTATTATCAAATAATGATCTTACTAATAAGTTATGGAATATTCAAGTTTATGGAGGTTTTGAGAATCAAGTTAATGAATGTATTAACCCAATTTTATGGGATGATGAAAAAAAAAGAATGTTAATGAATTTCAAAGATTGTAAAGATACTTTTGTTCGTCCTAATAACAAAAATTATGGTATAAAAATGATTCTTCACGATACTGATACAATGGCAAGTATTATAAATACAAAAGGATTATGGAGTTTTGATGGTCTAATAAATTTTGTTTATATTAAAGATAACTTTCAAAAAAATTTAAATTTAAATTTTATTAATAATTACAGATATAATGTTAGTGAAAAGAATATTGGGATACCATTTGATGCAAAACTTGATAAAATTTTTAAAGAATTAATAAATAATTTGCAAATTCCAAATTTATCAAATATTATAAGATATGATAATAATGATATAAAAGATGGTATTTTAATAATTAAAAATGAACCAATTAATGCAATAGTATATATTGAAAAACAAAGTGGTAATTATTATTTATCATTTCCTATTGGTAGTAATATTATATTAGTAGTGTATGATTCATCAATTAACTTTATAATTTCATTTAATAATGAAAAAACATGTCCTCTAGAAAAAACATGTCCTCCAGAAAAAATATGTCCTCCAGAAAAAATATGTCCTACACCTTATTTATTATATTTTATAATATTTTTTTTAATTATGATTTTATTAATTTTATTTATTATTAACATTAAAAGTAAATAAATCAATATAAAGATTTTTTAATAATTATATATTATGGCTATTAAAAAACGTACAAAAACTGTTTCTATTATTACAATCACGCAATATGTTAGATTTAGTTCATTAAAAGTTTTATTTGAAATGATAAAAAGACAAACATATAAAAATATTTTTGAATGGGTAATTGTAGAAGGAAGTCAAATCAAAGAAGATGCAGAAAAAAATAAAGAATTGATTAAGGAATTTATAAATGAAATAAAACCTTCTATTACATTTTCAGTAAACTATATTGATTACAGTGGACAAAAATTAGGTGGACTAAGAAATTTAGGAAATAATGCTTGCACTGGTGAAATCATAGTTTGTTTAGATGATGATGATTATTATCCTCCTTATAGAGTAGAAGAAGCGGTTACTAAATTAACCGATAGTCAATATTTAATAGGTGGTGTTAGTGATGTATATTTGTATGATTTCTTTGTAAATAGACTATATAAATTTAAAGGGTTTATGGAATATCATTCAACAAATAATTGTATGGCTTATAAAAAAGAATATTTATTAACAAATAAACATGATCCCGAAATACAAGTTGGTGAAGAAAGAAGTTTTACACATGAATTTACAATTCCACTTGTAAAATTTGATTCAAGAAAAACAATTATTGCAATAAGTCATAATTTTAATACTTTCAATAAAAGAGAGTTATGTTTGGGCGGAACTTTAAAAACGTTAAATACATTAACTGAAATAAATGAACCAATAACAAATTATATTGAACCTGATATTTATGAAATGATGAAAAAACTTTATTATAAAGAAGAAGATAGTCCATACGATTTAGTATATTTTTTAGGATATTTATCAAATAAATTTCATCCAAAAGATAATGATTTAGAAAATAGTGATTATAATATTATAAAATTGTGTGAGACAATACAAAAAAAAGGATTAAATGTTGCAATATATGGTGAATTTGATTTAGATAATGATTATATATACAATGATGTTAAATATATTCATTGGAAAAAATTTCCATACAATTATAATTTTAATATATTAGTTCTGGGTAAAGGAACTGGATTAATAAATACATTACCATTTGAAGTAAATGCAAAAAAAATATATTGGGATTCTTATGAAAATCCTATAGGAAACAATTTATTAATTGATTTATATAAAAAATATAAAAATAAAATTAATAAAATATTTTTTAAAAGTTACTTTCATTATAAACAAACTGAACAACAATTAAATGATATACCAAAATATGAAGTAGTACTTCCAGGTGTAAGATTATTAACTAATAAATATAATGTTGAAAGACAACGTTATAGATTTATGTATGATGCAAGTTATGATAGGGGATTAGAATTTATAATTACAGGAATATTTTCAGTTATAAAAAAAATAGAACCACGTGCTGAATTACACATTTATGGTGGTATGGACAACATTAAAGATGAAAATTTTAAAAATAAGATGACGAATTTATTTTCAGAATGTGGAGTTACAGATCATGGTAAGCAACATTTTGATATTATAATGAGAGAAAAGTATTTGTCAGAATTTCATATTTATATTTCAAATATAATAAATGAAGTTGATTGTCAAAGTATTAAAGAAAGTATAACAACAGGTTGTATACCATTAACAGTTAATTTTGGTGTTTTTATGGAAACAGAAGGTGTTAAATTTATAACTAACCATGAAGATCCAAAAATAATGCAAAGATGTGCATTAGAAATATTAAAATTAGCAAAAGATACTACAAAATTAGAAGAATTAAGATGTAGTTTTAAGAATACTAATACAATTCAAACATTAGATACTTATTGTAATAAAATGACTAATTTATTAGTACAAAATACATAAAAAAAATTGATAATAAATATATTTATGTAATGAATATATAAATTATGAAATTAACTAATTATCTATTAAATATAAATCCTTTTATGCTTGGTACATGGTTATTAAGATATACTAATGATCCACAATTAAAAATTGGTAATTCATATTTAATTTTAGATTATGATAATAATCTAAAATTAAAAACTACTTATAATGAAGGAATAATAGGAAAAAAGAAATCAAGATCAGGATTGCTTGAAAATATTTTAATCAATGATAAAGATATAGTAGTGACTATTAAATATAGTACATGTAATGAATATTCACAATCTATACTAGGAATAAAAATACCCGAAATTAAATCTAAAAACTATGAATATCAAATAGAAAGACAATTTACAATCAGTCAAAATAATAATAATACGCTTTTGATTAAAGATATAAATTTAAATTTATACTATTTGTTTGATCTAGAAGTTTGTAAAACAAAAACAGAAATTAGTGATACAAAAATAAATACAATAATATTTTCACAAATAATTAGTTTTTTTTTGAATTTGTTTTTAGCATATTATATTCATTTTTAAATATTTTTCACCCATACTAATAAAAAAATAAAAATATATAATAAGGAGGAAATGAAAAAAAACGATTTTTTTAAAATATTAATAAGTAGAAATAAAAAAAAAAAAATTAATAAAAGAATTTTTAATGTAAAAATAAACAGACTTAAAAAAAATCAATTAAAATATAGAAAACAAAAAAAAATAATAAAATTACCATTAATAATAGATTTAAGAGAAAAATGTCAACCAATATTAGATCAAGGTAATCTTGGATCATGTACTGCTAATGCATTAGTATCAATAGTTGGTTATGATAAAAAAAGTTTATTTGGTTCAAGATTATTTTTATATTATAATGAAAGAATGTTAATAAATACAATTCATAATGATTCGGGTGCTTATTTATCAGATGGAATTAAAACATTACAAACTTATGGTATTTGTCAAGAATCATCTTGGCCTTATGATATTAGTAAATTTACAGAGAAACCACCTAATAATTGTTATGAAGAAGCTTTAGAAAATCAAGCTTTAATAGTTGAAAATATAGATAACACAATAATATCAATGAAAACTAGTTTAGCAAACAATGAACCATTTGTTGTTGGTATAGCAATATATTCATCATTTCAAACAATAATTGTAGAAAAAACTGGTATTGTACCAATGCCTTCAAAAAAAGATTATTTATTAGGTGGTCATGCAGTAGTTTGTGTAGGATATGATGAAAAAAAAAAATTATGGATAATGAGAAATTCATGGGGTACTAATTGGGGGGATAAAGGTTATTTTTATTTACCTTATAATTATTTAATAGATGATAAATTATCATCAGATTTATGGATAATAAAACAAATGGAAATGTAAATTAATAAATATTAATAATTTTCCCAACAGCTTTAATTTTACCTTCTCTAAATATCAATTTCATTCCTGGTTTAATATATTCTGGTTTTGCTATAAATTCTAAATCAACTGTAGCTTTATCACCAGTTCTTAATATATTATCATTTTCTTTATTAATTATATTTGACATTTTAACTGACTGTCTTACTTGTTCAATATGTACAAATGGTTGATATCCATCTTTTATTGTAGTAGGTGAATGTAATATATATATTTCAGCTTTAAATTTTTTAACAGCTAATTTTAATTCATTATTATCTGTTATTAAAACCATTCCTTTTTTTATATCTCTTCTATTAATATTTTTAAGTGAAACACATATATAAGTACCCGCTTTTGCTTCTTTTATTTCTTTATAATTCAAATGTATTGATCTTACTTTAACATTTTTATATGTTGAATCATGAAAAGGTCCTAAGAGTAAATTATCATTTAGTTGAATTGTTCCACTTTTTAACATCCCAGAAACAATTGATGCATGTCCTGCAACAGAATACTTGTTATCAATTAACATTTCCACATGTTGATCAATATTTTGATTATATTCATTACGCACTGGTAATAAATTAAAAAGTGATTTAAGTAAATCTAAATTAAAATTAGTTACATTTGAAATTTGCATTATTGGTACAATTGAATCTGATTTGATATTTTTTATAACGTTAATAATATCAGCTTTATCTTTAATATGATATGGGACTTTTCTCATTCTGTTTTTACACATATTATTTATTTTTTGCATAGTTTCTTCAAGAACATTTACAGGTACAATATCAATTTTTGTAACTAAAATAATAAATGGAATTTTAAGATTAATACATAAACCAATATGTTCACGTGTCATATGATTAATACCCATATTTGCACCAATCATAATCAAACAATAATCTGGATATAATGACGTTAATCCATAAATAGTAGTTCTTAAATATTTTTCATGTCCTGCAAGATCGTAAAATGAAATTACTTTAGCTGACTTACTTGCTATTTCTGACCAAACAGTTGAATTTGATTTTTCTAATTTATCATTTATAATATTACCATTTTTATCAAATCCCATAATTTGATGTCCTATTGAGCTTGTTCTACCTGAAGTTATTTCATGTTTGTAATTAAATACATGTACTCTTGCTTTTCCTCTACCATCATCAAGAATGCCTTTAGTTAATGTTCCTATCGTTGTTGATTTTCCACTATCTACATTTCCAGCTACACCAATTTTTAAATCAATATAATCATTTTTATCATTTTCTCTAATTAAAAATTCACCAGCCCATTTATTATTTTTAGAATTTTCCGATATTATTATTACACAAGAATTTATTTTGCTTGCAATTAAGTTTAAATTTGTTATTGATTCTTTATATTCTTCTTCAGTAATACCAATTATACATCCATCATCACCAACGCCAATAAAATAAAATGCTTCACCCATACCTTCGTAAAGTCTATATTTCATTTGTGTAATCCTTCTATTTAGTGTATCATTATCTAAATTTATTAACAATTTTTTATATTCAATATTACCATCATCTTTTTCTTTTCCAAGTATTTCGTCAAATAAACAATTTGTTGTCATATCATAATATATTAGAGTTGCTTTAGCTAATTTGTAAAAAAATATAATATAAAGAATTTTTTATCAATTAAATAAACTAAAAAAAATTGATTAATAAATTTTTATAAATTAATTATTAATAGTATGAGTGATTCAGATAATTTAGAGAGATTTCAAATTATAATAGAAAGATATAATATAAATGATTTTTTTGCTATTGAATTAAATAAATTAGAACATTTTGAAATATGTATAATTTGTGATGATTCTAGTTCTATGTTAAATCCAGTTAAAAATCCTATTTTTAATTCAGGAAAAACGAGATGGAATGAAGTACAAACTTCACTTAAAATTATAACTGATTTAGCATCGATATTTGATAATAATGCTATAGATATATATTACTTAAATAGACCTGCAATTAAAAATTTATATAGATCTGAAGATATAAGTAATTATAAAAGTTTTTTTGATGAACCAGAGGGGTTTACGCCATTAGCAGAAAGATTTCAAGACGTTTTAAATAGTAAAAAAAATTTTGAAAGAAATTTACTAATTATTATTTTTACAGATGGACAACCTAATAATTTAAAATTATTTATGGATGTATTAAAAAATCGTGAATCTAATTATAAAATATTTATTTCAATTGTTTCATGTACAGATGATCCTGAATGTGTTAGATATTTTAATGATTTGAATAAAGAAATAAAACATGTACTAGTTTATGATGATTATAATACAAAGAAAAAAAGAATTGAAAAAGTTCAAGGTAAAAAATTTAATTATACTTTTGGAGATTATATAGCAGAAATATTAATTAGTTCTATTAACAAAAATATGGATAAAATAGATGCAGTAAAATCAAATATAAAACAATTAGATACAATAAATAAAAAAAATGAATTTTGTTTTATATGTTAAACAATTCTGAAAGTATAATGGGTTTTATAATAGAAGATAGTGAAGTTAATGAAATAATAAATGAAGTAAAACGAATATACTATGTATCAAATACATATCTAAATAATATAGTAGGAACATATATAGAAGAAAACAAAATAAAAGTATTGGATGATTCAATAATGTATGATGATGAAATCATTGGTGAACTTCAAATAATACATTTACAAACTGCAATATCATCATATATAAGTAAAAATAATAAAAACGTAAATGAATTACAAAAAATTGTTAATAAAGGTACGGAATATGTAATGGATTATATATCTTCTAAAGTTAAACCAGAAAAATATGATTTAGCAAAAAAATATTTACATAATAAATTAGAAGAAAAACTTAGTGAAGAATTTATTATATATTTTTGTGCTTTTTCAAATTAAAATATTTTTATTATAAAGTGTTAATTTAGATTCTTTTATATTATATAAATCTTTAAAAAAATTGATAAAGTAATATTATTAAAATAGTTATTAAATATTATGACAATTGAATTTCAAATATATGATTTTGTAGAAGATCACGATATTGTTGATATAGATACAGAAGATGACCATAAACCATTAGGTGATTATATAATTCATGTTTTTGGACGCACCGAAGAAGGTAAGTCAGTATATACAAAAATTACAGGTTTTACACCACATTTTTATATAAGCTTACCAGAATCCTGGGAAAAATTATCAAAACAAGAAATAAATAAAAAACTTGAAACTATGGAAAAATGGTTTAAAAGTAAAGAAAATAAAAAAATTTGGATGAGACATAGAGATACATTACAAAGTATTGATCTAGTAAAAAGAAAGAAAGCAGAAGGATTTACAAATGGAAAAGAATTTAATTTTGCTAGATTAATATTTAATAATAGTTTTGGTATGAAAAAATTTGCATACTTGTTAGAAAATGAAATTATGATTCCTGGTATAACCAATAAACCAACAAAATTTAAATTATATGAAAGTAATTTAACACCGATGTTACGTTGTTTTCACATAAGAAAAATTAGAGGATGTGATTGGGTAAGTATAGAGAATTACAAAAAAATAAAAAATTCAAATAAAGCATCAACTTGTGAATTAGAATTTAGTGTTGATTGGCAAAATATTTCTCCAATTAAAAAAGATATTAATGCACCATTAATTATAGCTTCATTTGATATTGAATGTTTTTCACATGATGGTGAATTTCCACAAGCAAGTAGGAAAAAAGATTGTATAATTCAAATAGGTATGACATATACAAAACTAGGAGAAAGTATACCATATAGAAAATGGATTGCTTGTTTAGAACAAACTTCTAAATTTGATAACGAAACAATTGTTGAATCATTTGATTCTGAACAAGAATTAATTGATAGCTGGATTAAAGAAATTAATGATAATGATTGTGATATAATAACTGGATATAATATATTCGGTTTTGATGAAAAATATATTTTTGATAGATGTAATAAAATATTAAATATGAAAAGTGACATTGGTTATATTTCAAAATTAAAAGATCGTTGTTGTGAATTTAAAGAAAGAAAATTAGAATCATCAGCACTTGGTGAAAATCATTTGTCTTTTTGGGATACACCTGGAAGAGTACATATAGATTTAATGAAAGATATTCAAAAAACATTTAACTTTACTTCTTATAAACTAGATTCTATGTTAGCACATTTTGTAAGAGGTGAAATTTTAACTTTTAGAAAATTAAATGAAAATAATGAATTTGAATTTATATGTAAATCTGTTGATGATATTCAATTAAATGATTATATACATATTGAAGTAATTAAAGGTTTTGTATCGGATGAAGTTGGTGAAAAATATTTAGTAATTTCAATTGATAGAAATGAAAAGAAATTAATTGTTAAAGGTGATAGTATTCTAGATGCTGAATTAGAAATTTCTAGACATGGTGGTAAAATTTATTGGACACAAGCAAAAGATGATGTAGGACCAAAAGATATTTTCAGAATGCAAAAACAAGGTCCAAATGAAAGAGCTATTGTAGCAAAATACTGTGTAAAAGATTGTTCAGCAGTAAATCTTTTAATGAACAAATTACAAGTAGTTACTAAGAATATTGCAATGGCAAATGTATCATCAGTTCCATTAAGTTATCTTTTTTCAAGAGGACAAGGAATTAAACTATTTTCATTAACTCTAAAACAATATAGAGAAGATGGTTATGTTTTTCCAGTTATTAAAGCCAAAAAAGATAAAGAAGGAAATACAATTAAAGAAGATAGTTATGAAGGTGCTATTGTATTTGATCCTGTACCACAAATTGATTATGAAGCTAACTCTACAAAAGATTATGCGTCACTTTATCCTTCATCAATTTTACAAAAAAATATGAGTCATGAAAGTGAAGTACTTGATCCATCATATGATAATTTAGAAGGTATTACATATTATAATGCATCTTTTAAAGAAAATGATGGAACAACTAAATATTGTAGATTTGCTAAAGTAAGTAATCAATTATCTGTTGTACCAAAAATTTTAGATAATTTAATGAAAGAACGTAAAGCTATTAAAAAATTAATGAAGAATGAAACAAATCCTTTTAAATATATGATTCTTGATGCACAACAATTAGCAGTTAAAGTTACTGCTAATTCATTATATGGACAGTTAGGTGCAAGTGTATCACCAATTGCTAATAGAAATATTGCAGCATGTACCACATCAACTGGACGTGAAATGTTATTATTTGCAAAGAAATATGATGAAGAAATTTTACCTTGGTTAATAAATGGTTTTAAAAATGCTTATGTAAATAATAATGAAGAACAAGTTAATAAATTATTAGATTATGAACTTAAAGCAAGAGATGATACTGAACTTATTGAAAGAATTAAAAAATATTGTAGTGAAAGTATTAAGAATTATATTTTTCAACCAATAATTCGATATGGCGATAGTGTTACATCTTATACACCAATTTATGTCAAAGTAAATAATCAAGTTGAAATATTAACTATTGATGAACTTGGTAAAAAATATGGTAATAATAATTGGCTAAAATGCGTAGAAGATGGTAAACAAGATAAAGAATTTTGTGAATTATATAATGTTGAAACTTGGTCTGATTCTGGTTGGACTAAAGTCCACCGTGTTATTAGACATGATCTTGATCCAAGTAAAAAAATATTACGTATTAGTACATTACAAGGTGTAGTTGATGTAACTGATGATCATTCACTTTTAACATCTGATAAAAAAGTTATTAGTCCAAAAGATTTAAAAATTGATCAAGGTTTATGTTTACATAGGTTGAATGAAATTGCTTCTAATAATAAATTTTCCGATATTAATAATAAATTTTCCGATATTAATAATAAATTTTCCGATATTAATAATAAATTTTCCGATATTAATCAAGTTTTTACGGTTCATGTTGAAACTATGATAGAAGCAAGTAATTATGTTAATTACTTAAACAGTATTAATTATTTCAATTATAAAATTAAATGCGGTGATGATAAAAGTATTATTATTAGTATTGGTCTTAAAAATAATGGTTCAGTAAGTGCTGTTAGATCAATAAAAGAAATAAATTATAATGGATATGTATATGATTTAACTACTGATAATCATCATTTTGCAGCTGGTGTTGGAAACATGATTGTACATAATACAGATAGTGTATTTTGTTGCTTCCGCTTCAGAACTAGTTGTGAAGAACTTGATAATAAAAAATCACTTAAACTTTTTAAACAAGTTATGCAATTTTCAAAAGAACTCATATCACCATTAATGGTTGATGATGAAGCTGAAGTATTTATTGATACATTTAATAAATATTATTCAGATGATAAAATAGATTGTTTGACTTTACCAGATAAAATAAAAGTACCTCCTATACCAAATGATTATAAAATTATATTACCATTAAGTGATAGAATTAAACAATTTACAAAAGAATTTATATTTGAAAACTATTTTTCATGGTTATGGACTTTACAAGAAGTTGTAACAAAAAACTTTTCAAATATGGAAAAAAAATTATTTGACTGGGCAGAATATTTACTTCAAAAAAGTAGATTAACATTTAATGATTTAAAAGAGAAAAGAAAAGATGAAGTTATACCACAATTATCAGACTTTATTGAAAAACAATATTATGATAAAGCTTATGGTAAAGTGATATGGACTAAACCAAGTCCTGAATTTATTACAAGTTTTGTTGAAAAACTTAAAACTGTTTTTGCAGGAGAATATGAAAAACCCGATATAGATCCTCAAAAAATAAATACAGATATCACGAGAATAACGAAAAACTTTTTAGAAAATAAACTTAAAGAAGATTGGATTAATGCATGTGAATCACATGATTGTGAATTAACAAAAGCAAAAAAGAAACTTAAGCGTGAAAGAAGTTTTAATAATAAATCATTGAAAGAATTATTAATAGGATTTATTGAAACAAGTCTAAAATTAACTTTTGATAAATATAAGGTTGAACATGAAAACAAAATCAAAAATTTCATTAATACTATATTAAAAGATAATTGGTTACAACCATACTGGACAATTGAAAATGACAAAAGAGTTTATCATATGAAAGTTTATAATGGAGGATATTCTATAATTGAAAAACCTACATTAGATTTATCAATTGAAATAGGTGAAATATCTGGTGAATTAGTTAAAAGCAGATTACCATTTCCACATGATCTTGAATATGAAAAAACTTTCTGGCCATTTTTAATTTTAACAAAAAAACGTTATGTTGGTAATAAATATGAATTTGATCCAAATAAATTCAAACAAGATTTTATGGGTATTGTTCTTAAAAGACGTGATAATGCACCAATTGTAAAAGAAATTTGTAGCGGTATAATTAATTACTTGATTAATAAAAAAGATCCATTTGGTGCTAAAGAATTTGCAGAACAATGTTTAGAAGATATGTTTCAAGGTAAATATGATATTAAATATTTTTTACAAAGCAGAAATCTTAAATCAAAAGAAAGTTATGCAGATTGGACCAAACTACCTCATGTATTCCTTGCTGAAAAAATTGGTCAAAGAGATCCGGGTAATAAACCTCAATCTGGTGATAGAATTGAGTTTGCAGTATGTGTACCTTCAAACTTTGATCCTAAAAAGAAATATTTACAAGGAGAATTAGTTGAAACACCAGCATTTATTAAACAAAATAAAATTCCTATTAATTATATGTTTTATATGGAAAATCAAATTATGAATCCTGCATTACAATTCCTTGAATTAGTTGATCCTAATGCAAAAGAATTATTTATTAAAATGAAAGATAAATATGGTATTCCTAAAGAAAAGAAACCTAAAGTTACTAAAACGCCAAAAATTAAAAAATCTGTTGATTCAATAATAATTGAACAAACTGAAGAAGAACCTGTAATGTTTAATGAAACTAAAAGTATTAAAAAAAAGAAAAATAAAACTAAGGATATTGAAGAACAAGTTGTTGAAGTTAAGAAAAAGAAAACTAAAAATATAGAAGAACCAGTTGAAGTTAAGAAAAAGAAAACTAAAAATATAGAAGAACCAGTTGAAGTTAAGAAAAAGAAAACTAAAAATATAGAAGAACCAGATATTGAAGTTAAGAAAAATAAAACTAAAGATATAGAAGAACCAGTTGTTGAAGTTAAGAAAAATAAAACTAAAAATATAGAAGAACCAGTTGAAGTTAAGAAAAATAAAACTAAAAATATAGAAGAACAAGTTGTTGAAGTTAAGAAAAATAAAACTAAAGATATAGAAGAACCAGTTGAAGTTAAGAAAAATAAAACTAA
>Ga0214923_10001498_pt1 | contig 33024 bp, 27 predicted proteins | sample LL1510_MetaG_FD_177993 | JGI IMG/M metagenome (GOLD analysis project Ga0214923, IMG submission 177993) | Freshwater microbial communities from Lake Lanier, Atlanta, Georgia, United States - LL-1510 | ecosystem: Environmental > Aquatic > Freshwater > Lake | place: USA: Georgia | collected...
AAGTAAAAATTCTAGATTGTTCCAGTTGTGATTGAATCTAGAATAATATTTTTTAAAAACTTTCTAGGACACAAAAGTAAAAATTTTAAAGTGTTCTAGTTGTAATAGTAACTGGAATAATATTTTTTAAAAACTTTCTAGGTCACAAAAGTAAAAATTCTAAATTGTTCTAGTTGTAATAGTAACTGGAATAATATTTTTTAAAAACTTTCTAGGACACAAAAGTAAAAATATTAGAGTGTTCCAGTTGTGATTGAATCTAGAATAATACTTTTTAAAAACTTTCTAGGACACAAAAGTAAAAATTTTAAAGTGTTCTAGTTGTAATGAATCTAGAATAATATTTTTTAAAAACTTTCTAGTGCTTAAAAGTAAAAATTCTAGATTGTTCCAGTTGTGATTGAATCTAGAATAATACTTTTTAAAAACTTTCTAGGACACAAAAGTAAAAATTTTAAAGTGTTCTAGTTGTAATGAATCTAGAATAATATTTTTTAAAAACTTTCTAGGACACAAAAGTAAAAATTTTAAAGTGTTCTAGATGTAATAGTAACTGGAATAATATTTTTTAAAAACTTTCTAGGACACAAAAGTAAAAATAAAAATTGATTACAGGTTAATTAAAATATTTGTTAAACTATTAAATAAAATTATTAACAATTATGGAAGCAATTATGGAAGCAATTATTGATGATGATTGGGTTTTTTTGAAAACTGAATCAAATCAAAATGAAGATATAAAAAATGAAGATAAACCAAAGGATTTTAATTTACCTTTGCCGTGTGGAAATGATTCTCTTTCAAAAAATTTATTAATGCCGTGGATACCGATTCAAGATTCTTTCTTTCTCCACAAGAAACGAGAAAAAAATGGTTGTACACCATCATATGGCAATGTGTATAGTCCAATTACTAATAAAGATCATAATATGTCATTTGATTTGGGAATTGATCCGGCATTTCAAGTAAACATATTAATAACTTTTGATACATTACCAAATAATTTTGATATTTATTTTGTATATGAGTATTTTGAAAAAATTACATTATCATTTTATGGATTTCTATATGAAAACCTTACAGGATCAATTCTAAGTGTTTTGGAAGAAACTTTTTATAATGAAAATTATCAAAGAATAAATAGAAATATTCAAGAAAAAAAATTGTCATATATTATTCCTTTTAGAAGCACTTTTATTAAAGCCATTGGTAATAATAATTTTATCAAGCATCATTATCAACATGCCATTATTAACATTAAAACAAATCCAGCATATGATGAATATAATCCATGTGTTCAAATTTATGCTTTGCAAAGAATCGGACATGTTAAAAATAACTCCATTAATAATAATAAAAATTTGAACAACTATTATAATGAAATATATTATATGACACACAATTTGATCAATTCGGATGGTATAATCAATTTGTATGCACACTATATAACATCTGGATTAATTGTTTTTAGAAAATCATTAGACAATAAAATCTTACCAATAGAACATTTGAATATTGATTTCAATCCACATGGCAAATCAAATGAAATCACTCTATTAGTTAATAAAAGTATAAATTATATAAATAAACAAGTTTTCGAATTTGATAATGTGAATGAAAATGTATTTATTATTCCTTTTGATGAAAAATTCAAAGAAATTTATTACAATACAGAAGTTTTTACCAACAGCAACGGGTGTGTGAATCTTGGTAATTATAATCTTAACCCATCGATACACTATAAATTTCCAGATAATGAACCTTCAAAACTGTATATAATGCAATTATATATAAATGAATTAACTACAACGTACGACATAATAGGTAAACGCTTTTCATATTAGATTTACTTTGCGTCTTTAAGAACCTTAAGGGCTTTTAGGGCTTTATTATTTTTGTTTGATTTTTTCTTAGTATTTTTTTTCGATTTATTGTTACGACGTGATACATTAATAGTATCAACAGTATTATTGTGATTTACTCCAGATATATTGAAACTTGTTTTCAAAGCTGTTTGGTATTTAAGAAAAGGGTTATTGCAAACTCTATTTCTTTCTTCAGTAAATTTTTTTAAACTTTCTTTTACCTCAGGATCTTCACTCAATTCAAGAATATTTTTACCACTATCCAGTTTAGTTTTAACCAAATCCCTATATTTATTAAAACTAGTTTTACATTTCTTATTAATGCATTTCAAATAATTATCATATTCTTTTCTATAATTTGCATTCATTTCAATAAATACTTTAATATACCTTAATATACCTTAATAAATACTTGAGAAAAAAATAATTTATTAATGGATATATAGAGTTAATTATAGAACATTATAGACCATTATATTAGTTCTTTTGGACCTTATCGACCTTAATAATTTGAATAGTATTTTCAATCGCGTTAAAAATTGCGGTCAAGGTAGGTGATAAAGTTATTTTGCGTGGTGAATGCTTTGGCTTATCAATAGTTTCAATCAAGTATTCGATCGACTTAATTTTAACATGTGAGTCATGTAGAAGGGTTGAAATGCGATCCACGATCAATCTCCAAAAGAGTATTGATCGGATAGTCGGTATCCTAAACGTATAATGTGAATCTCCAAATTCTATAAAAGGGTAATAATCAACCAATTCCTTATATTCCTTAACAAGGTTAGACTTTTCCAAACAATGATTCACAATCTTCTCAGCCAGATGGGGATCAAAAGCATCTACAACAGGTCTAATATTGTCCCTAATTTGTCCACGACGACTCCATTTTGGTGTTGAATCAACTAGGTATGGGATGCCAAATTGATTGCACAGTTCAACAATTCTAGATTTCTTGATTTCGAGAAATGGACGATAAATTTCAACACCAGAATCAACACCATAAAATGACATTCCTAGGAGATTTTCAGGAGATCTTCCGCTAATCATATTAGTAATACAATTTTCAAAACAATCATCCCAATTGTGTCCTAGGAGCACTGGCAATCCAAAATATTTGTAAGCACTAAAACGAATTTCCCGAGTGACACTTTCATAAAATGTTCTCATCGTTGACAACGAATCCGTTTCCTCATTTTGTGCACTTGAATGAACACGCTTAATCTCCTTAATAGAACGAACATAATAAGGAACCTTCAATTGCGATGTCACACAGTCAACAAGATAAAGTTCATCCTCATGTTCACTCCTGTTACCATAATCAATCATCAAAGCAATAGGTCGTAGTCCATACATACATACCGCATATAATACTAGCATTGAATCAGAACCTCCCGAAATTGATACAACACAATCATATTCTTCGTTATTTCGTCTAGGAATACGAGAAATTGCATTCAAAATATCGGAAGGTAGAGGGAATCGACCGAATTGCGTCCATGTGAAAGAGGGGCAAATAATTTCAATAGGAAGTCTCTTGTCTTTAAAATTGATTCGAGTAGGATTACGAACCCTGATTAGAGCCGCTCTCAAAAATCTTTCGTAAATAGGAACTGATGTTTCCTGACGTGACATTAAAACCTTAATGATGTCAATTGCCTTCACACGATTTTCTTCAATTTCACTGTGCCGCAAAGGCATCAAAATGAAACATATTTCTTCCGGAGTGTATATTGATGATTCCAATACAAAAGGAATCAATTCTGCAGACAAAGTTAAAGCTCTTTGATCATGATACATCTTCAGAAAAGGATCATCATGAGACAATTGACGATAGTAATGACGAGAAATTTGATCATCAACGATCAATTTACCCAACCGAGTCAATGAATCATATTCTGATTCATCTGTGATATATTTACCTAAATTTTGCATAACAATTATGTCAGTTGCAGGAGTACTGTTAAACCAACATTCAGGATGGCTTAACCACCATGATACTACAGGATCAGTCGTATTCATTTACTAAAACCTAAAAACAAAAAAAAAATTTCAATTTTATTATCAAATTATAAGCTTGAATGGATAATTTATTATCATGATGATTGTAAATATGATTGTATAGCTCTCATAATACCCTTTTGATTATAATCACGATAAGGGATTTCTATAACAGCATCTTGAACGTTAGATGTATTACTATTGTTTGGTTCAAAAACTTCAATCGTATTGGAAATAATATCAAACGTTTTATGACCAATGGCTCTTAATTCATCCAAAGTGGTTTCCTTAAAATTGGTCAAACCATTTTTCAATCCTTTAATAACTTTGCCAGTTTGATAACATTCTTTTGAAGGTATAATAACTAAATTAACTATCCCATTAGCAAGTCTAATAATAGATCTCAATGGTGTGATACTTTTAATTATTTTTATTTGTTTTTGTTGGCTCAAAACTTCTAAGTAATGATCAGATAAATGTTTAATCACATTTGGAACACCATATACATTATCAATATAATATTCATTAAACATTAAATCCAATTTGCGCAAACTTAAGAAATTTAATATCCAGTGATGATTTTTAAATTTGCAATCAAACAGATTACTAGCATAATTAACCCTAAAATACATCTGATTCATTTTAATAGATTTGAAATGAATCTTATCTTCAACTCTTTTTTCATCTTCATTATCAATTGCTTCTAAGCTAGCGTAGTTTGTATAATTTTGAATAAATTCCAATATAAAGTTAATTAAATTTTGGTTAATATCTAATCTTGCAGGGAAGAATGACATTTCAATATAATATTCTGTTAAATCTTTTCGGAAATGAATATGGAATGGTTGAGATTTAGAGGCATTAAAATAACTTCTAGTTGAATTATATGATGTTAATCTTTTAGTAATGTGTGGCATTTTTTGGAAAAAGATTTTATGTTGTTTTTCATCTAGAACACCAATTAATTTAGCATCAGTTAAAGCTAATTCTATTTCAATAAAATTATCTCTGTCTGGCATTTTCATTTTAATTATTTTAATACCATCAAGTGATAATTCCAAATAAATATTACAATTTCTTTGATGTGTTAAATCACTACCTGAATATATTAAAAATCTAGTTCTATTAATTTCTAATCGCAACTGATTAATTATAGATATTGGTAATTCTAATTTCTTCTTTGAACTCAAATCCACTGGAACAAATTCTAATAATTCAGAATTATTTAGTTTATTATATGATTTTTCTAATATAATAGGTTCTTGAGGTTGATAATTATCAGATAACAAAGCATCCATCATTAACATTTTGATTTCATTTCTTTCATCAATATCAATATCAACAACAGTTTGAATTGGATATTTCTCATGATCACTTTGATTATCAGAAATAATTTTAATAATTTTTTCAGTAATTTCAAGAGAATCCGCACAAATCGTAAAATCAATATTGTCAATCGCAATATATGGACAATCTAAATTTAACTCACTAGAACTACTAGCACTCAGACTATTACTATTACCACTACAACTCAAATAATAATTTATATGATTCACCTTTAATATGGGAATTGTTATGATTTGATTGAATATATTAATAGATAAATGGTCAAATACAACTAATTCTAGATTTGATTTGAAAGACATTTTGACTCCGGAACCACTAAAAGTTAAATTATAATCCTTATTAATAATCAAGTTCAAATCTAACTTTTTACTTGATACGTAAATAATTTGATCAGTATTAACATTAGTTTCAACATTGGTTGCAACATTAGTTTCAACATTAGTTTCTGTATTTTTAAAATAATCAATAATTTCCAGTATCCAAAATTTATTATTTAAAAAATGATGGATGCGGACACTCTCAAACAACAAAGCAACTTTTGATATTTTATTTTTGATAGTATTGATATTATTATTGATAGGAAATAGATCAGTTTGTATTGCAGCTACAAACATAAACGTATTTCTATGATCAACTTTTTCAAGAACTACTTCTTCAGTCTTAGAATTATAAATACAACCATCTTCTAATCTAAAATAATGAAATGTTTGATCTGTATAAAAATTTATGACACTTTGGAGACTAAAACATAATAATTTAACAATAAATTTATCCTCCAAAATTATAAAGAATTCTTTCCATTTCATATCAATAACAGTATATTCTGATCTTATTGGTGGTGGTAATTCAAGTTTCAAATTAGATACAGACTTTATTAATTGGTTTAGATGTGTCAATATATTTTTTTCTTTGATTAACAAATGTGTTTTCCCGAATAAAATTACAACACGAGTGGATACTCTAGGATATATTATAGAATTAAAATTTTGAAATCCAGCTTGATCTGTAGGTTGATAATATAATCCATATTGATCTATTAAAATTGGATCATCTGAAAATAAAGTTGGATGACTCCTTATTTGATTAGAATTATCAAATGTTTTTTTCTGAATAGCCAATCTAAGAAAATCTGATATATAAATAGTCTTTGGTTCATTTTCTCCAACTACTAAACATAATTCAAAATTATCAAACTTAACTTCACATGGATCAAATTTAACAGCTAACACATTGGTCTTTATTTGTAAATAATTATTTTCTTCAGGAACAAATATATTAATTTTAACATCGTTTAATTTGATATTCAAATAAAACTTAATCGGATCAGGATCAATATCATAAGTTCCACCAACATATTTAATAGAGAAATATGATGTATATCGATTAATTATATCAATATCAAAATTAATAGTAGTGTTCCTTGTATCTATATGTAATTTATAATGTTTTTGATTTTGTGTGGAAGGTCTGATGGAGAAATCAAATAAATCGGGGTTTGATAGAATGATAGATGTTTTTGAGGGTGTTATTTCTTTGATATTGAGGTTGAATGTGTTATTGAGAAGTGGATCTTTTAGTTTGAAAGTATCAAGTGTAATGAGTAAATAATTTGATGGATTATTGCTAATAATTTTAAGTTCAAATGAATCTATTTCGATAATTTCTATTTTTTCCTGGAACAATTTGAAAAAATCATCTATAGTGTCTTCAGTTTCAATATCAATAAAACTACGTAAATCATTTTCTGAACAAAAATACATTCCAAAAGACATTTGAGATTGATTTTGAAATTTAGAAAATTCTTGATATAACCCCATCAAATCTAAAATCTTTTCCAGATGAGATGCATTAATATCCCCTTTAATTTTTGGAATATCAACAGATAATTTGCCTTTATTAATTTCATAATTTAATGTAATTTGACTATCAATATTTTCAAAAATTATTTTGGAATCAATCAAAACATTAATATTAAATTTTAAATATTTCCATGCCTCATCCTCTTCAGGATTAATAATAGATTGTTGATTAATATTAATATCTTTAAATTGTATAATTAGTGGATTATCCTGATGTGTATCAGATTTTAATTGAATTTCTATCATATCTATTTGAAATTTAAGATTATAAAGAGTATCACGAATTATCTTAGCGATACTCTTAATTCCTTTGTCTGAATGAGTATTTTGATTAGTATTATTATATATACTTTCAGTAAAATCTTGTTCTATTTGGTGAATATTTTCTTTTAGTTTGAGGAACATGTTGGGTGGATGTGGAGTAGGTTCTTCGATTAAAAGTACTAAAACTAGTTTACCGATTGAGAAATATGTTCTGAGGTTGGTAATATTTGTCCAAGTGACTGAAGGGATTTTTAGATCTTTTAGGTATGCTGATAAAACTTTAAATGGATACTGTTGGATATGTTGATCTATTAGACTATGTTCAAATTCTAGATAACTGAGGTTTAGTTCATGTTCTAGAACATCAACATCATCAATATGTGGCGGATTTTTAATCCAAGAACCAAGAATTTTTTTGATAAAATAAACATAAAATTTCTTTTGTATTTGACCACCCAAATTCCCTAAAAAGGTTTTTGACATGTTTTATGTTCTAGGTATTACTTAACTTACTATTATTAAACACAAAACTTACATCAATTTTTTTCAACACCAATGTCACTTATCTATCAATCATATAAAATATCTCAATAGTAATCCATACAATATACCTAACATATTACTTAATATATCTTCTTTTTTACCATACCACCAACGCCCTGGATGATTATAATCCTCCAAACAATCTTTAATCCATTTATACTTTTGATCTTTATAAATTAAACCTAATAATCCAAATAATTCCTCAAATAATTCCCAGAATATACCTAATAATATAAGTTCATATATATAAGTTGGAAAAATATATGTAATGTACGCAAAATAAAAGAAATGACTTAGAGTCCACCCGTCGATAGATTTGTAAATATTTCTTAATAATGGATCTGTAGTATTGGGATAAAAGTAGCATTTGGATATTTTATAAAGAATTATTAATAATATAGAAAAAAATATAGATAATAAAAGCGTAAGTAATCCTTCTAAATAACTAAATGATTTTAAAACCATATCCAAGCTATCTATAATATATTATAATATATTATGATAAAATATATAGTTCCAAAATTCTTAAATCTTAACTTAAAAATGATTAAAATGCAGCATCAAAGCTGAGTGTTTTATTTTCGGATGTATTATCATTTGTATTATTAATATTTCTACTTACATTAGCTTTGTTATAGCTAGAATTCTTGTGTTCAAAGAAATTAGTTTTACCTTGTAAAGAAATAAGTTCCATAAATTCAAAAGGATTTTCAGAACCATATATTTTATCATATCCAAGTTGAACTAGAAGATGATCCGCAACACATTCAATATATTGGCTCATTAGTTTAGAGTTCATCCCTATCATAGCACACGGTATAGAATCATTAATGAACTCTTTTTCTATATTGACGGCTTCATAAATCATTCCATTAACTATTTCTATAGGGACACGTGTTTCTAACATACTGTATAAAAGAACCGCAAAATCTGTATGTGTTCCTTCATCACTACTGATCCATTCATTACTGAGAGTTAATCCAGGCATTAAGTTACGTTTCTTGAGCCAATAAATAGCACAAAATGAACCCGAAAAGAATATACCTTCAACAATGGCGAAAGCTATTAAACGAACTGGGAAACAAGCATATTCATCTTTAATCCATTTTTGAGCCCAATTTGCTTTTCTTTGAATACAAGGTATATTTTCAATCGCATTAAAAAGTCTATCCTTCTCCATCGCATCTGTTATATAAGTTTCAATTAAAAGACTATACATTTCACTATGAATATTTTCAATAGCAATCTGGAACCCATAAAAAGCTTTAACTTCCGGATAATCAATATCATTCATGAAACGTTCAGCTAAATTTTCTAATACAATGCCATCACTACCCGCAAAAAATGCCAACACATGCTTAATAAAATGTTTTTCACTATCATTGAGTTTACTACTCCAATCTTTTATATCACCTCCTAGAGGAACATCTTCAACAACCCAGAAAGACGCAACAGCCTGTTTATACATTTTAAATACTTCTGGTATCTTAGTTGGAAACATAGTATAACAATTATTAAGTTTTTGAAGTAAAAATTCTTTACTTAAATCTGGATTATAAGCTTTTAAACGCTTATTTAATTCGTCACTTGATAGTATTTCAGGCATAATTAATTTAATTAATTTGATATATCTAGATAATTTAGAAAAAGAGAATTATTTTAAACTTATAATCTTTGATTCAATTTTTTACAAGTCCATAAATTAATCACTTTTTGTTATCAAATAATCACACCGATTTTTTAAATAAATTAAAAAAATTAAAAATTGAATTTAAATTTAAAAACAAAAAATAAACAATTAACTAACATATTAAATTAAATAAAATGTCCACATTTGAAAAAGAGTTGGAACAATTTGATTTACCTAGTATCAGAAAAGATCCTGAAGAGTATTCTAAAAAAGTTCAGATTGGTCTAGGTGTTAAACTAATTAAACTAGCAAATCATTTTTATTACACTGGAAACCCTATTTTTTCCGATGATATTTATGATAAAATAGAAACCATTTTAAAAACCAGATCACCCAATAATAAAATATGGAAAGAAATCAGAGCCCCTTTTGAAGTTTCAGAAGAAAAAGTAAAATTACCTTATTGGATGGGAAGTATGGACAAGATTAAACCTGGAAAAAATGAAGTCGATAAATGGTCCTTAAAATATCCAGGACCTTATACTATCAGTGAAAAATTAGATGGAATGTCCTGTTTACTTGTTATTAAACCAAATGAAATTAAAATGTATTCTAGAGGTAATGGAACTATTGGATATGATGTTAGTCATTTATTAACTTATTTAGATTTACCTAAAATTAAGTTTGATGATAAAGATAAAGATAAACTTAAAAATATGGGGATTGATGGCGAATTAACTGTTAGAGGAGAATTAATTATGTCTCAGAAAACTTTCAAAACCAAATATGAAAACACTAAAACTGATGCACGCTCTATGGTTGCTGGTATAATGAATGCTAAACATCCAGATCCCAATGAAATTAAGGATTTAGATTTAGTGATTTATGAAATAATTATTCCAAGTGAAATTAAGCCTTCAAAACAATTTACAATTCTTAAACAGTTAGGTTTTAAAACAGCAAAAATGGAAGAAAATGATAGTAAAACAATTGATGATGATACTATGATCGGTTTATTAACTAAAATGAAATCCAATTCACAATATGATATTGATGGTATAATTTTAACCCAAGATGTTAGTCAACCTAGAAATACATCTGACAATCCTCCATATAGTCGTGCATTTAAAATGAGTAGTGATGAACAAAGAGCTCAAGCAACTGTCGAAGAAATTTTATGGGAAGTTTCTAAATGGGGCAAAATTATACCACGTATTAAAGTTAAACCTATTACTATAGGTAATGTTACTATTCAAAAAGCAACAGCCTTTAATGCAAAATATATTCAAGATAATAAATTAGGTCCAGAAGCAAAAGTACAATTAATACGCAGCGGTGACGTTATACCATATATTGAAAGTGTAATTACCCCATCTCCATCTGGAGCATCAATGCCAAATATGAAATATAAATGGCATCCATCAGGGTATGATATTTATATTGATCAATCGGAAACATCTGGACAAGATGATTTGCAAATTAAACAATTGACATATTTTATGACTACTCTAGAAGTTGAGGGTATTAATCAATCTACTATTAAAAGATTATATGAAAATAATTATAAAACTTTATCCCAAATTCTTAATATGACAAAAAATGATTTTCTAAAATTGCCAAACACAAAAGAAAAATTAGCAACAAAACATTTTGAATCTATGCAAGAAATTTTAACCAAAACACATCCATTAGAATCTTTAATGGCCGCTAGTAGTTTATTTGGATTAGGATTTGGAACTAGAAAATCAAAAGCTATATTAGAAGTTTTTCCAGATGTTTTAACAAAATCTGTTACTGAACAAGATATCATAAACATTAACGGATTTGAATCCAAAACAGCTAAATTATTTATGGATGGATTACCTAAATTTAAGGCATGGCTCAAAACACATAATTTAAAATATAAATTACCTCAATCAGCCACAGCCAAAAATACTAACGCAAGCGCATTTAAATTAAAAGACCAACATATTGTAATGACAGGTTTCAGAGATAAATCTTTAGAAGAATTAATTGAAAGTCAAGGTGGAACTAATGCATCTGGTGTAACATCTAAAACTACAATAGTAATCGCTAAAGATCCTGGGGCAGGTGGGAGTAAAATAGAAAAAGCTAAATCTTTAAATATATCTGTCATGGATGTTAGTGCATTTAAAAAAATGTTTAATTTTTAAAATGTTTTATGATTTATTTAATTTTAATTTAAGGTTCAGGTTCCGCTTCAATTGGTATTTTATTCTTATATGGACAATATTTTTCATGCGAAAAATATGATAAATTTTTTGGGAATTTAACAGCCCAAGTGCCTGATCTACTATTACATGCAGGACATATATAATTTTTTTCATTTTCATCATTGAAAACAACAATTGGTGTAAAATTAGGATTTGTTGGATCATCATCGACTATAAAATTACATCGATTGATATAATAAAGATGTAATTGTTGCAAATGCGCTCTTTGCGCTTCTATTTGCGGTGTAACATCGTTATTCAATTTGAACCATTCTGAATCTTCAACTTTTTGTTCTGGATATTTGCTAGCTAAATCAATAATCATATCAGCCAATGGATTATCCTCTAGATTAAATTCAGTAATAAATTTGGAAACATCACCAAAATCTCTACAATAATAAGCTGGTATTAACCGTTTAAAAACATCCGAAAATATTGGTTCAGCATGCAAAACTATTTCCTCATCAACTTTAATCTGTGCGATACCCTTTTCAGCATTGAGTGCTATTTTTTTTACACTTGTAATTTGAGTTCCATAACAATACTTCAAAGCATCTTCTAATGCTAAAATTCCAGTACCACTATGAACACCATCGATTATTGCAATATTACCTTTAATAATAATATTTTTTGCTTTCAATCCTCTAGAATATAATTCATTTTCTTTTTTTTGTAAATATGAATTTACTGTCTTTTGACCACCTTTGCTATGTGGTAGTATAACAATATTTAATAATGTCGGATTATATATTTTCATATTCATCATTGCCAAACAATAGTATGCTGGTGATTGACCTCCACATACTATTGTATTACAACCATCTTGTACAAGATGAGTATAAATTTTATAAGATGCTTCAATGAGTTCTTTAACACATTCACCTAAGGTTTGATGTGTTGGTACATTAATTTTGATATTTAATTTGCGAGGTAATTTGAACATATTTTTATTAAGAATATTTGTAAAAATAATCAATTTTTGTGACATATATATAACTATTTTAGCAGAAATAGAAAGTATTTAGAAAAGGGTTAAGATTATTTCATGTTAAAGATATAATATGGCAACTAAACCTAGAGATTATTATTATTATCCGCATGATGGGATTAAGATTGAGGTTCATCATGTGAATATTGATGGTGTATTTTACAAAGTAACGAGAGAATATATTGTTCAGAAGTATTCTAAATCAATTGCGGATAAAATTAGAGAAAGACAAAAATGGAAAAAGTTTGGTGATGATGATGACCATCATGCTACTATAGGTGATGAAGTGTTTTTTGAATTTAATCCGAACTTAATGAAGGTTCATTTCAAAGATCCTAAAGAATACGAATATTATTATTTTGATGAAATGCCTTTAAAAAATAATAATATTGAAGAAGAAATATTGATAGAAAAAGAAAAAACAAAGGATATGTTTGGCAGTAGTAAAAAATCAACTCTTAAGTGTCGTTTATGTGGAGGCCCCCATTGGTCTATAAAATGTAATCAAAATAAAAAAAATACATCTAGAAATGATGTTGATATTAAAAGTGATTACAAAAAGACTGAATTCAAACCCAAAAGAGAGGTTAGTCCAATTAAAGTTGACGATTTAGATAAAACAGTATCTGGTGATGATGTCAGGTATTATTTAGAAGAATATGGGGCAATTAAAAATTTTCATTTAGTCAAGGATAAAAGAACTGGAGAATCAGCTGGTTATTGTTTTGTTACATATTATAATCAAGAAGATGCGGAATATGCTTTGAAAAATATAAGTAAAAAACCAATTGGATATGCATATCCTTCATGTGAATGGAGTAGTCCTAGACCATCAAACAATTAAACTTAAATGGATTGTAATTTAGGTTTATGATATTTACAGTATTGACTGTTTTTTATGGTAATGTGTTGGCAAGAAGTTCCTTTTAATTTTCCGGATAAATATATACCGACACATGTTTGTTTTGTTTGTTGCTGATGTTTTTTACAATAATTTGTTCCATTAAATGTTTTAAAAAGACAATTGGAACCATCTTTCTTTTTTCCAGTACATCTATTAATATGATTTTTACTATAAAATTCATCATGAACATATTTTAAAGGTTTGCTACCCTCCTTCAACGGTAATGACTTCAAAAGTTGTCTACAATAAGGACATGATCCATTAGGATAATTAGCTTCATATTGAAGATATTTAACTAAACAATCATAATCAAATTGTCTTTTGCAACATTTTAATTCGATTGTATCAGATATTTCAGTACCACATAAAAGACACATTTTATCATAATCTATATCTTTATCTAAATAGTCTTTTAAAGAACGACTTAATTCTATACTTTCGGAACGACTAACCATATTTAAAAAATAATCTTGATTACTTTAACTTACTTTTAAAACTTTATAATATTTTTTATAATATTTTTCAACAAAGAAAAAATTGAATTGGATTTATTAATAAAAAAAAATCAAAATGTCAATTTGGAATAATCTATACAGTTTTCGAACAAGAACATATTATGAACAATTTCCCAAAGCGGAAGAGATTGTAATGTGTAAATTAATTAATAAGGATGAACATGGATTTATTTTTATGTTGATCGATTATCAATTGCAAGGACGTCTAATATATAAAAATGCACATGTAAAACGCAAAGCGAGCATCATGAATAAATTATTTACTAGCAAAGATAAATTATATCCTCTTCAAGTATCTTCCATCGAATTTCTTCGAGTTGGACAAAAAGAAATTTTACCCGAATTCAAAGAAGAATCCGAAGAGGAATCTGGAGACAAATCTGGAACAGAAGAAACATCCGAAGATGAATCTGAACCTGAATCTGAAGACGAAAAAGAAGTAGAAAATGATGAAGAAGAAAATGAAGAAGAAAATGATGAAGAAGAAAATGAAGAAGAAAATGATGAAGAAGAAAATGATGAAGAAGAAAATGAAGAAGTAAAAAAGGAAGAACTTATGATGAATCCGGATGATCTGGATGAAAAACCGTATATTATGTTGTCTAATTTGGGTATTTCTGAAGAATTAAAGGAAAAAAGAGAAGAAGAATATAGAAATTATATACAAGTATTTGGGTTAATACATAAATATTGTATTGATTCTTTTAAGAAATTGAAATCTAAATCAAGACCAGATTTAATGGGATCAGCACAATTTGAAGAATTTTGTAAGGAATATAGAACATATGTAGAAGATGTTATGAGTAAAACTATTTGGAAATTACCTAGAGATGATGTATATACATATACCCACGAGTTTAAAAATAAATTTAAGGAAGATACTAAATTTGATTTGGATCCAAAGGAGAAAAAAGAGTTAGCAATTGTAATTAAAAAGCAACTTCATAATCCAGATTATACTATAGATTATTTCTTTGAATTAACTACAATTAGATTCAGTTTGAAAGAAGAAGAAAGTGGATACCATTTTCTCATTAATATATTTAAAAAAGCTCTCGATATGAATAGAGACAAAATAAACAGTATTGACCCTGATATGACAATTAAACTTAAAAATATTGTCGAAATAGACAAAGATGGGAAAACTGTTAGTAAAAAAACACAAAAAGCATTAAGTTATTCAGTTAATGGTAAGTCACAAGATGAAAATGCATTAAAGAATTTAGCGGAAGATATTATTAATAGTATTCAAAAATTAAAAGGACCATTTGAAAGTTTCAAAAAATTAGAAATAAGTATTCATAATTCCGAAACTCATCAAGTTAAAATAACAAAATGTGATTAAAACCGTAATATATTATATTATATTATTTTCAATAATCTGGTTTCTTGTCACTTTCATTGACTGATTTAAGATTTTGTAGAGCATCTTTTATTTGATCTAGGGATGGAACAGGTAATGATGATATCCCTGACATTTTCTTAATTTTGAGCAAGGTTGATTCAGGGTCTTTTTCGACTTTCTTTAATTTATTTAAACCACCTTGTAAGAGATTTGAACTAATTAAACTATTTAAACTATTTAAAACACTCATACCACTTGGTATTTTAACATTTTCATCAGATTTTACATTAGAATCTGTACTGGAATTAGTTTCAGAGTTAGAATTATTTGAAGAGTATTCTTCTAAAATTTTTTTTAGTTGTGGCGGTAAATCATCAATATCACTTTCCAAATAATCCAAATACTCTGATGGTGTTCCTGTAATCATCATTTTTTGCTGAACCGCAAACTTTGGAACCCCAAGATTTAACATTTTAATATATGACGCCAATTTAGGATGACTCTTAACCAAATTTATTTCCTTTTTAGTTTCCATAATTTCATCCAAAAAAAGACATTCCTGTATCGCATTTTTGGGATTATCCAATTTAAATTGAATTAGATCCAATACAATTCTTATATTATTTTGTTTAGTGTTATAACACATACCACTCAACTGGATAACAAAATAAGCATAAAACTTGCCTTTAATATCTTGAACAGATATAGGTTCTAGATTAATGTTATATATTTTAAGTTGATTGGTATCAAAATTAATATTAAAATAATCAGAATAAGGATGTGATTGTTTAATAATTGATGTTAAATTTTTCTTTTTGAGATCAATTGATAAAGAGTCATGAAGGTGTTTTTCTAATGACTTAATCCAAATATGGAATAGTTCAACATCTCTATCTATCTTGAGATTATCAAAAGACAATCTAAGATAACCACTATCAGATGATTGAAATTTAGGTTGAAAAGGCATATATAACTTTGGCGTTTTGATTAATATAGGTTGATTTTTATTTAATTTGAGAGGTATAAAATGCGATGATCCTCTGAGTTCTGCTTTACAAAATTTTAAATTTAATTGAGATGGATTTTGATCTTTGTAATTAAGTAATTCAATCATTTAGATTACTTTATTGTCTTTTACTTTTATTGTTTGCTTGTATATTGTGTAAAAGAAAATTGATTATGCTTTTTATTCAATTGAATAACTAATACTAAAAATATGTCTACATCTACATCTACAAAGTTAGCAACAGCTATAACAATTGAAATTAAATATTCAGATTTAATTAAAAGGCAACCAACCATCAATATCGGAACTATTGGCTCCGTAAGTCATGGTAAAACAACAGTCGTTCGCCAAATTAGCGGTGTAAGAACCCAACGATACCAAGAAGAAATTGACTCAAATCGTACCATTTATCTAGGTTATGGTAACGCAAAAATCTATATTTGCCCCAACACAGGATATACTGTAGTTCAAGGTAGCGATGATCCCATACCAACACATCCAACAACTAATAAAGAATTAATTTGCTATCGTCACATCAGTTTTGTTGATTGTCCTGGTCACAAAGCATATATGGCTACTATGATTAGTGGTACAGCTATTATGGATTATGCGTTATTATTGATAGCGGCGAATCAAGAAGTGCCTCAGAAACAAACTGTCGAACATTTGGCAGCTATTAAAAATACTCCAGTGAAAGATATCGTAATTCTCCAAAATAAACTAGATTTAGTCACAAAAGAAGAAGCATTCGCAAATTTAAAACAAATTCAAGATTTTATTGAGGGTAGTCCAGCTCAAAACGCAACTATTATACCTATTTCAGCCCAATTCGGCAGTAATATTAATTATGTGTATAGTTATATTATGAATAATATGGAACAACCATCTAGAAATTATAATCTGGATCCAATTATGTGTATTGTCCGTTCTTTCAAGAATAATCATCCTAATACATCATATGATAAATTGCAAGGTGGTGTTGTTGGGGGGAGTATTATTCAGGGTACTTTTGCTGTCGGCGATTATGTTGAATTACGTCCTGGATTTGTTTTAAAGAATGGGACAAAAACTATTTGTTACCCTCTATTGTCAAAGATTGAAAGTCTTTACTCTGAAAAAACCGCACTAGATATTGCTGTTCCAGGTGGTTTAATTGGTGTAGGATTACAATTAGATGGTAGTTTTACTCAAGGTGGAACTTTGATTGGTCAAATGATTGGACATGTTGGTAAATTACCGTCAGTATATATTTCTATTAAGATTGAATATACTAGAGAGGGTAGTTCTAATAATCTTCATAAACCTAAAGCGGGAGAAAAGATATTAGTGGCTATCAACTCCAAAATTCAAGGTGGTGTTATCACATCTCGAGAAAAAAATATTATGGAAATTCAACTAGATGACCCAGTTTGCTTAGATCCTTCTACAAATGTCGTCATTTTACGTAAAGTTGTTGATCTAAATCAATATTGTATTTCATATAAAGGTAAATTAACTCCAGATTGTAAACCACATCCAGATGTTTTCCCAACAGATATGCCAACTTATCAAAATTTAATCCAAATTAATCAAAAAAGATTTATTAAAATTATAGATGATTTGCCTAAACTTACTTATATGAAACCAATGGAACTGGATTATATTGGTCAATTATCAAATATTAAATTGAAAGATGGACAAGTGAATCAAACTTTGCAATTGCCATCTATTAATTCCGTAAAACACAATCGCAAAACTATTGTTAGTAACTTTATTGATTGTTGTCGCCAATTTGATTCCCAAGTTGAAACCTTTCTACAAAATGCTAACTCTAGTATGTTACAATTTGCTTCAGAAATAAATGATCTTGTTGATGTCGAACAACATCTTTTACAATTTCTTAAAAAAGAATTAACTAACGATATGAGTATAGATACATCCCATCAATTAATTATTGATGGTTCATACGATAAAACTGTAATAACAAATGTCGTTAAACGCTATTGTCTGCAAAATAAAAAATGTTCTAATTGCGGATCTATGATGACTAGATTAGGAAAAAGAAATCGCAAAGATACAATTTATTGTATGAACTGTCGATCTGCTATAACAGTCAGTTCGTAACATTATCATACACTATTAAAAAATTTATTAAAATTTATTAATAATTTAAATTTAATTTTTTTATGTATTTTAAATTTCAAACTTTAAGTCACACAAATCCCAATAAACAGATTTGTATTGAGTTTTTATTATATTTCTAGAGAAAAGTATTTTAAAAAAATCCAGTCCAATTTCATCCACAACAGTGTCTAGAAAATCAAATGCTTTTTTGTAATCATAATGGGAGCTACTTCTGAAGGATGGACTTCTCATCGAATAATAACATCCGCTCGAAGACATATCTGAAGTATCAGTAGATCTCTTATAAACATAACAACCACCACGCCTTACAACAAATTCTAATGTGAATATTTTATTAAATTGTTGTTCAAATTGTTCAATATCAAAATTCTTAACAGCACATATTTTTTTAATAATATCTACATCATTATCCACTTTAACACATGTTTGTAAAAATTTTATTAAACCAGATATATTATAATAATTAGCTTCATCCAATATATTTTTTATGGTATTCTCTTCTAAATTATCAATACGAATATTACCATCCCTTAAAAACTTCAAAATATATTCAAATAATTTTCCATCACGATCTATAAAATGATATCCATTTTCATCTGGTTTCAGTGGATGTCTTCCAGAAAACATAGATGCCAACATAGAATCTTGATCTTTTGTTAAGGTATGTTGGGTAGTTTGATATAAAACTCCTCCAACATTTAGTTTGACGGCGTCTGTCATATTTTGATTTCTGATAGTTAAAAGTTAATAAATTAAAGTAAATCAATTTTTTAGAAAATATTAAGTATCAAATATTAAGTATCAAATATTAAGTATCAAATATTAAGTATCAAATATATAATCGAAAAGACAAAACTTTTGACGAATCTAATTCATATACACATTTTATATTTGTTTTTATCACATTTTTACTAAAAAGATAACTGAATATGTGGTTATCTATTTTATCATAAATGTCTTTCAAAAAATTATATTTCTTCAGATGAAAATCATAATTTGCAGTATGATAAAAATCTGGTTTGTGTAGGGTATAATAAAGACCACTTGACCCACCCTTTAAATCTCCACAAAAATAATCTTTAGAAATACTAGACAGATATTCTATCGTAAAATGTTCATTAAATTGTTTCTCAAATTCTTTAACATCAACACCTTTTGTACCACATATTTTTATCATAGTATTACAAGTAATACTAGTATTGTCATCAAAATGAATCTCTCCTAACTTTGATTCCAATAATGTAATTAACCCACTAAGACAATAATAATGGGCTTCATCTAATATGCATTCTAGAGTAACATCTGGAATATTTTTAAGATAAATCTTATCATCTCTTAAAAATTTAAGAATATATTTAAATAATTTTCCATCGCGATCTATAAAATAATATCCATTTTCATCTAGTTGTAATGGATGTCTTCCTGAAAACATAGATGATAACCTAGAATGCGAATCTTTTGTTAAGGTATCTTTGGTAGTTTGATATAAAACTCCTCCAACATTTAGTTTGATGGTATCTGCCATATTTTAATTCTTAGTTTCTAATTTGCTTATTGAAAATCAAATCAATTTTTCAAAAATGTCAAATATATAATCGAAAATACACCTGATCCTTAAAATATTCTTCGGATGCACATTTAAAATTTGTTCTTATTATATTTTTCGCAAAAAGGAAATCAAAGATACGATCGTTATCTATTTTATCATAAATATCTTTCAAAAAATTATATTTTTCCAGATGAACATCCGGATTTAAAGTATAATCATTAGGTATTTTTAAAGTACAATAAAAACCAGTTGATCCTGTAGTTGTTAAGGAATCCTTTTCAATTCCACATTGATATTTATAATCAATTGATATACTAGACACATATTCTATCGTAAAATGTTCATTAAATTGTTTCCCAAATTCTTTAATATCAACACCTTTAGATGCACATATTTTTATAATATTATTACTAGTTCTATTATCATCTAAACTAGTATATAACTTTTGTTCCAACAATGTAATTAACCCACTAAGACAATAATAATGGGCTTCATCTAATATGCATTCTAGAATAACATCTGGAATATTTTTAAGATAAATCTTATCATCCCTTAAAAATTTCAAGATATATTCAAATAATTTTCCATCACGATCTATAAAATGATATCCGTTTTCATCTGGTTTCAATGGATGTCTTCCAGAAAACATAGATGCCAACATAGAATCTGGATCTTTTGTTAAGGTATCTTTGGTAGTTTGATATAAAACTCCTCCAACATTTAGTTTAATAATGTTTGTCATGTTTGAATTAAGTATATTAAAAAAATATTATTAATTTTAATGAATCAATTTTATTGAATTAATTTATTTTTTAAATATAAAACTCAAAATCACCATTTGTTTTATTTTGCTTGACACATTTGAAATCTGTTTTTATTATATTTTTACTGAATAAACTTTCAAATGTTTCATGTCCCAATTTTTCTATAGCCTTATACAAGAAATTATAATATAGTGCTTTTTGAGTATTACCATTACCAGTCCATCCGAAATATTGTTTATAAACTCCTGGATGCCATACACCACTATACACTGTTCTTCTAAAATATGTATCGCTTAATCTATAATATGAATCGTTAGTATTGTTAGTATAACACCAGTAATTATATTGGAAATACGTTAAATTTAACTTTTCATTAAAGTTTTTTTCGAATTCATTAATATCAAAATTTTTAGCTGCACATACCATTTTAATGTTCTCAATCTTTTTACGATTATCATCCTCAAGTTCTTCTGGTGTAGACTCTTTTACATTATCACCTATAAAATTAATTAATCTACTAAGACAATAATAATTGGCTTCATCTAATATACATTCTAGAGTGGCATTAGGAATATTTTTTAGATAAATCTTATCATCTCTTAAAAATTTCAGGATATATTCAAATAATTTTCCATCACGATCTATAAAATGATATCCATTTTCATCTGTTTTTAGTGGATGTCTTCCAGAAAACATAGATGCCAACATGGAATCTGAATCTTTTGTTAAAGTATCTTGGGTAGTTTGAAATAAAACTCCTCCAACATTTAGTTTAATAATGTTTGTCATGTGCTGAGGCTAGTATATTATTAAAAAAAATATTATTAATTTTGATGAATCAATTTTATTGAATTAATTTATTTTTTTATATATGAAATTCAAAAGTGCCACTTTTTTTTCGCCTGACAGACTTGAATTGTGTCTTTATTATATTTTTACTGAACAAACTTTCGAATATTTCATCACCCAATTTTTCTATAACCTTGCATAGAAAATTATAATGTAACTCTTTTTCTGAATGGGTTGCATTTTTAAAATACGTGCGATTATATTCATGTACATCCCAATGACCGTAATTTACGGTGAACATATGATATGTATCACGCAACCGATAACATAATTCTTCACGTTCACAATTATTTATCAGAAATTTCAATGTTAATTTCTGATTGAACATTGTCTCAAACTCATTAATATCAAAATTTTTAATGAAACATATTTCTCTAATATTATTAATGTGAGTATCATTATTATAACCTGTATTGAAACGACTATTTGATCCTATATATTGTTCTAGAATATTAATTAGTTCATCAAGACAATAAAATTTAGCTTCATCCATTAAATTTTTTTTAGTATCATTAGACGCATCATCCAAATTAATATTACCATCTCTTAAAAACTTGAGAACATATTTGAATAAATCCCCATCGCGATCTATAAAATAACGTCCATTTTCATCTAATTTCGATGTATGTCTTCCAGAAAACATAGATTCCAACATGGAACCTTGATATCTTGTTAAAGTATTTTTGGTAGTTTCGTATGGAACACCTCCAACGTTTAATTTTACTGTTCCTGACATGATTTATATTTATGATAAATATTTAGCTATAAAATAGATCAATTTTTAATATTATATATATATTCTAAAACGAATACTACAATTGACAGTGTATTCAGATATACATTTATAATTTGTTCGTATCAAATTTTTAGTAAAAAGAGCATCAAAGAGTTGACCTGTTTTATGAATTTTATCATATACACTTGTTAAGAACTCATATTTTTCAAGATGATCATTATAATTTGGTTGTGTATGATGTGGTGGACCAATCGTATAATAAAATCCACTGAATCCAGGAGGAGGTGATTTATCTTCATTAACGAAAAAACTCCCTGATTTTTCATTGGCAAAACTTGTTAAATAATTTTCAGTAAAATGTTGATTGAATTGTTCCTCTATTTTTTTTATATCAATCCCCCTAACAACCAATACATTTCTAATATTATAATAATCATCATCCTTATCATCCTCATCCCCCAATAAGCTAGCTAACTCATCTATACCATAATAATCAGCTTCATCTAATATATCATCTATAATATTTTTTGCTGTGTTATCTAGATTAATAGTACCATCTCTTAAAAACCTAAGAATATATTCGAATAGTTTACCGTCGCGATCAATAAAATAATATCCATTTTCATCTGTCGGTAATAGATGTTTTTCATAAAAGATAGATGCCAAAAAGGAATCTGGATATTTTAATAAAGTATTTTCAGTTGTTTGGTATAAAACTCCACCTATGTTTAGTTTAATAATATTTGACATTTTTGATTTTACATATTTAGCTCTAAATGAATCAATTTTTATATATAAATACGAAACACGATTGAATAATCGGAGGGATTGCTAGGGATATAATCCTTATTGATATCCACAATACATTTAACTTTTGTCTGTATTAAGTTTTTCGTAAACAGAGTATTAAACATTTCAACTATATCTTCATTAGAACGAGTACATTCCCATAATTTTTTAACCATATTTTCAAGAAAATTATATTTTTCTAGATGAACATTGTATGGTGGACTAGTATGACCTGGTTTTACGAAAAAACAATAATACCCACTAGATTTAATATTATATTGTTTATCATCTTTAGAAATTTTGCTCCATTCATAACTATAATCATTCATCATGCTTATTAAATATTGAGTAGTAAAATGTTCATTAAATTCCCTTTCAAATTCTTTAATATCAATTCCTTTATTTAACAATATTTTTCGAATATTATAATAATCATCATCTTCTTCCATCCTCAATTCCAATAACTTTATTAATTCATCCAAGCAATAATATTGAGCTTCATCCATTATGTTTTTTATAATATTTGCTGACATATCGTCAAAATTAATATTACCATCTCTTAAAAACTTTATAATATATTTAAATAATTCTCCGTCACGGTCTATAAAATGATATCCATGTTCATCTGGTTGCTGTGGATGTCTTCCAGAAAACATAGATTCTAACATAGAACCTTGATATTTTAATAAAGTATCTTGGGTAGTTTTATATAAAACCCCACCAACATCTAATTTTATTATGTTTGACATTTTTTGATTTTGAATGATTTTAATAGTATAAAAATAAAAAATAAATTAATCAATTTTTATAAAATATTGTTCTTCTAATAAAATCTAAATATTAAAATCTAAATATTAAAACTAATATATAAGATACCACTACCAATACCACCTAAAACATCATTAATTTTAATACTTTTAAATGGTTTGAATGATCCTTTGCTGCTGTTGTAATTAAAATATAGATGTGCATAATTTCCTATGGTATCTACAAAATTATAAAAGTCATATCCATTAACTATTACATTCTTGCGCCAAATTATTTCAAAATGATCTTTTGCAAATTGTTTTTCGCTATTAAACTTAATAACATTATCTATTGTATAAGTTTCTTTTAATTTTCTTTCAAATTCCTCAACATTAACATTATATGTCGAGAATATTTTCTGGAGCACATACTCAGCACCACAAATCTTCTCTTCACATGATATATATTTTTCTTTTTCTAAAAATGTTAATAAAGGTTGTATGTTATAATATTCGGCTTCATCCATTATGTTTTTTATAATATTTTTTGGTACATCATCTAAGTTGATATTACCATCTCTTAAAAACTTTAGAATATATTCAAATATTTTACCATCACGATCTATAAAATGATATCCATTTTCATCTGGTTGTAGTGGGTGTCTTCCAGAAAACATAAATGCTAACATTGAATCTTGATATTTTGTTAAAGTGTCTTTAGTAGTTTTATATAAAACCCCACCAACATCTAATTTTATTACGTTTGACATGTTGATTATAAATTTATCTAGAGGTACATATGTGGAGTTAAAATATTCAATTTTTAATATTATTATAATGGCTTGTTGCGTGAAATTTTTTATCTTCTTATTTCAATAAATAACAAATAGTAATTAGTTAGTGTATGGAATACTCATTTGTTTTATTAATAGTTTTATTAATAGTTTTACTAATGTATGGATTGACTTATAATATGAAGTTTGCAAATATGAATTTGATATTTTTAATAGGTTTATTTGGTATATTATTATGTATTGTAATGAATTGTAGAAGTAATAGTGGAGGGGTGTTAAAAATGGATAAGAAGGTTAAAATTAAAACGGATCTCAATAAGGAGGTTGAGTATGAGATTAAAAATGAAAAACTTCAATCACCAATAAATACTCTAAATGAAAATACTCCAAATGAAAATACTCAGAATGAAAATACTCCAAATGAAAATACTCCAAATGAAAATACTCTAAATGAAAATACTCTGAATGAAAATACTCAGAATAAATTGGGATACATGACGGAAAAAGAATTAGAAGATTATGCACCAGATGGGTTAAAATATTGTTCTGATGTACATTCATATGAAAAATTTGATGCACCATTATTTTATAATGTTCCTCCAGCATCTAGTGAATTAAATGGTGAAATATGTCGTAATTGTAAGGTAGGGTATTGTATGGGTGATGTGTGTGGGTCTGAGATTTATAAAAAGGGTTTTGAAATGGAGAATTATTTTTTATAGATGAATTATGGATAAATCTAAAAATAAAATCGCTTTTAAAAATAAGAAAAAAAATATGTTGAGTAGTTTTACGTGGACGTTAATTTTGATTATAGTATTTATAATTTCATTGCTGGTGAGTTTTACAATCGAGGATAATACTCTCAAAATATGTTATTGGTTAGTTGTATTTTTGCTAGCTTTAACTATATTCAATATTATTCTTTCAGTGCAATATTATATAGATTTAAGAAATCAAGAAGGTATTAGAGGTCCTAGAGGTGCTCCAGGTAGAAAAGGTCCTCCTGGTCCGCAAGGTGTATGTGGTGTGTCTGATAAATGTGGTTTAGACAATTGTCAGGATAGAATTCTGGATGAAATTCAGAATGCATATCCGGAAATTAATCCCGAATGTTTGCGTGATGTTAAAATGTGTAGTAGTTCTGATCAAAAAGAAAAAGCATCTGTTTTACAAAAAGAAATTGAAACTCTAGTCAATAAATGTAAAACATCTAAAGATCCTTTGAATGCTTTTTTGGATAAAATAAGGCCACATATTGAGTCTTTAGGAGAGAATGGACATACAACAGATTAAATGCAATTAAATGTAAATTATCTAAAACTTTTCTCTGTATTTAATTTAATAAATGTTTGTAGTATATTTAGGTTTAGGAATAATATTATTAGTCATTGTTATTTATTTTGGACTAGAATTATCTAAAGATATAAATCATTATATTCTCAAAACTTTCTTTTGGATTCTTTATTTGGCTACTACACTCACATGGATTAACATTGTTGCTACAGTTTTATTCTATAATGTTTTACGTCATAAGAGAGGTCCTCCAGGTGTTCAAGGACCAGTTGGAGAAAAAGGAGATCAAGGACGAGTTGGAATGTGTGATACAGGATGTAAAAATAAGGTATGTTATATGAGAATTACGACTGAACTTAATAAACATTATGTAGAGGAATTAAAAAGATTATTACCTGATTTGAGGGGTGATTTTAAGATTCAGAATAGTGAATTTTTAAATATCATAAAGAAATCATGTCATTCAGAGGCTTTTAATGAAATATCAAAAGTGCGTAAACCTGATCAAATTATAGTTTATATGTCATCTATTTTCCGTGATTGGCTTACAACAGTATTAGAATATGATTCTAGTTCAGACAAAAAGGATCTGAGAACTTATTTAGAAACTGATGGTATGGAGGAAGTACCTCAAATAGGTAAAGGAAAACATCAATTAAATCCAATTGATGAATTAAAACAGTATGATATATATTATTGGGGTAAAGAAAGAATATTTCATCCTTTAGTGATTCAATATTGTGCTGATCCATCAATTTATAAACAAATGTCTCAAAAGGATCCACCAAAAATTAAAGCCATCAGAACTAATATGTATACTCAAATTTATTCACATTTGTATGCAACTGGTAATAAACCTGTTACTTTTTTTAGAACTGAACCATATAATTTTAAAAATACTAAATATTATCCACTAGGTGATATTGTTTATCCAGGTATTAATATCAAAACTTCTAATAAATTTGTTGAAAGACACGGTGTTCCAGATAATGAAAAAGAAAAATCTCAAATTGAAGGTGTTGAGTCAGATGGACCAGAAGACGCCAATATATTAGTCAATGGTCCAGATAAATATATTCAACCACCATTAAATTGGGAATTAATTTGGAGAAGTAGTAATGGTTCTCCAATTACTATATGGAAACCAGAAGATCATTATGATCACAAATATAAAAAATGGTTTAGAGGATGTGGATATTTGGTTATGAGTAATCATGGTCCTAATCCGCGATATCAATATGGACATCCAACACCTGAGAATCAACCTATACGTTTAGTATCGGAAGATTTATTGGAAGATATTAGTGAAGAGGGATTTACAAAAATATGGGATGATACGGGGTCTGGGTCTTATATGCAAGCATCTATTTGGATATCTAAAAATTTGATATATTTGGGAAATCAATTTACGGGTGTGCCAGTTAAGGGGTATAATAGACCTAAAAAGTTGAAAACGTATTTAATAAGCAGTGGTGCATTTTACTCTGAAGATACTAAACCAATCAAATTTGAAAATAAATTGACACATGAAGAAGATTTAGGTATAGGTTATCACGGAACACCTCATAGAAATCCTAAATATAGTATTTTTACGTGGTTAGAAATGCCATTGGAGGTACAGGTGAGTAATTTGGGTAATGGTGTTAAAATTTATTTGACACATAGTGGATTAAATGAGATTAATTCGTATATGATTAGAAAATTAAAAAATGGAAAAGATAAATTAGAGGGTGCATTTGGGGTTGATCCTCAAAATAATACTGTAACTGATAATTTTAAATATAATCCTTCAAAGGAAAATCTAAGATGGAAAATAACGTGTATTAAAAATGATGGTGATATAGATGAAACATGTTCTAGTTATACATATTTAATTAAGTCAGAGTCACGTGGGTTATATTTGACGGTTGAATTGGATAAATCTGGGGCTGGTGAACCGGATTTTAGGTTGGCTAAATTACCGAATAAAAATGCACCACATTATAAAGAGTTAATGAATGAATTTATTTGGTTTAATCCAAAATCGGCAACTGGTAATCGTTTATTACAAAAAAATGTTATACAAAAAAGTGTTATACAAAAAAGTGTTAAAAGTAAGTGAAAAAGTATCAAAAACACAGAAATGTCAGTTGAGTAAAATGTAAAATATTATCTTTAATTGTTATTAAGAGATAAGATGTTGCTACTTTATTTGTCAGTCGGTATATTTTTGACAATATTATTAATTTTTTTTGGTATAAAACTAGCTGAAATAATTAGTCATCCTACTTTCTATATTTTCTTTTGGATCATGTATTTGATTACTATTCTAGTTATTATTAATTTATGTATAAATTTTTGGACTACTTATATTCTTAAAAATAAAAAGGGTATTCCAGGACCAGTTGGTCCTGATGGTGATGAAGGTGATAAAGGTTCTGAAGCAAAATGTGAAATTGGATGTAAAAATGATGTATGTTATTTAACTATTATGAGGAAATTAGAAAAAACATATAATTCTATTTTGGAAAAAGTTAGAGTAAATGATAATAATAATGATGATAATAATAAACCCAAAAACATTAATAATAGATATATAAGGGAAACTATTAAAAGAATTTGTCATTCCAATCAGTTCAAGACGACATCTCAGTTGCAGAATGGGCAAGGTTTATTGGAATATATTTCGGACATATTTAGTAATTGGATAGAAGAATTAGGAAAAGCGGATAAAAGTGAAAATAAACAAAATTTGCAAAATTATTTGGATACATATGGAGAGGAGGTTGAATGGGAAACTCTTATAACCCCAGATAAAAATCCTTTCAAAGAGATTTTAAAATATGATATTTATTATTGGGGTTTGAGAAAAGAATTTCATCCTAGAATGATCCAAGCTCCTATTAGACCACCTGGGTGGAAGACTAAAGATGAGTTAATAAAAACGTCTAAAGGTCCTAGAATTAGTGCTTATAAGACCAACATTTATAATCGTGTTTATGGTGATCATGGTACTGGTGCTAAATTGGATGGTGCGGTATGGATTACGCCACCACTTAAAATAGATGGTAAAATGCATTTTCCGATTGGTTCTGTTTCTACTCCATATCATTGGGCTCCTAAAAATAATAAATACATAACAAGAATGGGTGATTTGAATGATCAAAGTAATTATAATAATTTGGGGGGTAATGAGTTAAAGGGTCCATCGCATTCGAATGTGATTGTGAGTGGTGATAAATATTGGGTTAGAAAACCGCATCCGGATCATTGGACTTGGAAATGGAATGATAAAAAAACTGGTGGTAAAACTGATGTAACTTTTTGGAATGCTGAAGATTTTATTGAAGATGACCAACAATATCGTTGTTTTGGTAGCATGGTAAGTTTAAATCATTCTAATAATAATCCATCAAAACAATTAGGCCGTGATAATGTACCTATTGTATGTATTAATGATAAAGCTTTGGAACCTATACCAAATTTAAATAATTTTATATGGAATGATAGAAAAAGCGGAGGGATACATGATGGTTCTATGTGGGCTAATTATGATGGAACTTATAATTTGACTTATTTCCAAAAGGGATATCAATCTGATCCCAATAGACGTTTTTATAAAATTAAAGAAGAATATTTGAAAACACATAATGAAACAGATGAAGGAAATAATTTGAGTAGTGATGATGTTTTTACTAGTGATTCTGAAAAAGATTTAGGATTTGGATATGGTTATCATGATCATGGTGTGAAGAGGGATCGTAAACAGGGAATATTCCAGTTACTTGATCTGGTTGTTGAGTCTGATATTGAGTCACAATATCACAAACAAAAATTATTAATAAGTCACAGTGGTCTCAATCATCCAAATTCGTATTTAATAAAGGAGTATGATAAAGATACGTTTGCATTGAGTAAATGTTTGGTGGCTGATAAAAAAAATAATGTAGAAGTTTGTAATACGACAAAACCGGATCAAATTTGGATGATTGAGTTTTTGGGAGCATCTAAAAAATTATGTTTGATTAAATCTAAAAAGACAGATCAGTACCTTAAATCTATTAAACCATGGACATATGAATTAGATGGTAAAATACCTTCTGATGATCCGAATGATAGAAATTTAAAACCATTTATTTGGAAATTGGTACCTAAAGAATAATGTGTCTAAAGAATAATGTGTCTAAAGAATAATGTGTATTAATAGTAAATGATTATTGTTGTGGTTATTGGTATTATTTTATTGGTATTTTTTATTATTTTATATGTGAAAATACGTGAAGGTTTTGATGTATCATTATTGGATTATGGGCAATATGAGAATGATAAATTCAGACCATATTTGTTTGCTAGGAGAGAGTATTATCCGACGTTGGAGAAAATGAGATTGGAAAATTCTACGACATATGAGGAAAGACTTTTGAATGAGTTGGCTAGACAGAATAAAATTAAAGAATATTGGGAGTGGTATAATAAACTTAAAAAGGGTAATCTAGTTACATGGCGTGAATGTAGTAGAGATTATTTATTACGTAAAAAGTGTAAAACGCGTCATAAATATGTTGGTGGATTTTAGATGGTTTTTTTTATTAAAAAATTGAAAATATTTAGATTATAATAATTATTGTAAAATATGTACATCGTAAATACAAACAAAGATGGTATCCCTGATAACAATCCTCCTAATGTTATTGACATTAATGATATTGATATTCACTTAAATAATCTATCTCGGAAAATGAGATGGATCAGATCTTGTGCAATTGTTCATAATATTGTTCATAATAAAAGTAAATCATATTCTTCATTTTATATACCTGCCGAAAAAAAATACGGAACATCATCAAAATTATATAGTTTTTCAAATCATTCTCTAATATTTGGAGAAATATATGATTTATATGATTATAACACTATAAAAAAGCTAAAAATTAAAATTACTTATAATTATATTGATTTTATTTCACGAAATGGATTAGTTTCTATCCTAGAACACTTAAAAAATCAAAATTTGATAACTATTGATAATTTTAATATCGATTATGTAACCAATGTAGATTCTTTAGAATGGTGGAAAAATTCTGGATTACCATTCACATATTCTAATACCGCACTTAGAGTACTATCAGGGCGAAATCTTGATAAAACATTAGATTGGTGGATAAATTCTAAATTGCCTTTGAAATATGATCATGCACTTTTGACATTAATATTAGACATGTGGGAGCCTATTTCACCTAAAATTAAAACATGGTGTAGAAAATTATTAAACTTACAGGAATAAATATACTAGAATATAAAATTTAAATTTTTAGAATGTTCCAGTTGCTAAAGTAACTGGAATAATATTTTTTTTAAACTTTCTAGATAAACAACGTAAAAAAATTAGAATGCTCCCGTTGTGATTACATAATATATTCAAGAGCATTCGGAATATTTCGTAGAATCCACGAAATAATACTTGAAAACCTAGAATTTTTAAATAACATTCGTGATGATTACGAAAGCTCCCGAAATCTTTTGACAGTTTATGTCCTGTTCTAAAGGGGATCTTGAGTCTTTTGGGTATCCCGAGTTGAAAAAACATTAGTAATTTGATTCACAAATGCTTTGAGTAAATATAAATTATCAATGGCAATTGTAGAAAAGTAAAAATTCTAGATTGTTCTAGTTGTAATTGAATCTAGAATAATATATTTTAAAAACTTTCTAGTGTACAAAAGTAAAAATTTTAAGTTGTTCTAGTTGTAATCAATCTAGAATAATACTTTTTAAAAACTTTCTAGTGTACAAAAGTAAAAATTTTAAGTTGTTCTAGTTGTAATCAATCTAGAATAATACTTTTTAAAAACTTTCTAGTGTACAAAAGTAAAAATTCTAGATTGTTCTAGTTGTAATTGAATCTAGAATAATATATTTTAAAAACTTTCTAGTGTACAAAAGTAAAAATTCTAGATTGTTCTAGTTGTAATTGAATCTAGAATAATATATTTTAAAAACTTTCCAGTGTACAAAAGTAAAAATTTTAAGTTGTTCTAGTTGTAATTGAATCTAGAATAATATATTTTAAAAACTTTCCAGTGTACAAAAGTAAAAATTCTAGATTGTTCTAGTTGTAATTGAATCTAGAACAATACTTTTTAAAAACTTTCTAGTGTACAAAAGTAAAAATTTTAAGTTGTTCTAGTTGTAATTGAATCTAGAACAATACTTTTTAAAAACTTTCCAGTGTACAAAAGTAAAAATTTTAAGTTGTTCTAGTTGTAATTGAATCTAGAACAATACTTTTTAAAAACTTTCCAGTGTACAAAAGTAAAAATTTTAAGTTGTTCTAGTTGTAATTGAATCTAGAACAATACTTTTTAAAAACTTTCCAGTGTACAAAAGTAAAAATTTTAAGTTGTTCTAGTTGTAATTGAATCTAGAATAATATATTTTAAAAACTTTCTAGTGTACAAAAGTAAAAATTTTAAGTTGTTCTAGTTGTAATTGAATCTAGAATAATATATTTTAAAAACTTTCTAGTGTACAAAAGTAAAAATTCTAGATTGTTCTAGTTGTAATTGAATCTAGAATAATATATTTTAAAAACTTTCCAGTGTACAAAAGTAAAAATTCTAGATTGTTCTAGTTGTAATTGAATCTAGAATAATATATTTTAAAAACTTTCCAGTGTACAAAAGTAAAAATTTTAAGTTGTTCTAGTTGTAATTGAATCTAGAATAATATATTTTAAAAACTTTCTAGTGTACAAAAGTAAAAATTTTAAGTTGTTCTAGTTGTAATTGAATCTAGAATAATATATTTTAAAAACTTTCTAGTGTACAAAAGTAAAAATTCTAGATTGTTCTAGTTGTAATTGAATCTAGAATAATATATTTTAAAAACTTTCCAGTG